>ENA-OZAM01001104-OZAM01001104.1-human-gut-metagenome-genome-assembly--contig:-NODE-1104-length-9697-cov-8.470442_pt1 | contig 9697 bp, 9 predicted proteins | sample MGYA00244205_ERZ653494 | MGnify/ENA primary metagenome ERZ653494 (study PRJEB26926, sample SAMN06165132) | human gut metagenome | biome: ENVO:00009003; feature: ENVO:2100002; material: ENVO:00002003... | reverse complement strand
AGATCGCTCAGTGTCTCGTGGGCTCGGAGATGTGTATAAGAGACAGCACCAAAAAGATCCTTGCCGCCACCCCCATGGGACACTTCGGCGACAGCGAGAAAGACCTTGTGGGCGCACTGCTGTTTTTGCTGAACAATGATGCAGCCGGTTTCATCACCGGCATCTGCCTGCCGGTGGACGGCGGCTTCTCAGCCTATTCCGGCGTGTAATAAGTACTGCAAAATATACAAAACCACCCCTGTCTCCCGGTGCAGCAGCCCGGCGGGACAGGGGTGGTTTTTTCAACGGGGTTGAACAAAAGGCTTCCCCAGCCCGGGGGAAGCCTTTATGCGGAAAATGGATTTCTATGGGGTCACTTCTTCGGGTGCTTTTTGCGCCATGCAAGCGCCACGGCAACAGCAGCGCACGCCAGCACTGCCAGTGGCCAGACGGAGGCCAGCGCTACCACGAACTGCTGCAAGCCGTTCACAAAGTTGCCCCAGCCGGAGACAAGGGCCGTGCCGATGCGGGAGAAAAAGCCCTCGTCGGCGGGTGTGTAGGTCTGCACCTCGTTCAGGTCGATATACACGGTGCACTGCTGCACCTGATCGCTGTACCAGTCCAGCTGGCTCTGCCAGCTTTCGATCTGAGACTGCACCTCGGTGAGAGAGTCCTCGATCTGCAGCAAGTCCGAAAGAGTTTCGGCCTGTGCCTGCAGCTGCTGTAAGCGGGTGCGCTGTGCCTGCAGATTAGAAAGCCGCGCGGACACGTCCATATACTGGGTGGTCACGTCATCGGCCTGCTGGCTGCGGTAGGTCACATTACCGGCAGCGGCCACAGCATCCAGAAAGCTCTGGTAGTTGGCCTGCGGCACCCGGTAGGTCAGGCTTACGGAGCGGCTGGAACCGGTGCGCGTGTACTCGCTGCTGGATTCCAGATAGCCGCCCGCCTCGGCAAGAGCGCTGTCCAGCACACTGCGGGCTGCTTCGTAATCCTTGCTTTCCAGCGTCAGATTGGCGGTGTAGATGATCTTGGCACTGTCCACCGCAGGGGCAGCAGCCTCGGCGCTGCCGGTGCCGCTGTACTCCGTTTCCAGAGAGCGGTCGTCTGCATCCAGACTGTAATTCACCGCCTCGGGGGTGCTGTCCAGCGCGGCATGCTGGAGATCAAACCCGCCCGCTGCCACAGAGGCAGCGGAGCTGTCGGCAGCGCCTTCGGCTGCGTACAGGGCGGGTGCGCTGCTTTTTGCGCTGCCCATCCCGATGCCCAGATGCAGGGTGCTGTAACCCAGCACACACACAGCCAGACAGGCAGCCAGCGTGCCCAGCTGCTTTACCGGGAAGTGGATGGGCTTTTTCTTCTTGGCTTCGGTGTTCAGGGGTGCTGCGGGTGCAGCGGTCTGCGGGGCAGGGGCAGCCATCATGGGCTCGGCCTTTTCCTCCGCGGTCAGGGTGTCGGTCATGGCCAGCAGCTTTGCTTTCAGATCGTCCGGGGCAGTCAGGTCATCGACCTCCATCTTATATTCATACCACCTCATCTTCGATCTCCTCCTTCAGCATCGTATGTAACTGTGCCCGTGCGCGCCGCAGCCAGCTTAGTACCGTGTTTGTGGGCACCGCCATCATCCGCCCGATCTCTGCCGCAGTGTATCCTTCGTAGTAGTGCAGATAGATGGCATTGCGGTAGTTTTCCGGCAGGGTGCAGATGGCATCCAGCACGCTGCCGTCCTCCTCCAGAACATCGGGGGCGGGCAGGTTCTCGTCCAACTCGGTGTCCTTTTGGTGGGCGGCGCGGGTCAGGTCCCGGCAGCGGTTGATGGCCACCCGCAGCAGCCATGCTTTGAGATGCTCCTCACTCTCAAAGATGCCGTTGTAGTGCAGCAGTTTTTCAAACACATCCTGCACCACATCCTCAGCATCGGCTGTGCAGCGGCAATTATGCACCGCAGTGCGGTAGACGGTGTCGCTGTAACGCTGCACCGCCAAGGTAAATACTTCGTTTCTGGTCAGCTGTCCCATTGTTATAAACTCTCCTTGGATGCCCGGAAGCGGGCTTCTCGATGGAATGTTTGTGGTTCTCACGGGGACGTTCACTTGATATACGGCTCAGCATCCCCGATTATTGCAGAACAAAACCCGGTTCCTTCCATTTTTTGTGTACCGGACGCACCGGACCGCAAGGCACGTCCACGTTCTCCGACAGAGGTTGGATATCCTGTCGGTTTACCGGTCAGTATACCACGGAATCGCAGAAAGTAAAAGAGGGGAGGGTGCTCCTTCTTTATTTATAGACCCTTTGCAGCAGCGCCAGCCGCTCGGAGAGAAAAGTCTCGGCCTTGGGGTGGTGTAGCCAGCGTTTGCCATCGGTGCTGTGCACCAGTTTCTGCGCCAGTGCGGCAGGGGCGGTGTCGATGGCCATTACGTCCTGCATGGTCAATTGCAGGGTGAGCGCCGCCGGGACATCCGGCAGAGGCGGCAGCGGGTCCTCCCACACAAAGGGCGGCAGCAGCTGCACCGCCACGGTCAGGCGGGTACACTCCTCGGTCAGCAGCAGGGCGGCGGGGGTGCCGTCCGGCTGCACCTGCAAGCTGCTGTATAAAAGCTGCATCCGGGCAGGGGAGAGCAGCCGGGTCAGGCCCTCTGCCGGAGCTGCCGCAAGCTGCAGATACCCGGCGGCCTCCTCCCGGTAGATGCGCCGGGCAGGGGCTTGCAGCCCTGCGTAGAGGGCGGGCAGCATAAAGCTGCCGCTTTTTTCCAGCGCCTGCTGCGCCAGCAGATAGAACTCGGTCAGCGGGTACGCAGCATCCGGCTGCGGCATCCCGAAATCCGGCCGCGATACATGACCTCCACCCATGGGAACCTCCTTGACAAAACACGATGGTGCGATTATACTATAAACAGAAGGGGCGCTGACTGCAAAGGTCAGCTTTCCATCCCGCATTAGTCAAAAAGATTGACCGCTAGTTTGGTAGACTGGGGCGGTCAATCTTTTTTGTTGTCATCGTTTTTCTTCTGCGAAGCTTTATCCATGACCTCAAAGGTCAGGCGAATTACCTCAATGATCAATCCCAACAGCGTAAGAATGACCATCAGCAGGTTCAGCATCTCCGACAGATCCATCTGACATCCCTCCCTTCGCCTTCAGGGCTCGAGGAGGCTTGGCTCAAAAAAGTTCTCCTCCCACAAACCGCTGGTTCGTTCCATGTACAGGAAGAAGCAGTGCTGCGGGATGGGAAAGCATGACCACCGATTATGCAATCAGCGCCGTATTCTTAGAATATCATATTTTTCGGCGGATTACAATATATCTATTGATTGTAAACCCTTTGCAAACTTTTCCGTTGACCTGTGGCGCACCGGTGCGGTATACTCGGGCACAGATGCCTTACAAAACGAAAAAACAGAGGGAAAACTGACCATGAAAGACAAAAAACTGACTACCTATCAGATGGCTGTCACCGCGGTGATGGCTGCCGTGCTGTGCGTGCTGGGCCCGCTGACCGTGCCCATCGGAGCCGTGCCCATCTCGCTGGCAAACTTTGTTATCTGCCTGACCGCATGGCTGCTGGGACCGAAGTTCGGCACCCTGAGCGTGGTTATCTATCTGGCGCTGGGCGCCATCGGCATTCCGGTGTTCTCCGGCTACGGCGCCGGTCTTGCCAAGCTGGCAGGCCCTACCGGCGGTTATCTGGTGGGCTATCTGCTGCTGGCCTTCATCGGCGGTATGTTCATTGAAAAGAGCAAGGGCAACCCGGTGGTCTCCGCTGTGGGTCTGGTGCTGGGCGATGCCGCCTGCTATGTGCTGGGCACGGCATGGTTCGTGTTCCAGATGCAGTGCGAGCTGGGCTACGCGCTGACCGTCTGCGTCTACCCCTTCATTGCGCTGGATCTTGCAAAGATCGTGGTGTCCTGCATCGTGGGTGCGCTGCTGCGTAAGCGCCTGACGCAGGCAGGCGTGCTGAAACTGCAGAATGCAGTTTCGGAATGATTGCTAAGCGGAAAATTATTTTCAGATAGAATAAGCCCGGAGGGTCTGCGAACCTTCCGGGCTTATCTCGTTATTCCTGATATCCCAAGGTGGCTGCCATGACCGCCTTGATGGTGTGCATCCGGTTCTCGGCCTCGTCAAACACGATGCTCTGGGGGCCTTCGAATACCTCGTCGGTCACCTCCATGGCGTCGCGGCCAAAGCGTTCGCCCATCTCCTTGCCCACGGTGGTCTTGTGGTCGTGGTAGGCGGGCAGACAGTGCATAAATACTGCATCCGGGCCTGCAATATTCATCAGATCCTGATTGATCTGGTAGGGGGCAAGGTCGTGGATGCGCTCCGCCCACACCTCAACCGGCTCGCCCATGGACACCCACACATCGGTGTACAGCACGTCCGCGCCCTTTGCTGCCTTGACGGGATCCTCCTCAAAGGAGAGGGTCGCCCCGGTCTGGGCGGCAATGGCCTGACACTGCTCCACCAGTGCGGGATCCGGCTGGTACTTTTTGGGGGCGCAGGCGGTAAAGTGTAAGCCCATCTTGGCGCAGCCTACCATCAGGCTGTTGCCCATGTTGTAGCGGGCGTCGCCGAAGTAAACGAAGTGGATGCCCTTCAGATGGCCGAAATGCTCCTGAATGGTGAGGAAATCGGCTAAGATCTGAGTGGGGTGGAACTCATTGGTCAGGCCGTTCCACACCGGAACACCGGCGTAGTTTGCCAGATCCTCCACGATCTGCTGGCCGTAGCCACGGTACTCGATGCCGTCAAACATCCGGCCCAGCACCCGGGCGGTGTCGGCGATGGACTCCTTTTTGCCGATCTGACTGCCGGAGGGGTCCAGATAGGTCACTTCCATGCCCAGATCGTGGGCGGCCACCTCAAAGCTGCAGCGGGTGCGGGTGGAGGTCTTTTCAAAGATCAGGGCAATGTTTTTGCCCCGCAGCTGGTCGTGACGGATACCGGCCTTCTTTTTGGTCTTCAGGTCAGCGGCCAGCTCCAGCAGCTGCCCGATCTCGGCAGGGGTGTAGTCCAATAGCTTCAAAAAGCTGCGATTTTTCAGTTCCATTGTATATTTCCCTCTCTATGCAAACACTCTTGAATATTTATTTAAGCTATGGTTCTATTATAGTACGTTGCATCGGGAAGGTCAAGAGGGAGCTTACAGCTCCAGCTCTACCCGGCGTCCGGTGGGCTTATAGGGGGTCAGCCGGACACCGGCGTGCTCGAACATGAAGCGCGCCGCAATGCTGGAATCACTGTCGTGGTACTTGTCGCCGTAGTACACCACCTCGGCAATGCCGGACTGGATGATGGCTTTGGTGCACTCGTTGCAGGGGAACAGGGTCACATACACCCGGGCACCCTTCAGGTTGTTGTGGGCACTGTTGAGGATGGCGTTCAGCTCGGCGTGGCAGACGTACATATACTTGGTCTGCAAAGGTGCACCCTCCCGCTCCCAGGGCATCTCGTCATCGCTGCAGCCCATGGGCATCCCGTTGTAGCCTAAGGAAAGAATCTTATTTTCCGGGCTTACGATGCACGCACCCACCTGACTGTTAGGGTCCTTGGAGCGCATGGCGGTAAGCAGCGCAATGCCCATAAAATATTCGTCCCAGTTGATATAATCCTCGCGCTTCATCGCGTAAAACCTCCTGCCTCTTCCGGCGGGTCTGCGGCTTGACAAACCCGGAAAAATAGACTATACTACGAATAGAAAGAGCGCTGACTGCAATGGTCAGCTCCTCATCCGGCTAATCAGTCGTAAAGAATGACCGCTTGCTTTCTGAGGGCATGAGCGGTCATTTCTTTTTGCCGTTGGAAATCGTCCATGTGATCTCGAAGGTAATGTAGATTGCTCCGCTAAGCAGCGTGAGCAACAGCACGACCTGTTCAAACGTCATGAGGCATCCCCCTTTCCGCTTTCGCGTCAGGGGAAGCAAAAAGTTTTTCGTCCCCCTCTGGCGCGCAGCCGGAAGGAGCTAAACCACCGATTATGCAATCAACGCCCTTACCGCCGAAGCGGCACTTACAGCATACCACAAAAACCGCATATTTGCAACGAAAACTCCCGGTTCCGCGCCTGTACGCGCTGCCGGGAGTTCTGCTTTTTCTGCCCGCCCGTTTTGCACCCGAATGTCAACTTGCACAAAACAGTGCCCGGAAGTTTGGCAGGCGTTTTTGCTAAATTTTGAAACGATATATTTAAAAATCGTTTCGGATGTGGTATTATCTTTGTAAAATATGCCACAAAAACGGAGAGAACGCTCCGTGCGGCGGAAATGAGGGAAAAACCGATATGAAATACGCAAGCAACAACATCCGCAATATTCTGATTGCCGGCCATGCCGGCAGCGGCAAGACCACGCTGACCGAAGCACTGGTCTATTTTTCGGGCGCTGCCGAGCGTATGGGCCGGGTTGAGGACGGTACCACGATTTCGGACTTTGATCCCGAGGAAGCAAAGCGCAAGGCCAGCCTGTCGGCGTCCGTTGTGCCGGTGGAGTACGAGGGCATCAAGTACAACCTGATCGATGCACCGGGTCTGTTCGACTTTGAAGCAGGCGAGTACGAGGGCATCCGCGCCGCCGAGAGCGTGCTGGTGTGCGTGTCCGGCCGCAGCGGCGTTACCGTGGGCGCAGAAAAGGCGTTCCAGCTGGCCCGCAAGAACGGCAAGGCCACCATGGTGTTCGTGTCCAAGTGCGATCTGGAAAACGCCAACTACTTCAAGATCCTTGAGGATATGAAGATCCGCTTCGGCTCCACCGTCTGCCCCTGCGTCGTGCCCGCAAAGCTGGATGACGGCACCCCTGTGTACATCAACCTGTTCAGCCAGAAGGCCTTCAAGTACGAGGGCGGCAAGCAGATCCAGGTGGACCTGCCGGACATCGGCCACCGTTTCCAGGGCCTGATCGAGGCCATGAGCGAGGCCATTGCGGAAACCGACGATGAACTGATGGAAAAGTTCTTCGGCGGCGAACCCTTTACCACCGAGGAGATCGTGGAGGGCATGCGCAAGGGCGTTAAGGACGGCCTGATCACCCCCGTGTTCTGCGGCAGCGCCGTGAACATGCAGGCACTGGATATGCTGCTGTTCAATATGCATAAGCTGCTGCCCAGCCCGGAGCACGAGGCCAGCACGCTGGCCGAGGATGCCAACGGTGAGCCGGTGGAACTGCACTGCACCGAGGATGAGCCCACTGCCGCCTACGTTTTTAAGACCGTGGCCGACCCGTTCGTGGGCAAGCTGAGCTATCTGCGTGTTATCAGCGGCAAGGTGACCGCAGGCGAACCGCTGACCAACGCCCGCACCGGCGAGGTGGAAAAGATCACTAAGCCCCTGACCGTCCTTGGCAAGAAGCAGATCGAAAACGACGGCATCGGTGCCGGCGATATCGGCGCAGTGGCAAAGCTGGTGAGCGCAAAGACCGGCGATACCCTGTGCGATGCAGACCGCGTGGTCAAGCTGCCCGCACCTGTGTTCCCCAAGCCCAGCCTGTTCATGGCGGTTACCGTGGCCAAGAAGGGCGACGAGGGCAAGATCTCCAGCGCACTGGCACGCCTGATGGAAGAGGACCCCACCCTGTGCTACATCAATAACGCCGAGACCCATCAGCAGGTCATCGGCGGCTTGGGCGAGCAGCATCTGGACGTGGTCAAGGCCAAGCTGAAGAACAAGTTTGGCGTGGAGATCGGTCTGGAAGCTCCCCGCATTGCCTACCGTGAGTCCATCCGCAAGGCCTGCCAGAAGCAGGGACGCCATAAGAAGCAGACCGGCGGTCATGGCCAGTTCGGTGACGTTATCATCAACTTTGAGCCCTGCGACAGCGAGCAGGTCGTGTTCGAGGAAAAGGTGTTCGGCGGCAGCGTGCCCAAGAACTTCTTCCCCGCTGTGGAAAAGGGCGTGCGTCTGGCAGCCGAAAAGGGCGTGCTGGCCGGTTACCCCGTGGTCGGCCTGAAGGCCACCCTGCTGGACGGCAGCTACCACCCGGTGGATAGCTCTGAAATGGCCTTTATCATGGCTGCAAAGCTGGCCTACAAAGCTGCTATGCCGGAGGCCGGCCCCGTCATTCTGGAGCCTATCCACACCCTGAAGGCCCATGTGCCCAACGACAACACCGGCGACATCATGGGCGATGTGACAAAGCGCCGCGGCCGTGTGCTGGGCATGGAGCCGGACGAGGACGGCTTGCAGACCATCATTGCCGAGGTGCCGCTGGCAGAGCTTGCAAACTTTACCACCTTTATCCGGCAGACCACGCAGGGCCGCGGCTGGTTCACCACCGAGTTTGCCCGCTATGAGACCCTGCCCGAGATGCTGGTGCCTGCCGTTGTGGAGCAGGCCAAGAAGCTGGGCAATCTGGACGAGGCCGCAGACGACTGAGCCCTGAACCCCTGATTTGACATTTTCCTGAGCCCCCGCCGACACTTTTTTCCCTCTGTCGGCGGGGGCTTTTTTGCGTAAAAATGGAACACCGGAGCGTCCGCAGATGCTCCGGTGTTCCGAAATCATAAAAAGTTTTCTGCTGAAAAATGCTCTGGCCGTTATACGCCGGAAGCACCATAGTTTGCCAGCACGCGGGCAGAGGGGTCGTTGACGTTGCAGCCCGGCCATGCTTTGTTGGGCATCCAGAAGCCTACGATGGTGCGGCTCTGGTCGTGGTAGTATTTCTCAAAAATTTCGCGGTAGAACAGGCTCTCCTTGGTAAAGGGCATGCAGTGTGCCGAGTAGTTTGCCCGGCGCATCTGGAACTCCTCCTCGGTGTACAGGCTCTCGGCGTACTCCTTGATGTCGTCCACCATGCTGTGGCCCACGGCGTCCGAGAAGGCGGCCTTTTCGCGCCACAGGATCTCCGGCGGCAGCCAGTCGCCCTCAAAGGCCTTGCGCAGCAGGTACTTGCCCTTGCCGTAGCTGTTCAGCTTCTTTTCCGGGTCGATGGCCATGACGTAACGCACAAAATCCAGATCACCAAAGGGCACGCGGGCCTCGATGCTGTTGGAGGAGATGCAGCGGTCGGCGCGCAGCACATCGTACATGTACAGCTCACGGATGCGCTTCTGACTCTCCTGCTGGAAGGCATCGGCGGTGGGGGCGTAGTCGGTGTACTTGTAGCCGAACAGTTCATCGGAAATCTCGCCGGTCAGCAGCACCCGGACATCGGTCTGCTCGTGGATGGCCTTGCACAGCAGGTACATGCCCATGCTGGCGCGGATGGTGGTGATGTCCCAGGTGCCCAGCAGGCGGATGACCTCTTCCAGACTGTTGATGACCATATCCCGGTTGATGATGATCTCGTGGTGCTCGCTGCCCAGATATTCTGCGGTCTGGCGCGCATATTTCAGATCAATGGCATCGGTGTCCATGCCAATGGCAAAGGTGCGGATGGGCTTGCCAAGCTTCTTGGCGGCAATGGAGCACACCAGCGAGGAATCCAGACCGCCGGAGAGCAGGAAGCCCACAGGGGCATCTGCGTCCAGACGCTTCTCTACGCCTGCGATCAGCTTTTCGCGGATGTTCCGCAGCACGGTGTCCATGTCGTCCTGCATGGGGGCGGGCACATCGGCAATGTCCTCATAGCGGACGAAGCGGCCATCACAGTAGTAGCTGCCAATGGGAAAGGGCCGGATGTCGTCGCACCAGCCAATGAGGTTCTGCATCTCGGAGGCGAATGCGATCTGGTGGCTGGACTTGGAGTAGCCGTAGAACAGCGGACGGATGCCGATGGGGTCGCGG
>ENA-OZAM01001056-OZAM01001056.1-human-gut-metagenome-genome-assembly--contig:-NODE-1056-length-9878-cov-6.536903_pt1 | contig 9878 bp, 10 predicted proteins | sample MGYA00244205_ERZ653494 | MGnify/ENA primary metagenome ERZ653494 (study PRJEB26926, sample SAMN06165132) | human gut metagenome | biome: ENVO:00009003; feature: ENVO:2100002; material: ENVO:00002003... | reverse complement strand
CTACACACTGCATATCGTCGGCAGCGTCAGATGTGTATAAGAGACAGTACCAATATTGTACTTAAATGCGTCTTTGGGAGAGCGGATCACCACTTCTTCCCCGTTGACAAAGATCTGCCCGGCATCCGGAAAATAAATACCGGCCAGCATATTCATTAAGGTGGTCTTGCCGCTGCCGTTCTCACCCAGGACAGAGAGGATCTCGCCCTTCTCTACCGTCAGGGAGCAGTCGGAATTGGCAACGATGGAGCCGAATGTTTTGGTAATTCCTTTCAGCTCAACAGCAGGTACGCCCATGGTCTACCTCCGCAAAATAAAGTTCCTATATACAACACTACCGTGACCGCAAAAATTGCGGTCACGGGTGTTTGTAAACTGTGCTGTTTTAGATTACTGCTTCTTGTCCAGCAGCTTGATGCCGTCGATCTGCACATCAAAGTAGGGGGCAGAACGAGCGGTAGACTCAGCGAAGTAGCCGTCCTTAACGACCTCGGTGTCCGGGGTATACTTGGCATCGGTGTCTACATCCGCCTTATAGGAATCCAGCTTCTTGCCGTTTACGGTGAAGGCAGAGGTGTCAAACACATGAAGAGAACCGTCTTCCAGCTTCTTCTTGGCGGCGTCAATGGCCTCCTGGGTGCCAGCAGCGGCAGCCTTGGTGTTTACATCGGTCAGTTCCACAGAGCCGGTGGACAGAGTACCGGTCCAGTCCGCGTCAATGGTCTTGCCCTCAGCCACGCATTTGATGGCATACTCATAGTACGGCTCCCAGTTGATGCGGGAAGATACGATGAAGGTGTTGGGGCAAGCGGAGATGGTGCTGCCGTTGTAAGACACATTGGGAACACCGGCGGACTCACAAGCAGTGGGTGCGCCCATAGAGTCGGCGTGCTGGCTGATCAGCTTGCAGCCGTCCTTGATCAGTTTGTTGGCAGCTTCCTTCTCGGCAGCCTCGTCGTACCAAGAACCGGTAAAGGTGACTTCCATGGTAACGGAGGGGCATACGGAGCGTGCGCCCAGGAAGAAGGAGGTGTAGCCGGAGATCACTTCGGCATAGGTGAAGGCGCCTACATAGCCCATCTTGGCCTCGTCCTTTTTGAACTCGCCCTTCTCGATCATCTCGTTGAGCTTCATACCGGCGGCAATACCTGCCAGGTAACGGCCCTCATAGATGGAGGCAAAAGCGTTGTGGTAGTTGGCCAGACCCTCGGTGTGAGCTCTGGTGCCGGTGGAGTGGCAGAACTGCACATTGGGGTACTTCTTGGCAGCCTCAATGATGTAAGGCTCGTGACCGAAGCTGTCTGCAAAGATAATGTTGCAGCCCTGCTCCGCCAGGTCTACTGCTGCGTCATAAGCTTCCTGACCCTCCGGGATCTGGGTCTTGTACAGCTTCTGCGCGCCGGTGATGCCCAGCTTCTTGCAGGCAGCGTCCGCAGCCTTAATAAAGTTCAGGTCATAGGTAGAGTTTTTGTCGTGCAGGAAGATGAAGCCAACCTTCAATTTGCTGGTTGCAGAATTGGTGGTGTCTTCTTTCTTCTTGGTGTCGCCGCTGTTAGAAGAGCAGGCGGTGAATACGCCTACAACGAACAGGACACTGAGAAGAACTGCAAATACTTTTTTTGCCATTTTCATTCTCGATTCCTCCGAAAAAAATATTTATTATCAGAGCGCACGCTCAAATAACCGCTTTAATCCCGAAAACAGATCTGCCCGGTGGTATGGTCCATGGACTCCACGATGGCCAGGGACTCCACCCGAACGCCCTCGGCACGCAGCTGATCGCCGCCGTGCTGGTAGCCCTTCTCGATCACGGTGCCGCAGCCCACCAGGGTGGCGCCGCTTTGGTGCACCAGGTCGATGAGCCCCCGCAGGGCATTGCCCACCGCCAAGAAGTCGTCTACGATCAGCACCCGATCCTCCGGGGTCAAAAACCGCTTGGACACCATCACATCATAGGTGGTGCCGTGGGTAAAGGACGCCACCTGGGTCTTATACACATCGCCGGCAATGTTCTTGGTCTTGCTCTTTTTGGCAAAGACCAAGGGGCAGGCGAACTCCAGCGCCACCACGCTGCCCACGGCAATGCCGGAGGCCTCAATGGTGAGAATTTTGTTCACCCCGGCGTCCTTATAAAGACGGTGGAACTCCCGCCCCACCTCTTTCATAAACGGAAAGTCGATCTGGTGGTTCAAAAAGCAATCCACCTTAAGAATATTACCTTCATAGACCTCGCCCTCGGCGAGAATTTTCTTTTTTAATGCTTCCATCCTAAAATCCTTGTCGAAACAGAAATAAAATGATAGAATTATGATAATACGAAAGACCCCGATTTGCAAGGTTGATTTGTATGTTGACACCAAATTTTAACTTTTTTTGCAAATCGGCGAATTTATGCTATAATTATTTAGTAAATTTCAACAAGGGAATAGGCATTTGCCTGCAAATTTATGAGAAAAAAAGAAAAATCTACCTTTCGCAAAATCGAACATCACCGCACAGAGACCTTCTTTCTCATTGTGCGCGGGCTGGAAGTGGGCGTGGTTGCCGGTTTGGTGTCCGCTCTCTACCGCTTTCTGCTCAGCAAAGCGGAAAGCGCCAACCATGCGGTACTCACCGCCATTGCCGGCAAGCCGCTGTACATTGCACTGTTCTTAGCGGCACTGGCGGGGATCGGCTACCTGGTCTCTCAGCTGGTGCGATGGCAGCCTCTGTCGTCCTCCAGCGGTATTCCCCAAATCACCGGGGAAATTCGCGGTCACCTGGACGCCCCCTGGTGGCAAGTGCTGTTGGCAAAGATCGCCGGCGGCACCCTGTCCATTCTCAGCGGACTGAGTCTGGGGCGCGAAGGTCCCAGTATTCAGCTGGGTGGTATGGCAGCCAAAGGGATTGCCAAGGTTACCAAGGCGGACAAAACCACGCAGCTGCGCATGATCAGCTGCGGCGGCGGTGCCGGACTGGCAGCGGCATTTAACGCCCCGCTGGCGGGCATGATGTTCACCCTGGAGGAGATCCACAAAACCCTGGACGGCAACATTCTGTGCATGGGCATTGTGTCTACCATTACGGCAGACTATATCTCCAAGCTGTTTTTTGGTCAAAACACGGTGTTCCACTACACCACCGCCGATATTCCGTTAAAGAGCTACTGGATCCTGCTGCTATTAGGGATTGTGCTGGGGCTGGCCGGCGTGGGCTACAATGCCCTCATGTTGCTGGGCCAAAAATGGATCGGCAAGATCAAAGCACCGGTGCGTATGATGCTGGTTTTCGTTTGCAGCGGCGTGCTGGGGCTGTTCGTGCCCCAACTGCTGGGCGGCGGCCACACCATGGTGACCCTGCTGCTGCAAGAGCATCCTACCATTAAAATTCTGATTTTACTGCTGCTGGGCAAATTTCTATTTTCCCTGCTGTCCTTTGCCTCCGGCGCACCGGGCGGCATCTTCTTCCCGCTGCTGATTTTGGGGACTTACCTGGGCGCCATCTATGCCGAGGCGGCCATTGCCTGGTTTGGGCTGGCGCCGGAGCTGTGGCAGGAGCTGGTGGTGGTGTCTATGGCCGGGTTCTTTGCCGCCATTGTGCGTGCGCCCATGACCGGCATTATCCTGGTATTTGAAATGACCGGCAATCTGGACAGTCTGCTGCCGCTGGCAGTGGTGAGCCTGACCAGCTACACGCTGGCAGATCTGCTGGGCAGTACGCCCATTTACACTGCACTGCTGGAAAATCTGCTGCGCCCGGAGGACAAAGCGGCAGCTCGCCGCAACCGTCCCGGCGAAAAGGTGCTCAAGACCTATGTGCTCCCCCTAGGTAGTGCTCTGGACGGCAAGTGCATTAAAGACATTGACTGGGGCCGCCACTGCCTGATCGTCAGCATTGAGCGGGGTGACACGGCCGTGACCCCTAAGGGCGACACCACTCTCCACGCCGGCGACACGCTGGTAGTGATGGTGAGCCAGCGGCGCTTTGCCCGGGACAATGACCGGCTGGAAGCGCTAATCGACCCCAAATCGTAACCCCATCGGCCGGTGCCGACACAGATAAATTGCATCTAAAAACGCATACAGGAGTGAACATTATGGAAAACCGCATTTGGCTCAAAGGCGACACCCACCTGCACACCTGCAACAGCGATGGCAAGCTGACCCCCGGTCAGCTGGTAGAAGCGTGCCAGCAGGCAGGGCTCGACTACGCCATTATCACCGACCACAACTACAACACCGTAAAGGCCAGCTATACGGACAAAAATTTGCTGGTCATGCAGGGGCAGGAGATCACCGACGACCTGGGTCACATCAATGTTTGGGGCAAAAAGGTGCCCCAAGATCCGCCGTATATCTTAAAGACCACAGAGGACTATGACGCGGTGCTGGCGCCTTGCCGGGAGGCAGGGGCCACCATCTCCGTCAATCACCCGTTTTGCTCTATGTGCGGGTTCCACATGGATCTGGAGCACTTCCACTTTGACTGCGTGGAAGTGTGGAACACCATTCAGCACTCGGATAATATTAAAAATATGAACTGGTGGCACAACCAGCTGCTGCAAGGCAACCACATTGCAGCGGTGGGCGGCTCTGACTTTCACAAGGACATTGGCCCGCTGAAGCTGCTGGCCAACCCCACCACCATTGTGCACACCACCGCCAAAACAGAGGAAGCTGTTTTGCAGGCACTGCGAGAGGGTCGCTCCGTGGTAACCAACAAACCAGGCACCAGTATGATCTACCTGACCGTAGGGGACGCCAATGTGGGCGACACGGTGTCCTACGCGCCCGGCCTAACCGGCAAGGTGGCGGTAACAAAGTTCAAAAAAGGCCACACCATCAAAGTGTTTAACAACAACGATGTGATCCTGGAACACACCGCCGCACAAAACAGCGACCGGATGGAACTGGATTTTGAAATTCGGCAGCCGGGCTTTATTCGGGCAGAAATCGACTACACCTTCCGCCCGGTCATGCGGGCTCTGTACCACACGGTGGAGGAAAAATACCTCCACGCGGATGTGGCCGATCTGCCGCCATTTTTCTGGGCGTTCACCAACCCCATTTGGATCCGCTGATGGAGGGCGTGCATATTACCCGCTCCCGGCGCAAAAGCATAGAGTTGTCCATTGACGATAATCTGCAAATCGCCGTAAAAGCGCCCCTGTGGGTCACGGATCGAGCCATTGAGCACTTTATCGCCCAAAAGGCGGACTGGATCAGCCGACAAAAAGCCGCCAAGGCCGCCTACTTACAGGCACATCCGCCCTTAACGGAAGCGGAAGTGGAAGCGCTGCGCCGCCGAGCCAAGGCGGAACTGCCGCCCCGGGTGGCCTATTACAGCCAAATCTTGGGCGTAACCCCCACCGGGATCAAGATAACAAGTGCAAAAAAGCGCTTTGGCTCCTGCAACGGGAAGAACAGCATCTGCTTTTCCCTCTACCTGATGCAGTACCCACAGGCAGCCATAGACTATGTGGTGGTGCACGAGTTGTGTCACATTCGCCACCACGACCACTCCCCTGCCTTTTACCGGCTGGTGGAAAGCGTGCTGCCGGACTACAAAGAGCGGGAGCGCCTGCTGCGCCGCTAAAAGCAAAGAAGCACCGTAACGAAAACCGTTACGGTGCCTTTTTATTCTGTATAAATGGGAGAAGTGATGGCCAGAGCCTGCTTTTCGCCCCCAACGGTACCCCACAACTCGCAAATGTACCAGTGTCCCGGCTCCAGGGTCAGCCGGGCGTGGCGCTCGGTGACCGCCGTCTCCAGCACACACTTGTTGCCATTCGTAATAATGCGAATGGTGTCGTAGCTTACCGGCTCGTCGCTCTCGTCCTTACGCCGGGCGTGCAGATCCGTAAAAAAGCTGAAGATTACCCGCCCTCGCTTGAGAGTGTCGCCAATGCCGTAAGTTTCGCCCCAACGGTGCACCCGAAAGAAGAATTTGGCGCCGAAGCTAACCACCGTGCGCCCGGCGCGGATGGCCTCCAACGCACAGGCTGCCGTGGGTTCTTCCATATTCAAATAGGTAACCCCAAAGTGCCGATCCGACTGGCGGTGCCAGTCCCGACCGTAGGTGATGGGCAGATGATAGCCCTTGTCCAGCAGAGACTTCCACAGCTCCGTTGCCGGGACATTTTCGCCGTTGTCCGGGCCAAAAGCATCGTGCCATACCTCCAGGTAATCCACCCGGTTCCAGTCCTGCACATCAAAGGCCCAGCGCCCGCCGGTACAGATAGGCGAGCCCAACTGAAACGGATGGGCCACGCCGCACAGGCCGCCGGCCGCGTGCACCTGATCGATCTTGTCGTCTATATTGGCAGGCACTGCATCCCGCCAGTCCACAAAGTCCCTGGCGCCCAGCACCAGCATGTGGCCAAAAAAGGTGGTCCACTCAATGCCCGGCACAGCGGGGGTGATGCTGTCATCCAGCTCCCCGTGACCGGAGACAGTGTTGTGGTCGGTCAAAGCGATCAACGCCAGGTGGTCATCATACGCACGGCGCAGCAGTTCCGCCACAGAAAAGCTCCCATCGGAATGGACGCTGTGGCAGTGAAGTTCGCAAGGCAAATAACTCATTCCGTTTCCTCCCCGATCACACGCACACGGCAAGTCACCGGACACAGCACACAATGGGCGCTGAGCACGGCCTGCCACTGCCCCGGGCGCAATTCGCCGGGCAAAAAGCCGGGCGACGCACTCTCTGCCGTCAGTCGATGGCACTGCTCGGTGGCTCGCCGATGGGCAGCGCCTCGATAACCCGCCGGGTCATCCAAAGACAGGGTGACTAAATTATACACCGGCAAATAGGCATACGGATCCTTTTGCACCACCGCCCGAGCATACCGGGCCAGCGCAGCCTTTACCGCCTCTACCGCCACCGGCTCCGGTGGGGTGGGCGGATCGTAAGTAAATTCCACCTGCAAGGCTGTCAGCCCGGGCGGAACGGAAAAAGACAAAGCCACATTGGTCTTGTCCGCCTGCGGGTTCAGCACCCGCGTCTCATCAAAAAGCACCATATACAGCGCCCCCTCTTCCCCTTGATTATAACCGATACCGCAGAAATTTGCAATTCCTGTCAAAAGATGTTAAAATAAAGGCGGTGATAACAATGGGAATTGATCTAAAAAATTGGATGCAGAACCTGCCGGACGGCAGCGATCTACTGGCGCTGAACCTGTGCGGCACCCACGACTGCGTGACCCAACACATTCGACTGCCCCACTTCTTTTGCTGCCAAGACCTAACCATCTATGAGCAGCTGCTTCTGGGGGTGCGCGCGCTGGATATCCGCGTGCGGGCGGACGGCAAGTGCCTAACCATGGTGCACGGCATATTCCCCGCCTACAACCACTCCTGCCACCGAGCCAACCTGATGGATATGGGCGATGTGCTGTCCCAGTGCTACCGCTTTTTAGACGAATGCCCGGGCGAGGCAGTGGTGTTTCAGTTTAAAAACGACAACGGCAAAGAGAACGAGCAGTGCTTCGACAACCTATTTTATACCTATATCAAGGGCAAAGAGCCTTATTGGTACTTAGAGGATCGGGTACCCACCTTGGGCGCCGCCCGCGGCAAGCTGGTGCTGATCCGTCGGTGCAAAATGGAGCCTAAGCCGGACTTTACCCGCCACAACACCGGCATTGACTTTTCCACCTGGGTGGAACAGCCGGAGGTGATTCCCACGGCGCTGCCCCTGTGTACCGGCACGGCAGACTTTATTATACAGGATCGGTTCAAATACAAGCCCAAGCCCCGCTGGGCCCAGGTGATCCGGCCGTTCTTAGAGCAGCGCACAGCCTTTGGCGGGCAGTATGTGATCAACTACCTGTCCACCGCCGGTGGGCTGAAAGGACCACGGCGCAATGCCAAATATATCAACGCCAAATTTATGGACTATCCGCTGAAAAAGGGCGTGTACTACGGCACCACCTATGTGGACTTTCCCTCTCGGGAGCAGGTGCTGAAGATCGTAGAAACCAATTTTGAATAAGCGCACACAAAAGCGCACGACCATACAGGGTCGTGCGCTTTTTCATTTTATGTTCTCTTTTATTTCTCCGTAGGCAGGGGCAGGTTTTGCAGCTTTTGCACCTCGCCGTCCGTTTTGCCCTCCGGGGTGTCCCGATAATACTGGGTAAAGGGCCGGAAGCGGCTTTTCTCTTCCCAAATGCGCTTGGCGGTAGGCGCCCAGGCGGCAGCATAAGCATCGCACTTGGCACACAGCGCCTCGGCGCTCTCCGGAGCCAGGAAGTTGGTGGACTTGGCACCGGTTTGGCTGACGATCCGCCGCAGAGCCGCCGGGTTTTCCAGCATAGGACAGGGCCGCAGCATATTGTTATTAAATGGCTGACCCTTGTAATATTCGTAAAACAGCGGCGACTGCAAGCATTCTTTAATGCTCTTTTGCCGAATATTGGAGTCGCTGTAATGGATAAACACACAAGGCTCCGCGTCACCCTCGGAATTGATGTGAAAGTAGTTGCGCCCACCGGCAATGCAGCCGCCTACAAACTCCGCGTCGTTTTGGAAATCCACGGTAAAGATAGGCTTGCCGTTCTTGCCGTCCCGCTTCTCTCGAATGGTGCGGTACACATGCTCCCGCTGCTCCGGGGAGAGCAGCAAATTCTGATCTGCGTCGCTGCCCACCGGCATATAGTGGAAGTACCAGGCATAGCGGGCACCGGCCTCAATAAGGGTGTCATAAAAGGCGTCGGAAGTGACCGCTTCGCAGTTTTGCGATGTGTAGCAGACGGACACGCCAAACAGACAGCCGTGCTTTTTGAGCAGTGCCATGGCCGCCATCGTGTCCCGATAGGAGCCTGCGCCCCGGCGGGCATCCGTGGTCTCTTCGCTGCCCTCTACGGACAGAGCCAGTGCCAAATTGCCGCAGGCCTTCATATCCTCACAAAAGGCATCATCCACCAGCGTGCCGTTGGTGAAGGTCAAAAACAGGCAGTCCGGGTTCTCCTTTGCTACCGTTATAATATCCGCCTTGCGGATCAGCGGCTCGCCGCCGGTGTACATAAAGAAATGGGTACCCAGTGCCTTGCACTCCCGCACAATGCGACGCATTTCGTCCAAGGTCAGGTTGGACTTATGGCCGTATTCCGCCGCCCAGCAGCCCTTGCAATGGCGATTGCAGGCACTGGTGGGATCCATCAGCACCACCCAGGGAATGTTGCAGTGCTCCTTCTCCCGGTTGGCACGCAGAGCCTTGGTTCCAAAGTAGCCCAGATCAATGGCAAAGGTCAGCGCAATGCGGCGAAACAGAGCCGGGTCCACCTCGTCCAGCCCGCGAAACAGGAATTGGTGCCACACATTGTCCTCATCCTCAATAATCTCAATGGGCTTGGTAAAAGTGCTGGGGGGGAACATTTTGCCGGCCACCAGCTTGCCAACCTTCACCAGCTTCACCAAATTGCGGCGGGGGTTCTTGTACACATAGCGCAGCAGACGGTCGCCCACTGCGTACAAAATTTTTCTGTTCATAGCTTCACCTCAAGCCGCTTACATACGCTCCGGCACGCTGATCTTCAGCATAGTAAGTACATTGCGAATGGTATTCTTTACGGCAGTGCACAGATACAGCCGCGCCTGCATCAGCCCCTCATCCTCTACCATGACCCGCTGGGCATTGTAGAATTTGTGGAACAGAGTGGCCAGGTCGATCACATAGTGGGTAATCTTGGCCGGGTCGTAGGTCTTGGCTGCCGTAACCACATCGTCGGTGAGGGCGGCCAAGTGGCGGATCAGTTCCCGCTCCTCCGGCGCCGTCAGCAGCTCCAGCTCCGCGGTAGTGGGGGTGCGCAGGGTCACGCCTTCCTCTGCCGCCTTGCGCAAAATAGAGCAAATGCGGGCATGGGCGTACTGCACCTGTCTCTTATACACATCTCC
>ENA-OZAM01001027-OZAM01001027.1-human-gut-metagenome-genome-assembly--contig:-NODE-1027-length-10071-cov-5.273063_pt1 | contig 10071 bp, 6 predicted proteins | sample MGYA00244205_ERZ653494 | MGnify/ENA primary metagenome ERZ653494 (study PRJEB26926, sample SAMN06165132) | human gut metagenome | biome: ENVO:00009003; feature: ENVO:2100002; material: ENVO:00002003... | reverse complement strand
TCTACACACTGCATATCGTCGGCAGCGTCAGATGTGTATAAGAGACAGTTATAGAACTCCAGGTGGCGCTTAAGCGCGGCAATCTGGTCATCCTTGCTGGTGTAGAGCTTCTTGATCGCAGGGATCATTGCGAAGCACCAGCCGCCGTTCTGCATACGCTCGTAGTTCCACGAGCCCTGAAGGAACTGATGACGGAAGCAAACCTTCTTACGGTCAGCCTTGGTGAGCTGAATCTTGTTCTCTGCCATATGTATCACTCCCCTCCTACTCGTAATCGTTCAGAATGTCGCCGAGCGGGTCGCCGGAGCCACCGCCCGTGCCGCCACCCTGCTTGGCCAGATCCTTAAGGCCAAGGTAGATGAGGGCAAGGGAGATGCCGATGAGGCCAAGGGCGATCAGCGTGAGCTGAGGGATGGCAGCAAGGACAAAGCCGAGGATGAAGAACGGCCAGGTCTCCTTGGTGGCCATCATGTTGATGACCATGGCGTAACCGACGGAAGCGACCATGCCGCCGCCGACGGCCATGCCGCCGGACAGCCAGTCGGGCATAGCGTTAAGCGCGTTGGTAACAGCCTCGGCCGGGATAACGCACAGAAGTACTGCCGGGATGGCGATACGAAGGCCCTGCATGAGGATGGCAGCGTACTGCCAGCGCTCGATGCCGGAGAAGTCGCCCTTCTCGGCGCAACCGTCCATGGCGTGAGCGATAGCGGTAGCAATGGTACGGCAGATCATGGTCAGGAACAGACCAGCGACCGACAGCGGGACGGCGACGGCGATGGCCGCGGTAACGGCCTTGGCCGAATCAGTGGCGCCACCGTTGAGGGCGAGCACCATGATGATCGAAGAAGCGACCGAGGCCAGAGCGGCGTCAGGCGCGACGGCGGCGCCGACGTTAGCCCAGCCAAGGGCCATCATCTGGAGCGAACCGCCCAGGAGGATGCCCTCCTGAAGGTGACCGGTTACGAGACCGATAAGCGTGCATGCCACGAGCGGCTGATGGAACTGGAACTCATCCAGAATGCCTTCCATACCGGCAAGCAACGCGACAATCGCAACAAGCAGAATAGTGATTGCAGACATGTATCGGACCCTCCTTTACTATGCTTGAGCGGCCAGTTCGGCCTTAGCTTTCTTCAACATGGCGTCGAGATCCTCGGAGGAATCCGAAGGAACCTTGCGGACCTCGAACTTGACGCCCTTGGCCTTGAGGGCCTCGAGAGTCTTAACGTCGTCATCGCCCATGGCGACGGCGTTGGTGACGACGACCTTGCCCTTGGAGTGAGCCATGGAACCGATGTTGACTTCCTTGATGTCGACGCCGGCCTCGATGGCCTTGAGCAGATCCTGCGGGTTCTCGAAGAGCAGCATGGCCTTGGTGTCACCAAAGCGCGTGTCCTTGACGACCTCGGCCATCTTCTTGATGGGCACGACGTTGGCATGGACTCCCGGAGGGGCAGCCTGCTCGATCATGGTCTTGCGGAGCTCGTCGTGAGCAACGCCGTCGGAAACCACGATGATGCGGTTGGGGTTGATCTGCTTGGTCCACGTGGTGGCCACCTGACCATGAAGCAGACGGGTGTCGATACGGACGTGGGCAATCTTGATGTGCCCGTCGCCGATGACCGTTCCCGGAGGGATGGCGCCTGCAGGAGCAGCGGCGGCCGCAGCCGGCTTCTTCTCCTCGGGCTCCAGAGACTCGGGCTTGACGCGCACGCCAGCCTTAGCCTCAGTCACGAGATGTTTTGCGATCGCATGTGCAGTGTTCTTTGCGTCAAAGCGCTGCGAATATGCCTCGATGAGCATAGGCAGGTTGACACCGGTGACGATAGCCCAGGAATCATGGCCCTCGATGAGCCCGCTGATCTGGTTGAACGGCGTGCCGCCCCACAGATCAACGAGGAAGAGCACCTGCTCCTGGTCCTCGAAGGAAGCGATTGCTTCCTCGACCTTGGCACGGAAGTCGTCGGGGCCCATGCTCGGCTCGAGCGAGACCACGGCAACAGACGGCTGATCGCCAAAGACCATCGAGCCCGTCTGCTTGATTCCAGCTGCCAAGTCCCCGTGGCTAGCAAGAACAATACTTACCATCACATAACCTCCTTTTTGTCTACGTATTTCCTACACGACATGAAGGAAGTATACCTGTTTGGTTTGTGGAATTATAGCTAAATTCGCAAAAGGTTGGATTATTTGTTTAAACCTTATTTGTTTAAACGTCTAAGTTTGTTACAAATTGATTACGTTGCCGGTTTACAGCTTATTGCCTGCTAAAACGTGATTTGCTGATTGCTTTCAAAGACATATAAAGGTGCACTGTTCGTTAAGACCGCTTTTAGGTGGATCCCAATGCGTCTGCGTGCCACCATTTTGTTTAAACAGACATGACTTGACTAACCGAAGCAAATATGTTTAGAACTCTAGCCCATGTAGTCATTGGATGTTAGGCGATGTGGAGAGGGTTGGCGGCGTCGACGGCATCGGGGGCGTCGGAAGGACCGTCGGGGACAGCGTCTGCCGGGTCCTCGTCGGGGGTCTCGATCTGTTTGATCATGACCTCTTGGCCCTGCAGCAAATAGGTCTCGCCGCTACCGCAATGGGGACAGGTCTTGCCGTGCTCGACCGTCGCGTAGTCGCGGCCGCACGCCTCGCAATGCGTCACGGCCTCGACAGGCTCCACGATAAGCTCCGCGCCCTGCGTGATAGGCTTTTTATCCGCCGCCCAGCGCCAAGCGTCGAGTAGTAGATCGGGGACGACGCCCGAGACCTCGCCCAGCAGCAGCGTGACGCTCGAAACGCGACGCACGCCATGAGCGCGCGCCACATTCTCAACATCGCGAATGATGTGATAGACGATTCCGAGCTCGTGCACTTTTAATTCCTTCCGCCGTTCTACCGAACGGCGGTCGGCTTGACGCTGCGCGAGCCCCAGACGGGCGATCTGCCTTTCAATCGTCGGGCATGGGCAAAAGCCCTATGCCCTCCTCTTTCAAGGCACCTCGCCACGCCTGGGACTCGCTCGCTGTCCAACCGCTCTCTGCGCCGTTCTCCTGCTTGTTGCGTTTCTTACTTCTTCCCGAATTTAATCTTGATGGCGCGCTTGAGCGCGTACTTGCCCAGGCTTGGAAGCTTTTGCTCGTATTTGACCATCGTGGAGCACTCGGGGCGGTCGCGATCCAGATGGATGGCGTCGAACGCGCACTTGGTGGTGCACAGGCCGCAGCCGATGCACTTGTTGGGGTCGACGATCGAGGCACCGCAGCCCAGGCAACGGGCGGTCTCGGCGCGCACCTGCTCTTCGGTAAAGGTCTCGACGTACTCGCTAAACGGCGCGGCCTTCTCGCGCTCGCGGTCAACGTGGGCAACCTCGCGGCTCGCGTTGTCGTAGCCCTCGAGCACAACGTCGTCGCGGTCGAGCGCGGTGTAGCGGCGCTGGTTGCGGCCGATGGTGAGCGTGGAGCCCGGCTGCACAAAGCGGTGGATGGACACGGCGGCCTCGTGACCGGCAGCGATGGCGTCGATGGCAAAGCTCGGACCGGTGTAGACGTCGCCCCCCACAAAGATGTCGGGCTCGGCGGTCTGGTAGGTCTGGGGATCGGCAAGGACGCCCTGGCCGCGGCCGAGCTCCACCTTGGAGCCAGCTAGCAAGTCGCCCCACACAATGGACTGGCCAATCGACATGACCACGCGGTCGGCGTCGACGCGGCGCAGGTCATTCTCGTCGTACTCGGGCGCAAACCGGCCCTTGTCGTCAAAGACACGCGTGCAGCGCTTGAAGGTGATACCACACACACGGCCGGTCTCGTCCAGATGGACCTCCTTGGGACCCCAACCGCAGCTGATGTGCGCGCCGTCCTCAATGGCCTCGCGACGCTCCTCCTCGCTGGCGGGCATCTGGGCCTCGCTCTCCAAGCAGAACATCTCAACATGCTCGGAGCCCAGACGGCAGGCGTTGCGGGCAACATCGATGGCCACGTTGCCGCCGCCCACCACGATAGTGCGGCCGGACAGGGTATCGATCTTGCCGCTGTTGACCTCGCGCAAAAAGTCGACGGCTACGGTCACGTCCTCGGCATCCTCGCCCGGAATACCGGCGAGGCGGCCACCCTGGCAGCCGATGGCAACATAAAAGGCCTTAAAGCCCTGCGCGCGCAGTTCGTCGAGCGTCACGTCGCGACCGACCTCCACGCCATAGCGGAACTCGGCACCCATCAGGCGAATGACCTCGACCTCGGCCTCGATAACATCCTTCTGCAGCTTAAAGCTGGGAATACCGTAAGTGAGCATACCGCCCGGGCGCTCGTTCTTCTCGAATACGACGGGCTTGTAGCCCTTCTCGGCCAGATAGAAAGCGCAGGACAGACCGGCCGGGCCGGCACCGATGATGGCGATCTTCTGGTCGAAGCCGCCGGCACGCGTCGGGGTCACCACAGGCGGGACATAGCGGGTCGCGGCATCCAGATCGCGCTGGGCGATAAACTTCTTGACCTCGTCGATAGCCACGGCGGCGTCCACACGGCCGCGGGTGCAGGCATCCTCACAGCGGCGGTTGCACACACGGCCGCAGATAGCGGGCAGCGGGTTCTCGCGCTTGATGAGCGCCAGCGCCTCGTCATAGCGACCCTGAGCCGCGAGCTTCAAATAGCCCTGAACGGCGACATGCGCGGGGCAGGCCGTCTTGCAGGGAGCGGTGCCGGACTCATGCGTCTCGATGCGGTTGTCGTTGCGGTAGTTGGGCGACCACTTGGTGTGGTCCCACTTGGTGGCATCGGGCAGCTCCTGGCGCGGATACTCGGGCACCTGTCCGCCGGCCTTTTTGCTGCAGAGCTTCTGGCCCAGCTTAGCGGCACCGGCCGGGCACACCTCAACGCAGCGACCGCAGGCCACGCACTTGTCCTTTTCGACCTTGGCGACATAGGCCGAGCGCGACAGGTTGGGCGTGTTGAACAGCTGCGAGGTGCGCAGGGCATAGCACACGTTGACGTTGCAATTGCAGATGGCGAAGATCTTGTTCTCGCCGTCGATGTTGGTGATCTGGTGCACAAAGCCGTTGTCCTCGGCCTGGCGCAGGATGTCGTAAACCTCGTCGCGGGTCACGTAATGGCCACGATCAGTCTCGACCACGTAGTCGGCCATATCGCCCACGGCGATGCACCAATCGGCCGGGTCGTCGGCGCAGCCCTCGCCCATCACGCGACGGCTCGCGCGGCAGCTGCAGGTGCTGGCGGCATACTTACCCTCGTATTTGTCGAGCCAGTGCTCGATATGCTCAATAGGCACCGAGGTGCTCGCGGCGTCGATGGCCTTCTCGACCGGAATGACGTGCATGCCGATACCGGCGCCTCCGGGCGGCACCATCGGCGTGGCCTTGGACAGCGGTCCCTTGGACGCCTGCTCAAAGAACTTGGCATAGACCGGATGCTCCTCGAGCTGGCTCACGCGCATGTTGAGGAACTCGGCAGAACCCGGCACCAGCATGGGCAGCACCCACTGCTTGGCGCGCTCGGGGTTTTCCCAGTTGTACTCGAGCAGACCCGTGTAGCTCATGTCGTCGAGCATCTTCTCGATCTGGGCCTCGGGCATGCCGGTGAGCTTGACCATCTCGGGCAACGTATAGGGACGGCGCATCTTCATCTTGCAGAGCACTTCGGCCTGCTCGTCGGTCGCGGCCTCGGCAAACGACCAGTACTCGTAGCCCAGCAGCTCGTCGCGATGCAGCAGACGGTTGGTGCAGTGCTCGCACAGCTTGACGATGGCCTCGCGCGGATGCTCCGGCAGCGGCGGCACGAACTCCGAACCGATGTCGGGCTCGGTGTAGCTAATCCCCGGTCCGTTGAGAATCATGGTTGTCCCTTCTCTTGCCACAGCCCGGCGAGACCGCGGCGCCCCTCTTTTTTTTGCAGGCCGGGCATGCCCCCATGCCGTTCACCCGCCATTGTTGACATTGTGTCAAAAATAGTATTGACGAACCGTCAACAATATTCAAGACTGTTAGGCGAACGGTCAGGCAAAAGAGGATGAAAGGCGGCAAAACATGGGCAACAACACAGCAGGTACCTCTGTGGTCGATGCCGTCCCCGCATCCGATAGCGCGGCAAAGCGCCTGACGGGCGACGAACGCCGTCGCGAGATCCTCGATGCCGTGCGCACCGTAAGCTCCGAGCTGGGCGTGTCCCACCTATCGGTATCGGCCGTGACCAAGCGAGCCGGCTGCACGCGTTCATTGTTCTACCACTACTTCGCCGACATGGACGCCGCCGTCACCGCTGTTATGGACGAGGCGATCGACGGCTTTATCTCCGAACTCGAGCGGTGGAACGCCGACCGCACCGTCGGTGATATCGAGGGCGCGCTCGACACCGTCGCCCCGCTCTTTAAGCGCCTGGTCGCCAGCGGCCACGAGCTGCCGAGCACGCTTACCTCGAGCAGCGGCGCGCTCTACGGCGGCTTTTTGCACAACGTGGTCCAGCGCGTGGCGCAGTATATCTGCGACACCACCGTAGTGGATTTTGTCGCCCATCATGAGCTACGCATCGACCATGTCTACGAGACGTTCTACACCCTCATCATGGGCCTTTTGATGTATATCCGCACGCACCCCGATGTGCCCGACGAAACGGTCAAGGAAATCATCGCCTCGACACTCCACATCGAGGGCTATACCGCCAAGTATCCGGAGCGCAAGCCCCAGAACTGACGACATTTGGCCAAACTGCCCGCGATCAGAAGAGGGGCCGCGGGCGTGTGAAAGGAGAGCAGCATGCTGTTCGATGTTTGGGGTAGCGATACCCTTATCCACTGGGCCGGCTGGGCCATGGTCTTTATTGGCCTGATCGTGCTCAACGAAGTCGGCCGCCGCACCAAGCTGGGCGCGGCAATCATCTTTGGCGTGGCTCCGCTGGCCATGACCATCTACTGCGTCGCCATCGCCATCGGCGTCTCGCAGGGTGCCGAGTGGGCGCTCACCAACCCCACCCATGTGTACCAGAACAGCTGGTTCCACTACGCCAAGGTATACGCGGCGCTGGCCGGCTGCTGGGGCTTCATTGCCATTAAGTACCAGTGGGGCAAGATCGGCAAGGCACATTGGTTCCGCGCATGGCCGTTTGTGATCGTCGCCATCAACATCATGATTGCCGTCGTATCCGACTTCGAGAGCGCCTATCACTTCTTTGTCCTGGGCGAGTCCACCTGGGTCACCTCCGAAGGTGCTACGCAGCTGGCCGGCTGGAACAACGTGTTCAACGGCATCGCCGGTATCATCAACATCTTCTGCATGACCGGTTGGTGGAGCGTCTACGCCTCCGAGGATCAGACCGATATGCTGTGGCCCGATATGACCTGGGTCTACATCATCGCCTACGATATCTGGAACTTCTGCTACACCTACAACTGCCTGCCCACCCACTCCTGGTTCTGCGGCTTTGCGCTGCTGCTGGCGCCCACCGTCGCCGCCTTTATCTGGAACAAGGGCGGCTGGATCCAGAACCGCGCCTTTACGCTGGCCATTTGGTGCATGTTTGCCCAGGTGTTCCCGTACTTCCAGGAGGAGTCCATCTTTGTGACCCACTCCACGCTCGACCCCGGCGCCGCTACCGCGGTCTCGATCGCCGCACTGGTCGCCAACGTCGCCGCGATCATCTACATCGCCTACCGCGCCAAGAAGCTCGGTCGCAATCCCTACAAGCAGGATGTCTTTGAGGGCACCAGCGATTGGGAGAAGGCCACCGCTCGTCGCGCCAAGGTCGATTACGCTCACGCCGAGTAACATGTTGGTCGCTGTTGGCGCCTGGGCATAGGCCCGCCCGCCAGGTTTTTCATCCAATGCCTCGCAGAGCCCCCGGAAAGCGTTTCGCTCGCTTTTCGGGGGCTTTTGTCGTTGCGTCTCTATTCATCTATTCAAAAACATGCGCATATATAAAATCGGATTTCAAATCATGAGGCGGCTCTATGGGGTCCCGTTTTTGGGTACAGTGTTGTCCCGATATTGAGCTTGGGGGATGTATGAATGATGAGACGATGGGCCAAGAGGATGCGGCCCAAGATGCAGAAGCGTGTGCCGAGGCCCTGGAGAGCCTAGACCGGATTTCGCTTGACGATGTTGCGTTTGACGATTCGAGCGTTGATGTGCAGGATGAGCCGGAAATCGAGGCGCAGCCCGATGATCAGGATACAGGCGACGTTGAGCCTGCCGAGGATGAGGCAGATCACGAAGACACCGAAAGCGAGGCCGACGACCAGCCCGGATCCGACACGAGCGAGGAAACCATCTTGCTCGACAACTTGCCGGCCGAAGATTCGCTGACCCGCGAGCTCCCTGGCTTAGGCTCTGCGCCTGCCGTGGACGAGACCATCGCCATGGGCGATATTCCCCTACCGTCCGTTCCTTCGGCACGCGAAGCCGAGGTTCGTCACCGTAAGATGTCGCCCAAGCGCCGCAACCTGATGGTGGCAGGCGTCGTAGCCGTCGCGCTTGTCGCCGGCGGCGCAGGCTATGCCGCTTGGAATGGATACCGGCAAGAGCAGGCCGCCGTGGTTGCCGCAAACGCCCATACCATGATGTCGGTGCAAATTGGCGTACATGCCGCGGGGCTCGACTGCTCAACTGGCTCCAAGATTCCCGTGCAGGTGAGCGGTCAGGATTCCGACGGTTCTTCCGTGAGCGAAACGCTCTACGTTGACGAGCACGGTCGCGGCATTAAGCTGCTGCCCGGCGATTACACGTTCTCCATCGCCGCCTCCCCCATCGCGGCCGACGGCACCATCTACACCGTCCCGACCACCAAGGCCCAGGTTACGGTCAAGAATGACGGGCAGGATCTGCGCGCTCAAGCCACCTTTAAGCTTAAGGTGCCCTCAGCCGACACGGTGACCGACGACCAGATCGATGCCGCCGCCAAGTACGCCGAGGAGGGCGGTGCGAGCTCCGCCGCGGCTGCCAAAGTGCTCCAGCAGGCAGCAACCGCGCGGCGCGACGCCGCCGTCAATGCCGTGAGCGCGCAAAAGGCACAGGCGTCCCGTGATGCTGACGCTCGCCACAAGGCAACCGACCTCTACCAGCTCGATATTCCCGTCGAGTGGTACGGCAAGGTCGCAACTTGGCAAAACGGAAGCACGCTATGCATCTATCTGGGCGACGACGCCAATACGCCGCTCGTGACGCTCGTCGCGGTGCGCGAGGGCGAGAGCTTTACGCCCGATGAAGGCGATACGGTTTTGGGTGCGGCCAATCTAGGCAACGGTTATACCGTCTACGCCAGCGGCCCCGTCTATCCGTACGTGGTGCCCCAGACCATCAACGGACGGACGAGAACCCCGTGTCAACCTACCCCATGGACACGGCCATTGAGCTTGTCGAGCTTACGACCGGCAACCGCTATACGTATAGCCAGATCAAGAACGTGTTGGTCGGCAAAGACGGCAAGGCAGACACCGCGACCAAACTCGAGACCGACTACCTCGCCCAGATTCTCCTGCCGAGCATCAAAGCCCAGGACTAGCCTGGCGCAGCAAGGTGCTCCCCAACCGTGATGAAGGAGCCAGGAGGTCCTGATCCCACAGGTCCATAGATGATTAGGCAAGGAGCCACTTCCATGCGGGCACAACGTGTACCGCACCGTGCTCGCATGGAATATCGGCCTGCTCATCCATGGTAACGATTGCCGACTCGCCAAGATCGAACTGGGCCATCGAGGCATCAAGCGCGGCAATTTCGCGCTCGCGCGTTTTCTCACTTGCCATATCCACACTCACCTGAATCAGGCTATAAGCCCGCATGAGAAGTGCGTCCCCAGCCACAAAGTCCACCTCATGGCTTTTGCTCTTCTCTTTGATCAGCAGGCGGCAGACCGAGCCGGTCCTCACCGCGGGAGTCCTTCTTCTTAGCGCATTGAACACTGCGGTCTCGAGCCTCTGGCCCTGGTCCAATGCTGATGCGGGAGAGAATGCTCCAAACATCGCAGGGTCGACAGCGTAGACCTTAGACGCAGACCGCATGTTACTTGCCAATGAACGCGTGAACTCCGGCACAGAAAATAACAGGTAGGCCTGTCTCTTATACACATCTCCGAG
>ENA-OZAM01001023-OZAM01001023.1-human-gut-metagenome-genome-assembly--contig:-NODE-1023-length-10111-cov-9.225736_pt1 | contig 10111 bp, 9 predicted proteins | sample MGYA00244205_ERZ653494 | MGnify/ENA primary metagenome ERZ653494 (study PRJEB26926, sample SAMN06165132) | human gut metagenome | biome: ENVO:00009003; feature: ENVO:2100002; material: ENVO:00002003... | reverse complement strand
GCTCAGTGTCTCGTGGGCTCGGAGATGTGTATAAGAGACAGGTTATTCAAGCGGTCAATTCCACGATTGTTATCATACAGGATCTTTGCCCAATTTCGGATGAGGTCTTGCTCGGTTGGGTTCTTGATAACTTCTTTTTCCCAGCCTTTATCCGCCAAGACTTTAATCAGGGCTTCCTCAAAGTCCGCTTCTTTTTGGAATGTCATTCGATTTCCTCCTTCCTGCGATATTGATGTCACACGAACATCTTTTCAAGCATAGATTTCTTGATATTTTGGAGCTTTTCCAACTCACGCTGATGAAGGGTGATAAGGTTGTCGAGGTTTTCAAAGAATAGCCCTATGTGCTCTTGCTCAGGAACAGACGGCATACAAATAACCGTGTTAAGGATGTTATCGTTATACAGTCTTTTTATAGTGCTGCCCTCAATTCCAGCCCACTTTACCACTGAATAGAAGCACTTCAAAAACGAATTTGAGAGTCTTTCATCGTGGCTAAGCCACACGATATTTGAATCCTGAAAATACTCATTATTCCCGGCAAATTCAACGGTTCTGCCGATACTGCCCGATGCGGAAATCAAAATATCACCTTTTTTAGGATAAGGATATTTAGATTTGTATTCTTCAAAAAGCTCTCTGGAAATAAAAGCATCAGGTTCAGCACCAAATGTTCCAATCTTATAAAAAGGTATATCTCCAGTTTCTGATGTCTGTTCCTTAAAAATGCGACGGCACATTGAAACCGAGCCTATTTCTCCGAGCTTACGCTGTTCCCAAGGGTCAGTAAATCCCTTAAAGCGAATTTCGGGGTAACTGCTGCCATTTTGCGGGAACATCTTTTCGAGCATCGACTTTTTCACATTCGTCAACTTTTCAAACTTACGCTGATGAAGGGTGATAAGGTTGTCGAGTTGGTCTAAATAAGCACCGATCTTCCGTTGTTCCTCGACTGAAGGTACAGGTATTTCAATTTTCAGAAAATCAGACTCGTGTATTCGCCATTGTCCATAGATAACACCTTGACGCCATTTGACCATAGCATTTATAAAGTCTTTTCTGACTAATCTTCTTCCCAAAAAATCCGAGTCAGCAATTCCAGTAGGCTCAAAAATGCTATATACCGGTGAAATGCAGGCTTTTCCGTACTTATTCAGACCTATTGAGCCGGTTTCGAGGTTGTTAGAGCTATATATGAAATCGCCTTTCTCTGTTTTCTTATACAGCTTGTTTACCGTGTCCGTAACTAAGGCACTTCGGTCATAACGCTCACCTTTAGGGGCAACACCTTCATTTGCTATGAATGCCATAAGAGGATATTCGTCGCTCATTGGTGCTTGCTGGTTACGCTCTATGAGCAAATCGCCAACCTTACGCTGTTCCCAAGCGTCTGAGAATCCTTTGAAACGAATTGCGGGAGCATCTGATTTTTTCGTCATTCTGCACTACCTCCCAGCAATTTCTTCAACTCATTAAGTCCCAGCATATCATACTCGTTACCCTCAAGGTCATCGATCATTCCCGAAAGCGTTGCTTCAGTTTCACTGATCTGCTGTTCGACTTCGAAGAAAGTGGTAGCATACTTGTTTTGAAGGGCTTGAATTTGGCTCACCAAGCTGTCGATTACGGTATCAGGCAGTTTGTGAATGCTCTCAATGAGAGGAGCAATCCACTTCTTTTCAAGCAAATCCAAAGCCTGCTCATCGCTCAGACTTTCAATCGTATCCTTTGTTTTTGCCTGCAACGCAGCACTCTTTGCCTTGATCTCCGCCTTGATTTCTTTCTCGCTCTTGACCAAAGACTCTACCTTTTCTAAGAGTGTACGAAGCGCAACGCTTTCAGGAGAACGGTCTTTCTTCAGTTCCTTAATCTTTTTGGATACTTCTTTCGGAACGAAAGCATCGCCTTCCTCGGTGAGAACATCGTTGCAGCTCTCTTTATCCTCCTCTGTCATTTCATCAAGGATAGACTCATACTCAGAAGGGATTTCCGCCAAACGGCTTTCCAAACCGTGAAGCTCGTCCGTTTCTGTGGAGAGCAAAGTCGCCTGTACCAAGTCGAACGGGATAATATGACCTACCCAGCCCTCTTGAACTTCCTGGTCTTTACCGTCCTTTTTCTTGATGACAAGGTTCGGATCGACCTTCTTTGTTGCAGCAAAGCCTTCGGTTTGCAACATTTCGAGGTCGATGGAAATACCTGTCCAATCGTCGTCAAGAAGCTGGAACGCCGCATATTTGTCGATAAGTGGAATTTCTTTCAATCGATCGAAAATATCAGCACTCAGAACGGTTTCAGCCTTAGAGATTTCGATGCTTCCCATCCGGTCGATAAGTTCTTCTTTCAGGAATGCCGGGAAAGTGGAAAAGGCGGCGTTAAAAGCATTCTCAAATCCGACCACATCAGGGTGGCTCTTGATGGCACTCTTAATATTAGGGGTAGACACATTCACATAAGGAATGCCACTCTCGGTAAACAACGCCTTTTTCAGCGCAGGGAACGCCGTCCAGAATTCGCTCATCTCGTCAATTTCTGCTGTCGGGATACCGCCAAACATAGACGCATAGACATCCCAATGCTCGGCAGCTTCAGAGGAATCAACATAGCGAGGAATGTTCAAGTTATAATCATTGCTGCGAATTTCTTCACGACTGACGACTCGTGAAAACTTCGGAATGCTTTCACGCTTAATAAAGGTATCTGCTATGCGTTTAATGTCAGACGCACGGAGCTTGTTATTTTTACCCTCTTTGATAAAGCCCTTGGATGCATCGATGATAAGGACATCGGTATTCTCACGCTTTTGGCGCAGCACCATAATGATGGTGGGTATTCCTGTCCCGAAGAAGATATTTGCAGGCAGTCCGATAATGGCGTCGATATGGTTATTCTCGATCAGATTCTTTCTGATTTCACCTTCCTCACCGCCACGGAATAGTACGCCGTGGGGAAGAACGATTGTCATAATGCCGTCCGGCTTGATATGGAACAGATCGTGAAGCAGGAAAGCATAGTCGGCTTTTCCTTTGGGAGCAAGTCCAAAACGAGCATAACGAGGATCACCCTCTTTGTTGGACGGGTCCCAAGCCTGCGAATACGGCGGATTGGACACGACCGCATCCACATAGAGAGGATTATAGGTATTTACCGGATCATTTTCGTCAAAGTACGGCCAATCCTCCTCAAGAGTATCGCCGTTACGAGTGACGATATTATCCGGTTTGATGCCACGCATAACCAAATTCATCCGGGTCAGGTTGTAGGTGTTCTCCTTCAACTCCTGAGCGAAGTATTTGATGTTGTTGTCATCGGTCATATACTTGGCAACGCTCTGACCAATATTGATAAGCAACGATCCCGAACCGCTTGTCGGGTCGTAAATCTTGATTTCGCTTTTGCCCTTCAAGTGGCTTGCAACGATTTCAGACATCAGCAGAGATACCTCGTGCGGGGTGTAGAACTCACCTGCTTTCTTTCCAGCATTTGCTGCAAAGTTACTGATAAGATATTCGTAGATAAAGCCGAGAACATCGTAGTCCTGCTTGCCGTCCATAGGAATATCCTTTATCAGCGTCAGAAGCCCGCTGATTGCTTTTGTTTGTGAACCGGAGCTATCGCCAAGTTTGGAAAGACCCGTTTGCAAAGTGTCAAATACTTTATCAAACACCTTCTTGTGCGTGTTGGAAATCAGCCGGCTGAACGCAGAGAGTGCATCACGGACATTTGAAACATCAAAGTCCTTCCCCATAGAGAGCCAAGTAGAAAAGAGGTCTTTATAGGCAATAAAGTAGCCGATATTCTCTTGAACCCACTTAACCGTTTCGTCATCTTCTTCTGATACGGTTTTCAGAAGTTCGTCGTCATAGTCATTTTCCTTCAAGAATTTGATTTCTTTATCAGATAGATACTTGTAAAAGATAAAGCCAAGTATGTAATCCTTATATTCATTCGCTTCGATTTTGGAACGCATTTGGTTTGCGGAAGCCCATATTTTCTGAGCAAGCTGTTGCTTATTCATCCTGTGAACCCATCCTTTTTCATTTTCTAAGGGAGATATACTACCCCACTGTTATGATACAACAATTAGTGTCCCATAAAACGGACTCACTTCTCGTCGGGAACAAACTCCATAATGTCATCGGTCGTGCAATTCAAAGCTGAGCAGATTTTCCCCAACACTTCAGTGCTTACATTTTCATCACGACTGAGCTTATTGATTGCGTATTTAGTGAGTCCAGCAGCTTCCTGCAAATCTCTTTTCTTCATATCTCGATCAAGCAGAATGTGCCAAAGTTTTTTATAGCTTACAGCCATCGTATCATTCCTTTCTCTCAACCTGCGAGTAAGTGCTAAAACACAACTTATATTATAGCACATAATCCCGAAATATCAACCATAAATCCCGATATTTCAAACTTAGTTCCTGATTTTCATACCTACTCAAACTCTCCTGCAACCGAATAGCTTGGGAACAGCGTAAGTTCTCAGATATTACTTTTCCCGCTGGCGAAAAGAATAGGGACAACCTTCCATTAGAGAGCTATTCAATTACCAACGAACACGGGTTTGTACCACAAGATGAGAAGTTCGAGAATGGTGGGACGATGCGAGAAGCAGATAAAAGGATGTATTATATCGTTTCTCCGAACTCATTTGCTTATAACCCGGCAAGAATAAATGTTGGTTCAATCGGATACCAAAATATCGGGAAAAATGTGATAGTTAGCTCTCTATATGAGGTTTTCAAGACCTCCGAAGATGTTGACGATAGGCTCTTATGGCACTGGTTCAAATCACCTGATTTTCAAAAGTTGATTATGCAGTTGCAAGAGGGTGGCGTTCGTCTGTACTTCTATTACGACAAGCTCTGTATGGGAGAAGTATCTCTTCCTTCGCTTGAGGAACAGCGCAAAATCGGAAAGCTGTTTGATACCCTTGACAACCTTATCACCCTTCATCAACGACAGCCTTTTTTGCATTCAACCCCGGAAATTTCTCTGACTGTCCAACTGATCCATCCTTTTTATACATCCTCTTGGGAACAGCGTAAGTTTGGTGAAGTGTTTGATTGCACTGTCCCGAATAACACACTTTCCCGTGCCGAACTGAGTTATGATGAAGGAACTGTCCTGAATGTTCATTATGGTGATGTGCTGATAAAGTATGGCTCTGTGCTGGATGTTCAAAAGGATGATATTCCTCGCATCCCGCATAGATGCCGAGAGGATTTCAATGGGGCTTTATTGCAGGATGGTGATGTTATTATCGCTGATACCGCAGAAGATGAAACGACCGGAAAAGCCTGTGAAATAGGTAATTTGCAAGGGAGTGCCATAGTATCGGGGTTACATACAATGGTGTGCCGCCCTCGGAACAGAATGGCATTGGGGTACCTCGGTTACTACCTCAATTCCAACGCTTACCACTATCAGCTTCTTCCTCTAATGCAGGGCATAAAAGTGCTCTCTTTAAGTCGCAGCAACATTCAAAAAACAAGCGTGAGTTACCCTTCAGCAATGAAAGAACAGCAACTCATTGCAAGCTACTTCAGCCAGCTTGACAACCTTATCACCCTTCATCAGTGTAAATGTCAAATTGACGGCTGCCGTTTTCAATCACCATTAGCTATTACTTGGGAACAGCGTAAGGTCACTGAAATCGGAAAAATTTATATTGGATTAGTGACAACAATGACGAAACATTATACCGATGAAGGAACTTTACTTATTAGAAACTCAGATATTAAAGATGGTAAATTTGAATTTGGTGATAATCCAATTTACTTGGAAAAAACATTTGCCGAAAAAAACGAAACTCGTATGCACCAAATTGGAGATGTAATTACCGTACACACCGGAGATGTAGGAACATCTGCGGTAATTACTGAAAACGAAGCAAAATCAATAGGTTTTGCTACGATTGTCACTCGACCAAATCCTAAAATAATTGATTCAAATTATCTGTGTTCGTTTCTAAACACAGATAAACATAAGAAATGGGCAGTATCAATTTCAACAGGAGATGGAAGAACAAATTACAACTTGGGAGATTATTTTGAATTAGTTGTTCCTGTTCCGTCAATAGCAGAGCAAAAGAAAATAGCTTCATATATTCAAAAACTCAATCGCCTTATCACCCTTCATCAGTGTGAGTAAAAACAAAAGTTGGTTCCAACATACACGTACTCAGATGAAGTCAAACCAACTATCAGTAATGATTTCCAACTATTTTTATGTTATACTATAAAAGTAGTAATTCACGATTGTTAATGGCGAAAGATAAACCACAACCCAAGAGCCACGTTAAGCAATCTCCAAAAAAGAAATTTAGGGGTAAAAAGGAATGGACGAACAAAAGATAATATTCAGTAATCGGTTTGAAAAAGAGAAATTTGAGGATTACAAAACAGATTTGGGAACTGACAGCTCAGTCACTCCCGACTTTACGGAAGCTGATGATTTTTTAAAATTTATACAGAAGAACCGCAGAAGTGTTCCAAGTAAAGAGCGAATTGCTGACAAGGATAAATTTATCAAAACCGTTTACGAACTATCCAATAGCTTTGAAATTGACGCTGACCTGATAGAATTTGCCGAGGGATATATCGCCAACATCTATGTAGATTATGCCTGCTACACTGGATATATCAAGAAGCTGTTAGCAATTCTTTTTATCCTTGCCGATGATATTTCCTTTTTAGACGGCAGTAAAGAAAATGCCGATATGCTTTTCAGCTTCATTTATCACACACACCATATTTTCCTGAATAACAGAGAAACAACTGATTTCTCATAATGTACCCGATGGCTACTCAACTGAGCAGCCATCTTTTCAATTTTCCAGACACCGTCTGGAATTTTTAATATGCCGGAATACCGTATCCATAGATATTGCTGCTTCCGACTGCGTACTGTCTTTGCTTGCAGGCGTCGCCTGAGTTGCCCTCTACGGTATAAACTGTGCCATTCTCACACTTCTCTACGATACCAACGTGGTCTGTTGTACCGTCGCCTTCCCAATCAAAGAAGATAATATCTCCTACCTTTGGTTCATAAGTGCGGTCTTGCCATTTCCCATTTGACTTAAACCAGTTTGCACCATCCACGCAACCTGCAAATTTCGGAACAAGTCCGCTTTCAATATACCCGCATTGGTCAGCACACCAAGATACGAAGCAGGCACACCATTCCACTCGACTATTAAAGCCGTACCAGCTCCAGTAAGGTTGTCCGCCCTGATTGCCTAGCTGTGTCAAGGCAACCTCAACAATCGCCTGATTACCTCCGGCAGTAAAGGTGCGCCCATACGGATAGTACCTCAGAACGTGAGCCGGATATTGGGTATCTCCATAACTGTCCCAACCAAGCCTTTGTGCCTGCTGAGTGGAAAACTCCACTGCATTAGCATAAGAATAACCGCCATACTTTGATTTTGCCCAAGAGATATATCCGTTACCAAAGTTGTAGCCTTGCAAAGCAAGTTTGATATGCTCCATATCTATCGGACTTTCCACTTCTGCCGAAGTAAGAGCCGCTTTCAATTCCTGAACTCCACACTGGATAGAATATTCAGGGTCTTTAATTCCATTAGGTTCGTGCGGATACTTCGTATTGAAACTTCCTTCTGCTGCCTGCATAGGGTCAAGTCCTCTGCCGCCGCTTTCCTGCATCATAACCGCCTTGATAAGTTCTACATACTCAGGAATGCCGTACTCTTTAGCATATTTCTGTATGATAGGTTCATAGGCTTCTACCTCTGCACTTACCGGAGTATAGGAATTACTGTCACTTCCTCCTCCAAACATTGCTACGGCAGCACCAAACAATACGACAATCATAATAATCAGCACCGCTATCCAACCGCCTGCTGCGATTGCTGCTACAAGTGCTTTTGTCCCTGCAATAATCGCCTTGACTGCCGCAACGGTAGCTTTCGCTGTGGCTTTGACGGTATCTGCTGTAGCTTTCGCCGCTTTCTTTGCTGCCTGAGCCGCTTTCTGTGAAGCCTTAACCTTCGCCTGAGCGGTTTTCTGTGCGGCTTTTGCCGTCTGCTGACTGGTCTTAATGCTTGCCTTTGCAGTATGCTCGGCAGTCTTAACAGACCTCTGCGTTGTTTTTGTCGCTTCCTTACCTGCAAGTTTAATATTCTTCTTTCCTGCGGAAGTCGCAGATTGTTTAACCATTTTCTCCGGCTTTTCAAGTGTCCTGATTACCGACGATGTCTGCGTCTGTTCTGAAGAACTACCAACCGTTGTGGGTCTGCCTTGCGTTTTCTGAGCGTTCATTGCCTTTTCTGCTCTCTGCTGTTTGAAACGCTGTATGCCCTCTTTTGCAGATTGAATATTCTGCTTTGTTTCCTGAACACCTTTTCGTCCAGCTTTATCAAAAGAATACGCACCTTTATGTGCGATTTCATCAATTCCGGCTTCCGTCTTATCGGCAGCATATTCTTCCGCAGTATTCTCATTTGTATTTACCGAATGTTCTGCTTTGTCCTTTGTGGCGATATATGCCTGTTTCATTTTCTGACCGGCAATGGCAGCTTTATCCAAGGTCTTTATCGTGCCTTTGACTGTTTCTCTTGTTTTAATATCAGCCACATCAAACCTCCTTCCTAAGCCGGTTGAATAACTCTTTTGAATTTCGTTGAGCTATCGGCAATAAACCCGTTAATCAATCGGCTTTCTGCTTTCGTTTCGGGATAAGCGGTAATAGAGATTGTCTTTGCGTTCCAATCAAGGGTGTAGCTGTCGCTTGCAACATTTGTGATGTGATGCTTTGCAAGGAAGTCTCGCAAACGCTTCATTTCTTCGAGGTCATCGGACATAATCACATTCACATAGGTTCTGTCCTTTGACATTTTCTCGTTAATAAAGCAAGCAAGAGAACAACCGACACCGCCCGCAACGGCAACAACAAGCATTGCTATCTCGTTATTCGCAGAGACAACTCTTTTCGTTATCCAAAAATAAATGAAGTCGGATATGATAACCGCAATGCCTGCAAGTATCCACCGACTTCTCTGTACCAATATTGTTTTTGTCGTACTAAGGGCATTGTCCGCAACTTTCGCTGCGAACAACACTGCTAAATTTATCAAACTAATCATACAAGGTTCATCCCTCCTTATTCAGCCACTTTCTTCGCCACAACAACCATTCTTCCGTTGTTATGAGAATACTCGCAAGTGGAAAGCGTAATCAATTTGTCGCCGTATTCTGCGTTTACTCCCGTATCATAGATTGCAAGTTCCTTGCACTTGGCAATATAAGCATCGAAATCATCTTCTGTATCTGCATTGACAAAATCATAATATCTGAAGCTGTTTGGGCTGTCTGTATATACTTCTGTCTTGAAAGCTGCCACTACTTCGTATTTACCTTTCTCGGTAAGCGTATCAAACTGAATGGTTTTGTGCTTTTCCCAAAAAGATTTATCGGCATATTTCATCAATCCGGCGAACATCGAATTGTCGTTCATATGATGACCGTAGATAACAAGGTTATCTGACGGAGCATCCACATCGCAGTTTTCCTGTACATACGGACAACCGTACACTGTATAACCTTTATCAAATCCGTGTCTTAAATAGAAATTCGGATTATCCTTTGACTGCATAACCGGATAATTGATTTTGGTATCCTCAACCTTTATCCATCCTACCATATCGTTGTTCTGCATATACAGTTCCTGATAGTCTGGCAAAAAGTTCTTATCTTCGGAATATGACATCGTATCCTCCGTATCATCTGTATCCTCAACGGTTTCAATCAAGTTATCATAGAGTTCTGCCTGCATTTTAGAGTCGCAGTAGTCTTTGACCAAGAAGCCAACACTCACAGCAAATACAACGCTTAAAAGCGATATAACCGTAATTCTCATTTTCTTACTCATCGTTTTGTACCTTTACCTTTCCATATCTTTTCTTTTAGGTGGAGTCAAATCTCTACAATATTCGGGATACCTGAGTTTGATACCTTCCATAAAGTAAGGAGCATATCCGCAACAGAACAATTCATCCGGTGTGAAAAGATTTTCTTTTCCCTCCTCCGTGAAGCCGTTCCAAAGATTAAAGGCAAGGTGGCAGACCTTGACTGTTCCACTGGTCTGCCA
>ENA-OZAM01000997-OZAM01000997.1-human-gut-metagenome-genome-assembly--contig:-NODE-997-length-10249-cov-7.393663_pt1 | contig 10249 bp, 10 predicted proteins | sample MGYA00244205_ERZ653494 | MGnify/ENA primary metagenome ERZ653494 (study PRJEB26926, sample SAMN06165132) | human gut metagenome | biome: ENVO:00009003; feature: ENVO:2100002; material: ENVO:00002003... | reverse complement strand
TCTACACACTGCATATCGTCGGCAGCGTCAGATGTGTATAAGAGACAGCATTTTATTCAGCTTTCTCACATCACATTCGCACTCAAGCCGTGATGAGTACGGACAGTTAAAAAGGTTAGCCGTCTTTATTCCTGCAAGCGTTGGGGAACAATGCTTGATAATTAAATCTTCTGACATCTTTTCCTCTAAATAATTGAATGAATGATTTGAATAGAATTGAATAAATACACCACAGTGATTATCCGATAATTGTTTTGCAGTTAGCTTTTGCTAACTTAATTCCATAAGCAAGACTATTTTGTTGTCTTTATCTTGCAGTTAAAATATACCATCAATCAATGTTGTTATCGGCTCTTAAAAGGTTTTCTACGCTCCAAACGGACAGACAATTTCAGCAAAGATTTAGGGACAGCAAACGCTGTCCCTGAAAGGAGAAGAGATATTATGAATAATTACCCGGCAAAGTAATCATCAAATACTCTGCGGATATTTCCGCAGTCTGTCAGAAAAGAATATAGGCGTATCTTTTCGACAATGTTATTATAGCACTTTACAAAGTCTTTTTACTGCTCTTTACGGACATATAAGGCTCTGTTCAGACGAGCGATTTTCTGTACTCATTCGGCGATTTGTTCATCACCCTTCTGAAAGCACCCGCAAACTTACTGCCGTTGTTGTAGCCGACAATTCCTGCAATTTCAAGCACACTTTTGTCGGTGTTTTTCAAAAGCGAGGCAGCCTTTTGCATTTTACAGTTCGTTATGTAGCCGTTAATCGTGTCGCCGTAGACACCCTTAAAGCAAATTTTAAGAGAAGTTGAAGAGATGCCTAGCATATCGGCAAGCTCTGTAATTGTTATATGCTCGTCAAGGTGAGCAAGCAGATATTTTTTTGCCTCTTTTGCGGCGGTAACCTGCGAGCGTGAAAAATATCGTCTTTCCTCACTCTCACCCTTGTATTCAAGACCGCTCAAAAACAAAAGAAGTTCAAGCACCTTAACCTTGTGATAACCCTTTCGGATATTTTCGGGAACGGAATAGAGTTCCGAAAAAATATGCTCAATGCTGATATTTTCACGCATAATTGAGTACGGCTTTTCGGAACAGAATTTCATTTCAAGCTCTTCGGGGCTGACAAAAACATCGTCAAGAATACACGAAAAACACCTTGGCACACGGTTCATATCAATTGCAACCGACACACCGTGGTAGTGGCTCAGCGGACAATATCTGTGTCGGATGTTTTCCGTATTCTTCTGTATCGACAAATCACCCGACGCAAGGTAAAGATATTCGCCGTTTTTGTATTCAAACTCAATTCTGCCCTCCTGACAATGCGTGATGATGAGCATTTCTCTTCCCTTTGCAAGATTAATGTCACAACTTTGCATATGTACATCGTAATACACAAGCTCAATGCCTGAAAATACAGGATACACGGTGACCTCGCAATCACCCGTGCTGTCCTGTGAACGGTATATGCTGAACGATTCGCAGTGTTCAACAGTCTGTATCATACCGTATGGATTGTCAATTTTCTGCAATACTGCCATAAGCTCCTAAAACCCTTATTCCGCCTTCATAACGGTGTATGCACCTATATCGTTAACTGCCTTTTTGAGGACTTTATCCTCAATTTCTCTTTTCATTCTGACCGTAACTCTGCCGGAAGAAACATCAGCTTCCGCCCACACACCGTCAATTGAATTGAGTGCGTTTTCTACTCTTGCGGAACAGTTTTTACAGACCATTCCGTCAACAACAAGAGTTTTTTCGTAGGGATAATGCGACTTATCCTTATCGGCAACCTTGTTTTTCTTAACGCTTTCGTCACTTGCACCGCAACATCCGTTTGCAAGCTTTTTCCTGTAACTTCTGATTACGAGAACCACAAACGCAATGAATGCCACGGCAAGCAATCCGTAAAAAACATACTCCATATTTATCTCTCCTTTTATTTTTTACGATTCAGAACAGTTCTGAATACACTTTGCACCGTAAAATTTCTTCAACACCAAATTCATAATTTCAATAACAAACAAGAAGGGGTACAGCTAAAAAGCTGTACCCCCTACAAAACATTTACTTATGATTATGGCAGTCACCGTGACACGCACAGTGCGCACAGTTTGCACCGCAGGAGGATTTGCCCTCTTTTTTGTCTTTTACCATACGGAAAACCACAAAAGCAATCACGGCAATAACTATCAATGCAACAATGATTGTGCCGATATTAGCCGCTAACCATTCAAACATTTTTATTCCTCCCATTGTTAATCAATAAATTTATTACTTCTTAGCCGGCTTAACCTTAAGAGTTGTAGCCTCTTTGTAAGGTCTTACGAGCATATAAATCATAAATGCAAATACTGCAACGGCAAAGATAAGACCGATTACATTAAGACCGCCTGCAAAGATTGAACCAAACTGGAATACCATAAATGCAATTGCATAAGCAAATACGCACTGATAACCGACTGCGAACCAGAACCACTTGATGTTGTTCATCTCTCTCTTGATAGCACCCATAGCGGCAAAGCAAGGAGCACAGAGGAGGTTGAAGAGAAGGAACGAGAAACCGCTGAGTCCTGTGAATGCGGCACCGATTTCCGTCCATCCGCCCGGATAAAGGATACCCATTGTACCAACGATGTTTTCCTTAGCAACAAGACCTGTGATGGATGCAACGGTTGCCTGCCAGTTGCCCCAGCCGAGCGGTGCAAAAATCCATGCAAGACCGTTACCGATTGCGGCAAGAATTGAGTTTCCGATTTCGTCCTCACCGAGCATACGGAATGTACCGTCAACAAATCCGAAGTATGTTGTGAACCAAACAAGGATTGTTGAAAGGAGAATAATTGTACCGGCTTTCTTGATGAATGACCAGCCACGCTCCCACATTGAACGGAGAAGGTTGCCTACTGTCGGAAGATGATAAGCCGGAAGCTCCATTACAAACGGAGCGGGATCGCCTGAGAACATCTTTGTCTTTTTAAGCATAATGCCTGAAACTACGATTGCAGCCATACCGATGAAGTAAGCCGATGTTGCAATCCACGGTGAACCACCGAAGACAGCACCTGCAATCATAGCGATGAACGGCTGTTTAGCACCGCAGGGAATGAATGTTGTTGTCATAATAGTCATACGGCGGTCACGCTCATTCTCGATTGTACGGGATGCCATAATACCCGGAACACCGCAGCCTGTGCCGACAAGCATTGGGATAAACGACTTACCCGAAAGACCGAACTTACGGAAAATACGGTCGAGTACGAATGCGATACGAGCCATATAACCGCAGCTTTCGAGGAAAGCAAGGAAAAGGAAGAGTACAAGCATCTGCGGAACAAAGCCGAGAACCGCACCTACGCCGGCTACGATACCGTCAAGGATAAGACCGTTGAGCCAGTCTGCACAGTTGATTGCATCAAGGCCGTTGCCGATAAGAACAGGAATACCGGGAACCCAGATTCCGTATTTTGCGGCATCAGGAGCACCGTAACCCTCTTTATAATCTGTGTTGAGGTAGTTTGAAACAGCCTTTTCAAGATCAGATTTCTTAGTATCGGGAGTTTCTGTAATTTCAAGAGTTTCTTCATCCTGAACAGAATATGTAACGCTTGCGTCTGAAGGTGTGAGATTTACGAGTTCTGCAAGAGCAGCCTTAGCGGCGTCTTCGGAATAATTTTCAGATTCAAGGTCAACAGCTTCGGCAATGTCGTCATTTCCGTACTGAGCATTGAATGCCTCGATAATTGCATCTGAATCGCCGTAGGTTTCTTCAGCCTCGGCAGCCTGTGATGAGCCGATACCGAAAAGGTGCCAGCCGTCACCGAAAAGACCGTCATTTGCCCAGTCAGTTGCGGCAGTACCTACTGTCTGCATTGAGATGTAGTAAACAAGGAACATAATAACCGCAAAAATCGGAAGACCAAGCCAACGGTTGGTTACAACCTTATCAATCTTGTCCGATGTTGTAAGCTTACCCTTGTTTTTCTTCTTATAACAGCTCTTGATGATTGAGGCAATGTAGATGTATCTCTCATTAGTGATGATACTTTCTGCGTCATCATCAAGCTCTTTTTCAGCCGCCTGAATATCTTTTTCAATGTGGTCAATAACATTCTGCGGAATATCAAGCTTTGCAAGAACCTTGTCGTCACGCTCAAAAATCTTGATAGCGTACCAACGCTGCTGTTCCTCGGGCATATCGTGAACCGCAGCCTCTTCAATGTGAGCGATTGCGTGTTCAACAACACCGTTAAAGCTGTGCATGGGGATTGTCTTTGTTGAGCCTGCGGCTTTGATTGCGGCCTCGGCAGCTTCCATAATGCCTGTGCCCTTAAGAGCCGAAATTTCCATAACCTTACAACCAAGCTGTCTTGAAAGCTCATCAATGTTGATTGAATCGCCGTTCTTCTTAACGAGATCAATCATATTGATTGCCACAACAACAGGGATACCGAGTTCTGTAAGCTGTGTTGTGAGGTAAAGGTTTCTTTCAAGGTTAGTACCGTCAATAAGATTGAGAATCGCATCGGGGCGTTCACCGACAAGATAGTTACGAGCAACAACCTCTTCAAGAGTATAAGGTGAAAGTGAATAGATACCGGGCAAGTCCATGATTGTAACATCCTTGTGTTTTTTGAGCTTACCCTCTTTTTTCTCAACAGTTACGCCGGGCCAGTTACCGACAAACTGATTGGAACCCGTGAGTGCGTTAAACAAAGTTGTTTTACCGCAGTTAGGGTTACCTGCAAGAGCAATTTTAATTTCCATATATCAGTTATCCTCTCTTGGATTAGCAAAAGCTAACCGTAATGTTATAAAAATACGGGATTTCTCCCGTAGGATTTGCAAGTCCGAATTACTCAACTTCAATCATTTCAGCATCGGCTTTTCTGAGCGAAAGTTCATAATTTCTTACAGTAATTTCAATCGGATCTCCGAGCGGAGCAACTTTTCTGATGTAAATTTCAACACCCTTTGTGATGCCCATATCCATAATTCTGCGTTTGACAGCGCCTTCACCGTGAAGCTTAACAACCTTTACGGTTTCACCTACTTTTGCCTGTTTTAAAGTTTTCATAACAGTTTCCTCCGTCTTAATTTCAGCATAAAGCCGTATAAAAACACCTCTCGGAACAATTCCGCCGTGTGTTTGTTACATAGAATCAAATCATAATTTTACGAGCCATTTCTTCGCTGATTGCAACTCGTGTTTCCTTTACGTTAACAATAACATTTCCGCCGAGTGACGAAATAACGGTGACCTCTCCGCCGGCAACAAAACCGAGATTTTCAAGGTGCTTTTTAACCTCGGGAGAACCTCCGACTTTCTTTATAATATTGGTTTCACCTGTGTTAGCAAACATCAAAGGCATCATAAAATCAATCTCCTTTAAGTTAGCAGATACTAACAATATTTGTTAATCAAAGGTTAGCTCTCGCTAACCGATTATATGGTACTATAAAACTCGAAATATGTCAATAGGCTTGCGAAAAAAATTTATTTTATTTTGAATTTTGGCAAATTGAATATTTCACATCTGTAATTCGGATATTATTTTTGTTGATTTCGGTAAATCGTTTTTTCATAATTATTGAAAGCACAATTAATTTTATTGATTTTTTGTTCATATCATGATATGATTAGACAATGTAAAGGAGTGCAGACTATGCAATTAAAAGAATCAGGTGAAATGTACCTTGAAACAATATATGTTCTTTCAAAAAAGAGCAATTATATAAGATCAATTGATGTATGTGAAGAAATGGGATATTCAAAGCCGAGCGTCAGCCGTGCCGTTGGTCTTCTCAAAGAGGGCGGTTATCTTAAAGTCGGCGATGACGGCTCGCTTATTCTCACCGACCTCGGCAGGGAAATTGCAGAAAAAACATATGAAAGACACACCGTTCTTTCAAAGCTCTTTGTTATGCTCGGAGTTAATCCCGAAACTGCCGCCGCAGATGCCTGCAAAATGGAACACATTATCAGCGACGAAACCTTTGCCGCATTGAAAAATCACCTTGAAAATCATATGCAGTAAAAGGCTGAATAATTACCGAATATTACACACAAAAGGCTGACGAGAAATCGTCAGCCTTTGTTTTTTACTCAACTGCTTTCAATAAGGCGATACACTTTTTCGATTGATTCAACAATTCGACACGCTTAAATAAAACGCAAAAATAACAATAGTACAAATTATTGCAACTGCCTTTTTCATAAGCACACCTCGTTCTCTATAAAACTATTGCCCGAACTTTGTCACAACGCTCTTTGAAAAATATCTTTTTATATAAGTTTTTCAAGTTCATTCAAAAGCAGATTTTTCATTTTTAAAAGTTCTTTGTCAGACGGTTTATTACTGTCGCTGTACATTTTCTCCATAGGATACCACCAAACAGGACCTGCACCGTTGTTGCCGTAGTTTTCGATATCGCCTTTTCTTCTCGGAAACAGATGCCAATGCAAATGCGCTTCTCCGTTTCCAAGCAGTTCGTAATTTATCTTTTCTGCACCGAAAGCATTTGAAACCGCCTCTGCAACAACTGACATTTCCTCTAAAAACTTATTGCGTTCGGGAATTTTCAACTGAAACAACTCCGTCTTGCTGTGGTTTTTATAAAGGAACAGCGTGTATCCGTAAAAATGCTGATTGTCACCTATAACAACATAACCTGTGTCAAGTTCTTTCACAAAATACGGATTTGAACCGTTTTTTATCATTTCAATCCTATCACATATAAAACACATATTTTTCTCCTATTTTATATATTTAGGTTTTTGGCATAACTAAAAACCACTTTTGCGGAACAATATCAACAGTTGCGGAATAATGCAAAGGTGATTTGCGGAACAATAGAACTGCCTTTTTGCTTTATTCGCATTAAAATTTCATTGTGAGAGAAATTCTGTTCTTTTCGGGATCAACTGAAAGAACCTTTACATTTACAACATCACCGACTTTGAGAACTTCGCTCGGGTGCTTGATGTACTTATCGCAAATCTGCGAAATATGAACAAGTCCGTCCTGATGAACACCGATATCGACAAATGCTCCGAAATCGATTACATTTCTGACCGTGCCTTTAAGCTCCATTCCCTCTTTCAAGTCCTTGATGTCGAGAATATCACTTCTGAGCATTGGTGCTGGCAGTTCGTCACGGGGATCTCTGCCCGGCTTTGAGAGTTCCTTTACAATATCGTCAAGGGTCGGAAGTCCGATTCCGAGAACATCGGCAAGTGACTTTGTTCCCTTTGCTTTTACTCTCTGCTGAATATCGGAGAAGTTGCCTGATTTTATTTCTTTATCGGAATATTCAAGAAGTCCTAAAAGTTCTTTTGCGCTCTTGTAGCTTTCTGGGTGAACGCCTGTGTTATCAAGCGGATTTCTGCTTTCTGGAACACGCAAAAATCCTGCACACTGCTCAAACGCTTTAGGTCCGAGTTTCGGAACTTTATTGAGTTCTGCTCTTGATGAGAACGCACCGTTTTCTTCACGGTAAGCAACAATATTCTTGCACACAGTTGCGTTAAGACCCGACACTCTCGACAAAAGTGCAGGCGATGCCGTATTAAGATCTGCACCAACCGAGTTTACGCAGTCCTCTACAACACCGTCAAGTGTTTCACCGAGTTTTTTCTGCGGCATATCGTGCTGATACTGACCGACACCGATTGCCTTAGGCTCAATCTTTACAAGCTCTGCAAGAGGATCCTGAAGTCGTCTTGCAATTGACACGGCACTTCTGAGTGTGAGGTCAAGGTCGGGAAGTTCTGTTGCGGCAAGCTTTGATGCCGAATAAACCGACGCACCCGCCTCGCTGACTACCATATAATAAACGGGGTGGTCAGCCTCTTTGATTGTTTCGGCTGTGAACATCTCGGTTTCCTTGCTTGCAGTACCGTTGCCGACTGAAATAATATCAACATGATGCTTTTTGATGAGGCGGAGCAAGGTCTGCTTTGATTCCTGAATTTTTTTGTCTGAATGTGTAGGATAAATTACGGTTGTATCAAGCACCTTGCCTGTGCTGTCAACAACGGCAGTCTTACAGCCTGTGCGATATCCCGGATCAAGTGCAAGCACGGTTTTGCCCTTTACAGGCGGCTGCATAAGCAGCTGCTTGAGGTTTACGGCAAAAACCTTCATAGCATTTTCAGCGGCGGTATCAGTAAGGTCGTTTCTGACCTCACGCTCAATTGAGGGATAAATAAGTCGCTGATAAGCGTCTGTGCAAGCCTCACGGATAATGTCTGAACAAAGCTGATTTTTGTCTGTAATCATTGCTCTGAAAATTGAATTAAGCGGTTTTTCGCTGTCGGTTTCAACGCTGACTTTGAGAAATCCCTCTTTTTCACCACGATTCACGGCAAGTACTCTGTGACCTGCAATCTTTTTAACAGGCTCTTTGTAGTCATAATAATTTTTGTAAACGCTGTCCTTTTCTTCATCTGTTGCAACAGACACAAGCACACCGTTTGCGTTTGTAAGATTTCTTATTCTCTTACGGATTTCCGCATTATCCGATACAAGTTCTGCAATGATATCCATTGCACCCTGAATTGCATCTTCAACGGAGGTAACTCCCTTTTCTTCATCAATATAATCAACTGCCGACTTTGACGGATCAAAACCTTTTTCCTGCTTTAAAATATCGTTAGCAAGCGGTTCAAGTCCCTTTTCCTTTGCAATTGACGCCCTTGTCTTTCTCTTTGGACGGTACGGGCGGTAAATATCCTCAAGTTCGCTTAGTGTGGCAGCCTTGTCAAGTGCAAGGTTGATTTCATCCGTGAGTTTTTCCTGTGCGTCAATGAGTGAACGGATTTCATCTCTGCGCTTGTCAAGTCCTCTTAAATATTCAAGCTTTTCGGCAAATTCACGAATCAACTGGTCATCCATTGAACCGTGCATTTCCTTTCTGTATCGTGCAATAAAAGGAATAGTGTTGCCGTCATCAAGCAATGCGATGATGTTCTTGGCATACTCCTTTTTAATATTAAACTGCTGTGAAAGAATCTGTGAATAATCCATTATATCCTCCGTTTTTGTTTTGTAAGGCTTATTATAACATACTTTTAAATAATTTGCACTAAAAAGAAAACGAGCAGTCAAAACGACTGCTCTCTTGAATTATTTATGTTTATATATTTTAAGCACTTTTCTTTTTGCGAATATAGGCAAAATAGAGCGGAAGTCCTACAAAGACCATACCGCCGATTATGTTGCCGATTGTAACGAACAGCAGAGATTCACAGCCCGAAAGATTTGCAAGATTCTGACATTGCTGTGCCGTAATACCGTAAAGCTCCTGAGCTTTTGCAACATATTCGGGATTCATTGCCGCCATAACACCTGTCGGAATATAGAACATATTTGCAACGCAGTGTTCAAATCCGCAGACTACAAATGCACAAATCGGGAAAAATACACCGAAAATCTTACCTATTGCATCTGTTGCGCCTGTTGCCATAACGATTGCAAGGCACACGAGAATGTTGCAAAGTATGCCGCTGATAATTGCCGTTGCAGGATTGATTGTTGTTTTGGCAAGTGCAACCTTGATTGTAAAAGCACCAAGTCCGCCGTTTGAATAATTGAGCTGACCCGAGAAAAATATCAGTAAATCAATAATCATTGCACCGACAAAATTTGAAATATAAACCGTAACAAGATTCTTTATCATTGAAACAGGCTTGATTTTCTTTTCAAGTGTCGGAATAATCATAAGGCAGTTACCTGTAAAGAGTTCACTTCCCGTAAACACAACAAGCATAAGTCCCACGGGGAAGATTACGCCTGCAACCACTCTTGCAAGCCCCACATCGGCAACTCCGTGCATTGCAACATCGCTTGCCGCACCGCCGAATGCGATAAATGCGCCTGCCATAAGTCCGAGCAAAATCATTTTCGGCAGAGAAAGCATTGATTTTGTTACACCTGATTTTGACACCAGCGACGCAATTTCAGCCGGTGAATTAAATCTGCTGTCCATTAAAAAACCTTCTTCAATTAGTTTATCAATTGTTGCAAAATTTACTGTCATTCGGCAATAAACCGCAAAATCACAGGATACATATTATCACAAAAGCAAAGTGTTTGTCAATTAATATGCGATTATCTGTAACATTGCACACAAAAGACTTTACAAATTGTCAAATACAGTTTATAATCATAGTGTAAATATTACACAACCTAAAGACTGTCTCTTATACACATCTGACGCTGCCGACGATATGC
>ENA-OZAM01000990-OZAM01000990.1-human-gut-metagenome-genome-assembly--contig:-NODE-990-length-10274-cov-12.814855_pt1 | contig 10274 bp, 10 predicted proteins | sample MGYA00244205_ERZ653494 | MGnify/ENA primary metagenome ERZ653494 (study PRJEB26926, sample SAMN06165132) | human gut metagenome | biome: ENVO:00009003; feature: ENVO:2100002; material: ENVO:00002003... | reverse complement strand
CAGATGTGTATAAGAGACAGGTTTTGAAATGATGCCGGGAGAGTGTCTGGGGCTGATTGGAAACAGCGGAAGCGGTAAAAGTACAATCGTAAAGATCCTGACAGGCATTACGACGGCAACGAAAGGATGCATTTACCTGGAAGGAAAACAGATTTCCGGAAAAAGGACGCAAAAAGAAATTGGAAAAAAAGTGCAGATGATTTTTCAGAATCCGAAATCTTCCCTGAATCCGAAGATGACGATTGGGCAGAATCTGGATGACGCATTGCTTTATTACAGAAAAATTCCGAAAACAGAAAGAAAAAGGCAGTGTGAAGAGATTTTGGAACGTGTGCACCTTCCGGTGAGCTATCTCGCCAAATATCCATCGCAGATCAGCGGAGGGGAATGCCAGAGAGTCTGTATTGCCAGAGCACTGCTGCGGCATCCGGCGCTGTTGATTTGCGATGAAGCAACAAGCGCGCTGGATGTTTCGGTGCAGAAGGAAATCGTGGATCTTCTGAAAGAGATTCAACAAGAAGAGCATATGGCCATGCTTTTTATTTCCCATGATCTGGCGCTGGTAGCAAATGTCTGCGACCGGATTCTGATGCTTTTTGATGGAGAAATAAAGAAAATAAAGTGTGTGCCGGATGAAGCGCAATAAGCTGCAGCAGGGCCGGAGTATTTCAGCAGGAGGGCATGAGAGTCGTTTAGATGAGTTTTCATCATCTGGACGGCTTTTTCTGTTTCACCGTTCTGGTAAGCAGCGAAAATTGCTTCATGTTCGGCATCAATGCTCGTCTGGATGGCGGTTTCCTGGCTGTACTGGTTGGAAAAAATGGAAATGCCGCTTTTGAGGCGTTTGGCAGACTCGGTGAGTCGGGAATTGTTGCAATAGCGGTAGAAGACCAGGTGAAAATCATCGGAGCAGTCGTTCCAGGTTTTTATGTCCCCGCATTTTGCGGCTTCGCGCCCTTTGGCAAAAATAGAGGTCACTTCGGCTTTCAGCTTTTCTCCGCATTTGATCTTCTGCGTTAAAATATCGTCTCGCAGAATCTGATAAGTTTGTTCAGATAAGGTTGATTTATTTCATCCCATAAAAACTCTTGTTTTTGCTAAAGTCTGATTAAGATAGAAATTTCATTGTGTGTTTATTCTAACATGGAGCAGGAATCCATTCAAGATGGAAACAGAAAGCGTATTTGAAAAACCGACCTTGACAATTACCGTATTTGACAACAAAAAGAAAACGATTTATATTTATAACAGCGTTATATAACACTGTTATAAGAAGGAAGGTTAACTTGACAAAACCAATCGAAGGCGTTTCAGAGCGAATTTTATCCTGTGCAAAGGAGGGGTTTCTGGAAAAAGGATATGCGGATGCATCGCTTCGCACAATTGCGGCAAAAGCAGAGACAACCACGGGTTCTATTTATTCCCGGTTCCGGGACAAGGAAGGACTGTTTGGCGCTCTGGTGGAACCGGCAGCAGGAGGCAGAACGCTGAAAATTTTAAACGAATCAGATTGCGAATATTTTTTGAATGGAAATAAGCAAACAAACAATTGATTCGCGAGTTTATTGATTGAAAACACGCAAAAAAGCAATCGCAAAAAAATACGATTGATTTTTTGCGTGTTTTGCGTATAATAAAAGCATGAAAAAGTGGAAAGGATGTGAACAGAATGCGAGAAACACGGACCATGGAATTTAAAGAAACGATTACCAATACATTTCTGAAAACAGTAAGTGCTTTTTCGAATTATGACGGTGGAGTTATTCTGTTTGGAGTCGATGACGAGGGAAACAGTAAAGGCTTATCGGATGTAAAACAGTCATGCCTGGATATAGAAAATAAAATTAATGACAGTATTTCTCCACAGCCAGATTATAAACTGGAAACACAAAATAATGATAAAATTATCAAACTTACCGTACAAAGCGGTGCGCAGAAGCCGTATTTATATAGGTCAAAAGCATATAAACGAAATGATACCGCGACGATAGAAGTAGATACACAGGAATTTTCCAGGCTTGTTCTGGAAGGAAAAAATATCCGATTTGAAGAACTGCCATGCAAAGACCAGAATCTGACCTTTCAGATTTTACAGCGAAAGCTGAAAGAACATATTCAGATCGAAACCTTTAGCCAGGACACGCTGAAAACCTTGAATCTATACGACAATGCCAATGGATACAATAATGCCGCTGGTCTTTTGGCAGATCAGAACCACTTTCCGGGAATCGACATGGTCAGATTCGGCGAAAACATCAGTATTATCCAGAAAAGAGTAACATTTGAAAACAGATCGATTTTAGAGGTGTATGAGAAAGCGATTGAAATTTTCAGAGATTACTATCAATATGAGGAAATTAAAGGTGCGGACAGAAAAAAAATAGAAAAAATACCAGAAGCTGCATTTCGAGAGGCGATCGCCAATGGTTTGATTCACAGGATCTGGGATGTGGAATCGCAAATCAGAGTTCTGATGTTTGAGGATCGAATCGAAGTAGTTTCTCCGGGAGGTCTGCCGGCAGGTATTACAAAAGAGGAATATTTGTCCGGAAAACTTTCTGTTTTAAGAAATAGAAATCTGGCAAATGTTTTTTACCGGTTGGGATTTGTTGAGATCTTTGGAACGGGAATTATGAGAATCAGACAACTTTACGAAAAAAGCTTAAGAAAACCGGAGTTTGAAGTGTCAGAAAATGCGATTCAGATTGTACTTCCGGTCTGGGAAAGCAATCTGGATTTGACAGAAGATGAGAAAATGATATACGGGATATTAAGCAAAAACAGGTTGAAATCTATGGGGGAAATTGCACCATATGTTTCATTTGGAAGATCAAAAACGACAAAGCTTTTGAAAGAGATGGAGGAAAAAGGGATCATAACTGTGGAAGGTAAGGGACGCAACACGAAGTATAGTATAAAATAAAACTTGCGTATTTATAAAAAAAGTAGAAACACCGGCATTTTTCTTGGCAGAGAAACTTGCCGGTGTTATTATTTAACACTAGTAAATAGATAACGATATTAAATATTTGCGGAAGAAGAAGGGAAAAAGAGTGACAGAGAGTTTTGAAGAACTGTTTCGTGCATTGCATCAGTTTAAAAAGCTGAATGTGGTGTCCATGCTGCCGGACGAATTGACGAAGTCATTCAGACCAAGTCCTCGATTGAAGCTGCAGAAAATCCGGGAAAAGTGGAAGTCAAAAACGGTGTGGTTCGTTTCGAACATGTCAACTTCCGATATCCGGGTGCCGAGGAAGATGTGCTTCATGACATCGACTTTGTGGCAGAATCTGGAAAGACAACCGCGATCATCGGAAGTACCGGCTGTAGAAAATCTACACTGGTCAACCTGATTCCGCGTCTTTACGATGTAACGGGCGGATCCATCACACTGGATGGAAAAGATATCCGCAGGATCACAATGAAAGATCTGCGGGATGAAATCGGTTTTGTACCGCAGAAAGGTGTTCTGTTCTCCGGAACGATCGCATCCAACCTCCGTTTTGGAAAAGATGATGCGTCAGATGAAGAGATTGCAAAAGCAGCGGAAATTGCGCAGGCAACTGAGTTCATCGAAGCAAAAGATGACAAATACGAAACGCCGATCGCCCAGGGCGGAAGCAACGTCTCCGGCGGTCAGAAACAGCGTCTGGCGATTGCGCGTGCCATTCTGGCAGACAACAAGATTCTGATCCTTGTTATGAAAGACGGCGATATCATCGAGCAGGGAAATCACGAAGAGCTGCTCGCGGCAAATGGATTCTATGCAAATCTGTATAACTCGCAGTTTGAGGATGTTGTGGCATAGCAGATCCGTAAAAATTGAAAAATAGAAAGAGCCCGTTTGGAATATCCGATTGGCATATCCGGACGGGCTCTTTTGATGCGCGATAAACTAAAAAAGGAAAATGTGAAGAAATGGTGTAAAGTCGCTCAGAAAATGTGAATAAGATAGAAAAATTCCCTCTGATTTTGTGAAAAAAGTTGTTTTCCTTTGCGGTTAAGAATATAATAAAAGCATCAGAATAAGCAGAGGAGGTGCGCGAAAGAGATGCTTTATTTAAAACGAAAAATCGATTTTTTTCTGAGTGCATGGAAAAGCAATCCGGACCGGAAACCGTTGATTGTAAAAGGACCGCGGCAGGTGGGAAAAACCGAATCCATCCGGCGGTTTGGAGAGCAAAACTATAAAAGTGTGATCAGTATTAATTTTGTAGAAGAACCAAAGTATAAAATGATTACAACGGATGGATACAAAGCGGAAGGTATTATCAAAAATATTTCCAGGATTGATCCGTCAAAACGTTTTATAGAAGGCGAGACCCTGCTCTTTTTTGACGAGCTGCAGGAATTTCCGGAGATTGCAACTGCACTGAAATTCTTTAAAATCGATGGCAGATTCGACGTGATCTGCAGTGGCTCTATGATTGGGATCAATTACCGGAAAATTGAAAGCAACAGTGTTGGCTATAAATCCGATTATGAAATGTTTTCTCTGGATTTTGAAGAATTTTTGTGGGCGAAAGGATATGATGACAGCACGGTAGAGGATATGCTGGAACATATGCGGACGCTGAAGCCGTTTAATGAAGTAGAGATGGCGGTGTACAGTGAACTCTTTTTAGACTACTGTATTCTGGGCGGAATGCCGGCTGTTGTGCGGGAATTTGTCGAAAAGGGAACATTTGAGGGCTCACTGGAAGTACAGAGACAGCTGATTGCAGACTATAAAGAGGACATTCGCAAATATGCGGAAGGAATGGATCAGACCAGAATTTTAAATGTATTCAACCATATTCCGGTGCAGCTTGCCAAGGATAACAAAAAGTTTCAGATTTCAAAAGTGGCATCAGGAGCGAGATTCCGTGATTACCGCGGCTGTATCGAATGGCTGCATGATGCGGGAATGGTCAATGTATGCTATTGTATGAATTTTCCGGAATTACCATTGCAGGGAAATTATGATGAAACGAAATACAAGCTTTACTTCGCAGACAGTGGTTTGCTGGTAGCCATGCTTGATGAAGAAGCCCAGGTGAATTTAAGAAGCAATAAAAATCTTGGTGTATACAAAGGTGCGCTTTATGAGAATGTTGTCGGAGAAGCATTGGTAAAATCAGGTTACCGGCTGTATTATTATAAACGGGACGATTCTTCACTGGAGCAGGATTTTTTTGTCCGGACAGCAAATGCGCTGATTCCGGTCGAGGTTAAAGCACAGAATGGAATGGCAAAATCCATACGAACTTTAATCAGCGGGAAAAAGTATGCGGACATCCACTGCGGAATTAAATTTACAGGCAGTAACATGGGATACGGAGAGCAGATTTATACGTTTCCGTATTTTTGTGCTTTTTTGCTGAAAAGATATCTGGCAGGGGTGGATGAGAAAGCGTTCTTAGAAGGGGCTTACAGCAAGGATTCTCACATCTCTGCAGGTGATGAGATGAATTAAGTGAATGGAAATACAAAATGAAGCGAGGAAAAAATTATGGCAGACAAACACACAACAGAAAAACTCCTGGAGGGCGACCGCCTTTCGGGAAAAGTAACCTTATTTGCAAAAGTGACGATTTTGCCGGGGGATGAGCTTTCCTATCATGAGCATCACGGTGAGACGGAAGTATATCACATTTTATCAGGAGAGGGTCTGTACCAGGACAACGACAAGACGTATCCGGTGGAGGCAGAAATGACGACCTTCTGCGAGGACGGAAACGGGCATGCGATTTCCTGCAAAGGAGACGAGCCGCTGGTATTTCTGGCGATGATTCAGAAAAAAGAAGCATGATAAAAAATTCTGTCAGAGGAAAGGAAACTGTCGAAAGAGATTTTGAAAGAGAAGCTTTTTCGGCAGTTTTTTTGTTTCCATGCATACGAAGGGAACAGATGAGTGGCAGGTTCTGCAGGTTTGCTTGTAGGAAAAAACAGTACATGGTATGATGGAGTTACTATTTCGAGGGGGTGGCTGTATGAGCAGAAAGAAAAAGATGAAAATGGAGTACCGCTTTTATGAAGTGCCGGAAAAATGTCCGGTGCTGGCACTTCTGGGAGAAAAGTGGGTGCAGAATTACGGTTACCAGATTGATTACCTGCATTTTCATAATATGATGGAGATCGGCGTCTGCTATTACGGTGAGGGGACAATTGTCCTGGAAGATAAAGAAATTCCGTACGACGGGGGGCATTTACGGTAGTACCAAAGAACTTTCCACATACGACAAACTCAAAGGAAAACAGTCTGTGCTCCTGGGCATGGCTGTTTATTGATGTGGAAGGCTTTATCACAAAACTGTATAAGGATAATTCGCGTATGGCACAGAAGCTGATTTCCCGCATCAACCAGAGGGCTCATTACTCGAAAAATGAGGACAGACCTGAGGTGGCGGAGCTGATCAAACTGATTATTAAATGCATGGATGAAAAAGAGGAATTTTATCTGGAAGAAGTAAAGGGGCTGACGCGGGCGCTTCTGATGCAGATTGCGAGATGGAATGAAAAAGATGAGACGCAGGAAAAGAATGCCATTCTGGATGATGCCAGCATTGCCCTGATTCTTCCTGCGCTCAATTATATCGGGGAAAATTTCCACGAGAGCATCCGGATTGAAGAACTTGCGGATGTGTGCCACATCAGTGAGACACATCTGCGCCGTATTTTTCAGGAATCCATGCGGATGCCGCCGGTGGAATATATCAACTGGGTTCGGATCCGGGCAGCGTGCAAAGAGCTGAGAAAGACAAATGCCTCCGTAAGTGACATTGCACTGCACTGCGGATTCACAACAATATCCACTTTTAATCGTAATTTTCGAAAGATTCTCGGCGTTTCGCCCCAGCAATGGCGGAGGGCACCGGAACATTACGAGCAGAATTTGTTGAAATTTGACATAAAAACACAGGAAGGATGGTGAAACAAAGTGAAAATATCTATAGATAGTTGAAAATGCATAGGATAGAGTCGAATATGCGCACAACAGACGAAAGAATGTTGTTATAATTTGTACATGTTGAGGGTATAAAAACCTAAAAAATGTACAAAACAACCAAAAGACTTTTAAGCGATATATGTGAAAAAGTCAGGTTGTAAAATAACATCTTAAGGAGGATGTGCAATATGAGAAGAAAAATTGTATCAATCGTAATGGCATCAGCAATGGTACTTGGACTGGCTGCATGCGGATCCAGCGGAGGAACTACAACAAGCTCCAGCAACGGCGGAAACGATGCATCAGCAGCAGATGACACCACTGCAAAATCAGAGAGCAGCGACGTAGTAGAAGGTGGTTCAGATGATGACAACACCTTAACCGTATGGACCTGGGACCCGAACTTCAACGTTTATGCGATCCAGAAAGCAGCTGAGATTTACGCACAGGATCACGAAGGCTTTAAAGTAGAAGTCAGCGAAGTACAGTCCGATGACATTGAAACCCGCCTGACCACAGCAGTTTCTGCAGGAGACTTAAGTACTCTGCCGGATATCTTCCTGATGCAGGACAACTCCTTCCAGAAATATGCAACCAACTACCCGGACATTTTCACAGATCTGACCGATTCCGGTATCGACTTTGGTGAATTCTCATCCGCAAAAGTTGCTTACTCTACACTGGATGGAAAGAACTACGGAATTCCGTTTGACAATGGCGCTGTGATCGAGTGCCTGCGTACCGATATGCTGGAAGAGGCAGGCTTTACCGTAGATGATTTCACAGACATTACCTGGAATGACTTTATGGAAAAAGCAAAAGTTGTCAAAGAGAAAACAGGCCAGCCAATCCTGACATCTCAGGCCGGATCTCCGGACCTTGTTATGGAAATGCTGCAGTCCTGCGGTGAGTCCCTGTTCAACGAGGACGGATCCGTAAATATTGTAGACAACAAAGCATTAAAACCAATCCTTGAGATCTACAGCCAGATGGTAAAAGATGGTACTCTGGTAGAAGTTACCGACTGGGATCAGTATATTGCATCCATCAACAACGGAACCACAGCAGGCGTTATCAACGGATGCTGGATCATGGCTTCCATCACAGCAAATGACGATCAGTCCGGTAAATGGGCGCTCACCAATATGCCAAAACTGGACGGCATCGACGGAGCAACCAACTACTCCAACAACGGTGGTTCTTCCTGGGCAATTTCTTCCAACTGCAAGAAAACCGATCTTGCCATTGACTTTATGAAATCTACCTTCGCAGGCAGCACAGCTCTTTACGATGACATCATCGCAAAAGGCGCTCTGGCAACCTGGGCACCGGCAGGAGATTCCGAAGCATATGCACAGCCAGTTGCATTCTTCAGCGATGATCCGGTTTATGCAAAAATCGTTGATTTCGCAACCAAGACTCCATCCAACATCACTGGAGCATTCTACTACGATGCACGCGATGCTGTCGGAACCGCACTTTCCAATATCATCCAGACAGGAGCAGATATGGACAGCGAACTCCAGACTGCACAGGAAACCGTAGAGTTCAACATGGGTAACTAAGATTTCTCATATTGTAAAAAAGTAGGACGATAAGAAACGGGTCTGCTTCTAGACAGACAGAAGCAGGCCCGTTCTGTATCTGCCCCGGGGTGGGCTTGAAAAATGATTTCTGCAGGAGAACATGCGATGTTGTCTGCAAAAAGATTTTTTCAAGCGTACCTCGCAGCGAAAAAAGAAAGGAAGATTCCATGAGCAGCCAGAAGAAAAAAGGAATGAACTTGGAAAGAAAACAGAATTTTACCGGATGGGTTTTTCTGCTTCCGGCAACGATTCTGATCGCATGGATGAGCTTTTATCCGATGATTCAGGCATTTATCCTGTCTTTGCAGACCGGTATGGGCATTAACCTGAAATTCAACGGATTTGCAAACTATGCGCGTATTTTAAAAGACCCGACTTTTAAACAGACTTTAAGTAACACCTTCCTCTACCTGATTATTCAGGTGCCGATCATGCTGATCCTTGGTCTGATGTTTGCATCGATGCTGAACAACAAAGATCTGCGTTTCAAGGGACTGTTCCGTACCTGTATTTTCCTGCCGTGCGCAACATCGCTGGTATCTTACGCAATGATTTTCCGTTCCCTGTTTGCAAACGATGGATTTATCAACACCGTTCTGCGTGGACTTGGCATGCATCCGATCATGTGGTTCTCCAATGCCTGGACAGCCCGTGCCGTTATCATCATCGCATTGGTCTGGAGATGGACGGGATACAATATGGTATTCTACCTCTCCGGTATGCAGAACATTGAATACTCAATCTACGAAGCAGCAAAAATTGACGGCGCAAGCCCGCTGCAGACCTTCTTCAAGATCACCGTTCCGCTGTTAAAGCCGATGATCCTGCTGACCACGATTACCTCTACCAATGGTACGCTGCAGCTGTTCGATGAGTCCCTGAACCTGACAAACGGAGGTCCTGGAAAATCGACCATGACCATGTCTCATTACATTTACAACATGTCCTTTGTACAGAGTCCAAACTTCGGCTATGCGGCAGCAATGTCGATCCTGATCCTGATTATGGTTGCCATTCTGGCACTGATTCAGATGAAAGTAGGTGACGAGCGATAATGGGAAAAACAAAGAAATTCTTCATGTATCTGGTTTTAACGGTAGCATCCCTCCTTTCTGTATTTCCGCTGTACTATATGTTCTGCGCGTCTACGAACAGAAGTATTGATGTTATTGCCGGAAAACTGATTCCGGGTACTTATCTGATGGAAAACTTCAAGTCACTGATTGCGCAGCAGAACCTGCGTCTTGCACTGTGGAACTCGTTCCGGAATGCAACGGTACTGACGGTCCTTTGTCTTCTGGTCTGCTCAATCGCAGGTTATGGATTTGAAATTTATCATGACAAAGCGAAAGATGCGGTATTTACCGTGCTTCTGACTGCGATGATGATCCCGTTCGCAGCAATCATGATCCCGATGTTCCGTATGTTTTCACAGTTAAAAATGGTCAACACGATGGCAGCATTTATGCTTCCTTCGATTTCCACTCCGTTTATGATTATGATGTTCCGTCAGGCTTCCCGTTCTTTCCCGCACGATATCATCGAAGCGGCAAGACTGGATGGTTTAAGCGAGACAGGAATTTTCTTCCGCATGTATATGCCGACCATGAAATCGACCTATGCGGCAGCAACGATCATCACCTTCATGAATGCATGGAACAACTATCTGTGGCCAAAGGTTATCTTACAGAACAATGATTCCATTACCATGCCGATGCTGGTAGCGAACCTGCTCGGCGGCTACACTGTAGATTATGGCG
>ENA-OZAM01000964-OZAM01000964.1-human-gut-metagenome-genome-assembly--contig:-NODE-964-length-10449-cov-4.660766_pt1 | contig 10449 bp, 17 predicted proteins | sample MGYA00244205_ERZ653494 | MGnify/ENA primary metagenome ERZ653494 (study PRJEB26926, sample SAMN06165132) | human gut metagenome | biome: ENVO:00009003; feature: ENVO:2100002; material: ENVO:00002003... | reverse complement strand
TCTACACACTGCATATCGTCGGCAGCGTCAGATGTGTATAAGAGACAGGCTATGTGAGAATTTACCAGATGTTACAAATGATGTTTCAGATGCAGCCTGGCAGATTGAGTTTGCTCACGATAAGTCAAAGGACGAAGAAGACGAGTATAATGCATACGACGCATATTTTTATGGAAATAACAGGTCTTATAAAGTTGTCCAGGATTATCAAAGAGCATGGCTGTCGCATATTCATAGAAACCCACATCACTGGCAGTATTGGATACTTATTCATGACGATATGGAAAATGGAGAACTAGAGACTATTCTTGAAATGCCATATGATTATATTGTGGAAATGATTTGTGATTGGTGGGCTTTTAGTTGGGCCAATGGCAGTCTGTATGAGATATTTAACTGGTATGCCGAACATTCTAAATTCATGAAACTTGCACCTAGAACTAGAGAAACTGTTGAAGATATTCTTGATAAGATAAAGAACAGACTTGATAGTTTAGAAATTGAACATAGCGGTGTAAAAGGAATGAAATGGGGTGTTAGAAACGGTCCTCCATATCCGATAAAAGATAACGGACGTGTTGTGTCACAAAAATCTACATTGAAAAACGCAGCTGGTAAAGATATAATTAGCGTAACTCACGTTGAATTAACGGGAACACCTAATAGTATTACTCAAATTCAGAGAAAAAATGGTGGAATTGATCGCAACTATTATGACGGTAACGGACGACAGATAAAACAGATAAGCAATAATGATCATGGACAACCGCAACGCCATCCATATGGAAAAAATGGAGAACATGCACATGATTATGTTTACGATGAAACTGGAGAATTATGCGATCGTCCAGCTAGAGAATTAACACAGAAAGAGCGAAAGGAAAATGGTGACTTTTTATGACGGATTTTAATGTTAAAGAATATCTTGGCAGTCTGACAAGTCATATTATGTTTGAATATGATGGGAAAAATTGTGGAGTAGATCCATTATCACTTGACAAATATGATATGTGGTATGGTGATAAAAGCATGACTGCTCATTCAATTGAAGAGGTTATGGACACAAAATTCTTTGATGGGAAATCCCTTGAAGATATTTGGGATGATATAACTGATTTAGAATATTAATTTATATTTACGAAACCCATGAGTCTTTATAGGCTTGTGGGTTATTTTTTATTTAAAGGAGACGAATACAATGGAAAACAATATTATTGCAGTAGATTTTGATGGAACTTTATGCGAGAACAAATACCCGGAGATTGGTGAACCAAATATGGGACTTATTGACTTTCTTATGAATTGCCAGTTGAATGGGGATAAGGTTATTCTTTGGACTTGCAGAAACGAGGAGCAGACAAAAGCGGCTGTTGACTGGTGTTCAGAGAAAGGACTTGTCTTTGATGCTGTTAATGAGAATCTTCCAGAAATTATTACCGAGTTCGGTGGAGATACCAGAAAGATATTTGCAAATGTTTATATTGATTACAGGAATGTATCTTTATATTCTTGCAGAGAAAGAACATCTATGGATTTATGGGCTGAAAATGAAGTGGCGCTGGCTTGCGAACATGAGAAATCTTGTGATGATGGCGATGGTCTTTCTGAATATGGATGTGCTTGCTACAGAAGTGCATTAAAGGCATTTGATAGCCTTATGGAGGATGGTCATAGCGGCATGAGTATTGGAATTACTAAAAATATTCTTAACCGTTTAATTGCAGGAAAGCCATTAACACCAATTGTAGATACGGAAGATATTTGGGATGCTGATGTTAGTTTCGAGAAAAATGGGGAGAGGTCAACTCAGTGTAAGAGAATGAGTTCTTTGTTTAAGCATGTCAAAGCAGACGGCCCAATTAGTTACAATGATGTATCAAGAACTGTATGCGTGAGTATCAATAATCCGAACAATACCTATCATAACGGATTAGTTGACAAGATTATGGATGAGATGTTTCCTATCACTATGCCTTATATGCCGTCAACAAAACCATTCTATGTATACTGTGAGGATTTCTTATACGACACAGAAAATGGCGACTTTGATACAGTTGGTGTATTCTATGTAATTACTCCAAATGGTGAAAAAGTTAAGATTAACCGCTTCTTTGCAGAGAAAGATAATAAGTTTGAAGAAATTGATATTTTCAAATATGACGCAAGAAAAGAGGCTGCGGAGCAATTAAAGAAAGCTGGTGAAAAGAATGATTAATTTCCTTTTAGGATTTGGTGTTGGCTCTATTCTCAGTGTATTTTGTTTGTGTCTATTGCAGGCTTCAAGCAAATTAGATGAAATGGAAGAAAAAATTCAGAGAGGAGCCGGAGAATGAACAGAACTAGATTTATTAAAGGTTTAAATAGTAATATCGAACTTTCTGATAAAGAGAGAAGACGAGCTATACGAAATAGCATAAATAAGAGACCTTGGAAATTGAATTGCACTATTGCAATGGAGGAATTTGCAGAACTCGCACAGCAGGTTAGCAAACAAATTAGAGGTTATGGTGACAGAATCGGACTCATAGAAGAGATGGCAGATGCTTATATTTGCTTGAAGCTTCTGGAGTCCATTTTTAATATTTCGCCAGAAGATATGCAGAAAGCAATTGATGTGAAGATGGACAGAGAAAGGAAAAGATAGTGAATCGAACAACAAAAATTAATGTACTTGCATATGCTTCACGGCCAGAAATGGATATCAACTACTTCGGAGATATTGTGGAATATCAGGGAAAAAGATATTTTGTCAGCCTCTCAGAAGAAGTGGTTGAATTTCGTGGGATTGTGAAAGAAAGTGGCATAGTAAGCGATATGGAAAATTTGGAAGCGAGGAGGTAATAAAATGATATTTGTAATTAACAACCTTAAATACGATACTACCAAAATGGAGTTGATATCAATAAAATGTGAATATAAATATACCGGAACGATGCTTAATATGACTCTCTCAGATATAGTGGAAAAAATGTAAAGATATTCAAAAGTTTAAAAAATCATTGGCTTTTGACATATGAAACAGATTATAAAAATTGTGCAGTCGCATTGTCTGAGGAAGAAGCTAAGAAATATCTTATGCATTATTATGATTTAGAAGCATATGAAAAATATTTTGGAGAATTGGAGGAAGCGTAAATGATTAAATTAATTGAGTTTAAAGCTGAACTAATAACTCGTTGGTATGAAATAGCACCTTTTTCAGAAATATCAATATGCGAGGATGACCGTTATGGAGGTTTATTAAAGATACATATTGAATGGATTTGCAGAGGGACGGTACGTTGCTATGATACTTTACTTAGTTACAGCTTTATCTGGCGGTGGAGATCCATTATGGCACTATAGTGAACATAAGGATTGGTATGATAAATTCTTTGAAATCACAGAAGATTTAAACAGAGAACTCCATACGAGTTTGCCTAATGTTCCTGGAGTACCATATGAGGCATTTGACAGAGTAGTATACCACTTACATAGCTTGGAGCAGCTATATAATATTAAAAGACAAAATTGCGCAATTGTCAGAGTTGTGTTTGTGGTGACTGAAAATTTTACGGAAGATCTTATTAATCGTATAGCTGTATTTTGTGCTAATTCGGATGATATTGACGAGCTTAGTTTCAGACAGATGGTAGATAATCATTATCAAGAGACCTATTACTTCTACGAATATTTAAAAGCTGGTCATAAAAAATTGTGGTGGTATATAGAGCAAAATGATTACAATTTATATTACTGCCAGAATAAAGTTTACACAGAATATAAGAACATTGGAAGATAGGAGATAAGTATAATGTTGAAGTGGCTAAAAAAGATATTTCATAAGAAACCAGATCCGTGTGAAGGGTGTGACATGGCTATGCTTACGAGTTGGATTTCCTGTGATACTTGCGTAGATGGATGTAATAAGCGAAAAGCTACAGAAAAAGAACTGGATGATTTTATGAAATATAGAGGAAGTCTTATGGGTAAGGAGTGATATTTTGACAGTTACTGTAAAAGACTACTGGAAATCTCATGTTAGCTCTGTAATTTATGGATATTGCGTTTGCGGGAGAGAAGTGCAGCACTCAACTAAGAAGACTGATGAGAAGTGTCCATTATGCGGGGCAACTCTTGAGTGGGATTTATCGGATAAGAAATTATGGCATAACGGAAAGGAGACGGAAACGATATGACACATGATAAGTATGATAATGATATTTTGAAAACTCTTAAGTCTATAGATACAAGTTTGAAAAGTATTGCCAAAAGTTTACAGCCTATAAATACAACCGTTGTTATTGACAATAATTCGGAAGAAGCTGTAAGAGAGTTCCTAAATTCATTACATCATAAAAATATTCAACAGGAGGATGTGGAATGTTAGCAAAAATTATTGGTGTTTGTGCAGCACTACTTATTGTATTTGTAGTGATACCGTCATTCGCCATTGGATTAGTTATATGGTGGAATTTTGTTCACTACATATTCTTTGAACCAAGCAGAAATGAACGCGGCGAAATTGACGAGTGCATCGGCTGTAATGTTAAGGACTGTTATGATATTTATGGTGATGGTACAAACGAGAAGTGTAAATGGAAAGATTTAATCGATAAAGAAGCGGAGGAAATGAAAGATGACAATTAATGAGTTATTACCTATTTTGATACTGTTATTTGTAGTGTTTATTTTGGTATACACGCTTACAACCAGAATTTTAGAAAGCTTTGAGTATGGGTCAAAGATGGAGGCGCTTGGCGAAATTGCAAAAGCTATGATTGAAAGAGGTTCAAACATCAATTTTGAGAACCTCATGAATGTGTTGGACAAAGAAAAGAAGGACAAGAAATAATAGGCTAAGGAGAAGTAAATGTATATGATTAGTGGGTTCGGTTACAGAAATCCAGAAGGTTATCCGGACCCAACTGCGTATAGTGCAATAAATAATGTAGAGAAAGCACAGGTGGAAACCAAGGTATCACCAGAAGATGAAGAACGTTTTCACAAGCTTTTAAATACTATATTTACTATATGTGAGTTGGCTGGATTTCATATTGAAGGAAGAATTGCTATAAAAGACTGTAAAACAGGTAAAATTTGGAGGTAACGGTATGGAATATGATGATATTTTACAGACATTATGTGATGTGTGGGAAAGAGTTAAGGAAGCCATGAGGAAATTTGCCGAACGAATGAGGGAACTTTTCGGAAGATTATCTAAGGTTATCGAGCCTGGAAAGCCTATAAAGGTGACAGATTATCGCTGTTATAGGGACTTTTACGTTCGTGCAGAGTATACATATATTCCTATATTCCGCAGAAATATGCCATATCACAGAAGAAATTTTTAATATTTGGAGGTGAATTCGCAGGTGAATAAGCGTGGAAGACCGCCTAGAGACGACGGAGAAGTGAAAAATAAGCAGTATAGGTTGCGTTTGTCGGACGGTGAGGAGTCTATTTTGGACGAATTATCGACTGAATACGGTATGCCAAAGGCTGAAATTCTGAGAAGAGGATTGAGAATGCAGCATAATTTACTGAGACATACTGGGTAAATTGATGAAAATTGGCTGAATTCATGGATATCCATTTAATCATTTTCGGTCATTTTCTGCCCACTTTTGAAAAAATAAAAACGGGCAGGAACTGAAAAAAAATGGTCAAAAGTGCGAAAAATATTTAGTGGATATCCAACTTTGGTCAAAAATTTGGGTTTTCTGCCCACTTTTTAAAACGTTTTTGTCCATAGACTGAATGCCTGCAAACCCAGTATTTATGCGGGTTCCGAGTTCTTGGATATCCAACTTTGGTCAAAAACCCACTTTTTTTAACTTTAATGTGAAGAAAAAGTTTAATAAATATATATAATTAACAAAAATTTTTGGGTTTTTGTCCAAGAAGGTAGTCCCAGCTTAAGAAGCGACTTTAAATTTAGTTTCAGCTATGGTATAATTTAAGAGCCACACAATCATATATTGCTAAACGTTTAAGGGAATGACTTTGGTAAAAAGTGTATTCTCTCTTTACTTGTACCCTTAGACGGAAAGCAAGATTGTGTGGCAACAATGGGAGATGCCTTTTTCGGTGCGTCTCTCAAATGGGGCGCACTTTTTATTTTGCGTTTCCATATTGATATTCTGGATATGGAGGAGCAAGTGTTATGGGATCTAATAATAAATCAAACAAAAACTATGCTGGCGTTCTCGGAGCAATAGGAGCTGTAGCAGGGTTAGTTCAAGCAGCATCCCCAATGGTAGAGAAAGCGATGGACAAATCTAAAAATACATCTGATAAAGCTGACACTAAAGTTATAATTCCAGATTTATATCGTAAAGATTTTCCGATAGATTTGGAGCAGGCAAAAACATTACTTTCTGATAGCGGATTAAAATATTCTGAAAGTAAGATGGTTATTAAAGATGCAAATAAGAAATATAAGGATTGCTTTGATTTCCAAGTTATCACTTCAAGTCCTAAGCAAGGTGTATCGGTAAATACAGGTACAACCGTATATTTAAAATATATAACTCAAGAAGTGATTGATGCCAGCATAAAAATTTTTGAGGATGAAGAGAATGCCAAAGCTGAGCGTAAGGAAAAGAAAGCGATAGAGAAACAAGAACGTAAAGACCAACGAAAAGAGAAAGTTTCTGAAATTGTTGATAAAACAAAAACTACAATCAGTCATGTATTTAAGAAAGGAGATTCTAACGATGAGCAAGAATAGAAAGAAGCGTGGTACAGCCGGATTAATTCTGGATTTGGTATTGACCATTTGTACAGGAGGTCTTTGATTAATATGGATACTGATAAGGTATTTGAGAAATAACAGCTAAATATATTTTTGAGACAGAGATGCTTAATTGTGTCTCTGTTTTTTTATACTATTTTTTGCGCGCGAAAAATACATTCTCTTTTATGAGGAGAGAGGTAAAATATGCATTTTTTAACAGCATTCACTTTCTCTTTTAATATTTGTGAAAGGAGCTTACAAAATGTTAGAAAACAAATTCCAGGCTAATTTAATTAAAGAGCTTAAAAAACTTTTTCCTGGATGCATCGTTATGAAGAATGATGCGAGTTATATTCAAGGCATTCCAGACCTGCTAATTCTTTATAATGATAAGTGGGCTTCTTTGGAATGTAAAAAAAGCGCGTCGGCTAATAAACAGCCTAATCAAGAATATTATGTGGATCAAATGAACAGGATGTCTTTTTCTCGTTTTATTTGTCCAGAGAACAAGGAGGAAGTGCTATATGAACTTCAACAATCATTCCAATCTTGAGGGGCAACACGCTTTCTTAGGAGCTAGTAAATATCATTGGATTAATTACAGCGAAGATAAAGTTGCCGATGCCTATTCAAAATTTCTTGCTACTCAGAAAGGGACTGTACTGCATGCATTTGCTGCACAGTGTATTTCTTTGGGACAGAAATTACCAAAATCACAAAAGACTTTGAATATGTATGTTAATGATGCCATTGGTTATAAGATGACACCTGAGCAGACATTATTTTATTCTGAAAACTGTTTTGGAACAGCAGACTCAATTTCATACAGGTCTGGATTACTTAGAATTCATGATTTGAAGACAGGCGTAATTCCAGCACACATGGAGCAGCTTATGATTTATGCCGCTCTTTTTTGTTTGGAATATAAAGTAAAACCTGCTGATATTGATATGGAATTAAGAATCTATCAGAACAACGAAGTTCTGTATCATAATCCAACAGCAGAAGATATCATTCCAATTATGGATAAAATTATTACCTTCGATAAGGTTATAAGAAAAATAAAAGAACAGGAGGGTTAATCGATGAATCGAATAGCTAAAGTATTATCTCAAATTTCAGATGATATGCTTATGCATTACGGTGTTGCCAGAAGATCTGGTCGATATCCATGGGGTTCTGGAGATAACCCTTATCAGCATAGTGGAGACTTTCTGAGTCGTGTGCAGTCTTTGAAAAAGTCTGGTATGAGTGAAACAGATATTGCTAAGACTATGGGGCTTACAACAACTCAGCTTAGAACACAAATGAGTCTTGCTAAAGATGAAAGAAGAGCAGTGCAGGTTGCAACAGCCAAAGACCTTAGAGAAAAAGGTTACAGTTTGAATGAAATCGCTGACAAGATGGGATTTGCAAATGACTCATCTGTAAGGTCTTTATTGAATGAAAATTCAGAAGCCAGAATGAACCAGGCGAAAGCCACTGCTGATGTTCTTAGAAAACTTATTGATGTAAAAGGTATGATTGATGTCGGTACCGGAGTTGAAAGAGAACTTGGAGTATCGAAAGAGAAACTTAACCAGGCTCTTTATATTTTGGAAATGGAAGGTTATCCGATTTATGGAGGTGGAGTTCCACAGGTTACTAATCCTGGAAAACAGACAAACATAAAAGTAATCTGTCCTCCTGGAACAGAGCATAAGGATATTTATAATTATGAGGATGTACATTCTGTAAAAGACTATATTTCTTATGATGGTGGTGAATCTTTTAGAAAAGGTTTTGAATACCCTTCTAGTATGGATTCTAATCGACTTGCTATCAGATACAAAGAAGATGGCGGTATTAACAAAGATGGTGTTATAGAACTTCGTAGAGGAGTCCAGGATTTATCATTAGGCGATTCACATTACGCACAAGTTCGAATAATGGTAGATGGAAAAAAATATCTAAAGGGAATGGCTGTCTATTCTGATGATATGCCAGATGGAGTTGATGTTATTTTCAATACCAATAAATCAAAATCAGTTCCTAAAATGGAAGTTCTTAAGGATATTAAGAATGACCCGGATAATCCTTTTGGTTCTTTGATAAAGGAACATGGTGGTCAAAGTTATTACGATGACCCAAAAGGAAAGTATACAGACCCCGTAACTGGAAAGAAACAGAGTTTGTCTTTAATCAATAAGAGAGCCGAAGAAGGAGATTGGGGCGAATGGAGTAAAACACTTCCATCTCAGTTCTTATCAAAACAGAGTCTATCTCTTATTAAAAAACAGTTGGGTCTAGCAACGGCAGATAAGCAATCTGAATTTGATGAGATTTGTTCATTAACCAATCCTACAGTAAAGAAAACTTTATTGAAATCTTTTGCTGATGATTGTGATTCAGCTGCTGTACATTTGCAGGCTGCGGCATTACCAAGACAGAAATATCAGGTAATACTTCCATTGACAACCATTAAAGATAATGAGGTTTATGCACCAAACTATAAAGATGGTGAAACAGTTGCCTTAATTCGTTATCCTCATGGAGGAACTTTCGAGATACCAATTTTGAAAGTAAATAATAAGTTAGCTGAAGGAAAGAGAGTTCTTGGTAATACTCCGGCTGATGCCATTGGTATTAATAAAAAGAATGCTGATAGATTGTCCGGAGCTGACTTTGATGGTGATACCGTAATGGTAATACCTTGTAATTCTTCAAAGAGCAAAGTAAAAATTACTTCTACACATTCTTTAAAAGGATTAGAGGATTTTGATACAAAGGACGCATATGGTCCAGATTCTAGTAAACCTGTAAAAGTAGATTCTAAAGGAAAAGAATACTATACCAGAAATGGTAGAACATACCAAAGGATGACAAATACTCAGACTGAAATGGGTAAGATTTCTAACCTTATTACAGATATGACTTTGAAGGGTGCTACTGAACCAGAATTAGCAAAAGCTGTTCGTCATAGTATGGTTGTTATTGATGCTCAAAAACATAAGCTTGACTATAAGCAGAGTGAAATTGATAACGACATTGCAACTTTGAAGAAGAAATACCAAGGTACAACAGATTCAAATGGTCACTATCATGAAGGCGCATCTACCCTTATCTCAAGAGCAAAATCTGAAACTTCTGTATTGAAGAGAAAAGGAAGCCCTACTATCAATGAAGATGGTTCTCTCAGTTACAAAGAAGTTAAAGAGACATACACTGACAAAGATGGAAAAATAAAAATTCGTACTCAGAAGAGTACAAAGATGGCTGAAGTTAAGGATGCCAGAGAATTATCATCCGGCACCCCACAGGAAGAAGCGTATGCAAAATATGCAAATTCTATGAAGTCTTTAGCAAATCAAGCAAGAAGAGAAATGGTTAATACTGGAAAGATTGCCTATTCTGTTTCTGCAAAAGCAACCTATCAGTCTGAAGTAGACTCCCTTATGGGGAAATTAAATGTTGCTTTAATGAACGCCCCGCGTGAAAGACAAGCCCAGACTATTGCCAATGCAGAGGTTCAATCTAAGAAAAGAGACAACCCAGATATGACAAAGGCTGAAATTAAGAAGGCGAGTCAGCAGGCTCTATCAAAAGCCCGCAATTCTGTAGGAGCTAAGAGAACTTCTATAGATATAACTGATAAGGAATGGGAGGCTATACAGGCTGGTGCTATCAGTGAGAATAAGCTAACACCTGTCTCTTATACACATCTCCGAGCCCACGAGACACTGAGCGATCTC
>ENA-OZAM01000956-OZAM01000956.1-human-gut-metagenome-genome-assembly--contig:-NODE-956-length-10493-cov-6.117072_pt1 | contig 10493 bp, 6 predicted proteins | sample MGYA00244205_ERZ653494 | MGnify/ENA primary metagenome ERZ653494 (study PRJEB26926, sample SAMN06165132) | human gut metagenome | biome: ENVO:00009003; feature: ENVO:2100002; material: ENVO:00002003... | reverse complement strand
CGTCAGATGTGTATAAGAGACAGAATATACAGAAACTGACGGATGTGTTGACACAGGGAGATGCTGCAATCCTTACCGCAAGTCGGCAGATAGATCAGGCAAAGGCGCAGATTACATCCGGTCAGCAGCAGATTGACAGCGGATGGCAGCAGATCAGTGAGGGACAGAAGAAGATTGAGGAGGCACAGCAGCAGTTAAGCAGCGGAACAAAGGAGCTGGAAGACGGTTGGGCAGTGTATGAGGAAGGTCGTATAGAAGCTCAGAAGAAGATTGAAGATGGAGAGCGGCAGATTACAGAAGCAAGAGAAGAGCTTGCGAAAGCACAGCAGAAGATTGATGATCTTGAAAAGCCAAAGTGGTATGTTTATGATCGGAACAATCTGACAGAATACAGTGGATACGGAGATAATGCAGACCGTATGCGGGCAATCGGTAAAGTGTTCCCACTCATTTTCTTCCTTGTTGCAGCATTGATCAGTCTGACAACAATGACACGAATGGTAGAGGAGGAGAGAACGCAGATCGGTACTTTGAAGGCTCTCGGATATGGAAATGCTTCAATTGTTGGAAAATATCTCTGGTATGCGATCCTTGCGACATTAACTGGTGGTGTTTTCGGAATTCTGATTGGAGAAAAGATAATTCCATATATCATTATCACTGCATATAAGATCCTGTATCGTCATATGCATGATGTTGTGATCCCGTATAATTTGTATTATGCTGTAACAGCATGTGCAGCGGCACTTGCATGTACAGTAATCGCAACACTGTTCTCATGTATGAAAGAATTACGAGAGCAGGCAGCAGAATTGATGCGCCCGCCGACACCAAAACAGGGAAAACGAGTATTTCTGGAACGAGTTCCGTTTATCTGGAAAAATCTGAATTTTACATGGAAATCGACCGTGCGTAATCTGGTGCGGTATAAAAAACGCTTCTTCATGACAGTATTTGGAATTGGCGGTTGTATGGGCATGATGTTGTTTGGTTTTGGATTAAAAGATTCTATTTCAGCAATCGTTCCGCTTCAATACGAACAGATTCAGCTTTATGATGGAGACGTTATTTTAAAGGAAGATGTGACAGAAGAAGAGAGAATTGAGGTTCAGAAAGAACTGGATACGGATAAGAAGGTATCAGTGACTGCAGAAAATCTTTTGAAAAATATTGAAGTCAGTTCAGGAGAGTCTTCTCAGGAAGTTTATTTAGATGTACCAAAAGATGTGGAAGCATTCAAAAAGTTTGTCGTGATTCGGGATCGGAAGACAAAAGAAATTTATTCATTGGATGATAAAGGAGCAATCCTGACTGAAAAAGTAGCGAAACTGCTGGAAGTCAATGTCGGTGATAAATTAACGATTGATACAGATGATGGAGAGAAAACAGTCTTGATCAGCGCAATTTGTGAGAACTATATGGGACATTATCTCTATATGACATCTGAAGTCTATGAAAAGACATTCGGTGAGGCTCCGGCCTATAATTCAATTTATTATAGAACTCAGGACCGTACAACAGAGGAGGCAAAGGATGTCGGCGAAAATGTAATGAAGTGTGATGGAACACTTAGCATCAGCTATACGACAAGCCTGAAAAAGCAGGTGGATCATATGTTGGAGAGTCTGGACATTGTGATTATTGTATTGATTATTTCAGCAGGAATGCTGGCATTTGTAGTGCTGTATAATCTGAATAATATTAACATTACAGAGCGCAAGAGAGAACTGGCAACATTAAAGGTACTTGGATTTTATGACAAGGAAGTTTCTTCTTATGTTTACAGAGAGAATATCCTGCTGACCTTGATTGGGGCACTGGCGGGATTGTTGATCGGAAAAATTCTGCATCGCTTTATTGTTGAGACAGTGGAGATTGATTCGGTTATGTTTGGACGAAATATCGATCCACCAAGTTTCCTGTATGCCTTTCTTCTGACAGTGGCCTTTTCTTTGTTTGTCAATGGAGTGATGTATTTTAAGTTAAAGAAGATTAACATGGTTGAATCACTCAAGAGTGTAGAATAAGACAGATTTGTCAGGAAATATAATAACGAACATAATAATGGATTGCAGAGAAGCTGCATGGAACATAGATACAATTGTGAAATGTTCCATGACAGCTTCTTTGTTGTTGTCGGCCGCATATAGTGTAAGCAGCAACCGCACGTAGCATGAACAGTAACTTTTTGTTAAAAAGCACTTGAAATATACCTGTAGGGGGTATATATTAATAATTAGAAAATATACCCCCTGGGGGTTATACAACAGGAGAAATACAATGGAAGAAAAGAAAGTCTGTCCGGGATGTTGTCACAAGACAAAGGACCGCCCGGAAAAAGAATATAAAGATCTGATGAATCGTCTGAGTAGAATTGAAGGACAAGTCAGAGGAGTTCGAAGGATGGTTGAAGAAGGCGCGTATTGCCCGGATATTCTGATTCAGGTATCTGCGGTGAATGCGGCTCTGAATAGTTTCAATAAAGTGCTTTTGGCAAACCATATCCGGACATGTGTGGCAGATGATATCCGGGATGGAAAAGATGAAACGATTGACGAGCTCGTGACGACACTTCAGAAATTGATGCGATAAAAGATCTGAAGAGAAATCCGGCACAAAAAGTCCGGATCACAACTTGAAGGAGGAGTAAGATGGAACAATATAATGTGACGGGAATGAGTTGTGCAGCCTGCAGTGCCCGTGTTGAGAAGGCAGTTGGGAAAGTCCCCGGAGTTGAGAACTGTTCAGTCAGTCTTCTGACGAATTCCATGGGAGTGGAAGGCACAGCAACAGTAGATGCGGTCATTGCAGCTGTTGAGGAAGCTGGATATGGGGCAACGTTGAAATCTGCAAAGAATGAAGGGCATGGGATGAATCAAAGTGAGCAGAACTGTGCGGAAGATGCGTTGAAAGACAGGGAGACACCGAAGATGAAAAGGCGTCTGATCGCTTCTTTGTGTTTTTTGATTCCGCTCATGTATCTGTCAATGGGACACATGATGTGGGGTTGGCCGCTTCCGGTATTTATGGAAGGTAATCATGTGGCAATGGGGCTGGCGCAGCTCCTGTTAACGACAATCGTTATGGTGATCAATCAGAAGTTTTTTATCAGTGGATGGAAAGGCATGATCCATAGAGCACCAAATATGGATACGCTGGTTGCACTTGGTGCAGGTGCATCTTATGGATATAGCGTGTATGCATTATTCGCTATGACAGCAGCGCAGACGGCAGGCGATATGGATCATGTGATGGAGTTGATGCATGAATTTTATTTTGAATCAGCAGCAATGATTTTAACGTTGATCACAGTAGGAAAGATGCTTGAAGCGCATTCAAAGGGAAAGACAACAGATGCATTAAAAAGCCTCATGAAGCTGGCACCAAAGACAGCAACGCTCCTGCGTGATGGAAAAGAACAGGAAGTTTCGATTGACCAGGTGAGAAGAGGAGATCAGTTTGTTGTAAGACCAGGGGAGAATATTCCGGTGGATGGAATTGTTCTGGAAGGAAACAGTGCAGTAGATGAAGCTGCCCTGACCGGAGAGAGTATACCGGTAGATAAAGCAGAAGGGGATAAAGTGTCTGCGGCTACAATGAATCAGTCAGGTTTTCTGCGTTGCGAGGCGACGAGAGTTGGCGAGGATACGACATTGTCACAGATCATTCAGATGGTAAGTGATGCGGCAGCAACAAAAGCGCCAATTGCCAAAGTGGCAGATAAAGTTTCAGGAGTATTTGTTCCGGCAGTTATTTCCATTGCAGTTGTCACAATGATCGTATGGCTGCTTGTCGGAGAGTCTGTTGGTTTTGCACTTGCAAGGGGAATTTCTGTTCTGGTAATCAGCTGCCCGTGTGCATTAGGTCTGGCCACTCCGGTTGCAATTATGGTTGGAAATGGAATGGGCGCGAAGAATGGAATCATGTTTAAGACAGCTGTTTCGCTGGAAGAGACAGGAAAGACGGAGATTGTCGCACTGGATAAGACAGGAACAATCACAAGTGGAGAACCGAAGGTGACAGATCTGCTCCCTGCGGACGGAATGACAGAACATGAATTATTATTTTTTGCAAATGCATTGGAGAAGAAAAGTGAGCATCCGCTTGCCCGGGCAATTCTTGTAAAGGCAGAAGAAAATGGGGAAGCAGAGCAGAAAAGTGAAATCACACAGTTTCAGGCAGTTCCGGGAAATGGTCTGTCAGGAAAACTTGGAGAGGACTGGCTGTACGGAGGCAATTTTAAATTCATTTCTGACAAAATGAAGATTTCTGCCAGCATAAAAGAACAGGCGGAACGGTTGGCACAGCAAGGAAAGACACCGCTGTTCTTTGGAAGGAATGAGCAGTTCCTTGGCATGATCGCAGTTGCGGATGTGATCAAGGAAGATAGTCCACAGGCAGTGAAAGAACTTCAGAATATGGGAATCCATGTTGTTATGCTGACCGGAGATAATGAGCGCACAGCGAAGGCAATTGGTGAGCAGGCAGGTGTGGATGAAGTGATCGCAGGTGTTCTTCCGGAAGGAAAAGAACAGGTGATCCGCAAGCTGAAAGAAAAAGGAAAGGTTGCGATGGTAGGTGACGGTATCAATGACGCACCGGCACTGACCAGGGCAGATATGGGAATTGCCATTGGAGCGGGAACAGATATTGCAATCGATGCAGCGGATGTTGTGCTGATGAAGAGCCGGTTAAGTGATGTGCCGGCGGCAATCCGTATGAGCCGTGCAACACTGCGCAACATTCATGAGAATCTGTTCTGGGCATTTTTCTATAATGCGATAGGAATTCCACTGGCAGCAGGAATCTGGATCCCGGTCTTTGGTTGGAAATTAAATCCGATGTTCGGAGCGGCGGCAATGAGCCTGTCCAGCTTCTGTGTAGTAACAAATGCATTGAGACTGAATCTGTTTAAAATGTACGATGCCAGCAAAGACAGAAAAAGAAAGATGAAAAAGGTAGAAACAGCAGAAAATACTGTTTCAGATAATGTCTTAGCAGACAAAAATGAGTCAGAAAACAAGGAGGAGACAAAGATGACAAAGACAATGAAAATCGAAGGAATGATGTGCGGACACTGTGAGGCAGCTGTAAAGAAAGCTCTCGAGGCACTTGAGCAGGTTGATACAGCAGAAGTCAGCCATGAGGCCGGAACAGCAGTTGTGACACTGAATTCTGAAATCAGTAATGAAGTGCTGAAAAAGACAGTCGAAGACAAAGATTATACAGTAACAGCGATCGAGGATTAATGAGCGAAGAAGAGGTCCCCTGCAGAAATGAAAGATTCTGCAGGGGACCTCTTGGATTAATCCTTGTATACAATCTTTCCATCACAGATTGTATATTTTACTTTTCCATACAATTCCCATCCGGTAAATGGAGAATTAGAAGACTTAGAAGCATAAGTCTCAGGAGTCCATTTCTCATTCGGATCAAACAGTACAAGATCAGCTGATTTTCCTTCTGCGACAGAACCGCACGGAAGGTGATACAGGCTGGCAGGATTGATCGTCATCTTCTCAATCAGCTGGCTTAATGTCAGGTGTCCCGGACGTACAAGGGAAGTGATTCCGAGAGCAAGGGAAGTCTCAAGACCAATAATACCGCTTGGTGTTTGTGTGATAGGACGGGATTTCTCTTCCGTACTGTGTGGCGCGTGGTCTGTAGCAATCAGATCGATCGTACCGTCTTTGAGACCTTCGATGATAGCAAGGCGGTCATTTTCTGTACGAAGCGGTGGGTTCATCTTGGCAAGTGCGCCGTATTTTAATACAGCTTCATCTGTCAAAGTGAAATGATGCGGAGTTGCCTCTGCATGCAGATTTGCTCCCATAGCTTTAAAGGTACGTACCAGTTCAACGGACTGTCCGGAGCTGATATGCTGGATCACGACCTGTGCACCGGAACGAAGCGCCAGCAGACAATCTCTGGCAACAAGAGATTCTTCAGCAATCGAAGGAGATCCGTAGATGCCCAGCGCATCAGATACAGGTCCGTGGTTGATTCCGTTTGTTTCAATAAATGCAGGATCTTCTTCATGAAGACTGATCGGAAGGTCAAGTGCCTTCGCCTCTTCCATGGCCTTATAGAGAAAGGCAGCATTCTTAAGAGGAATTCCGTCATCTGTGAATCCACAGGCACCGGCAGCGGCAAGTTCTTTCATAGAAGTCATTTCCTCACCTTTGAGTCCGCAGGAGACAGCGGCAGCCTGGAAAATATGGATGTCTTCCAAAGCTTCCCGTTCCATCAGTTCTTTGAGAACTGGAACAGAATCGATGACTGGTGAAGTATTTGCCATACAGATCACGGAAGTAAATCCACCGGCAGCAGCTGCAAGAGATCCGGTATGGAGATCTTCTTTATAAGTAAATCCGGGATCACGGAAATGAATGTGTGTGTCAACAAGTCCTGGAGAAATCATAAGTCCTGCAGCATCAAGCTCATCCTCTCCATTTTCAGGTGTCAGAGTTCCGGCATCTGCGAGTTTCTGGATCAGACCGTCTGTGATGCGAAGGTCGACAAGACGTTCTGTATCAGATGCAGGATCAATTAGAAAACCATTTTTTATAAGCATAATTCATCCTCCTTTTGCTGTTAAGTATACCGTATTTTTGATAGAGATTCAAATTTATTAGAAAATGTGTTATCATAAACACACCGTAAGTTACTGCTCACACTATGTGCGACCAGTAACGCATCTCGCCATTTTGAATCGCCTTTGGCGATGGGGCGAGATGCATTCAAGCCAAAACATGCATCCTCCGTGTCAATCAGCGGAGTGATTGACACGGGAGTGAACAGTAACTATCATAATATGAAAAGAAAGAAGGCAGAAAGGTTGATCTTTGAATTTTACCGGATCCAGACAATCGTTCTGCGGAAAGAAGGAGTAAATGAAAGAATACGATTATCTGATTGTTGGAGCAGGTCTTTATGGAGCTGTCATGGCACATGAATTAAAGAAAAAAGGGAAGAAATGTCTTGTGATTGACCGAAGAGATCATATTGCAGGAAATATTTACTGTGAGGACATAGAAGGAATCCATGTACATAAATATGGTGCACATATTTTCCATACGTCTGATAAAAAGATATGGGATTACATGAATCAGTTCGCGGAATTTAATAATTACATCAATTCACCAGTAGCAGTTTATAAAGATGAACTTTATAACCTGCCATTTAATATGAATACATTCAGTAAGATGTGGAATATCCGCACACCACAGGAAGCAAAAGAGATTATTGAAAAACAGCGCAAAGAGACAGGAATCACAGATCCACAGAATCTGGAGGAACAGGCACTTTTTCTTGGCGGAAGAGATATCTATGAGAAACTGATCAAGGGTTATACAGAGAAACAGTGGGGAAGAAAGTGTACAGAACTTCCGGCATTTATTATCAAACGTCTGCCATTCCGCTTTGTTTACGATAATAACTATTTCAATGACAGATATCAGGGAATTCCGGTTGGCGGTTATACAGCAATCGTTGAGAAGATGCTGGAAGGGACAGAAGTTCGCACAGGGATTGATTTCTTTGAATTCAGAAAAGAGAATCCGGAGATTGCAGAGAAGATTATTTTTACAGGAATGATCGATGAATATTTTGGATATCAGCTGGGAGCATTGGAGTATCGTTCTGTCAGATTTGAGACAGAAGTTCTTGATTGTGAGAACTATCAGGGAAATGCTGTTGTCAATTACACAGAGCGTGAAGTTCCGTATACAAGAATTATCGAGCATAAGCATTTTGAGTTTGGCAAGCAGGAGAAGACGGTTATTTCCAGAGAGTATTCATCAGAATGGAGTGTTGGCATGGAACCATACTATCCGGTAAATGATGAGAAGAATAATGCATTGTTTGAAGAATACAAGAAGCTTGCAGAAAAGGAAGAAAATGTAATCTTTGGCGGACGACTGGGAGATTATAAATATTATGACATGGATAAAGTTGTTGCCGCAGCTCTTGACAGACTGGAAGAATTCAATTAATATGAGAGTCACACTTCAGTCGTTCTGACTGAAGAATCAGGAAAGATTCTGAAGAGTAGTTCGTATCAGATTCTGATAATTTTCAATTGGACAGGTATTGTATCGTGTGCGGTGTGGGGCCGCACACGTTTAGATGACAGATTGCAGTAGAATTAAATATGGAAAAAATGTATGAAGTACTTCGCTTCGTGGAAAAAGGAACCGAATGCCAGCCAAGTATCGATTGCCTGCAGGGAGAACTTTTGATTTATTATCTGCGGGATAATACACAGTTGGATAAAGCGGTGTTATTTGAATGGTTCCGACAAATTGCAGGGGAAATAAGAAAGTACCAGCAGTCGAGACGTGGGCAGAATTATCGTTGTCTGACCCCATATAGTATTGTTGTGACAGAAGAAGGAGAATTGCTGCTTTTAAATCCGGATGCACAGGAAAATGAATTTGTTATGAAGAAGATGCAGCAGAAAGCGGTGAGAAGTCATTTTATCCGCCCGACAGCGTCAGGCAGCAGGAAAAATTATTCCGTAGATTTGTTTGGATATGGTAAAATTTTGCAGTTTTTACTGGCATATACAGAGCAGATCCCGGAACTTAGCAGAAGTGAAGAACGCAGATTGGAGCGAATCATTGAACGTTGTACCGGTGGCGGAAGACGGCATTATGATAAGATCAGCCAGGTGATACGTGATCTTCCGGAGGAACGCGAGGAATGGAATTTGGAACAGAAAGTAAAATTTCGGAATGTCAAACTGGCGGTTCTTTTATTTGCTGCCGGGGCAGTAATTGCGGCAGCAGGAATTGGGATGAGCCGGGGAAGAGAGAGCAACAATACAGTTGGGAAAAGTGAAACGGCAGTGCAAGCTCAGAAAGCAGACGATGTAAAAACAATACCAGAAGAACATAGTGAAACTGAACAGGACAGAAAAAAAGCATTGGAAGATATGAAATGGAAGAAAGAGATGGAAGAACGGGTTCAGGAGATTCTGGAATCGGTCAAAGCATGTGAAAAGAAGATAGAAGAAACGACGAAAGAAGAGAATAACGGGGAAAACAAGGAAGAAACAGAGCAAACGACAGAACAGCAAACAGAGGAAACTGTGGAAAAATCTGTAGAAGAGGAAATACAACAGGAAACGAAACAAGAAGTGATAAATGATCCGGTTGTTCCGGAATAAGAAAAAAGTCTCCATAAAAGGGAGGATGCCGGGTAACCATTTACTGGTTCCCGGCATGTATTATGAAAAAGTTTATTCAAAGTTTTTTGTTTTTTCCTTTGATGCTTATAGTATATGTGAGAGAAATGAAGAAAAAGTGATAAGAAGATGAAAGATTTTTAAATGATAAATGAACAAATTATGAACGACAGATGTAGTGGAAAATAACGGTTTAAAAAAGAATGGCAGTGTGGTATTCTACATCTAAAGAGAACTTCGGAAGTTACTGTTCACTCCCGTGTCAATCACTCCGCTGATTGACACGGAGGATGCGTGTTTTGACTTGAATGCATCTCGCCCCATCGCCAAAGGCGATTTAAAATGGCGAGATGCGTTGCTGGTCGCACATCGTGTGAACAGTAACCTTCGGAACAGGAGGTAACAGTTGAATATGACAAGACAGGAATTTATCCGAAAATTACAGGAGGCTTTGAATGGAAAGCTTGATGCCGCAACAATTCAGGATCATCTTAAGTTTTATGATGATTATATTATAGAAGAAATGAGAAAAGGAAAGAGCGAGCAGGAGGTCTTGGAACTGCTCGGAGATCCGTGGGCAATTGCGAAAACCATTGTAGATGCAAGTGATGGAACAGACGAAGAAGTGGTTTATGAGAACAGGAGTCCATTCAATAATTCGTACAACCAGACAACGCAGGCACAGAACAGCTATACTGGTTATGGACAGAAGGATGAATATGGAACAGAGCATTCTTATGGTTCCTATCATGAGTTCAGATTAGATACCTGGTGGAAGAAGGCTTTGCTGATTCTTGCAGTTGTATTTGTAGTCGTAGTAGTTGTGTCTGTTATAACAGGAATTATCAGTTTTCTGGCACCGGTTCTTGTTCCTCTTCTGATCATTATGATCGTGATCAGACTGATCGGTGGGAACCGACGATATTAGAAAAAAGAAAAGTAAAAGACCGATGGGGGAGCCATCGGTCTTTTGAGGGGAGTATAAATAATTAATAAGGGGTTGTAGAAAATAATCTTTCTACATGAATCAGTATAATATATGCATTTGGAAAAAGCAAGCAAAATATTCAAAATATGGTTGAAACAAAATGCATAAAAAGACCTCCGTTTGGGATAATAAAGATTGTACTAAATAGTTACTGTCAGTTAATAAGAACAGTAACACCAAATAAGGAGGAAGCATCATGGCAAAAAATTATAGCAACACAAGTAAAAATTCTCAGAATGGATTCTATTCATCAAAGGAAGAAAATCAGAGCTGTCTCTTATACACATCTCCGAGCCCACGAGACACTGAGCGATCTCG
>ENA-OZAM01000934-OZAM01000934.1-human-gut-metagenome-genome-assembly--contig:-NODE-934-length-10635-cov-12.431191_pt1 | contig 10635 bp, 10 predicted proteins | sample MGYA00244205_ERZ653494 | MGnify/ENA primary metagenome ERZ653494 (study PRJEB26926, sample SAMN06165132) | human gut metagenome | biome: ENVO:00009003; feature: ENVO:2100002; material: ENVO:00002003... | reverse complement strand
CGAGATCGCTCAGTGTCTCGTGGGCTCGGAGATGTGTATAAGAGACAGCTATTTCTGTATGCTGAAAACTATTATCTGCTTTTTTCATCACTTCTACACTAACATTAATATGGCTAAATATATCACTATATCTACGCAGCAAATCCATTTTATCTTCCAACGATGCAATGCACCAAAATGTATATATCTGCCCATATTCTTTATCTGACTTCTCCGTTTTTGACGAAAAAACAGCCTCTTTGATAATACTGAAATAAAACTGAACAGCATCATCCAATATTTCATCAACTATTTTCATTTGCCCTTTTCGGAGGTTCTTCCTATCCAGCGTTAAAGTCTTTTTGGTATCTAAACCATATAAGTCCATGGCATACCATATTCCTTTACTAACCATATATGGTGCATTTTTTAGCTGCATCCCCTTAAAATAAAGCTCATTATTATATCTCTCGTATCTCTCCCGCAAATAAATACTCATACTCGAATTTGTCTTGCAATCCCAAATACTCATTTGATAATCATCGCCCATATTATAATAATAGCGTCCATCATCTGAACATTTTTCCAATTCATCAAATTTCTGAGACTTTATTATATACATCTGTTCATCTTCAAAGAATAGCTTGATCGGAAATAACGTATTTTCTATAGTACTACATAATACATCCCATATTTTCATATAATACAGCATCTGCTTTTCGCCTGAAAAAGGATCAAACTGCTCTGATATAAACTCTGCTGTATTGCCTGAAAATCCATATGAAAAAGTCATATCACTCGGAAGAACAACATGTATCTCTGTTCCCTGTTCATTACGTACATCCGATTTTGATATCTGCACATAGCCGTTTTTTCTTCGCGAAGTTACCTTTGCATATATGCCATCATTGCCGGCTGCCTTTGAATATATTTCAAACTCATCGGCTATCAAAAAAATAGATTGCAGACCTATTCCAAATCCAGCTGTCGGTCTAAGCCATAATGGCATATTTTCTACTTCCTCGCTACGCTTCTTATCACCTGAATAACTCACTCCAACATTACAGATCTTCTTGAATTGCTCTGCAGAAATTCCTATCCCATTATCACTGATAATAACTTTAAAATGATTCTCATCATATTTACGCAATATTACGTCAACACCATAATTTTCAAACACATCATTTTTTATCTGAAATGGCTGCAGATTGTTAACAGACTCCTTCGCTATCCAACTTCTATATCTGTTTTCGGAGACATCTCTCCACATTTGGATTTTACATGCATCCAATGCATTTTGAATAACTTCTCTTAAAAACACAAATTTGTCTTCATAAATATTGGCACCTTCGATTACTTCAAAAGCTTTTTCTGTAGAAATAGAAAACTGTAAATCGGAGAGTCCTTGTATGTCAGGAACTCCATCAAGGAGTAATTCACACTTTCCCAGCTTAGGAGCACTTCCCTTTATATTTTCCGGCATGATATTCTTCCAATTTAGCGCCCAAAATTCCACCTCTGTCTTAAGCCATGATAGGAAATTTCTGGTCTCTCTGTATACCTCCGGTTTACCACAATCTGCTCTATATTCTATAATATCGGGTGTAATCAAAATATGTCTCGCGGACATATGCTTTTCCCAATGATTTCTTGACGATTCCGGTATCTCTCCAAACACTATCTCATTACTTGCATTAAATCTATTATTATCTGCGTCAAGTAAATCTCCCATACGAAGCATCTGTGCCAAGAATCTAGGATGTGCATAATCTGCATTGAATCCATTTGTCCTATAGTCCAGCTCAAGGAGCTTATCATTCGATTCTGTATGTAAATAAGCAATATCTGCCAAAAGATTTATCAGTCTCTGTTGTATCAATCCGTTATATCCTAAATCAATGTTAAAAGCATTCCCCATGTCTTCCAGATATGAACGTGAATCTACAGCATGCTCTTTTCTATAATAATCTGCAATTAACAGAGTTACCGCGTATCTTACTCTTACAGGCCATGCCAAAACAGATTTTCCTTTATCCCTTTTCTCTTCAAATGAATTGATCAGCTTTGCATTTTCAGCCAAACTATCATCTAATGAATTCTCTGCTGCATGAAGATAATCCTGAAACTCTTTTGATTCCCAGTTATCCTCTATACGCTTACACTCTATGACCATACCAATATCGTGCAAATATGCCGCATGCAATAAGAGCCATGTATCAGTAGGCGATAATAGACGAATAGCCTCCTCTCCCAAAAGCATTTCAATATTTGTAATAATAGCCTCACAATGTGATACATCATGTCTGGTATAATGAGGATAATTTATAACTACCGTTGATAAGGCATCCTGACACATCTTCTTATTAATGTTCCAAACTGATAACAAATTAATATACGTTGGATTTTCCTTGCATATCTCAGTTAAATGCTGTTCCAATTTGTATGGTAATACTATATTATCTTTCGTCATGATGTTCCCCCTCAAAAAATCAGCTACTTCTTCTTTACCATGCAACGCTTCTTGAAAAAAGATATACCATAGCAAAGAATCTGGTCATAATCGTCCTCATACTCTTTTGCATACATCCTATCGTCAATCTGCTGCAGAGCATTATTACATTCACATTCCATACTATTGAGACTCTTGGTGTATTTTGCTTCAAAAATTGCTACACGACCATTTACAGAATCATATACAACCACATCGCTTCGTCCCTCACCATGCTCCTTATTAGACTCCACCATATAACCCGCACCGGTAAAAATGCCGGCAAGAAAAGCATGATAGAAGTCCTCTTTATAATCATGATAACTTATTGTCTTCCGCAAAAGTGTGGTCATCTCACTTGTGAGCTTCTCGCTATCACCACTCCAAACAGCATCAAAAAGCTCATTGCGATTCCATTTTTTTGCACTGTCATCAAACCAATTGATTACGGTAGTTTCAAAAATCTCTTTAATCTCAGCATTTGGAATCATAAGAGCAAGTTCTCCGTTTTGGAGCTCCCCATCATAATAGTCATCACTTACCTTTGTCAGGTACCCAGTCAGATAGAGCATACTCCAAAGATTATCCTCCGACGAATGAATATAATCATATGTCAGGCTCTCATCAATTCTCTGAATTATGCAACCACCAGCCATTAAAGTTTCCAGCTTCTTAGTAATATTGTTTCCTGCGTAATCAATAAAAGAGCGAATGATTGCATTGTCGCTCGTATTCTTCCAATAACTTACAGGTTTTGCATTTGGATTTCGCTGTAATTCCAAAAGATAATTCATAACATCCCAGGGACAATAGACATCAAACTTACCGAAATGATATCCATCATACCATTCCTTGATACTTCCCGCTTTATCCTCTATAGCTGCATCTATGATAATACGATCAACTTCGCTCTGAACAAAGCCAAAATACTCATTCAGCCTTGAATCCGTAATAGAATCCGATACAAAATTGTTAGTTCCTGTAAAAATGCTTTCCTTGGCGATTTTTAAGCATCCTGTTATAACAGCAAAACGAAGCGACTGGTTATCTTTCAATGCCTGCATCAAGCCTTTCATAACATCAAGCATCTCATTATAGTAACCATGACTATTTGCTTTTGCCACAGGAACATCATACTCATCAATGAGGAGAATTACCGGCTTGCCATAATGTTGCTGCATTATCGAAGTCAGGAGAATAAGACTATTTTTTACTTCTTTTTCAGAGCCATGACCATTAGCAATATTGGTAAATATCTTTCTTTGAAATTCTGTTATCCTATCATCATCAAGCAAATACAAGTACTTGTTGTATAAATCAGCAAGTACCATTGTAAGCATGCCATATGCACCAGCAAAATCCAAACCATCTACCTGCCTAAATGAAATAAATACAGTAGGCCATTGATTCAGCCATTCAGCACATAAATCCTGCCTCTTAGAGATCTCAAGTTCCTCAAACATTCGCTTACTATCTTTTTGTATGTCAAAGAAATTCTCAAGCATGCTCATCGCGAGTGTTTTTCCAAATCGTCTTGGACGGGTAATCAGAGTCACTTTTGTGCCTGTTGACTCAAGAAGTTCCTCAATAAGTCCTGACTTATCTATATAATAGTAATTATTATTTCTGATTTCTGCAAAATCAGAAACGCCTACCGGAAGGTTTAGCAGATTCATTTTGTAATACTCCTTCTGTTTTTTATATCTACAAAATATTATATCTAATATATTAACATCCGTCTTCTTATGCAAGCTAACACAATTAGAATTTGCCTTGATATTCTCTATGACACTCCCTATACTGTAAGCGCTCAATATTCCAACGCTAGATCTTAATTAACGCTTGCATCATTTTTGCTAGATGCAAGCTTTTTACTACAATTTAGTTTTTGCAAACATTTTGAACTTCTTTACTCCACGGAGTCAAAGCCTCAAGCTGTACATCTAACATATCTTCACTTGGACGATGCTCCAAAAGATATGTCATCAACATGTCTTTCCGGTTTTGGGCATACTTCACCGCTGTCTCGAAACGGCTTCCCTTACGTGGCTTCTGTTCGTCAAGCCAGTTCCAGAACGCATCGAGTATAGGTTTTTCTTTTTCAAGACGATAGGCTTTTCTCTGCTCAAATGTGTGCTTCTTGTTCCGTAATCTGCGCTCGTACTCAAAAAGCTTTGAACAGAACTGGACTCCCTGTACTGCCGGATTGCTGTAATCATACTGCTTCCCTTTTGGAACCGCACCTTTAAAAAGCTCCTCAAGAGTACGTTTTTCTTGCGTGTATGCTCAGAAACCTTAATAACAGGTGCCTTAAGATCAACATCAGCTTTATCAAAAAGATTCAGCTGACCTTCCACATCTTTCATCTTTTCACTTGATGTGCCGAACAGTTTCTTTGTAAGATAATCGACCTGTGCCAGAAGATTCTGTATCTGCTCAAGAAGTTTTGAATCTTTTGCACTTACTGCCATGTGTTTTCTGCTCCTTTTTCGATACTCTTATTATACCACAAAGAGCATTGAAAAAGAAGCAAACATGCCAGTATTTTCAAACACAACCGAAATTTCAAATTCACATAAAATTTACTATATATAAAAAGCATACCGTTGTATATATTTATTTTTATAGGCTCTACCTTCTATGACTCTACTTGCTGTTCAGCTATACAGTTTTCACCACCGAACCATGTTCAGGATGGGATTAATTTTTATATTTCATCTCTCACAATCATAAGTGCAAAGCCGAGCAGATTCTGTCCTCTCCACTTTTCCATTTCAAGTCTTTTAGGATCCGTCATCGACAATCCAATTCCCCATATGCAGTCCCTCACAGCACATTCCGCTAAAACGGCATCTCCTGTAGCTTTTAATTTGGCTTTCAATTCTGGATTTTGAAATTTTGCACAAAGTCCATTGTAAACAAGAATCTGTCGCTTTCCATTCCAGATTGTTTCATTATAATTTGAAACCTTTCTTCCCAAAGCCTTAATTTGTGCAACATCTGTAGTTTCAAGAATCTTTTCCGCTATTTTTGTATCCCCAAAACAATTTGCTTTTTGATACATCATGTACTGTTCCATCGATGAAAATCTTATTCCATCACATTCAAACTCACTTAAATACCAGTTACTGAGGTATCCATTTTCCTCATCCGGATTATGAAAACAAACTATACTCATTATAAGTCACCTACCTTTTCTTTTTTATTATTTTTCATATATGTGTTTATAAAATCTTCTGTATCACTATCCTAATAATAGGATTGTATCACAAAATCAAATAATTTACACTCCACTTACCTCTTCCGCAAGCTTCCTAACCTTACCTGCATCCGCACACTGATAGCAGTTTTTCATCGCTTCATCATACGAAAAATCCACTGCATTACCCGCTGCTGTCACATCACACTTCCATGAGCCACACGAGCTGTGCACCTGCGTAATACCCGTGTATTCGATAAGCTCTCTCGCATTGGTATCATTCACGCCGCTTCCTGCCAGAATCGTAATATCTTTTCCATATTGATTTTGAAGATGCTTAAGCTGTTTTCTGCCATCCCATACATTTACTGCTCCACCGCTTGTGAGGATACGATCTGCGCCAATCCTAATAAGCTTCTCCGCTGCACTGTCCTGATTATCTATGCAGTCAAAGGCGCGGTGAAACACAGCCGTCCTGCCATACTCATGAATGAGCTCTATCATTTCCTTCGTACGCTTTTCATCAAGCATTTTTTCCTCTGTCAGAAATCCAAACGCAATACCATCTGCTCCATGTTCTAAAAGAATTTTTGCATCCATAAGCATAGTGTCGTATTCTTCATCCGAATAGCTAAATCCGCCACCCCTTGGACGAACCATTACCACTACCGGTATATTGCAGTTCTCCTTTGCATATATTAAATTGGCGAGTGTAGGTGTCAGCCCTCCCATATATAGGGCACTGTTCAGTTCAACCCTGTCTGCACCATTTTCATATGCTGTTTTCACATCCGAAAAGCTTCCACAGCAGATTTCAAGCATCGGTTTATTTATTTCTTTGCCTCTCATTTTCTCCCCCTCATCCTCAAAGCATATAAAAATTATATCATATGTTGCACACTTTGTATTGTTAACATTTCTAAGATTTCTAAAAATCATGTTTATTTGCCATTATTTCAAACTCATGTTACAATACTTTTGTCCGGATTAATGGTGATTATTATCAGACACTTTTTAGTAGACAGCGAAAATGTCAACGACAACTGGCTGATGCTGTTTGATATGGCAGATGAGGATGACGAAATCGTAGTTTTTTACACCAAAAAATCACCTCACATGTCATACATGTCAGTCATCAGGCTTATGGAAAACAACAGTATTAATGTACGATTTGAGGAATGCTATGAGGGAACGAATGCCCTCGATTTTCAGCTGGTATCCTATATGGGTTATCTGATGGGACACAACGATTCCCTCAGTGAAAGCACATGTGAACATGCATCAGGCAACACTGAAATACAAGATAACACAAAGCCGTATAATGATAATTCTTCAGCTACTCATATCGTTGCAAACACAGCAGATGTATCAGCAGCCTCATGTGCTGATGAGTACATCATAATGAGCAATGACACAGGCTATGACCCTGCTGTAAGGTTCTGGAAAGATAAGGGATTCGCTGTACGCAGATTCAATGTAAATTTCTGCAAACAGGCTGTCCAGCGAAGAAAAAACATCAAGTATCAGGTAGTAGCAGATATTCCATCCAAGGAAGATAACGTCAATAACAATACCAATATCAATACCGATACTGATACCGATGCTATCACCGCAAAGTCTTACAATCTGAATGAACTTATCGATGGCAATCATAGCAGCTATACAGACAGTGAACCGTTAGGTGATGAGCTTGCAACTAACGATGACTTACCGTCAAGTGATAAGCTTATGACTAATAATGACTTACCATTCACTGACGAACAGACACCTCATAACGGTTCTGGTAACAGCTCAAATAAAAACGAAGCAGATGAGGCTAAATCCTCAACAGACAGCATTGATACATCAGATATTTCTGAAGTATCGGCAGTATCCGAAGACTTCGACCATTTTGAGGTAGATTCTTTCCTAAACTGCATGGGAAAAGACAATCTGCTCAAGCTTCATGAGACGCTGGTTCATGTTTATGGTATGAAACAGGGTCAGACAATTTATAAAACCATAAAAGACAAATCCTACTCTTTTACGCCTGAAAAGCTCACGCGTAAAAAGAAGGTAGAGCGTTTTACAGGTATAATTTTCGCACACAGTGATATTAATGATCCCGGAAATTTTGTTGATTTTCTTGAAAAAAACAAGAATAAAACAAAAAATCTAAATGGCATAAGATCTGCCATCACAAAGAGCTACGGTGAGACAGATGGTCTGAAATATTACAGCCTTTTCAAGCCATATTTCAAAATTATATCTGCACTGAAATAACGCCCTTTATTTTACAACAGAAAGGTAATCCGGATAAAACAATTGAGGCACGGAATTAATACTCCGTGCCTCAATTATGTTATTATTTGATATCTTAAACCATGTCAATAATCTCTTTTAGTTAATTTTTTTCAGCCACTCATCCGGTTCTATAGCTGATATCACAGAAGCTTCCAAATCTGCTGTATTTCGAGTAATTATATAATTCGCTGAAACTTCCTCGGCACATCTGTCCTGCAAGCAGTCCTCAAAATCTTTAAAGTTATCCATTTTAATAGCAGTCATGACCGCTTCCTGTGACGCAGATGCTACTTTTAAAACCTTGCAAACATTTTCCAACCATAATCTTCTTGTTTCTACCGGTACCTTTCTAAGAATATACCACAGATTAGGCAAAGAGTGAAACGCCATGTATCCATCGGCTTCTCCAGAAGCACATTTCTCCATTACACGCAATGCTGAATCATAAAACGGTTCTCTTGCAACAAGAAAATCAATAATTACATTCGTATCAATCAATACTACCATATCTTTCCTTTCTTGCGGCTTCCAACTCTACGTTCGGATCAAAGTCATCCGGCAAATATTTTTTTGCCTCATATCTTGTCGCTACCAGTTCTTTAAACGCCTGCATTTTTTCATCGGATTTCTGAGACGGATAAATAACACTGGTATATGTTTTCTTTGGTATTAATCGTTGAATCACTTCGAGTAAAAAACCTACATTATCATCGGACATATCCTGAATCATCCGAACAGCCTGCTCCTGTAACATAGTCATGTGATACACCGCCTTTCCTCATTACCTTACAAAAATTATCATTTCTTGATTTAATTATAACCTCTTTACACTAATTTCTCAATCAATATTTACTTTATGACAATAGCCAATTTTGGAGCTTCCATATAAAACAATGCTGGAAGAAGGATGGTGTTTACGAATAAAGCTCCTGCAAAGAATTGATGCGGTTTAGGCTTTTGTGTCAAATTTTCTCTTTTATGCGATAATATCTTTAAATGACTGTTTTTCGGTCATATTCATAAATTTATCCAGATTTACAACATTTTCGTTGAATAACATCAGCATCTGTCTGCCATCAGCCCATGGATACAGCCGGTCGGCATGAAAATGTCCAAAGGCCCATCTCTTATAATCCAAATTAAATTCTATCTCGCCCAGATACCTTTCCATGGTTGAATCAACCGTGCTCTGATCAAGTCCTGCAAGAAATAAATCTGTTGGTTCATATGGATATGGGCATGTATGCGAAAGTACTAAATCAAACGGTGCCTCGTTTCTGCACAAATTCCTTCCGAGTTCCATTTCTTTTTCATCTAATTGCTCATCCTTATACCACGTCAAATGTCTGGCTAGACGATAGTACTTGTCCACGCTGTAAGCACCGGGCAGAGATAAAGTTTTATAAGACTTAAAATTATATACTGCCGGTCCGTCTGCTAAATACTCAATGTGAGGGAATTCTTTCTCAACAAATATGGAACCATCATATTTTGATATTGTTTCCCATCCATCAGGATTTTTGTCCATAACCGTTTTTACTCTGGCTTCATGATTTCCTCTTAGACATATAAAGGTAAATGGCAGTTTTGAAAGCTCTGATTTGAATTTATGATCTCTCTGACCAGTGAGAGCAAAATTTGCACCAACATCACCAAGTAGAATCATATAGTTTTCTGATGAATCCAAACTCAATCTTTCCTTATTTTTTTGATAAAAATAGTGAACCGGCTGTGCGCTGCCATGTATATCCCCCAATAAAAACCATTGTTCATTCATCACATTATCTCCATTTTACTAATTATAATGCCATCTATTATTACCTCAACCCCATATCTCTCGCTATACTCGTATAATTTATCAAGTACTTCCTGACTCGGAATTCCCTCAAATTGATAATAAACTTTTGTAGGTTGTTGGATGTACGAAAGTATAACCATAATAGATTTAATCCACATATTCTTCAAACTTAATACTATCAATAGGACATCCTCTTTCGAAAAAGCTTTGTATTATATTATTAAAGTACCATCCGATATCCCCAAAAGCTGTCACTAGTATCGGAACCGAAATATTTCCTCTAAAATATGTTTCCTTAAGCAGCTCCTGATAATCTTCTGGATTTACTACTTTTAGATATCCACCCATCAGTGTTGCCAATCCATTATCTTCCCATATTTTTATTAATTCATCAGGTAATATTGTTTTATATCTTTGAAGTACTTCCTGTTTTATATCTTGACCTTTTTCAATTTGCAACATATTAGTCTCCTTTATATACCAGCTTTACATTAAGATATGTTGAATTTTTCTCTGCTTCAAACATACTCTCTGCCATTTTTTTATTTGTGCATCAACATCATCAATTCTGTAACGCCACTGTGAACCGATTGAAGAGTTAACACCTTTATCTCCACCCTCAACAATCTTCCCCTCATATTCCGCTACATTTCCGGCTCCCTCTGTTACTCCATCAATCCCTCTTGGGGCTTTCGACAGTTTACTATTAACACAGTAATCACCTCTTATTTGTATAACATTTTTAATTACTAAGGTCTATATCAATGTGCTTCTTTCTTAACATCTCGTAATCATCTAATTTAATTAATTCATAATTTATTAAATTAGAATCATAAGTGTCTTTTTCAAAGTCAAACAAAGCATCTACATAAATCCAGATATCTATAT
>ENA-OZAM01000931-OZAM01000931.1-human-gut-metagenome-genome-assembly--contig:-NODE-931-length-10673-cov-7.629497_pt1 | contig 10673 bp, 13 predicted proteins | sample MGYA00244205_ERZ653494 | MGnify/ENA primary metagenome ERZ653494 (study PRJEB26926, sample SAMN06165132) | human gut metagenome | biome: ENVO:00009003; feature: ENVO:2100002; material: ENVO:00002003... | reverse complement strand
GATCGCTCAGTGTCTCGTGGGCTCGGAGATGTGTATAAGAGACAGATTATGAATACTGTTAAAAAAATAACACTAATATCATTAATCACAGCATTTATGTGTTGTACAATTTTTTGTGTTCCCACAAGTGCACTATTGCTCAATGATGAAGTAACAAGTATTGAGTATTTAGATAATGGTGATAGAATTGAAACTGTGATCAGCTACAAAGCACCAGATAAATCTTCTGTTACAGTAAACTCAAGCACTAAAACCGCAACAAAAACCAAGTATTACAAAAACAGTAATGGTGCTGTGTTGTGGTCAGTATCAATCAAGGGCACATTTTCTTATAACGGAAGTAGTTCAAAATGCACAAGTTGTTCTCATAGTACAACCGCACCATCATATGCTTGGTCTATAAAAAGTGCCTCGCACAGTAAATCAGGTAATACTGCTACCGCAAAGGCTACCGCTACCCAAAAAACATCTACCGGAACAAAGGACTTTTCAATGTCGGTTACGATTAAATGTAGCTCTAACGGTACTATTTCTTAAAATTTAATTATTCATAAAGTTACCAAATCGCATTATGTTGATGATAATAAAAAACTGTTTCTTTTCATATACAGCTGTACAAATTATTAAAATATTTTAAAGAACAAGGAAATTGTAATATTATGCAATTTCCTTGTTCTGCTGTATTATTAGTTCTAAGATATTGTATGGACACATGATTTTATTTAAAAATTTAAACAAACGAATTTCAGTACGCAGAAAATATATGTGCCTTTCCAAAGAAGACTTAGTCGAATTGATGGAAATATTACCACATCTTACGTCGACAGCTGTAACTGAAAAAGTTCTCTCCGTCCGGAAAATTTATTATAATAAGCGCCTATGGTTAAACAGGCAATTGTCCTTTGAACATTGGTGTTTATTTTATTTAACATTTTATGCACTATTATATGAAATAATGTCTTTAGATTTTTACATCAATAAAGTGCGTATATTATTCATTTTCTTGCTAAAAATCAGGACTGCGGCATTGCCTACAGTCCCATATTCATCCTATTCGATTTGTTTCCGATAAGGCGCACTGCAATGGAGCAACGCCTCTTTGTTCTTCCTCAGATTTGCCATAAGGGTGACAACATCCTGCAAGTTGCCCTGTGCTTCTATGGTTTCGTTTACATCGTTACCGCTTGATTTCAGCTTGTTTTTGCGCGTGGCATTCTGTATGATTTTACGCTGCTCCATACTTTCCACAAGGCGATGATATATGCGAAGTGTAACGCCGTTTCTGTCGGCAAGCTGTGAGAGTATTGCCTGTTCTTCCGTACTCGGCGGATATTCTCTGACTGCCCACACACTGCGGTATGAGTCACCGACTATGTAATAATCGGTGAAAAATTTAATGGTAGACGGCAGAATCATATCAAAGAAATCTTTGGTGTATATTTCTTCTGCCTGTTCGGGTGTGAGCACCTTTGGTTTTCTATTGAGCAATTTCATTTTCTACCCCCCTTAATTTCGTACTGCCAACACAAGTATGCGGTCATTTTGATTATCACCGTAACAGGTTGAAAGCGTTAATATCTGCTGACCGTAAACAGGTGTAATTTCTGTGTTATACAGAGATTTTGTTTTTGAATAACTGATCCATTTTTCATAGGTTTTGTCCAAATCTGTTGTTATAAATCTGTACCAATCATCATCGGATTTTACTTTCATAGCAGAAAAGACGGAGTAAGCAAATGCCCCGTCTTTCGTTTCAAGCACAACTGTCGGATGCTCCGTAAAATAAGAATAATCGTTATAGTTGCAGAGATCTGCAAACATTGTGCCGTTGTTCATATGGTGTCCGTAGATTATGAGATTGGTACTGTCGGATGAACACCTTGCATCAAGAAATGGTGTGCCGCTGAAACTGTATTCTCCGTAAAAGTTTTTGTTCAGATACTTCTGCGGATTACTCGGTGTATGCATAACAGGATAGTTTATGTTTGTTCCTGCTATGCTTATCCAGCCGAAGCATTCGGAATTCATCGAAATGAGTTCTGATATTGAATGAGGTTCGTAATAGGTTGTGCAATACACAGTTTGTTCAGCCTGAACTTCATTATCAAAATCGCTGACTTTTAACAGATTTGGCTTTCTTATCGTTTCTTCAATGGTTGTATCTGTCGTTTCCTCAGTAACGATTTCTGCAAGCTGTCTGAATGCTTCCTTTTCCTTGTTTTCGGTGTACATCCGTGAAAATATTGAAATCAAACAGGCAATTATAATTACAGAAAATATGCCTATCACAATTCCCGTTTGGATTTTCCTTTTATGCTTCTTCATTTTCCACCTCCGAAATATACTGTTCGCCGTCATAGTCGGGCATTAAATCTCCGTTCATACTTGCCTCAAAGTAGATTGCGAGAAACCGCTTGATGTCTGCTTTCTTCATTCTGGTTACTTCAAAGCCTTGGTCTGAAATAATCTTCTCAACTCTGTTTGCTTTCTGCAAAACATTTTCGGATTTTGAAGATTTACACCTTGCAATGAACAGGAACTGTCTTGCGGTTGAGGTTTCGGTCTGAATACTGTCGAGAAAATCCAAATCCTTATTCAGAATTTTTCTGACCTTTTCGTTCTGTTCAGCTTCAATCCTGCCTTTGATATAGCTTTTGTTTGTATCGAAACACTCGCAGGAATCGGTACAGGTGATCTCAATATCCGGCACAGCAGAAAGCACCATCATCAGGTGGCGCACCTTGATTTCGATATTCGTGTGAGAAAGTACGGAAATATTTGTCGGCTGAACCATATAAAAAATCAGTTCTTCCTTGCCAACCTTCAAGCCGTTTTTCGTAAAGGTTTTTATGCCCAGCAAGTCCTGAACTGATTTGCCTTTTTGTTTTGTTTTTTTCTGCTTGTTCTTCATTTATTTGCCCCTTTCTGCCCAGAAATATATCTGTTGAGTTGATATAAAATACTTTACGGCATAGCGTATGAAATCAAGAATTGTTGTATCTTCAAGCCTTATTGACAAAAACCCGAAGCAAAGTGTCACTGCAAGCGGTACTATTATCCTCGTCTGTGCAAGTATCAAGATTGATAATAAAAGTGCTATGCTCATAATTGCAAAATCACGTAAGCTCCACAGCCATAGATTGGCGGTAGCTTTGAGGTTCTGCGGATATAGATAAGTTGTCATAATATAAATTCTCCTTACTTTGCCGCCCTTGCAACACTTCTTGTCAGGTTCACGGCAGTTGTAGTTGCGTGAACAATGCTCGTCATATTTACCTTAACTGATGAATCCAGTCCGAATTGCTGTGCAATTCTCGGCACTTCGTTTGATGCAAGCATAATTCCAAGTCCTAAAAGCATATTGCCGGGGAATGTCAGCAAACCGAGGAACAGAAGAGTTGTCTGCATAAATGCCGTCAGGCACAACGCCGCTATCTGTTTCATCCACTGATTAAAGCCGTCCTGATATCCTCTCGGAACGCTGAACATATACAGTGCACCTACCGCCATTTGTATGAGAAGGATTCCGCCTCTTTTGATGTTGGCAAAAAAGATTTTTATTACGCAGTAGGCAAAGGCTATCAAACATAACAGATTCAGCAATCCGAATGTTGTCTGGTTTGCGACTGCAAAACTGCCCTCTAAAACACTCGTACTCTGTCCGGCTAAATCAATGCTTTGTTGCCCTGCCATTATAGATGACAAGTCCTTTGAGAATGTGTTTTGCAGGCTGATGCAAAATTTATACAGTTCCACAGGCACAACGCCGAACAGCGAACAGGCAAAGAAACCTTTTAAGACATTAATTGCAGTTGTCTTTATGTTCGCTCTGCCGTTCTGATACTCTATTGCCACATCAAACACGGCAACGACCGTTCCTGCGACGAACAATGCCCAGCCAAAAAGCGTAAACAGGTTTATTGTCGCCTGCACCCATTCAAGGTCGAACACATCTGCTCCCATATTTCCCATCATTGTGAAGAAGTCGGCAACAGCGTTGTAAATCGTTTCATAAAGCCACTGAATCATTGTGTTCCATATAGCATTTGAGATTTGCTCACCGAGGTAATCGAACACACCTCCTATGGCACTTCCGATACCACCGATAAAATCTCCTAACCAGTCAAAAATATAAATCACCTCGCAAAAGGCTGTTATGACTCAACACAACAGCCTTTGTTTTTATTGTTATTAGAGTACCGTCCAGATGTATAGCGGTGCAGTCAGAGAGAACACAAGACAGCCGAAAAGAATTGCCGGCGCGGTGAATTCAAACTGTCCGTGCTTGCGGTAATCGAGATAAGCAGTAGCAAGTTTAACAAAGAAAAGTATGGCAAGAATCATATCTACCGCAGGAAAGACAACATTGTTTACAACATTTTTAATCTGTGTTTGAGCCGATGTCCATGTGCTTTCGATTGCTGATGATACATCTCCTGCGGCAAAGACTGTTACTGCCGATATTCCGAGCATTAACAGTATTACTGATATGCCTGATAACCATTTAATTAACTTAGTTCTTCTTGATTTTATCATTTTTTACCTCCGATTTTCTTAAATCATTCTCCGATATATATCTGACTTCGATGTTCAGTTTTTCTGCAAAGCGAATTTCTGTTTTCATACTCTCAGTTATTTCATCTCCGAAAACCCAAACCGCATCACAAACCCAAAGCATAGAAAGTCCTGCGTTCATACCGAGATTCCTTTCTTTATCATTTCTGTCATCTAAAATCAGCACATAAAAATACGGTATGAACGGAGCCATACCGCACTCTAACGCATATCGGGCATATCGTTTTGCGTTTTCAATGTTTACAGATACATTACCGCCCAAAGGCGAACAGATATACACCCTGTGCATTATTCATCGTCCTCATCTTTCCTTTTAAATTTTATGATAAGAAATGCAATCAAACCGCCGACAGCAACAGAACCTAAGCCAATATAAAAGCCAAGATTTGAATCGTCGCCTGTCTGCGGTTTTTCAGGTTCAGGCTGCGGATGAATTGTTACAGTCTGATTCTCATCTTCAATGTCAGCGTGTCCTGCAATTTCTGTTCCCTCACGGTAGAGTGTTTCAAACACAACAATTTCTGTTTCTTTGGTAATTACAGAACCGTCAAAGGTAAAGGATACTGTTACTTCGCCGTCTGCTGTTTCGGGTGTGAATGTTACTTCGGAACAAACTTCTTTGTCGTCAACAAAAAATGCCTTGCCTGTTGCTTTGTCCATAAGCACACCGCTTACTGTGTATTCTTTTCCTGCTGTGAGATTCTTGTAGAAAACAACATCATCAATGGTAATATCACCGTTAGCTGTAAATTCCTTTTTGCCGTCGATGCTTGCCTTTGTGCCGAATTCTGGGATTTTAACGGTTACGGTCTGCCCTTCGTCCTCAATATCTGCGTGAACTGCAAGCTCTTTATCCTCACTGTAAAGGCTTTCAAAAACAACAATGTTCGTTTCTTCATTGATATATCTTGCATCAAAGGTGAATTCTACTGTTACACTGCCTGTCGGTTCATAAGGTGTAAATGTGGTTTCTGAACGGATTTCTTTTTCATCAATTAACAGCGGTTCACCTGTTGCCTTATCCATAAGAATGCCCTTAACCGTGTACTCTTTTCCGGGTACAAGGTGCTTGTACTCAACAACATCTTCAAGAGTGAACACATCTGTTGCGCCGACTTCCTTTTTGCCGTCAATAGCAGCTGTGGTTTTTAACTCGGGAATTTTATCGTTCTCGACTGTGATTTCGATAATTTCCTCATTCTCTGAAATTGTTGCCTGATAGCTTTCTTCATTAGGGAGATAACCATCTGCAGGCTTTAACTCACGGACAATGTATTCGCCGTAAGGAACATTTTCAAAAGTTAAGATTCCTTCCTCATTTGATTCGGATGTCAGAATTGCAGTTTCTTCTGTGAATTTGGTTTCATTAATACTGAACAATCCGAACAATGCGCCTTCTATATTTTCTTTGGTTTCGTTGTCTATCTTTAATCCTTTAATTGAGCCACGAATAATTTTGTTTTCAACCTCTTTTTTTGTTACTTTATTCCATTCAATAACTACGCGTTGAGTTTTTGGAACAACATATCTGTCGGCGGTATTGACTTCTTCAAGCGTATATGGCTTGTCACCGCTTACAAGGACATTTTCAAATTTTGCAATGCCGTCAGCATTTGTTTTTGCATACAAATCAATACTTGCACCGTTGAGCGAAGTTCCGTAAAGGTGGAATTTAATACCCTCGTTAAAATTATCCTCACTTGTTTTTACTACTTCAAGACTTCCTTTCTTGAGGACATTTTCAAAAGTCACCTTTGCAGTTTTGCCGCTTTCAACCTTAACGGTCTGCGATTTCTGCGTTTCGTACTTACTGTCTGTAATTTCGGTAACGGTGTAATTTCCGGGAACAAGGTCGGTTAATTCAAATTCGCCCTTTGAATTGGTTTTTGCAGTTTTGCTGTAGCCATCGCCTTTGACTGAAAACTCAATATTTGCAACATCGCCGTCCTCGGAGGTTTTGACCAGTTTGAGATTACCTGAGCTTGTCTTGACCTTGAAATATGCTCTTATCGGGTCTGCGTCGTTTTCAACACCTGTTATGACATCCTGCAAAGTAGCATCTCCATAGGGAACAAGCACAGTTTTGCCGACATTGGGCATTGATTTTGCAGAGTTGAATGTTACTGCATCGTTGACGGGATTTGAGGAGGTGAGCGTCAGCTTGTTGCCTGATACAGATACACTCACACCGCTTGTTGTCTTGAAACTGAAATCCGAAAGAATACTATTGCTGTCAGTAAGAGTTAAAGTGTACTTTCCGTCAGAGTATTTCATCTCATAGGTTTCAGCCTTTGAGGCGATTGCAGATGCAAAGCTTGGAACAATTGAATCATTTGCAAGGCTTTTTGAGATAGCATTGTAAACCGACTTAACGCCGGGGTTTGCTCCGCCTGCGCAGATACCGTCAATGAACTTTGTATTTGTGCATTTATAGCCGTCATTTGTAGAGCGACAGCCTGAAACAAACTCCCATACAATCAGCTGTGTTGCTATCCATTTCTGATCCTCTGTTCCGCTTAAGCTTTTCCCTGAACCAGGCTTGCCGTAGAGCAGAGCAAGGTTAATTGCTTTCTGCTTTGCAGTACCTAAATTTTTCCACACAGTCGAACCGTTTTCCGTCAATGAATTGCCTGAAAACAAGCTGTGACCGGGTTCAATGCAGTAGGCTTCTTTTCCGTCTGCAAAAATCTTGCACAGTTCTTCGCCGGGAGTTCCGACCGTGTAACCATCGCTGACAGTTGTCTGCTGAAATTTGATTGTATTGCCCGTGCTGTCATAACAATAATCAAAAGTGATTGTAACCTTATCACCGCTTGCCGCACTTACGGGGAGAGTAAACATTGTGCTAAATGCGATGAGAACAACAAGTAGTATTGCCATTATTCTTGTAAATTTCTTGTTTTTGATTAAATTCGTCATATTAAAAATCCTTTCATAAAAAATATGGGGCAAGATTTTACCCTTGCCCCGATTGATGTTTTATTCTGTTTTTAATCCAATCATAGATTCATCATCTGCCTTTCATCGTAATCTTCATCTATATCATCGGACTGCTTACCGCCGTCCGTTATATTGACATACTCGCCGATAATGCTCAGCGCCTCGCAGTAACTGCCTGATTTTGTAACACGACCGCACATTTCTTTTGCCTCATCTGCCATACCGTTTTGCTTTAAGGTATGACTTGCAATTCCCATCAGATTGAAAATATTGCCGTCCTGACCTATCAATTCACAGTCGGGTTTGACCTTTTCAGCTTTGTTCTGCTCAGGTTCAAAACCGCCCAGCTTGTTATTCACATAATCGGAAAGCCAAGTTCCGGCAAAGGCTGTATATGACTGCAATCGCCACATTGACAGTTTGCCCACATCAAGGTGAACATTATCAAAGGGATAGAGAATGCAGGTAACGCCCTCATTTTGAAACACAGACACATCATCGAATTTTGTGTCATCAAGAAGTATTCCGTTTTCTGTGAGAATATCATTTATACCGTCAACCCATTCCTTTACTTCACCTCCGCAACCTTGGAGGATTAGTCCTTCCTTGTTATTCATCTTTCTTAAATCACTTGTTGTAATGTTTTTAATTGTCATTTACATTTTCCTTTCACATAAAAATAGCACCCACAATTAAGTGAGTGCTGAAAAATTGGCTGTCGGGACACCCGACTAACAATATACCACATATATTTTGTTGTTTTCTGCCACCACATTAAAAGACAGGTCACTTGAAACTATGCCGTCATTTTTGTAGTAGTATGCCACATACTCAATATCGGCATAGCAGTCTTCAATCAAACTTTGTGTATCATTATAGTATGATGCGTTTGTCGGTGAAAACCAACTTGCGTTGCCTGTGTTAAGAGAAGTATCATATTTCATACCCAGCTGTTTGCCGTAGCTTATGGCTGAATTTACAGCAGAAGTTACATCAACACTTTTCTTCTCTGTGGGTGGTTGTGTTATCTTTTCGGTTGGTTTCTCTGTTGCTTTTTGAGCATGTTCTTCTTTGGTTGCTTCAGTTTTCTGCTCCGTATCTTTTGATATTGAATCCTGTTTTGCTTGAGTCGGTTCAGTTGCCGATGGATATATACTAAAAAAGTGGACAAGTATGATAAAATAGAAGACAAACAAAGGAGGAATAAAAATGACAGGAAAGAAAAACAATAAATACAGCAGTGAATTCAAGCAAACAATCGTAAATTTATACCATTCCGGTAAGTCATACTCACAAATTCATCAGGAGTATGGAGTTTCTCACAGTGCACTGGCAAATTGGATTAAGCAGTATTCAAAGGTTCAGATTGATGACGATACCGTTTTGACTGCCCAGCAAATCAAAGCACTTCAGAAGAGAAATGCTCAATTAGAGGAGGAAAATTTAATATTAAAAAAAGCCATTGCAATATTCACTCCACACTCAGACAAAGATTAGAAGCCGTAAAGCTGCTTTCAAAGGAACATTCCATTTCTACACTGTGTCGTGTTCTCAAAGTGAATCGCAGCACTTACTACAAATTCATAAATCACCAAGAATCCAACAGAGCAAAGGAAAATGCTTACATACGCAGCTGTATTCTTACCCTGTATGCAAAGTACAAAAAGCGTCTTGGTGCTGCAAAAATGAGGATTTGTCTTAAGAATGAATATTGCATCAACATTAGCGTCGGCAGAGTGTACCGCCTGATGAAATCAATGTCATTGCCAAAAATGAGTACTGTAAAGCCATTTATACATAAATCCAAATCAGTTTCTGATGAACCTTGTAAAAATATTCTTAAGCAGGAGTTTAATCAATCTGAGCCCAATATTGTGTGGGTATGTGATTTTACATATATCAGAGCCGGTGGAAGATTTTACTATTTGTGTGCAATTCTCGACTTGTTTTCAAGAAAAGTAATTGCTTACAAATTATCAAATAAAATTGACACGCAGCTCGCCATTGATACAGTTAATTTTGCAGTTGCCGGCAGAGGAACATCAGAAGGCATTATTTTTCATACTGACCGAGGCTGTCAGTTTACTGCAAAGAAGTTCAGAAAGCATTTAGATAATCTTAATATGGTTCAGTCATTTTCTGCAAAAGGGCGTCCATATGACAATGCTGTTATGGAATGTTTTTTCAAGTACTTGAAAAAGGAAGAAACAGATAGAAAATCTTATTGTTCTTTTCAAGAATTATCACTTAGTCTTTTTGAGTACATAAATGGTTTTTACAACTCTTTAAGACCTCATTCTCATAACAACGGCTTGTCACCTAATCAAGCTGAAAAATATTTTTTTATTTAATTTTCCTGTTTTTTCTGTCCACTTTATTGACTATAGTCCACGAAACAACCGCCGGATTTTGCCCACTGTCTACTTTTTCTTTGGATTTGGTATCCGTTTTCGAAAGTTTTGTTTCCTGTGATACTGTGGGTTTTACCGTGGTTTCTGCTGTTTCTTTAGTTTCAATCTGACTTGTTGTACTGATTACAGAAGTTGTTTCAGATACAGAAACATCCGCAGTTTTTGAAACTACGGATGCCTTAATATCATTATTTACTTTTTCTTCTGCTGTACAAGCTGTGAATGTTCCTGCCGTTAAAATCAGAGTCAGCATAATTGCGATTTTCTTTTTCATACTATCGCCGTCCTTTCAAACAACAAGTATATCCAAAGATTTTGAAATGTCCAGAGATAATTCACTTATTTTCCAACATTATTCCTTTCATGTTGCTAGTTTTTAATGCCCCAATATGAACAACAGCATTATAACTTTCTTTTCTTATACGCATGTTATTAAGTTGTTCTTCTGAAAAATCTTTTATAACAATGCAACAATCAACAGCAGATCGCTTACCTTTACTTTTTACTATACTGAGATTTTTTTCATAGTCTTCGGGATAGTTAATATAAAACCAACATAAATTTTTTTCTTTTCTATATAACGCTTCTTTTCCCGGCAACACACCATCTTTCAAAATATTGCTCATATTTTCAGAAAAAGTAAAGTGTATAAGACCAAATTGAATTATATCTCTTTTATCCTGATAACTTAATAGTGACCTCGGTGTATGGTCTGTCTCTTATACACATCTCCGAGCCCACGAGACA
>ENA-OZAM01000912-OZAM01000912.1-human-gut-metagenome-genome-assembly--contig:-NODE-912-length-10776-cov-4.719616_pt1 | contig 10776 bp, 8 predicted proteins | sample MGYA00244205_ERZ653494 | MGnify/ENA primary metagenome ERZ653494 (study PRJEB26926, sample SAMN06165132) | human gut metagenome | biome: ENVO:00009003; feature: ENVO:2100002; material: ENVO:00002003... | reverse complement strand
CTGCATATCGTCGGCAGCGTCAGATGTGTATAAGAGACAGGGTCGAATAACAGATAAATTTATCGAGTGTCACGCACTTTCCCTCTTTTGCTGACAAGGAAACTCTGGATACTGTATCCATTTCTCCTGCTTCCGCCATCCAGTTCACGTTCGTCACTGTCTGTCCATCACACCATAATTCATGAACACTTCCGCATGCCACAGTCAGGTGACTTCCCTTTGTTGTTCCCTCATAATAGGAAATGTCGTTCTCCGCTTTCACCTTATCAGGATCAAGTCTCCGTCCAAATGGTCCATAGTCCACGATTGGATTTGTTTTTCTTGTATGATTTTCCACATCTGCCTGCATTTTTGACACAAACTCCACCGTTCCAGCATAATTGACTGGTATGACCTGATAACGGATTGCCATGATATTTTTTCTGGCAAAGGAAACAAGACGGAAAATATGAATTTCTGTCATTTTTCCACTTGAAGCCGTCCATGTCAGTTTCCGCTCCAGAATACCATCCTTCATGTGAAGCGTTCTTGCATACTCTTTTACTTCGCCCTGCTCCATCGTGAACTCTTCACCGTCCAAAATGACATGGATTTCCTTCAGATTCGGCAGATTTAAAAGCGACTGACTCAAAAGCGGTGAACCAAAATTCGCCTCTCCATAGCGGATCTCATTGCTTTCATAAAAGCCGTTGACGAAGTTTCCTTCCAGACCGGTATCCACATCGAATGGATACGCCTCCTCGAAAGTTCCTCTGGTGCCAATGTAGCCGTTAGACAGCGCAAATGTCGTCTCGTTTCTGTAATTATTTTCTTTTTCGAATTCCGTCTCCGTGATATTCCATTGTTCGATCGGATATATTGGTTTCTTAAATTCCATTATTCACTAACTCCTTCTATTTTCCTAATATACAATCTCCCAGAACAACTCTTCTCTTTTGACAAACGCATATAAAAATTCTACCGCATCCTCTTTGATCGCATTTTTATGACAAGCCAGCGCACGTGCCTTTCTGTTCACAGAAAAATCAAGTGCCTGCATATCTTCCGGAACTGCAAAGCTGATGCGTTCTTCCCATTTTAACAATCCTTTATCAAAATCTTTTGGACACACGAATGGTTCACAGACATCCATACTCTTCGCATAATCCCAGATGTTATCTCTCTTAGCAGAGCGGTTCGGCCAATTTTCATCCCCGGCATTTGAGTGGACTACTCCTGAAAATAATGTCGGATGATATTCTTTCTCCTCCGTCAGAATCTCTTTAATAAAAAGTACCAGACCACTGTGATCCCCATGTCTGTCATATTCTGCAGTTGTAAAAATAATTTCTGGACGTTTTTCCATAATGATCTCTTTTAAATCCTGTTTAAATTGATTTCTTGTATACAAAGCAGGTTTTCCATACTTTTCCGCATGATAATCTTTCTTGTCAGGAAGCGCATACGTATGATTCGAACAGTGCGACACATGTACACGGTCTCCCTCGCTGTCATCATATAACTGATGAAGAAAACTCTCTGTCTCATCCATCCCGGTATCCGCATAACCGAGAAATGTCACCTGTCTCCCGTCCAGTCCAAGCACCTGAAGCCCTGCCAGTGTCTCTGGCAGACGGACACTTCCGGTTGCCTCATCATGTCCTTCATAATCTCCGTTTCCTGCCATCACTACATGAACACCAATTCCTTTTGAAAGTGCTTTCTCCATAATACCTGCTGCAAGAAGGATCTCATCATCTTCATGCGGCACGATCACCATAATATTTTTGATTCCTGCATCCAGTTCCATTCGTCTCATATTCTTCTCCATTCTGCAATATCGTCTTACCCCTTCACTGCACCGGCAGAAACTCCTGCGATAATGTATTTCTGCATGAAAATATAGAAGATCATAAGTGGTGCAACACCAAGCATGAGCATTGGGAACAACGCTGTCCAGTCGGTTGAGAACTGTCCGATATTTCTGGATACTTCCTGAAGGATGACATCCTGCTCACGGCTCTGTAAGAACAGAAGCGGTGTCATAAATTCATTCCACACATTCAAAGTAACAAGGATAACAACCGTTGCAATAACCGGTTTCAATAATGGAAGTACGATCACAAAAAACTTACGGATCACAGAGCAGCCGTCGATTTCTGCCGCTTCCTCTAACTCCTTTGGAATGGTCGATTCCACAAACTCTTTAAACAGGAAAATTCCCTGTGGAACATTGATCGCCACATCCACAAGAATGACTGCCCATGCCGTGTTCATCAGTCCGATACTTTTCACAATTTTAAACAGGCTGACAATATTCATCTGGAACGGAACAACCAGACCTGCAAGGAACAGCAGGAAAATGCGGTTTCCCCATCTGGACTTCGTTCTTGCCAGCGCATAACCTGCCATGGATGTAACCAAAACAATAATTGCAACTGCAAGTACTGTAATTTTTACAGTATTAAACAATGCTCTCGGATACTGCATATTTACAAAAGCATCTACATAATTCTGGAATACCCAGACTTTTGGAAGCCCCAACGGAGACTGTGTTGCCTCCTGCGGATTTTTAAATGTCGTCGCGATCAGGTAATAAATTGGAATAAACCATACCGCTGCCAGAAGTATCATAAAAATCTCTGTAATAACAAGCCCGCGTTTTTCTTTTTTACTGACTCCCATTTCACTACTTTTCTGTTTTATCATGAGATAGCCTCCCCCCATTTTCCCATTATTTTGGTTGTCACACCGCTAATGATCAATACGATGATAAAGAAGCATACACCGAAAGCGGAACCTACCGAATAGAAACCATCCGAGATACCTTTCTTCATCATAACTGTCATAACCGTTTCCGTTGCATTTCCAGGTCCGCCGGAAGTCATGGAGTAGATTGCGTCAAACGCTTTCATGCCTCCGATCAGTCCGGTTACTACAATAATTTTTACGGAAGGACACATGAGTGGGAGCGTAATCCTAAAAAAGCTCTGTCTGCCGTTTGCTCCATCGATCTGTGCCGCCTCATATAACTCTGGTGAGATACTCTGCAGGTTGGCAAGAAAAATAACCATCGCCCAGCCGGTCCACTGCCAGATCTGCGTAAATATAACAGAGAATAGCGCCCGGTTTGTCGTGAAGAAGTTAATCGTATCTAACCCGAAGCGGTGAAGCAGATTGTTGATCAATCCATAGTCCGAGGACGATAAAATAAAGTTCCATAAATATCCAATAATCAAAGAACTGAATACTGCCGGGAAAAAGTAAACCGCACGGAGCAGATTTCTTGTCTTTAACTTTTTATTCAAAACAGCAGCGATCGGAAGACCAAGAATTACCTGAAATCCAGTCAGTAATATGGCATAAATCAATGAATTCTTGATTGCAATCCGCATTAAAGGCGTCTGGAATACTTTTATATAATTCTGAAATGCAACAAAGTGCAGATTTGTCGGATTCATATCAGTATAATCAGTAAAACTGTAAAAAATGGTGTACATAAACGGCAAAATACTAAAGATCAGATAAATTGCCAGTGCCGGAATAATAAACACCGCAAAGTAACGTCCGAGTGAACCACATTCCCTTTTTTTCTGTTTTTTATTCATAAAATCTTGCTTCCTTTCCGAAAAAAGGCAGAAAAAGAGCCTCAAACCCAGCCTCACTGCCGAGTTTGAGGCATCTTCACTGCACTCTTATCTATTTTGATAATAGCTCAGAAACCACTTCATCAACCGTCTGTAATGTTGTGGATAAATCCTGCGCACCTAAAAGATAACTCTGCATCTCTGTTCCATAAGTCTCATGTGCACCTGCTGCAGAACCCCATTCATTCCATGGGCAGTAAACATTTCCTGCTGCTAACGCACCTGCGACACTTGTATATGCTTCCGGAAGGTCAAATTCTACTCCATTTAAGTAAGAAGAACCCCCCTGATTGTTCTGCCATAAAGCGTTCTGTCCATCTGTCGTTGAAATTGCTGCAAGCACTTTTTTCACTGCGTCAAGGTTCTTGGAAGAAGCATTTGCTGCAAATCCACAGCCAGGACCACCAATGAGCCAGCCTGCGCTCTCTTTTGTTCCATAGAAAGGCATCATGTCAAGCTGTAACTCCGGATTTTTTTCCATGATCGCATCATAATCCCAAGGACCGGAGCAGAACATTGCTGAACCGCCTGTTGCAAACTGCTCTAATGCCTGATCATGATCAATACCTGTCATGTCTGCTGTGTATACACCATTATCGATCAGTTGTGACCATGTCTCGATATATGGATTCCAGGTTCCGTCCATTGTCACTTCGCCGTTACGATATTTTTCTCCAAAACCTTTTCCCTCATCAGTGGACAGATACTCTGCTGTCACAAATGCCATAGAACTCTTTAACAGCGGTTCCCATGATTTTAAGCCTGCTGCAAGTGGTGTAACTCCTGCATTCTGGAATGTTGTACAAACATCTAAAAACTCATCAAATGTCTTTGGAAGTTCCACATTATTTTCTTCAAAAATTTCTTTGTTATAATAGATTCCTTCAAACCAGCTGATTCCCGGAAGTGCATAGGTACTTCCGTTATATCCGTAAACACTTGTACCTGCTGTGGAATAATCAGCTGCCAGATCATCCAACGCTTCCAGATAACCTAATTTTGCATGTTTTAATGCAGAACCCGGTGACTCGCAGATGATGTCCGGTCCTTCGCCTGCGGAAAGCTGGGTATCAATAATTGTATCGTAGTTAGAGTTATCAATAAACTGATATTCAATCTCTACCTCCGGCACTGCCTCTGCAAGATAATCTAACATTGCCTGTACCGTGTCTTCACTATTCCAGTAAGACATACGGATTGTCACTTTGTCCGAAGAAGAGTCTGTTTTCTCTCCCTTTGTCTCTGTCTTAGATGCTGAATCTGTGCTTCCTGTATCCGAGGAGCTTCCACATCCTGCTACTACCCCAAGTGTCATTGCTGCGCACAATAATACGCTCAAAACTTTTCTCTTCATACCTTTTTCTCCTTTTCCCGAAAGAAAATACCGCTGTCTGCTGCTGTTTTTCTCTTTCATTTGATATATTTATCATACAGTCGAACCTAGCAGAATAAAATAATACTTTCTTTGGAAAAGTAATACTTTTTCATGTATTTTATTTTGGATTTTCCTTCGGCAACGTATCCGGCATCTTTACCGTAAAGCAGGTATATTTTGCATCAGTGACTTTCACTTCAAGACTTCCGAGTGCTCCGTAATAAAGCTCCAGACGTTCCTTGATATTGTGGATTCCATAGCCTTTTCCCTGTTCATTCAACAATTTCTCTACCATTTCAAGTTCGATCAAAGGTCCGTTATTGTAAATAGAAAATACCAGCTGCTCCGGTTTTCTGCAAAACTCTACAATAATTTTTCCGGTGTCCGGTTCTTCCATATAATCAATGCCGTGCTTCATCGCATTTTCCACCAGCGGCTGAAGCAGAAAGTTCGGCATACAGCATTCGAGACCGCTCTCATCTATACGGTATTCCACCTCAAATGGTTCCTCATGCATTTTTTTCTGGATCTCAATATACGCCCGGATATTCTCCAACTCACTGCTCACCGTTGTGATCTGTTGTCCGTTGTTTAATGCTGTGCGGTAGAATTTTGCCAGAAGTCCTGTGATATCGCTGATATCGTCATCCCCTTTTCTGAGCGCCTTCCACTTGATACCTGAGAGGCAGTTGTAGAGGAAATGAGGGTTCATCTGCGCCTGCAGCGCTCTCAATTCGGATTCTTTTTTCTCAATCTCCATCTTGTATACTTCATTAATCATGGAATCTAACTGCACAGTCATTCTTCCGAGACTGTTCGTCACCATGCCAACCTCATCCGTGTCGGTTGTGTGACAGGGATTTTGCAGATCGCCGTTTGCAATACGCTCCGCCTGATCCCTCAACTGCAAAATTCTCTGACCGATCACACGCGACAGCACTCCAATCACCACCAGTGTCAGTCCGACACAAATAAGTACTACTATGATTGTAGAAAATATAATGGAATAAATCTGTTCCGAGATTGTATTCCGGTCAATAAAATAGTAAATTTTCCAGTCGACTTTTTCCATCGACGCTTCTTTTAAAATATATTCTTTATTTAAGACGGATGCATCCTCCGGGTTTTCTCCGATGTACGCTTCAATTTTCTGTTCCATCTGCTCATCAGCAATTTTTTTTGTGTAAATCACCTGACCATTTCCGTCTTTTATCACGATCCCGTTGTCCAGATAATCCATCGTATCAAACGGTTCCAAAATCCGGTTTAAGTAAAATTCCGCACGCAGTACACCGATTCTTCTGCTGGTCGTTGCCGTATCTAAAATTGTCCGCGTTGCATACAGCTTTCCGTCCTCCTCGACCGTCCACTCTGTATTAAAATCTTTTTCGTGCTTTTTGTACCACACCGTATCCTCATATGGCTCCGCCGACTCCAGGAAAGAGCCTATGTCTGATGCCGTATTTGGTGTGACGATTTTGATCATTTTTAAGTTTTCATCACTCGTTATAAAGTACCAGAATACCGGTTCCACCGTCTTATTCAGGCTCTGTGCGATTGCACTACCATTATAGGCATTCCCCTCCAACGTCTGTCGAAATTCCAGATTGTACGCCAGATATTTTGTAAAATCTGTCTCTCTCTGAAAAATAGCGTCTGCCTCCTGACACATACGGTGTAAATTATTGTCCATCGTCACTTCTGTCTGGTCCAGCAGATTTTGATTTGCCGCAGAAAACGAATGAATACCGAGAATACATAACGGAATCGACACCAGAATAATATAACTTATAATAAGCTTTTTCTGCATGGACGCATTATGTATAAACCAGTTACAGATTTTCTTCACTTGACCTTCTCCCCACTTCTTATGTATTTCTGGCAACATGACCGCACCACTGTATTTCACTTCCAATTTTTCTGTTTATTTCTGCTCACGGTACTGCTTCGGTGTCACACCATAGTAATTTTTAAACAGTTTGTTGAAATAGGGCTGGTTTGTGTAGCCACATGCCTTTCCGATATCCACGATCTTCCAGTTGCTCTCCTCTAACAGTTCTTTCGCTTTCTTCATGCGATAGTCTGTCAAATATTTCACAAGATTGTATCCTGTCTCCTTCTTGAAAATAAAGCTCACATAGGACGCTGTGAGGCAGACTTTTTCTGCGATCTCTTCCAGACCGATATCATGCATATACTCATTCTTGATGACTTTTTTGATTTCGGATACCGTGAGGCTCGTATCCGGCAGACTCTGTTTCTGGGAAACAGTGATCTCCCGTATCACTTTTGACACAACTTCGCCCACTTTCCAAAGATCATGACTGTTCATAATTTCATCTGCTGTCTGCATGATCAGGCTCTCGTTATAGATGCCGTACTTCTGATAAATAGCCTTGACAATATCTAAAATCAGATACTTTGCATAAAATGCACTCGACGCTTTTTCATTTTCCAGACGTTTCAGATAGACCAATAACTGTTCTTCCACTGCAGGCATATTTTCATCCTCTATGCTTCGGAAAATACTATCTTTCATCTGCATGGTTTCCTCGAGTGTTCCTGTATCCCGCGCTGCTTTCTGTGCAATGTAGATTACTCCCGAAAAATAGCTGAACGTGTCATTTCGGACATCTTCCATTTCTTTTACCCTGCCTGAAAATTCTTTTATTCCAAAGAATGTTGTTCCGACAATGATCGATGGCATCTCTGCTTTTTCCTCGGTCAGATCAGCGTATAATAAACGGATGGAATTTTCCACTTTCCGTTCCTCAATCGGCTCTCTGCTGTAAATCATCACATAAATCTGGTTTGGATAAAAGTCGATCTGTTCATATGGTAATTTCATATTGCGTTTCAGTATTTTTTCAAATTCTTCCTCGCACAGTTCAAAGTAATTGTTCCGTGTCTCAATACTCACGAAACAGATATATTTATTTTCCAGATTAATCTTGTATTCTTTTAATTTTTCCACAATCTCTGTCACAGATTCTTTCGTGATAAAAAGTCTGTATAACAATAATTTTTTATCTGCGACTAACAGATTTTCTTTCTGTTCTTTCCACTGCTTTTTCTGTCTGCAAAGTGCAATGACATGCTCCATCACCTGTTTGAATTCCTCCACTTCGATCGGTTTTAACAGGTAATTGACCGCACTTACCTCGCATGCCTTTTTCGCATAATCAAACTCGCTGTAAGCACTGAATATAATAATGATCACATCCGGTCTGTTTTCCTTTGCATATTTTGCAAGCTGCAGACCATCCATATATGGCATTTTCACATCAGTCAATAAAATATCCACATCCTGATATTTCTGTAGATACTCCATTGCCAGTTTTCCGTTAGCTGCTTCCGCTACTTCAAGCTCAAACTGAAATTTTTCAATCAAAAACCGGATTCCCTCACGCTCTGTTCTTTCATCATCTACTAATAGTATTTTCATTTTCCCCACAATCCTTTTTTCTTCTGTATCATTTTTATACGCATACTATTTCCAATCTCCGCTTTCCGACATTCTTTCATCTCTTGTCGTTTTGTATACACTGCCTCAATTATATTGTATTAATCCGGTATCATGTTTGAAATAACATATTTTTTTGATTTCTTGCAATTATTTGGTATCTTTCATTTTTACCGCAGATTATTCACCTTCCCAACTGAAATATATCCATCAACAAGTGCCCGGAAATCCGTTCCCTCCGGGGCATTCTCATTATAATTTCCATGCACAGTCAGTCGTATTCTTCCATTTTCAAGCCCCTCTTCCAGATACTCGTCAATGAAAAATCCACAGTCTGCAATTTTTCTGTCATATAAAATTCCCCGCAGCTTCTCAAGTTCACACTGCGGAAAATTTACGTTCCAGATCTGATTGTGCGCCAAAGGCTGTTCCATCAGTTCTTTCAGCATCTGCTCAAGGTAAGCGTCTGTCACCTCATGACACTCCGATGCACCTTCAGAAAACGCAATCGCATGCACACCTGCGCACGCAGCTTCTAACGCAGATCCTACGGTCGCTGAATACTGAATATCTGTTCCGCTGTTATATCCATAATTAATACCGGAAAATACATAGTCCGGCTTTTCTTTCACAATATTTAAAATTCCAAAACGTACACAGTCCGCCGGTGTTCCTGTACTTGCATATGCGTGCACACCCTCCACCGGAAAATCAACCGGAAAAAACTCTATCGTTTCACGTAATGTGATCCTGTGTGACATTGCACTGCGCTGTCCGTCCGGTGCCACCACCCAGACTTTACCATATTTTTTTGCTGCCCGTGCCAAACGAATGATACCATCTGACTGTATTCCATCATCATTTGTAATTAATATTTTTTGCATTATGTTTTCCTTTTCCACAAATTTTCTGAGACTCTCTTCTCCATCTTTTCTATTTAATTTATCATATCCTTTTTTCCACGAAAATGCAAAACTCCTCAAAATGAGGACTTTTTAGCCTTAAAAGTCCTCATTTTGAGGAGTTTACTTTTTCGTTCATATACACAAATATAAACTGCATTCCCTTATTCTCTGTTTTCATATTGAAACCATCGCCAGTTTTACTGCTTTACTCTTCTCCGAAATAAGCACTTTTTTCAAGAGTGATACTGGGCGGATTCGAACCACCAACTTCGGTTTTGCAAACCTATGCCCTACCAGCGGCTACAGCATCGGATACGAAACAACAGAATGCACACCCGGCGAATATCTATTGTCATAAAAATCCCCTCACGGAGTATGTTTATCAAATTTTCCATGAGGGGGCTGTTTCAAACTGATTTCATTCTGCTGATTTCACGATCAGCACCTGAAACGCTCTTAGTTGCTGAATAATGCAGTAGACAGATATCTGTCACCGGAATCTGGAAGAAGAACTACAATATTCTTTCCTTTATTTTCCGGTCTCTTTGCTAAAATAGTGGCTGCTTTTAAAGCTGCTCCTGAAGAAATACCAACCAGAACGCCCTCGCTTACTGCAAATGCTCTTCCCTCGTCAAAAGCATCCTCATTTTCAATTGGAATGATCTCATCATAAACGGAAGTATTCAAAGTATCCGGAACAAATCCTGCACCGATTCCCTGAATCTTGTGTGCGCCTGCTTTTCCTGTAGAAAGAACTGCACTTGTTGCAGGCTCAACTGCTACAACTTTGACATTTGGATTCTGCTCTTTTAAGTACTCACCAACACCTGTTATGGTTCCGCCTGTACCAACGCCGGCTACAAAAATATCTACTTTTCCGCCTGTCTGCTCCCAGATTTCCGGTCCGGTTGTTGCCTTGTGTGCTGCCGGGTTTGCAGGGTTTACGAACTGGCCTAAAATAACGGCTCCCGGAATCTCTTTTGCAAGTTCATCCGCTTTTGCGATCGCACCTTTCATTCCCTTAGCGCCCTCTGTCAAAACAAGCTCTGCGCCGTATGCTTTCAAAAGATTTCTACGCTCAACACTCATGGTATCCGGCAGTGTTAAGATTGCTCTGTATCCTTTGACCGCTGCAACTGCTGCAAGACCGATACCTGTGTTACCGCTGGTTGGTTCAATAATGGTTGCGCCCTCTTTTAAAATACCTTTTTTCTCTGCATCCTCGATCATTGCCAATGCAATTCTGTCCTTTACAGAACCGGCCGGGTTAAATGCCTCAAGTTTTACTAAAATGGTTGCGTCTGTCACGCCTGCTTTTGCAGCATATCTGCTTGCGTTTACGATTGGTGTTTTTCCTACTAACTCTCTGTCTCTTATACACATCTGACGCTGCCGACGATATGCAGT
>ENA-OZAM01000906-OZAM01000906.1-human-gut-metagenome-genome-assembly--contig:-NODE-906-length-10825-cov-9.175302_pt1 | contig 10825 bp, 3 predicted proteins | sample MGYA00244205_ERZ653494 | MGnify/ENA primary metagenome ERZ653494 (study PRJEB26926, sample SAMN06165132) | human gut metagenome | biome: ENVO:00009003; feature: ENVO:2100002; material: ENVO:00002003... | reverse complement strand
AGATCGCTCAGTGTCTCGTGGGCTCGGAGATGTGTATAAGAGACAGGTATATATCCTTTATTTTATCATCAATCATATTGATATGCAACAGAAACAAACCCTAAATGACAAAGAAAAACGCAGGAGGGAAATCCGCTCCTGCGCTTTCTGATTATTAACCGGTATATCGAAAAATTGAGGATTATCAGGTTATTTGTAATCAATTAAAGATTTGTGTATCCCATAAGGCTTTCGTCAACCTCTTTGGCAACATCTCTGCCCTCACGAATCGCCCAGACAACAAGTGACTGTCCTCTGTGCATATCGCCTGTAACAAATACATTTTCAACATTTGTCTTGTGTGAGCCTTCTGCCGTTGCAACATTGGTTCTTGCGTTTGTTTCAACACCAAATGCCTTGGTTACATAGTTTTCACTGCCGAGGAATCCTGCCGCAATGAGTACGAGTTCAACATCAACCTTGTATTCTGAGCCATCAACCTCTTTCATCATAAGTCTGCCTGTTTTAGCATCCTTTTCGGGTTTGAGCTTAACAAGCTCCGCACCTACAAGATTACCGTTCTTGTCAGCAATGAACTGCTTAACGGTTGTCTGATAAACTCGTGGATCGTGACCGTAAACTTCAATAGCCTCTTCCTGACCGTAGTCTGTTTTGCAGACTCTCGGCCATTGCGGCCATGGGTTATCGGCACTTCTTGTGTCGGGAAGTTTAGGCATCATTTCAAGCTGAAGAACGGATTTTGCACCGTGTCTGATGCTTGTGCCGACGCAGTCGTTACCTGTGTCGCCGCCGCCGATTACCATTACATTCTTGCCTTTTGCGCTGATGAATGTACCCTCTCTGAGGTTGCAGTCAAGAAGTGACTTTGTTGTTGATTTGAGGAAGTCAACGGCAAAGTGAATGCCGTTAGCCTCTCTGCCGGGAACTTTGATATCTCTCGGATTTGATGCACCGCAAGCAAGGATTACACGGTCAAAGTCCTTGAGAATTTCACTTGCTTTGATGTCTTTGCCGACATTTGAGCAGGTTTCAAAGGTTACGCCTTCTTCTTCCATAATGTTAATCTTGCGTTCGATAACATCTTTTTCAAGCTTCATATTCGGAATGCCGTACATAAGCAGACCGCCTACTCTGTCATTGCGTTCAAATACCGTTACAGAGTGACCGCGCTGATTGAGCTGGTCGGCAGCGGCAAGTCCCGATGGACCCGAACCGATGATTGCAATTTTCTTGCCTGTTCTTACCTTTGGAATTCTTGCGTCTGCAAGACCTTCTTCATAGGCATTTTCAATGATTCCGTATTCATTGGCTCTTACGCTGACAGCGTCACCGTTTGCACCGCAGGTGCATGCCTTTTCACAGAGAGCGGGACATACACGGGATGTGAATTCGGGGAAGTTGTTTGTAACTTTAAGACGGTTGTAAGCCTGTTCCCAGTTGCCCTTGTAGATGAGGTCATTCCATTCGGGAATGAGGTTGTTAAGCGGACAGCCTGAGAATGCAGAACCAATCTGCATTCCTGCCTGACAGAAAGGCACGCCGCAGTCCATGCATCTTGCACCCTGTTTTTGCTGATCCTCTTTGCTGAGGGGATCGTGAAATTCGTCAAAATTTTTGATTCTTTCTTTTACGGAGTATGCCGGGGCATCCTCACGCTTATATTCCATAAATCCTGTTGGCTTTCCCATAAATATCCCCTCCTTATTTATTATTCACAATTTCGTAGAAAGCTTCAATCTGTGCCTGCTCGTTTGTAAGACCTTTTTCTTCATAAGCGGCAATTGCAGCCATCATTCTCTTGTAGTCGTGCGGAATAATCTTCTTGAATTTCGGAAGATACTCGTCAAAGTTATCAAGGATTTTCTTGCCTCTCTGTGAACCTGTTGCTGCAACATGTTCTTCTATAAGCGTTTTGAGTTCGATTATATCGTACTTTTCTGTTACCTCAGAGAAGAGAACCATTTCCTTGTTGAGCTTTGTGTAAAGATCTCTTTCTTCATCAAGAACATAGGCAACACCGCCTGACATACCTGCTGCAAAGTTTTTGCCTGTTTTGCCGATAACAACAACTCTGCCGCCTGTCATATATTCACAACCGTGGTCGCCGACACCCTCAACAACTGCCGTTGCGCCTGAGTTTCTTACGCAGAAACGCTCGCCTGCAACACCGTTGATGAATGCTTTGCCGCTTGTTGCACCGTAAAGTGCAACATTACCGATGATGATGTTGTTACCTGCGTCAAATGTTGAGTTCTTCGGAGGATAAACTACCAGCTTACCGCCTGAAAGTCCCTTGCCGAAGTAGTCGTTTGAGTCGCCCACGAGTTCAAGTGTGAGTCCTTTTGGAATGAATGCGCCAAAGCTCTGACCGCCCGAACCGTTGCAGACTACTGTAAATGTATCGTCATCAAGGTTGTTGTAATGCTTTCTTGTAACCTCAGAACCGAAGATTGTACCGAATGAACGGTCAGTGTTCTTAACATTGACTTCAACCTTTTTCTTTGTGCCTTTTGCAAGAACCTTTGCAAATTCTTTGCAGAGGATTCTCTCGTCAAGTGTTGATTCAAGCTTGAAATCGTAAAGGCTCTTTTTGTTGTATTCAACCTTTTCCGAAACAAAGTTTGTATCAAGAATGTTAGAAAGGTCAACCTCGGCAGCCTGTCCTGTGATGCCTTCTTTTCTCTTGATGAGGTCAATTCTTCCGACAAGCTCATCAACGGTTTTTACACCGAGCTTTGACATATATTCACGAAGTTCGCTTGCTACAAACTTCATAAAGTTTATTACATATTCGGGCTTGCCGCAGAATCTTTTTCTGAGCTCGGGGTTCTGTGTGGCAACACCGAACGGGCAGGTATCAAGGTTACATACTCTCATCATTGCACAACCGAGAGTTACAAGCGGAGCAGTTGCAAAACCGAATTCCTCTGCACCGAGCATTGCGGCAATTGCAACATCACGGCCGTTCATAAGCTTACCGTCGGTTTCAATAACAACCTTGTTACGAAGGTCGTTCATAATGAGCGTCTGATGAGCCTCGGCAAGACCGAGTTCCCACGGCAGACCTGCATTGTAGATTGAGTTTCTCGGAGCAGCGCCTGTACCGCCGTCATAACCTGAAATAAGGATTACGCCTGCACCTGCTTTTGCAACGCCTGCGGCAACCGTACCTACACCGCATTCCGAAACGAGCTTAACAGAGATTCTTGCGTCTTTGTTAGAATTTTTGAGGTCGTAGATAAGCTGTGCAAGGTCCTCGATTGAGTAAATGTCGTGGTGCGGTGGGGGAGAGATGAGCGATACACCCGGTGTTGAATGACGGGTTTTTGCAATCCAGGGATAAACCTTTTTGCCCGGAAGATGTCCGCCTTCGCCCGGCTTTGCACCCTGAGCCATTTTAATCTGAATTTCGTTTGCAGATGTGAGGTATCTTGATGTAACACCGAAACGACCTGACGCAACCTGCTTGATTGCAGAACATCTGTCAACCTTCTGTCCTTTTGTGAGAAGTCGTTCAAGGCTTTCGCCGCCCTCACCGGAGTTTGATTTGCCGTGAAGCTGATTCATTGCAATCGCAAGTGTTTCGTGAGCCTCCTGTGAGATTGAACCGTAGGACATAGCGCCTGTCTTGAAACGCTTTACGATTGAATCAACGCTTTCAACCTCATCAAGCGGAACAGGAGTTTCTGCAAAGTTGAAGTCGAAAAGACCTCTGATGTTTACAGGATCCATTTCTTCGGAAATCATATGAGAATACTTTTTGTAAAGCTCATAGTCGCCTGTCCTTGTTGCCTGCTGGAGCATATATATAGTCTGCGGATTGTAGAGGTGTTCCTCTTTGCCGCTTCTGAACTTGTGTGAACCACGGGATTCAAGCTCATCGCTTACACCGAGGTCAAGCGGATCAAATGCCGCTGTGTGAAGTTTGTCAACATTCTTTTCGATATCCTTGATTGTGATACCGCCGATTCTGCTGACTGTGCCTGTGAAGTATTCGTCAATAACATCCTTGCCGATACCGATAGCCTCAAAAATCTGTGAGCCCTGATATGACTGGATTGTTGAAATACCCATTTTTGACGCAATCTTTACGATGCCGTGGAGAACTGCGCTGTTGTAATCGTCAACTGCTGCGTAGTAGTCCTTGTCAAGAAGGTCATCACCGATAAGCTCGTGAATTGTTTCCTGAGCAAGATACGGGTTGATTGCACTTGCACCGTAACCGAGAAGTGTTGCAAAATGATGAACTTCTCTCGGCTCACCGCTTTCAAGTATCATTGCAAGTGAAGTTCTCTTCTTTGTTGCAACAAGGTGCTGATGAAGAGCGGATACTGCAAGAAGTGACGGAATTGCAAGATGGTTTTCGTCAACTCCTCTGTCGGAGAGGATAAGAATATTTGCACCGTCATTGTAAGCCTTGTCAGCTTCAATGAAAAGTCGCTTAACAGCCTTTGAAAGTCTTGTGTTCTTGTAGTAGAGAATCGGGATAACCGCAACCTTAAAGCCCGGAATGTGCATATTCTTGATTTTGAGAATATCGGTTGATGTAAGAATCGGGTTGTGAATCTTCATAACCTTGCAGTTTTCGGGACGCTCCTCAAGGATGTTGCCGTCCTCGCCGATATAAATTGTTGTTGATGTTACAACTTCCTCACGGATTGCGTCAATCGGCGGGTTTGTAACCTGTGCAAAGAGCTGTTTGAAGTAGTTGAAAAGCGGCTGCGGTTCTTTTGAAAGAACTGCAAGTGGACTGTCTGTACCCATTGCGGCAATTGACTCTGTGCCGTTCTTTGCCATAGGAAGGATTGATGTCATAACATCTTCGTAGGTATATCCGAAAGCCTTCTGGAGTTTTTGTCTTTCTTTATATGAATGCTCCTCAACCTTCATATTAGGAATTTTGAGGTCTTTAAGACAAACAAGATTACTGTCGAGCCATTCGCCGTAAGGCTGTTTTGACGCATAATACTCTTTAAGTTCATCGTCATCAATGAGTCTGCCCTGAACCGTATCGACAAGAAGCATTTTGCCCGGGCGAAGTCTTTCCTTTGTAACAATCTTTGCGGGATCAATAGGAAGCGCACCGACTTCCGATGAAAGAATGAGGTTGCCGTCATTCGTGATGTAATATCTTGACGGACGCAGACCGTTACGGTCAAGAACCGCACCCATAATGTCACCGTCAGAGAAAAGGATTGACGCAGGACCGTCCCACGGCTCCATCATTGTTGCATAATACTGATAGAAGTCCTTTTTCTTCTGGCTCATTGTGCCGTTATTATCCCACGGCTCCGGAATTGTAATCATAACGGCAAGAGGAAGCTCCATGCCGCTCATTACGAGAAATTCAAGTGTGTTATCAAGCATTGCAGAGTCTGAACCCTCTGTGTTTACAACAGGAATAACCTTGTCAAGGTCGCCCTTGAGATGCTCCGAACGCATTGTTTCCTCACGGGCAAGCATCTTGTCAGCGTTGCCTCTGATTGTGTTGATTTCACCGTTGTGAACAATCATTCTGTTAGGATGAGCTCTCTGCCAGCTTGGATTTGTGTTGGTTGAAAAACGGGAGTGAACCATAGCGATTGCAGACTCGTAATCATCGTCCTGAAGATCAAGGAAGAAGTTACGGAGATCGCCGACAAGGAACATACCTTTATATACAATAGTTCTGCTTGAAAGCGAAACTACATATGTGTCTTCATTACTCTGTTCAAAAACTCTTCTTGCAACATAGAGCTTTCTGTCGAACGGAAGACCTCTCTTTACGCCGTGAGGTCTTTTGATAAAGCACTGCATAATTGCAGGCATACATTCAACAGCTCTGTGACCGAGTACCTCGGGCTTTGACGGAACATTTCTCCAGCCGAGAACTGTAAGACCTTCTTTTTCTGCAATGATTTCAAACATCTTCTTTGCCTGATTTCTTGCAAGCTCATTCTGAGGGAAGAAGAACATACCTACAGCGTAATCTCTTTCGGAACCGAGCTTAATGCCGATTTCAGCAGCTGCCTTCTTAAAAAATTTGTGTGAAATCTGGAGAAGAATACCTACGCCGTCACCTGTTTTGCCTTCGGCATCCTTACCTGCTCTGTGTTCGAGAGTTTCAACAATTGTCAGAGCGTTTGCCACGGTGTCGTGTGACTTGATACCCTTAATATTAACAACAGCTCCGATACCGCAGTTATCATGTTCAAACTTCGGAGAATACAGAGTCTTGTTGTTCTCTCTGACTGTCTGTTCCATTAATGATCACCCTTTCCTGTTAATCACAAAAATTATTCAGCGGACTTTTTATATACATATATATGTAAAAGGAAGTTTGCTTTCGTAAACTTATCGGTTCAAAGTGGCAATTAATGTTCTGCCGGTTAATAATCAATCATATATATGTAATTGTAAAATGCCCAATCTCTTCTCAGCGGTAAAACCGCTATGCTCAGCCTGTGCTATATCCTGCAAAGGTGAATGTGCAGGTCGGCTGATGTTCTGAAATGCCCTGTCATCGTTGATCAAGAAAAATCAGCACTTAGATTATATAACTATACATTGTGCTTTGTCAAGGGAAAATAGAGGAAAATTGCAACTTTTAAGGGCAAAACTTTCATTTTACTGTGATTGTTGTAGAAAATATGCAACTCTTATTGGTGTTTCAGCTTAATTTTGCAGGAAATTTAATAAAACTTGCAATTTCAAAACTTTTTTCAAAAAATGTATTGACAAATTCGCAAAAGTGGAATATACTAACAACATCAAAGACAGCAAGGGCGCTGTGAGCTGAGGCTTACAGTGTCCTTTTCTGTTTTTATAAAGCAAAAATCAGACCATTAAAATTTATTTTCAAAATGGATAGGAGAGAATTAAAATGGCAAAAGTTCCCGAAATTTTTGGCAGCATGGTATTTAATGATCAGAAGATGCAGGAAAGACTTCCAAAGTCAACTTACAAGGCTTTGAAAAAGACAATCCAGAACGGTGAACCGCTTGACCTCAGCGTTGCAAATGTTGTTGCGGCTGCTATGAAGGACTGGGCAGTTGAAATGGGCTGTACCCACTACACACACTGGTTCCAGCCGATGACAGGTATTACAGCCGAAAAGCATGACAGCTTTATCGCACCGAACGGCGAGGGTCAGGTTATCATGGAGTTCTCAGGTAAAGAGCTTGTAAAGGGCGAGCCTGATGCTTCTTCTTTCCCAAGCGGCGGTATTCGTGCCACATTCGAGGCAAGAGGATATACAACATGGGATCCGACATCATATGCATTCGTTAAGGACGGAACACTTTACATTCCTACAGCATTCTGTTCTTATACAGGCGAGGTTCTCGATAAGAAAACTCCTCTTCTTCGTTCAATGGAGAGAATTAATACAGAGGCTGTAAAGATTCTTCATCTTCTCGGCAAAGAAGATGTTACAAGAGTTACAACAACAGTAGGTCCGGAGCAGGAATACTTCCTTATTGATAGGGAAGCTTACGACCAGAGAGAGGATCTTATTTATACAGGCAGAACACTTTTCGGTGCAAAAGCTCCTAAAGGACAGGAACTTGACGACCATTACTTCGGTGCAATCAAGACAAGAGTTGCTGCTTATATGAAAGACCTTGACGAGGAACTCTGGAAACTCGGTATCCTTGCAAAGACAAAGCATAACGAAGTTGCTCCTTCACAGCACGAGCTTGCTCCTATCTTCACAACAACAAACATTGCAACCGACCACAATGAGCTTACAATGGAAGTTATGAAGAAAGTTGCCGAAAGACACGGTCTTGTTTGTCTTCTTCACGAAAAGCCGTTTGCAGGTGTTAACGGTTCCGGTAAGCACAACAACTGGTCAATTTCAACCAACACAGGCGAAAACCTTCTTGATCCCGGCAAGACTCCTGAAAACAACCTTCAGTTCCAGCTTTTCCTTGCAGCAGTTGTAAAGGCTGTTCACGAGTATCAGGATCTTCTCAGAATCACGGTTGCATCGGCAGGTAACGACCACCGTCTCGGCGCTAACGAAGCACCGCCTGCAATCATTTCAATGTATCTCGGTGATGACCTCGGCGAACTCGTTGATTCAATCATCAATGACAGAGAATATGTAAGCAAGGGTAAGCAGAAGATGAGAACAGGCGTTGATGTTCTTCCTGACTTTATGAAGGACACATCGGATCGTAACCGTACATCACCTTTTGCATTCACAGGTAACAAGTTTGAATTCAGAGCACTTGGTTCTTCACTTAACATTGCCTGCCCTAACTATATGCTCAACACTATGGTAGCCGAAGAACTTTCAGAGTTCTACGATGAGCTTAAAGATGCGGATGATATGGACGCAGCTATCAAGGCTCTTGTTAAGAAAGTATTCACAGAGCATCAGAACATTATCTTCAACGGCAACAACTACGCTCCCGAGTGGGTTGAAGAGGCTGAAAGAAGAGGACTTCTTAACCTCAAGTCACTTCCTGACGCAATGGAACACTTCCTTGATCAGAAGAATGTTGACCTCTTTGTTAAGAATAAGATTTGTTCGGCAGACGAAATCCGTGCAAGATATGAAATTGAGCTTGAAAGCTATTCTAAGCAGATTAACATTGAGGCTCTCACAATGATTGATATGGCTAAGAAGAACATTCTTCCTGCCGTTACATCATATGTAAGAGATCTTACGGATACAGCACTTGCCAAAAAGGCACTTTCAGACGCTATTCCTACAAGTGTTGAGGAAGACCTTATTACAAGCCTTTCAAACAAACTTGTATGTTTCTCAAAGAAAACTGCAGAGCTTGAAGAGGCTGTTATCAAGGCAAGCGACTACAGCGATGATAACCTCAAGTATGCTAAGTACTACAGAGAAACAGTATTTGCACTTATGCAGGAACTCAGAGCTGTCGGTGACGCAATGGAAACAGAAACAGCTTCGGAATACTGGCCTTATCCTTCATACGGCGAACTTCTTTTCGGTGTGTGATTGATAGAACCTCTATTTATACTAAATAACATTATTTATATTGTATAACAGGTAACACAACGGCGTGTGATTGACAGAATTAAACTGTCAACTCCACGCCGTTTTTGTTATTTTGATAAAAGGAGAGATTTATATGGCAGAACTAATTTACGGAGGCACAGGCGTCTGGTTTATGATCGGCGCATTACTCGTGTTCTTTATGCAGTGCGGATTCGCAATGGTTGAAACCGGTTTTACAAGAGCTAAAAACGCAGGTAACATCATTATGAAAAACCTGATGGACTTTTGTATCGGTACGGTTGTATTCAGCTTGTTAGGCTTCGGACTTATGATGTCTGAGGACTATGTTGCAGGATTCATCGGTGTTCCCAACCTCAATATGTTCACAGATTGGATGAACTTTGATTGGAACTCATTCGTATTCCAGCTTGTATTCTGTGCTACAGCAGCTACTATCGTTTCAGGTGCTATGGCAGAGCGTACAAAATTCTCGGCATACTGTGTTTACAGCGCAATTATTTCACTCGTTGTTTACCCGATTGAAGCAGGTTGGGTTTGGAACGGTCAGGGTTGGCTTGCACAGCTCGGCTGTATCGACTTTGCAGGTTCAATCGTAATTCATATGGTCGGCGGTATCTCGGCACTTGTCGGCGCAATCATTCTCGGACCCCGTATCGGTAAATACGGCAAGAACGGCAAGGTAAACGCTATCCCCGGTCACAGCATCACACTCGGTGCTCTCGGTGTATTTATTCTTTGGTTTGCATGGTACGGCTTTAACGGTGCCGCTGCTGAAGACGGCGCTCGTCTTGGTCAGATTCTTCTTACAACAACAATTGCTCCGGCAGTTGCAACAGTAACAACCATGCTCTTTACATGGATCAAGAACGGCAAGCCTGATGTTTCAATGTGTCTTAACGCATCACTCGCAGGTCTTGTAGCAATCACAGCAGGTTGTGCTGATGTTGATGCAATCGGTGCAGCAGTTATCGGTATCGTTTCAGGTATCCTCATCGTAGTAGCAGTTGAATTTGTTGATATCAAGCTTAAAATAGATGATCCTGTCGGCGCATTCTCGGTACACGGCGTAAACGGTATGTGGGGCGGCCTTGCAGTAGGTCTTTTCGCAACAGGTAACGGTCAGAACGGCATCACAGGTCTTTTCTACGGCGGTGGCTTTGCTCAGCTTGGTAAGCAGGCTCTCGGTATTGTTACAATCGTAGCTTGGACAGTTGTTTGCATGATTATCGTATTCACAATCATCAAAAAGACAGTAGGTCTTCGTGTTACAAAGGACGAAGAAATGAAGGGCCTCGATATCTGCGAGCACGGTCTTATCAGCGCATATGCAGACTTTATGCCAATCGGTGTCGGTACAGCTTCACTTGATGAAACATTTGATGTTGACAGCAATGTTCCTGTAACTCAGGCAGTTCCCGTTCAGCTTGCCGGCAAGTATGATATGGCTACCGACGGAACAAAGATTACTAAGATTGACATTCTTCTCAAGCAGTCAAAGCTTGAAGCTCTTAAAGAAGAAATGGATAAGCTCGGAATCACAGGTATGACAGTATCTCAGGTACTCGGTTGCGGTGCTCAGAAGGGTAAAGCAGAGTATTACCGTGGTGTTGCTATTGAAAGTAACCTCCTTCCTAAGATGAAGGTTGAAATCGTAGTTTGCAAGGTTCCTGTAAAGGCAGTTGTTGATGCGGCTGTAAAGGCACTTTACACAGGTCACATCGGTGACGGCAAAATCTTTATCTATGATGTTGAAGATGTTGTTAAGGTTAGAACAGGCGAAACAGGCTACGACGCTATGCAGGATATTGAATCTGTCTCTTATACACATCTGACGCTGCCGACGATATG
>ENA-OZAM01000879-OZAM01000879.1-human-gut-metagenome-genome-assembly--contig:-NODE-879-length-11018-cov-7.343519_pt1 | contig 11018 bp, 10 predicted proteins | sample MGYA00244205_ERZ653494 | MGnify/ENA primary metagenome ERZ653494 (study PRJEB26926, sample SAMN06165132) | human gut metagenome | biome: ENVO:00009003; feature: ENVO:2100002; material: ENVO:00002003... | reverse complement strand
CACTGCATATCGTCGGCAGCGTCAGATGTGTATAAGAGACAGATCCACAACCGCGTTGTGAATGGTATTTCCATGAATAATTATAAAAACTATTATAAAATTCATTTCAAACTCCTAATCTAGTCACCCAATACTCTGGTTACACAGATCGGGGAACGGTAAAATGCATTGGAGATCTTGATTCCTGTCTTCTTAGAACTTGCATGTACGATCTGTCCGTTTCCAATGTAAATTGCAACATGGCTGATGCTGCTTCCGCTTCCGTAGAAGAATAAATCTCCCGGTTTTGCCTCTGATGCACTGATCCTTGTACCACAATTTGCCTGTGCTTTAGAGGAATGTGGCAGATATACACCGTATTTTGCAAAAATAGAAAGTGTAAATCCGGAACAGTCAGCGCCGTTTGTCAGGCTTGTACCACCCCAGACATACGGATTTCCAACAAACTGTGTTGCATAGGAGATCAGATCTACTCTGACATCGGATACTCCGTTGCCATAGCGAACCTCTGTCATGGTCATTGCTTTTGGAAGCTGTACGGAAATATCTACATAGTCTTTGCTGATAAATCCGTTGGTGTTATCTAAATCGACTTTTACCCAGCCGCTTAAATCTTCTAAAACGTTCAGTTCCTCACCCTGTGGCATTAATGCTAAAATGCTGCACTCTGTATTTGGCTCTTCCCTGACATTTAAAGTTGGTGTCTTAACGGTTGCAATCGTCTGCTTTACTTCTTCTGCACGGGCTGCTGCCTCTTCTCCCGTGATCAGGTAATCTGCACTGACATAACCTGTCACATCACCGGACTGAATCTTATACCAGCCATCTAAAGTCTCTAAGATCTCGCCTGCGGCATTCTTTGGCATCTTACCTACCATGCTGCTGTCTGCAGAAGGAGTCTCTCTGACATTCAAGGTCTCCTCAACATTTGCAATTCCTAAATTTGTATATCCATAAATGGTAGAAGGTGCTTCCTGTGTCACCTCTGCGGTATTCTCTGATACACTCGCCTGCTCTTCCTGTTCTGTAGGCTTGTCCTTAATTGCTTCTGTAAACAATGCTCCCGCACCGGCAACGGTCTGTACCTTGTTCGCTTCCTTAGCCTGTGCTGTTAAGCCTGTCAGATTACTTCCTGTAAAAATAATGGTTCCTGCCATTGCGATTGCAAAAAACCGATTTATATTCTGATTCATAAAAACCTCCTGATAAAAGAAAAACAGTAGAATATGTAATACTCTACTGTTACGTTGTTTTTAAATTATAACAACATTTTTTTACACTGTCAACACATTTGCGTAATATTTGCGTAACATTTGTCATTTTTATAAATCAAAATAGATCCTTGCGATCTTAATATCCTGCTGTAACTGCGCTTTTAATTCATCTATGGATGCAAATTTTACCTCTGCACGGATGCGGTGTAAAAATTCCACTTCTACCGCCATATCATAAACATCGTCAGAAAAATCCAGCACATGTGTCTCGACACCGATCGGATTATCTCCCTCGATCGTCGGTTTACATCCGACATTGGTGATTCCACAGTATTCCTCTCCTCCGATCAGAATCCTTGTGATATAGACTCCAAATGGCGGCAGCAGTTTGTCAGCCTCAGGCACCAGATTTACGGTTGGGAATCCGATCGTTCTTCCGATCTCATTTCCATGCTCTACGATGCCTTGCACAAAAAATGAATAACCTAGCAGTTCATTTGCCTTTTCGATATTGCCTTCTTTGATATATTCACGGATATAGGTGCTGCTGATATCCCTTCCGTCACTCTGGATCTTTTCGATCACCTGTACCTCATAACCGAATTTGTCAGCATACTCTAAAAGAAGCTGGTAATCTCCCATCCGGTTATGTCCAAAGTGAAAATCAGTACCGACCACCATGTATTTTACATGCAGTTTTTCTACCATCATACGAATAAAATCCACTGCATCCATATTGCGGATCTCCTCTGTAAAAGGACATTCCACTACATAGTCAATCCCGATATTTTCAAAGATATGCATCTTTTCCTCATTGGTCGTCAGCACGTCTCCACGGTCGTCTTCCACCTTTTTTCTCGGAGGAATATCAAAGGTAAATACCACGGCTTTCAGATCGTCTGCTTTTTTCTCTAATACGGTATCTAAAAGCAGACGGTGTCCTCTGTGTATCCCATCGAATTTTCCAAATGTGATGACCGTAGATTCTTCTATATTAAAATCCGTTGTTCCTCTTAAATAAATCATTTTACTCTCTCACTTACTGTTCCAAAAAAATTTTCACAGGCTTGTAATTTTCCTGTCTTTTATCATAACGGTAGATTCCGATAAACCGTCCTTCTTCATCATAGATGCGGACCGACTCCGTTTCATCCGATATCGGCGGTGTTACAAAAAATGCTTTTGCAATACGGTTGCCGTTATAAAGTATTTTGCCGTATTTTTTTTGTACCGTTACCGCTTCTAATGCACGAAATACATAGTCTGTCGGATAAAGGATCTGTTCTAGCTCTCCTGCATCCCGTTTTTTCTCAATTTCTCCTAAGGTCAATGCCTGTTCTATGGAAAAATCTGCCACTCTTGTCCGTTTTAACGACTCCATACAACCACCACAGCCCAGTTTCAGACCAATATCGTGGCAAAGAGTACGGATATACGTTCCTTTCGAGCAATGTACCCGCATGGTCACACGCGGAAGTTCTATGTTCACGATTTCAATCTCATAAATCTGAACCGGTCTGGGTTTACGCTCTACCTCGATCCCATTTCTTGCAAGGTCGCACAGTTTTTTTCCGTTGACCTTTAATGCAGAATACATCGGTGGTATCTGTTCGTATGCTCCGACAAATCCCATAATGGCTTTTTTTACTTCTTCTTCACTGCAGGTTACCGCCGACTGCTCTAACACGGTTCCTGTGGTGTCCTGCGTATCGGTGGTCTGTCCAAGCAGCAGGACTGCCTCATAGACCTTGTCCTTATCGGTTAAAAGGTCGCAGACTTTTGTGGCTTTTCCAAGACATACCGGCAGCACCCCTTCTGCCTGTGGGTCTAAGGTTCCGGTATGTCCGATCTTTTTCTGCCCTGCGATTCCACGCAGTTTTGCCACTACATCGTGGGAAGTATAGCCTTTTTCTTTGTATACATTTAAAATACCGTTTAGCATCTTCTCACCCTTTATCTGTTAGAAGCATCAGAAGGCAGTTGTTTTTTCATCTCTTCTAAGATTTTTTCTAAAATTTCGTCTGCATTTCCTTCCATAGAAACTCCTGCTGCACGGACATGACCTCCACCGCCATACTCCATGGCAACTCTCGCCACATCCACGCCTCCGTTAGAACGCATGCTGACTTTGTAACCGTCCTCTGTCTCATACAGAAAAACAGCCGCCTCTACATCTTTGGTCACACGAAGCTGGCTGATGATCCCATCTAAATGCTTTGGCAATACCTCAAATTTTTCCATCTGTTCTTTTGTCACTATGGAAGTAATGACCGCACCACCAAGCTCTAATTTAGACTGTACCAGTGCCTGACCTAAGATTCGGTTCTGCTCATAAGTCTTTGTATAAAAGGTCTTATCTACGATCTCGGTAAAATCGATTCCCATATCCATCAGCTTTCCGGCAATGTTCATGGTCTTTGCCGAAGTTGAGGAATACTGGAATACTCCGGTATCATGGATGATCCCCACATAGATACACTCTGCAATCTCCCTTGAAATCTTTTTTTCGTCTAAAAGCTCAAATACCAGCTCCGAAGCAGAGCTTGCATGAGGAAAGATATAGTTCTCATCTGCAAAACTCTGGTTGCTGATATGATGGTCGATGCAGATTGTCTTTTTTGCTGCCGTAAAATACTGTGCAGCCTCTCCTAAACGTCCGGTATCTCCACAATCCTGTGCGATAAACAAGTCATATGGCTCATGCTCTGTACATTCATGGATAATTTCTTCGGAGCGTTTTAAGAATTTAAAAATATTTGGAATCGGTTCTAAATATAAATCCACCTGAATCTGCGGATAGTTGTCTTTGATGTAATTATAGGTTGCAAGACAGGAACCTACGCAGTCACCGTCCGGACGGACGTGTCCTGCGATTGCTGCTGTCTGTACTCCCTGTAACTGTGAATCCAAGTCCTTCATTTTTTTTCCCCCGGTCTCGCTGTATCTCTACTCCTGTATATCCTTTGTTACATCATCTATCAGTTTTGACATATTGACACCATATTCAATGGACTGGTCTAAAATAAACTGTACCTGTGGTGTGTTACGCAAATTGATATTCTTTGCCAGCGTTCTTCGGATATAGCCTTCCGCACTCTTTAAGCCTGCGATCGTATCTTTCTGGGACTGTTCATCCCCTAAAACAGAAATATATGCTTTACAGGTCTTTAAGTCCGGTGCTACTTCTACTGCAACCACACTGGTCATCGGATTGATCCGCGGGTCTTTGATCTCCCCACGGATGATATTGGAAAGTTCTCTTAGAACTTCCTCATTAATCCTTGTATTCTTAATACTGTTTTTTCGCATTCTGCCTCTATTCCCTTCGTTCTATCTCGGCACTTCTACCATAATATATGCTTCAATCTGATCTAATTCCTGAATATCATTGAAGTCTTCAAATACCAGACCACATTCATAGCCTGCTTTTACTTCTTTTACATCATCTTTAAAACGTTTTAAGGATGCAAGATTTCCTTCAAAGATCTGTTTTCCTTCTCTGGAAATACGTACCATACAGCCACGCTGGAAAGAACCGTCTAAGACATAGGAACCTGCAATATTTCCAACGCCGGATGCTTTAAAGATCTGACGTACTTCTGCATGACCGATGACTTTTTCTTCAAAGATCGGGTCTAACATTCCCTTCATGGCAGCTTCTACATCCTCGATGGCATTGTAGATGATCTTGTACAGACGCACATCTACACCCTCACGGTCTGCAATCGCTTTTGCAGTGGTATCCGGGCGTACGTTAAATCCGATAATGATGGCATTGGATGCAGATGCTAACGTAACGTCGGATTCGTTGATCGCACCAACACCGCCATGGATGACTTTGACTACAACCTCTTCGTTTGAGAGTTTTACAAGACTCTGTTTTACTGCTTCTACAGAACCCTGAACATCTGCTTTGACGATGATATCTAACTCTTTGACATTTCCGGACTGGATCTGGGAGAACAGATCGTCTAAGGACATCTTGGATTTTGTCTCTTCGATCAGGCGGTTCTTGCCTTCTGAAATAAAGGTTTCTGCAAAGCTTCTTGCCTCTTTTTCTGTCTCCGTGGATACAAATACTTCTCCTGCTCCCGGTACACTGGATAATCCTAAAATCTCTACCGGTGTAGATGGTCCTGCCTCTTTTACATTGCGTCCCTTGTCATCGATCATGGCACGGACACGTCCGTAACTGCTTCCGCAGGCAATCGGCTGACCGACTTTTAAGGTTCCTTTCTGTACTAAAACAGTTGCTACCGCACCACGGCCTTTATCCAGTCTTGCCTCGATGACGATACCACGCGCCTGACGTTTTGGATTTGCCTTTAACTCACAGATCTCTGCTGTTAACAGGATCATCTCTAAGAGCTGGTCAATACCTTCCCGTGTATGTGCGGATACCGGAACGAAGATGGTGCTTCCACCCCAGTCTTCCGGAATTAATTCATATTCTGCAAGCTCCTGTTTTACTTTTTCAATATTGGCATTCGGCTTATCAATCTTGTTAACTGCAACAATAATCTCGATGCCTGCTGCTTTTGCATGGTTGATCGCCTCTACCGTCTGTGGCATGACTCCATCGTCTGCTGCTACAACTAAGATCGCAATATCTGTGGAATTTGCTCCACGCATACGCATTGCCGTAAATGCCTCGTGTCCCGGTGTGTCTAAGAAAGTGATCTTTTCTCCGTTGATCTCTACCATATAGGCACCGATGTGCTGGGTAATACCACCAGCCTCACGGTCTGTTACATGAGTATCACGAATCGCATCCAACAGAGAAGTCTTACCGTGGTCAACATGACCCATAACGCAGACTACCGGTGGACGTTTTACCATCGTGCTTTCGTCTTCTTCTTCCTCTCTTAAGAGTTCTTCGATCACATCGACTTTTACTTCATGTTCTGCTAAACAGTTGAACTCTAAAGCGATCTCTTCTGCAGTATCGTAATCCACATCCTGGTTTACGGTTACCATCGTTCCTTTTAAGAACAGTTTCTTTACAATTTCTGACGGCTGAACCTTCATCTTATCTGCTAATTCACGGATTGTCAGTGAATCCGGCAGTGTGATGGTACGGATAGTCTCTTCTTTTTTCTCCTGTGGCTGCTGTGGCTGTTTTTTCTTCTTACCGCCATTCTTCTCTAAATTAATATAACGCTCCTGCTTCTTGTTGCCGAAGTTATCTTTATTCTGACCCTTATTCTTCTTATCGTTTCTACGGGTATCTCTGCGGTCTTTTCCGTTATTTTCTTCTACCGGTGTCGCATTCTTGTTGAATTTGTTGATCTCCTGATCTAATCTCGGACGAGATTCTTTCTGGCGATTCTGACCGACTCTGTTGTTACCTCTATTGTTTTGGTTATAATTGGCATTCGGTTTATGATTCGTACGGCCGTTCTGATTCTGGCGATTATTTTCCTCATTTCTAGGTCTCCTCTCACCCTGTCTGTCTGCCTGCTGTGCGCGGATCGGACGATCTCCCTGTGGACGTACCGGTCTTTCTCCCTGCGGGCGTTCCCCCTGTGGACGCATCGGACGGTCTCCCTGCGGTCTTGCCGGTCTGGCTCCACCCTGTGGTCTTGCACCTCTGTTTCCGTTCTGATTGTTATGCTGTCCGTTATTTCTGCGGTTATTCGGCTGTTTACTGTTCTGTGGATTGTATACTGCCGTAATACTGGATTTTTTCTTCTGACGTTCCTGATGTGCGTCTTCTTCCTTTTCTGCTGCCTTTGGTGCAGCTTTTTCCTCTTTTACCGGTTCGCTCTTTGCAAACTTTTTCTTAACAACCCGGATCACATCGTCCTCAATAGAACTCATGTGACTCTTCACCTCTATATTCTGCTCTGATAAGTACTGTAATATTTCCTTAGACTGTATATTTAATTCCTTTGCAAGTTCATGCACTTTGACTTTTGCCATTCCATTTCCTCCATTATTCAATTTTCTCACCGCTTAGTATCTTACTCTCTAACGCTTTTGCAAATCCGCTATCGATAACTGCAATGGAAGCCCGATACTGTTTTCCGATACATCTTCCTAAATCCTCTTTTACCGCATATTCATAATATGGCACTTCGTAAAATGCACACATGTTGCGGAACAATTTTTTCGTATTATCGGAAGCATCCTTTGCCACGATGACTAAGCCGGCTTTTCCTGCCTTGACCGCTTTTTCCGTTGAAAATTCCCCACTCTCTATCTTCCGTCCTCTCGCAGCTAACCCAAGCATCTGCAAGACTTTATCATTTTTCAATCGCTTCCATCTCCTCTTCGAGCTGTTCATAGATTTCTTTGGGAATCGCAGTCTTTAATGAGCGCTCCAGTCCTTTGGACTTCTCTGCTTTTTTCAGACATTCACTGTCTGCACAAAGATATGCGCCTCTTCCATTCTTCTTTCCTGTCGCATCTAGGATGATCTCATTCTCGGATGTCTTGATGACGCGAATCATTTCCCGCTTATTTTTCATTTCACCGCATCCTACACATTGACGCATCGGGACTTTTTTACTCGTCATAGTCGTTCACTTCATCCTCATCTATTTCCTGATAGTTATCTAATTCTTCCTCTATATCAGGTTCAATGTACTCGCCGTTCTCATCATAGTACTCTTCCCCATCTTCGTAATATTCATCCTCATAATCATTCTCGTAATCGATGAAGTCACCGGCTTCTCTTGCCTGTGTCTCACTCTTTATATCGATCTTGAATCCGGTCAGTCTTGCAGCAAGTCTTGCATTCTGTCCCTCTTTTCCGATTGCTAAGGATAACTGATAATCCGGTACAACAACCTTTGCTGTCTTTTCTTCATCATCTGCAATAACAGAGATAACTTTTGCAGGGCTTAATGCATTCTGGATTAAAATTGCGGAGTTCTCACACCAGTTGATAATGTCGATCTTCTCGCCTCGCAGCTCATTTACGATCGCATTGACACGCGCACCGTTCATTCCGACGCAAGCGCCTACCGGATCAACATCCGGGTCATTGGAATATACGGCAATCTTCGTTCTGCTTCCTGCCTCTCTTGCAATGCTCTTGATCTCAACGATACCGTCTCTTACTTCTGTTACCTCTGATTCAAAGAGACGTTTTACTAATTCCGGATGTGTTCTAGACACTAAGATCTTTGGTCCTTTTGAAGTGGATTTTACTTCTAAAATATAGAGTTTGATACGTTCGGTAGGTTTGAACACTTCCCCTTTGATCTGTTCGCCCTCTGTTAAGATTGCATCTACTTTTCCAAGATTGATGCTTACATTCTTACCGATATAACGCTGAACAACGCCAGTTACCACATCGCGTTCTTTGCTGTAATATTCATCGAACAGTACCTTTCTCTCTTCCTCACGGATCTTCTGCAAGATGACGTTCTTTGCATTCTGTGTTGCGATACGTCCGAATTCTTTGGATCTTACCTCAATGTTTACGGTATCTCCAAGATCATATCTTGAGTCGATCATTTTTGCGTTTGCAAGGCTGATCTCAAGACAGGGATCTTCGACCTCTTCGACTACGGTTTTTTCCTGATATACATGGAACTCGCAGGTCTCCGGATCGATGTTTACTTTAATGTTATCTGATTTTCCAAAATGATTCTTACAAGCGGTAACTAAAGAGTTCTCTATTGCCTCAAGTAAGGTATCCTTACTGATATTTTTTTCCTCTTCTAATACATTTAACGCTTCTAACAATTCATTGTTCATTATGATATTCCTCCCATTTAATTTGTTATTGTACGCTAAAAATCAAATGCTAAACGGATCAATGCGATATCCGTTTTTGCAAAAGTCAATTTTTCGTCTTCTTCTGTCTGAATTGTTACGGTATCATCGTCATAACCGGTTAAAACTCCGTAAAATTCTTTGCTGCCGTTCATGGAACGATAGGTACGGATCTCTAATTCTTTTCCCATACTGCGAATATAATCTTTTTCCTTTTTGAGCGGTCTGCCAAGTCCCGGTGAACTCACTTCAAACACATAGGAATCTTCAATATAATCTTCCCTGTCTAAAATCTCATTCATCTCTCTTGCTACAATTTCGCAGTCATCCACCGTAATGCCGCCTTCTTTATCAATATAGGCTCTTAAATACCATGCACTTCCCTCTTTGGCATACTCCACGTCTACGAGTTCAAAATTGTTCCTTTCGAGAATCGGGGTAATCCAGTGTTCCGTCTGTGTCTCATACATCTGTCTTTTTGACATATTCCCACCTTCTTTCATTTCCATTCTGGCTGTCATTGCTGTTCTTTCGGACATGACCCTAACATAAAATCAAGAGCGGACAACTGTCCGCTCTCAACCTAGTTAACTCTACATATCGTATATATGATAACACTTGCCACATAGAAATGCAAGTGTTTCCAATAAAAAATGCTCAAAACCGATTAATTCATGGCTTTGCGCATCTTCAAGGGTTGGGCTATTCATTAATGAATAAACAGTTCGTAGGGGAATCGAACCCCTGTTTTCGCCGTGAGAGGGCGACGTCTTAACCGCTTGACCAACGAACCTTAGTATTTATTTTGTTGAACCGCGTCAACAAATGCTATTATATATGGTCTTATAGAAAAATGCAAGTACTTTTTTTAAATTTTTTAAATTTTGTAAATGTCAATATTAAATGCGAAAGTTTTTTTAAAAAAATTTTTCCTATTCCAATGCCTCTAATTCCTGTTCAAACATCTGCCTTGCAGTCTTATATCCAAAAATTCTTCTAGGATAATCATTTATCCAATTTTCTATATCTTTGATCTCCTTTTGAGTTTTTGCATCAAAATTTTCTCCCTTAGGTATCTTTCGACGTATCATTTTATTAGCTACTTCATTTGAACCACGTTCCCAACTACTATACGGATGACAATAATAGATTTTCGTTCTGTTTCCAGTCTTAATAACAGAATGTTCCATCCCTTCACAATCTGAAAATTCTGCTCCATTATCTACAGTAATTGTTTTAAACACATCTTGAAATTTTTTACCCCATTTTCTTTCCAAACGGTTCAGGACTCTTATCACAGATTCTGTCTTTCCATCCGGCATCTTATAGATCAATTCATTTCTAGTCTTTCTTTCCGTTAAAACCAGCATTACATTTTTAGACTTTCCACGTTTCCCCTTTACTGTATCCATCTCCCAATGTCCAAAATCCTCCCTATTATCAATCTTTTCTGGACGCTTTTCAATACTTTCACCTATTCCGGCTCTCTTTTGATATCGCTTTACCCTATTATACTCCCTTTTCCGCTTTCCTTTTACTGAAAGAGATTTATTAGTAACTTTCAAAAAAATCCCTTTATCTATATAACTATATAATGTAGTCACACAAATTTCTGTTTTAAATTCTTTCCCGGTTTCCTTTATCTCTCCTATAACCGCCTCAGGACTATAGCCATCTCTAACAATCTTATTTTCTATGTATGATGCCAGTTCTAAATCTTTTCCAATTTTCAGTTCCGGTCCTTTGGCTTTTAAGTTCTCTCGATATTTCTTTTCTGCCATATCACAGCTATAACGCTTTTCCTTTTCCAAAGTTGTGTTTAATGCTTCAAATTCTCCTCTTTTTATTTCTCTATATATCGTACTAATATGAACATGAAGAATATTCGCTATTTCTTTTTTACTATGCCCTGCATTTAATAAGGTTTCAATTTTTATTCTGTCTGCTTTTGTCAAATGTTTAAACGTTCTCATACTCATCTCTCCCCAAGTTTTATCGTAATTGTTACTTTATTTTTCTAATCTATCTCTTTATTATTTACGATTATACACTTTCAAAGATTTTTACTCAAACATAACT
>ENA-OZAM01000876-OZAM01000876.1-human-gut-metagenome-genome-assembly--contig:-NODE-876-length-11039-cov-4.730881_pt1 | contig 11039 bp, 7 predicted proteins | sample MGYA00244205_ERZ653494 | MGnify/ENA primary metagenome ERZ653494 (study PRJEB26926, sample SAMN06165132) | human gut metagenome | biome: ENVO:00009003; feature: ENVO:2100002; material: ENVO:00002003... | reverse complement strand
CACACTGCATATCGTCGGCAGCGTCAGATGTGTATAAGAGACAGCATCACGGTCGAGCACATAGCAATGTCCTGCGAATTCGCGCGCGCCCTCCACGGCGTTCGGCGTGTAGGCGGGCACTTCGCGCAGGCAATCGTAGAATTCCTGCGGCGGAATGTGCTGGAAGGCGATCGCCGGCACCGCCTGCCCGTCGCCATTGCGCCTGCCCAACTCGCGTTGCACGCGCTTCAGCCATTCGACGGCTTCCGGAGAGGGGGTGCCGTAGCCGTCGGAATCGGCCAAATCCCAGCCGCGCGAATTCGCCGCGTATTTCGCGTATTCGGTGACCGACTGCCGTCCGTTGCCGTCGTCCGCGTCTGCCGTGTCGGCGTAATCGCCCGAATTGACCATCATCACGCTCATTGTGATACGCCCCGAACCGTCGGACGCTTCGATCGGCAACGCGAACGTGCCCGGTTCGAGCGCCAACGGCGACGAGCCGGCGACGGGATTCATACAGCCGGCAAACTCGCGGTAAAGATCGTCCTGTTCGTCGGCGAGGATGCCGCATTGGAAATCATGGTTGCCGTACGTCGCGGCGAAGGGGATGCGCGATTCCAACGCCGGCCCCAAAAACGCGGCGAACGTGTCGCGCACTTTCTGCCGTGTCTCGTCGAGCAGCGACGCCGCGGTGACGCGATTGATGGCTTCCGCCCACGATTCCAGCTTGCTGGCAGAACCGTTGCGACCTGCGCTTTTCACCAGTTTCGGCGAATCGGTGCCGATGCCGTCGATCATCCACCGTTCGTCGGAGGGCTGCGATTTGGTCAGTGTTTTGGCGATCGGATGACGTTTGATGCCACGGATTTTCGCTTCGATTTCGGTGACCGCGCGCACGTGCGTACCGGGCTGTTCGCCACGGCGACGTAGAAACGTATCGATATATGCCGGATCGTAGCCGCGGATCTGATCGCCGGTGAGCACGATGAGGTCGGGATGTGCCTTCCTGATAGCGGCTTCGATCAGCCGAATCGTGTCTTCGCGCACGTCCGGACCATCCTGAATATCAGCCATTTGCAGCACCCGGAACGTACCGTCGCTGTTGAATCGCAAGCTCATGATGCCCACTGTACTGCGGCAAATCTGGATATGGGGTGAAATAAGGGCGCGAAAATCGCAAACCATGCCGTCATATCGCGGAATACCGGCAAAATATGGGATTGGTTGTCGCTAGTATGGGCGGCAGTGCAGGTAGGTAACATGCACGTAACAATGTGGATTGGCAGAAGGCCGATCCGACTTTACAGATAAGGAGGAGTGATGGGTCAGGATCAATCGTCAGTGTTTGATCTCGCGGCAGTCGCCGCGGCGTCCAACGGAGGGAACAACGACCCGCTGCTGCCTCCGGCGCGTTACATTGGAGCTCCGCAAAAGCCCAGCAAGATGCCGTACAACAAGTACGTCGCATACGATAAGCAGGTGCCGTTTGATTTCCCGGAGCGTACGTGGCCGGGCAAGCGACTGCAGCGTGCACCGCGTTGGTGCTCCGTCGATCTTCGCGACGGCAACCAGGCCCTCGTCAACCCGATGGATTCCGAGCGCAAGCTGCGTTTCTGGAATCTGCTCGTGTCGATGGGCTTCAAGGAGATCGAGGTCGGTTTTCCGTCGGCTTCCGAAACCGATTACGACTTCATCCGCATGCTGATCGAGCGCGAGCTCATTCCGGATGACGTCACCATCGTCGTGCTCACCCAGGCCCGTGAGCACCTGATTCGCAAGACTTACGAGTGTCTGAAGGGCGCCAAGCGCGCCGTCGTGCACTTCTACAATTCCGTGTCCGTGCTGCAGCGCGAGGTCGTGTTCCGCAAGGACAAGGCCGGCATCAAGAAGCTCGCCACCGACGCGGCCACCCTGTGCAAGGAGCTCGAGGGCGAAGCCAAGGGCATCGACCTGTACTACGAGTATTCTCCGGAATCCTTCACCGGCACCGAGCCGGAGTACGCAGTCGAGGTGTGCAACGCGGTGATCGACGTCATCAAGCCGACGCCGGAACATCCGATGATCATCAACCTGCCGGCAACCGTGGAAATGACCACGCCGAACGTCTTCGCCGACGAGGTCGAGTATGTGTCCAACCACCTCGTGCCGCGTGACGCCGTGGTGCTCTCCCTGCATCCGCACAACGATGAGGGCATGGGCGTTGCCGCCACCGAGCTGGCGGTGCTGGCCGGTGCCGACCGCGTGGAAGGCTGCCTGCTGGGCAACGGCGAGCGTACCGGCAACGTCGACCTGGTCACCCTTGGTCTGAACTTCCTGACCCAGGGCATCGATCCGCAGATCGACTACTCCAACGTTCCGGAAATCCGCAAGACCGTCGAATACTGCAACCAGATCAAGATCTCCGAGCGCCATCCGTATGCGGGCAACTTCGTGTTCACCGCGTTCTCCGGCTCCCACCAGGACGCCATCAAGAAGGGTCTTGAGGCCCGTCAGGTGGCCGCCGACCGTGCTGGCGCCGATCTGGACAGCTTCGTGTGGCTCGTGCCGTACCTGCCGATCGACCCGAAGGACATCGGCCGTTCCTACGAGGCCATCATCCGCGTGAACTCCCAGTCTGGCAAGGGCGGCATGGCCTACCTGCTGAAGACCAACCACAACCTTGATCTGCCGAAGCGTCTGCAGGTCGAGTTCGAGAAGGTCGTGCAGAACTACGCCGATGAGACCAAGAAGGAAGTCAAGGACGAGGACATCTGGCGTCTGTTCAAGGACGAGTACCTGCCGGTCGAGGAATCCGGCGCCACCGCGGCCGGTGTCGTGGTCGGCGACAGCAAGGACGAGACCCTGAAGCAGTGGGGCCGTCTGAAACTGCTGAAGGTGTCCGTCTCCTCCGGCGAGGATGGTTCCGACACCGTGCTCAAGGCCAGGATTCTCGACCGCGGCGTGAACGTTGGTGTCGACGAGCCGGTGGAGCGTGAGGTCTCCGGCATCGGCAACGGTCCGATCGCCGCCTTCCTCAACGCCGTGAGCAACTTTGGCATCGAGGCTTCGGTGATGGATTACGTGGAGCACACCATGTCCGTCGGCACCGATGCCATGGCCGCTTCCTATGTGGAATGCCAGATCGGCGAGGAAGACAACACGAGCATCGTGTGGGGCGTCGGCATCGATACCTCCATCGTCACCAGCTCGCTGAAGGCCATCATCTCGGCCATCAACCGTTCCGAGCGCTGATTGCGCTGATTGCACGGACGCGTTGAGCAAACGCGCCGGATATGATTCGAGGGGCTTTCTGGGTAACCGGGAAGCCCCTCGTCGTTGTCATGTGCCATGCGATGCGCCCGCTCACAAGTATGACGAGCGCGTTCCGTGACGCTTCCCCCTCCGCGGATGAAGGGTGTCACAAGGCCGCCACACCAAGTTGTACAACGATGTAAAACACGGTATAGTACATCGTTATAAAACCTGTATCTGCTTACTGAAGGATCTTCCATGTCGGCCAATTATTCCCTGCTGTGTTATACACGCGAAGCCACCGGACGCGAAGAGGCGAACAACGAGGACATCGCCTACAGCATGCATTTGGCGCTACGTTCCGGCGATGACGCCGAGTGGCAGCCGCTGAACGAAAACTATGGCATCTTCTTCGCGGCCGGTGTACCGATCGCCGCTGCGACCGCGGAGTCCCGCCGTGCGTGCACGGCCGCGGCGCGCTTCGCCGCCGACCCGTTCGACGCGCCTCGCCCCGCCACCGACGCCGTCGCCCATGGCGTGGTCATGCCCGGTATGGATATCACGCTGAAATCGCTGAAGAACCCGTTCCTGTTCCGTCTCGCGGACGGACGATTCGCCATCGCCGCGACCCGTACCGCCCGCGGCGGTGAACCGGATGGTTCCGAACGGTCGGCATTCCTGCTCGCCATCAGCGATGATCTGACGGCGTTCGACCAGCGGGGGCTGGTGCTGTTGCGCACCACCGGTGGGGTCAATCGCCCGTCCGTCTCTTTCGACGCCGCGGACGCGTGCTACGTCGTCTCCTGGACCGGTGACGATGGCAAGGCACGCACCGCGCGGACGGCCGATATCGTAGCCGCCGCCGGTTCGGGCAGGCCGCTTGATGTCGTGGAATCGGCGTCGTCGCAGCCGTTGCGTCAGACCGGGGATTGCGGCATTCCGAACGCCGTCGTCGGCAACAGCATCGCCATCAGTGAGCCGGAGGCCGAGCGCCTGATCGAGCGCTTCGGCCGCATCCGCAATACCGGAACGTCCGTGCCCGCCCAGCGAATCGATGCGGGCCTGCATGGTGAGGATGCCCGGAATGCGGTTCTGGCCTTGGCCGCAACCCGTGCGGAACTGTCATACAGCGACGGTTCGCAGGCCACGCGCGCGGTGGATTGGAACATGGCCCAGCTTGAGGCCATCGGCCAGGAGGCCTCCGAGGGAACGTTCAAGGCCGGCCAGACCCGTACCGTCGAAGGTGTGATCCGCCAGAGCGTCTATCCGGTGCCGTTCGCGGTGGAGCGCGCCGATCCATCGGTGTTCGCGTGGGATTTCAATGGCAAGCCGATGTTCATGTTCATCGCCACCGATGACACCGACGGCAATTGCGTGGATCCGAACGACGGTAGAACCCATATGCCGCTGCGCATCGCCGACTCCATCGAAGCGCTTTCCGACGCCGCGGGTGGACGGGCCAAGGAGATCGATCTGCTCGCATGCGGCGATCTCAATAGCGAAGATCGTCCGATGACCGGCTGCTTCTGGGCGCCGGAACTGCATGTGATCGGCGGCAAGCTGTCGGTCCTGTTCATGCCCTGCTTCGATGGGCCGCGCGTCAATCCCGACGGCACCCCCAACGATCGTGCCGGCAAACCGGACATGTGGACCGGCAGCTGCCACATCATGCAGCTCAAGCAGCATTCCGACGGCACGGATTTTGATCCGCGCGAGCCGGAGAACTGGACGGTGCCCGAGCCTATCCTCGACCCGGATGGCGAGACGCTCAATCCGATCCAGCGCATTTCGCTTGACATGACCGTGTTGTGCGATTCGGGCCGCTGGTACTACGCATGGCAGCAGGTCGGCAGCATCTGGATCGCCAGCTTTGACCCGGCTCGTCCGGCGAGGCTCACCAGCAAGCCGAAGCAGATCGTCGTGCCGGAATTCGCATGGGACAACATGATCGCCGAAGGACCGAACGCCATCGTGCATGACGGAACGATTTTCCTGATCTACTCGGGCTCGCTGGTCGGCATCGACTACACGACCGGCCTGGTCACCGCCCCGGCTGGACAGGGGGCCGATCTCACCGACGCCAGCGTATGGACGAAGCTCGATTATCCGCTGCAGAAGTCCGGCATGTACAACGGGCGTTGGCAGCTCGGCACCGGCCACGGCATGTGGTCGCATGACGAGGACGGCAACCTCATCTACGTGTTCCACAACGCCGAATACGAGCACGGCCGCTATGGTGGCCGCGACGCCCAGGTGCGCCGCGTGCACTGGTCCAAGGAGGGCATGCCCATCCTGGATATGCAAACGGCGGAGGAACTCGACCCCGACTATGCTGGTGTAACGATGGAGGTTGGTTTCTTCGATGCCGACTGAGTCCGCTGAATGACAAAAGGGGTATATATGCCGAAGCGAACGGGGGGAAACGGCGAGCATGTCGTGACCATGCGTGAGGTGGCCAAGGCGGCCGGAGTGTCGATCAAAACCGTCTCCAACGTGGTCAACGACTACGAATTCGTCTCGCAGGCCACGCGCGACAAGGTCAACAAAGCCATCGCGGAACTGGGATACACGGTGAACGTATCGGCGCGCAACCTGCGCCGAGGGCAGACCGGCATCATCGGCTTGGCCATTCCCGATCTGCAGATGCCGTATTTCGCGCAGCTGTCATCGCTGGTCATCGAAGAAGCGAAGAAAGTCGGTCTGCGCGTGATCGTGGAGCCGACGCAATATTCGCGCGATGGCGAGTTGGAAGCGCTGCACGGGTCCCAGCAGACGATGATCGACGGCCTGATCTACAGCCCATTGGAGCTTGGGCAGGATGACGTCGAGCAGCTGAAGGTCGATTATCCGCTTGTGCTGGTTGGCGAACGCATCTTCACCGACCAGGTGGATCACATCGCCACCGAGAACGTGGAAGGCGCGAAGCGGGCCACGCAGTATCTGCTGACGACCGGTTGCCGCCGCGTGGCCGTGGTCGGTGTGCACCCGGGGGAGAAAGTCGGTTCCGCCGCGCTGCGCTACCAAGGGTATCTTGAGGCACTGGAGGAGGCCGGCGTCGAATTCGACGATCGGCTGGTCGTCGAATCGGGCATGTGGCATCGTAGTGACGGCGTGAGGGCCATGAACGCGTTGTTGGATTCCGGCGTCGAAGTCGATGGCGTCGTCGCGCTGAACGACATGCTGGCTTCCGGCGTGATGCACGCGATTCAGATGCACGGCTTGCGCATTCCCGACGACATCTCCGTGGTTGGTTTCGACAATTCCGACGATTCACAGTACCTGTCGCCGGCGCTGACGTCGATCGCGCCGGGACTTGAAGCGGTAGCCCGTCTGTCGGTGAAAGTGCTCAAGGAGCGCATCGACGGCCGTGACCCGAATGCCGACAGGCCGGGGGAGAAGGTCTTCCGCAAGGTCACATCATCGCTGGTCGTGCGCCAATCCACCAAACTCCCCGCCGATTCCCTCGTTCTCTAAGCGTTCGTCTGCCTGCGGCAAATTTCCTGGCGTACCGGGATACTTTCCGTCCGGCCCTCGTTGCCGTACCCATCGGTTGGCTCTTCCCCAAAGGTGCCGCCGCCGGGCATGGGCGCTCGACCGTAAGCTTGGCCGAACGGCCTTGAGTGTGTCGAGCACCCATGCCCGGCGGCGGCACCGACATTGGCATGAATGGCGCAAACGATGGACGCCCATGCCCGGCGGCGGCACCGCATCCAAGCATCTTCTGACAATGACGCGCCCAAGTTGTTACAACGATGTAAGAATGATATATTCAACGTTGTAAATACTGGAACAACGGATTGGGAAGGACTAAACATGGTTGTTTACAACAATCCGATCGTGCTTCAGCGCGCAGACCCCTGGGTGCTCAAGGTTGACGGCGAGTATTATTTCACCGCCTCCGATCCGGAATACAACTGCATCGCCATCCGGCACGCGTCGAGCATCAACGATCTGCAGAAGGCTCCGGAGACGGTGGTGTGGCGCAAGCACGAATCCGGCCCGGCAAGCATCTACATCTGGGCCCCCGAACTACACCGCATCAATGGCGCATGGTATATCTACTTCGCAGGCGCCGCAACGGATTTCGAAGCATCCGGCCTGCCGACGCACCGCATGTTCGTGCTGGAGAACACCGACGACGATCCAACTTCCGACAACTGGGTGGAGAAGGGCCAGATCATCACCCCGATCGACTCCTTCGCACTTGACGCCACCACCGAGGTGATCGATGGCGTGCAGTACTTGGTATGGGCGCAGAAGGATCCCGCCATCGAAGGCAACTCCAATCTGTATATCGCCAAGATGGCCAATCCGTGGACGCTGGGCAGCGAGCCCGTCATGCTGACCAAGCCGGAATACGACTGGGAATGCATCGACTTCCTGGTCAACGAAGGACCGGCCTTCCTGTTCCATGAGAACAAGATCTACATCACGTATTCCGCCTCCGGCACCGGAGTTCCGTACGCCGTGGGGCTGTTGACCGCCGAGCGCGGCAGCGATCTGCTGGACAAGGCCTCCTGGACTAAGAGCCCGGTGCCGGTGTTTAAGACCTGCGCCGAGAACGGTCAGTATGGTCCGGGCCACAATTCATTCACCAAGTCCGAGGACGGCACCGAGGACCTGATGATTTACCACTGCCGCAACTACACGGAAATTAAGGGCGATCCGCTGTTCGACCCGAATCGCCACGCGCGCGTCGGTGTGGTCAAGTGGACCGCCGACGGTCCGGATTTCGGCGTGCCGGAACCTGATAATCTGTGGACCCCCACTACCGCGGACGTGTTGCCCGCTGATGGTGGCCCGCTTGCGGGAACTCCGGCCGTAGGCCACTGAGGGGCGTGGCCGGAGGGGTCACCCCGTCTATAACCCCATCCATAAAGCTGGCTGTTGTCGTCGGCGTGTTACCGTTTGTACAACGATGAAAATAGCTGTATAATCAAAATTACAACGTTGCAAATGAGCAGGGAGGCTCAATCGAAAAGGATTCTTCCCATTCGGATTGCAACGAGGAGCGGTCCAGCGATGGTCCGTTGAGGAAAAGGAAGGAAACAATGTCTACATCCAGGCATCTTACCGGGTTGCGGCGCTTTGCCAAGGCTGCCGTAGCCGTGTGTGCGTCACTTGGACTTGTGCTTGCCGCCGGAGGCTGTGGTGCCTCTTCGGGTGAAAGCAAGACCATTTACTTCTGGAACAATCTGGTGGGCGATGACGGTCCTGCAATGCAGCGCATCGTCAAGGAATACAACGCCCAGAGCGATTACAAGGTCGTTTTCCAGCCGATGAACGGCGGCGATCTGACCACGAAGATCTATTCCGTGATGCAGACCGGCAAGAACATCCCCGACATCATCATCGGCGACCAGTTCCAGACCGCCGTTCTGCAGTCCCAAGGTCTGCTCGACACCATGGACGATTGGCAGAAGGTCGCCCCGGACCTCAAGGAGAGCAGCTTCCTGCCCGCCACTTGGAAGGGCGTCACCGTCAATGGCAAGGCCTACGGCATTCCGCTGTATCTGTACCAGATGGCCATCTACTACAACAAGGACCTGGTCAAGAAGTACAACCTGCAGTACATCCTCGACGACGGATTCGTCACCATCGACGAGATCAAGGACCTCAAGGGCAAGCTGCCCAAGGGCACCTACGCGCTGACTTACGGCAATCTGCCGTGGGCCTTCATGTCCCTGCTGTACGGCGCGGGCGGCACGCTTGAGAACGATATGGACGACCTGACCAAGGACGTGTGGCGCAAGCCCATGGAGAAGCTCAAGGAAGCGTACGACGCCGGTGTGATCGCCCCGATGGACGTCGACGGCGAGCAGGCGTTCGGTTCCGGCAAGGCCGTGTTCGCGCAGCTTGGCACGTGGGCGCAGGGCAATATGTCCAACACCTTGGGCGCCGACAAGATCGCGGAAGCCAACACCCTGCAGTACAGCGCCGACAATCCGGTGAACTTCTTCTACCAGTGCAACTGGATGCAGTTGAAGGATCCGCACCGCTCCGCGGCGAAATCCGCAGCCGCCGCCGACTTCGTCAAGTACGTGTACGAGCACTGGATGGATTGGTCTGAGGTCGGTTCCATCTCGCCGGCATACCGCGATCTGAACAACCCGGAGTACCAGAAGCTGATCCAGGCGTCCTTCACCAACAGCAAGAAGGAACGCGACTACATCAAGACCTCCAACTACCTCTACGGAGGCTATGCGACCGCTGGTTGGGGCACATACAACGACATCGTCTACGGCAATGTTGGTCTTGAAGAAGGTCTGAAGACCCTCGACCTCATGGCCCAGGGCCAAATCGAGATTCAGGAGGAATCGTGATGAGCAAGACATCTACGATCGGATCCGCAAAATCATCCATGAAGCGCAAGAACTCCATCTGGCACGCGCTGCCGTACATCGCTCCGCACTTCATCATCTTCGCCGTCTTCGGCATCATCCCGATTATCTTCGGCATTGGACTGGCGTTCACCCGCTGGAACATGGTCGGTGCGCCGAAGTTCGTCGGCCTGCAGAACTTCGCGAAGATCTTCGACCCCAGCACCTATTTCTACTCGATCTTCTGGCGTGATCTCGGCCACACTCTGCTCTTCGTGCTGGTCAGCGTGCCGCTGACCATCATCGTGCCGCTGCTGCTCGCCGTGGCGCTCAGCAAGAAGGGACTCAAGGGCGCTGGTCTGTTCCAGGCGATCTTCTACATCCCAGGTTTGATCTCCATCGCCGCCGGTGCACTGGTCTGGCGTATGGTCTTCAACTCCCAGTTCGGTCTGCTGAACACCACCTTCCACACCGACATCAACTGGCTCGGCAAGAACCCGTACGCATGGATCACCATCTTCGTACTCGTGCTGTGGGCCGGTATCGGCGGCAACCTCGTCATCTACCGTTCCGCGCTCTCCGGCGTGGACGAGAGCCTCTACGAAGCCGCGAAGGTCGACGGAGCCGGTCCGGTCAGGATCTTCTTCTCCATTACCCTGCCGGAAATCAAGCTGCCGTTGTTCTACACCACCATCATGACCACCACGGGCGCCTTCAACGTGTGGGGCCAGCCGGTCATGCTGACCAACGGCGGACCGAACTACCAGACCCAGGTGCTGCTGATGGATATCAGGAACCTCGCGTTCCCCGCCGGCCCTGCGGCCGCCGGCATGGCTTCCGCAATGGCATTGCTGCTGGGCATCATCCTGATGGCCATCGCCGCGATCCAGCTGATCTTCATGAATAAGGAGGACTGAAGATGTCCGCTGCAACCACAGTCAATGTCGCAAGCGCGGCAATTCCTGAAAACAAAACCAAAAAGGTCTCCCCGTCGCTGATCGCCGTCTATGTGGTGCTCGTCGTGCTGGCAGTCGTCTGGCTGCTTCCGGTGATCTACACCGTGACGACTTCGTTCAAGTCGGTGGCCGAATTCACCTCCAACGCGTTCAACTTCCTGCCCGCGAAGTGGGTGCTTGACAACTACATGACGCTGATCGAGGCATCCGCCAGCTACCCGGTCCTGAACTGGCTGGGCAACTCGCTGATTATCTCGACCGTGTTCGCAGTGCTGTCCGTGTGCATCGTCGCGCTCGCAGGCTTCGGCTATTCCCGTCTGAACTTCAAGTACCGCGATACGCTGTTCTTCGTCCTGCTGCTCATCTCGATGTTCCCTGCCGTGGTCAACATGATCCCGCAGTACCGCATCATCGCCTCCCTCGGCTGGGTCAACACCTACTGGGCCTGCATCATCCCTGGCCTGGGCAACGTGGCGAACATCTTCCTGGTGCGCAACTTCATGAAGCTGTCTCTTATACACATCTCCGAGCCCACGAGACACTGAGCGATCTC
>ENA-OZAM01000852-OZAM01000852.1-human-gut-metagenome-genome-assembly--contig:-NODE-852-length-11226-cov-15.089607_pt1 | contig 11226 bp, 10 predicted proteins | sample MGYA00244205_ERZ653494 | MGnify/ENA primary metagenome ERZ653494 (study PRJEB26926, sample SAMN06165132) | human gut metagenome | biome: ENVO:00009003; feature: ENVO:2100002; material: ENVO:00002003... | reverse complement strand
AAACCTCACTTTCCCATAAAAAATATAAGTATCGGTAAGTAGTGCAACACATCATCTCACATCTCTACACAACATAGTAAGACGTAAGCACCGGTCATCGGTGCGCACACGTCACCCCACACATTTTGCCACAGCGTAAGGGACGTAAGCGCAGGGGACGGCGTGCACACGTACTCTTGCGAGAGCGCATAGCGAAGCTGCCTAGTGTCTGTAGGATTATGCTTAGAACCACAGAAATGCACCGCCATGGACGGCGGGGCAAGGCGTTATGCGCCACGGACGGCGCATAAAAGCCGGTTTCGTCAGCCTGCGAAACACTCCGGGCATAATCCGTACAGACACTTGGCAGCGTAGCGTAGCGAACGCAAGAGTATGTGTGCACGCCGTCCCCTGCGCTTACGTCCCGACCTACCAAAAAAAGAACCCCCGCGGGATGCACCCGCAGGAGTTCTTAAGCCCAATTTGTATTTAAAGGAGGAAGAAAAATTCTAGGCCTCTAAATGCCAGATTTCATCATTGTACTGCTTGATTGTTCTGTCAGAAGAGAAGAAACCAGCCTTGCTGATGTTGACAAGCATCTTCTTAGCCCAAGCCTTCTTATCCTCATAATCAGCGTAAGCCTTCTCTTTTGTCTTGCAGTAATCCTCAAAGTCAGGGAATGTCATGAACCAGTCTTTGTTGAGGAGCTCGTTGTAAAGTCTCTCTAAGTTCTCCTTAGAACCAACCTTCATCATCTCATCACTTACAAGGAAGTCAACAGCCTTCTTTAAGTCTGCATCCTTGTCATAGTAATCCTTAGAGCAGTAGTCGCCTCTCTCATATCTGTCGATAACAGTCTGTGAATCCTCACCGAATACATAGATGTTCTCATCGCCGACAAGCTCAGCTATCTCTACGTTTGCTCCGTCACTTGTTCCAAGTGTAATAGCACCGTTAAGCATGAACTTCATGTTTCCTGTTCCTGATGCCTCCTTAGAAGCAAGAGAAATCTGCTCTGAAATATTTGCAGCCGGGAATAATTTCTCAGCTAATGTTACGTTGTAGTTCTCAACCATGAATACCTTAAGGTATGGACTTACCTCAGGATCATTGTTGATAATCTGCTGCAAGCAGAGGATTGCATGGATGATATCCTTTGCAATGATATATGCAGGAGCTGCCTTTGCACCGAAGAAGCATGTGATTGGTGTAGATGGCTTCTTGCCTGCCTTGATCTCAAAGTACTTACGGATGATGTAAAGCACGTTGAGCTGCTGTCTCTTGTACTCGTGAAGTCTCTTAACCTGGATATCAAAGATTGAATTGTCAGGTACGTCGAGATTCTGAGTCTTCTTTAAGTAAGAAGCAAGCTCTGTCTTCTTTGCGTTCTTGATGTCAACAAGCTTTGTGAGAACAGCGTCATCATTTATGAAATTGCCAAGCTTCTCTAACTCGTTTGCATCCTTCTTCCAGCCTTCACCGATAAGCTCTGTGATGTATGCTGAAAGCTCCGGGTTACAAGACATTAACCAACGACGGAATGTGATACCGTTTGTCTTGTTGTTGAACTTCTCAGGATATAACTTGTAGAAGTTGTTGAGCTCTGTATTCTTTAAAATCTCTGTGTGGAGGTATGCAACACCGTTTACAGAATATCCGAAATGAATATCCATGTGTGCCATGTGTACAAGACCGTCCTTGATAATGTATGTGCTCTCGTCAGCTACCTTTGCGCGAACCTTGTTGTCAAGCTCACGGATGATTGGCATAAGCTGTGGAACAGCCTTCTCCAAGAAGCTGATTGGCCATTTCTCAAGAGCCTCTGCAAGGATTGTGTGGTTAGTGTATGCACAAACCTTTGATACAATCTCAATAGCCTCATCCATCAGGATGCCCTTCTCCTGAAGGAGACGGATAAGCTCTGGAATAACCATTGATGGATGTGTATCGTTAATCTGAACTGCTGCATAATCAGCAAGGTCATGTAAATTAGAGCCCTTTGCCTCTGCCTCTGCAAGGATAAGTCTTGCTGCGTTTGATACCATGAAATACTGCTGGTATACACGAAGGAGACGTCCTTTATCATCTGAATCATCAGGATATAAGAATAATGTAAGGTTCTTTCGGATATCATCCTTGTCGAAATCAATTGTGTCGCCTACGATTGACTCATCAACTGACTCGATGTCGAATAAGTGAAGCTTTGTTGTACGGTTGTTGTATCCAACTACGTCGATATCGTAAAGTCTTGACTGTACTGTGAATCCGCCAAAGCTTACAGGATATGTGATATCTGTCTTTGTAAGCCAGCTCTCCTTTGTAATCCATGGGTTTGGAGTCTCCTTCTGGAGATTGTTCTCAAATACCTGCTTGAATAATCCGTAGTGGTAGTTGAGGCCTACACCGTCTCCGTTGAGTCCGAGTGTTGCGATTGAATCTATGAAGCATGCTGCAAGACGTCCAAGTCCGCCATTTCCAAGTGAAGGCTCAAGCTCGATTTCCTCGATTTCAGCAAGTGACTTTCCGTTCTTCTCAAGAGTCTCTTTAACTTCATCGTAGATACCTAAGTTGATAAGGTTGTTTGATAAAAGCTTTCCTATAAGGAACTCTGCTGAGATGTAGTAGAGCTTTTTCTTTCCTTTGTTTGAAACCTTTTTTTCTGCCTTGTCTTTTACAAGCTCAAGTAATGCGTAGTATACTTCCTCGTCTGTACTAACGCTGATTCCCTTCTGAAGCTTTGTTTCGATTTCCTGCATGATTGCCATTTTGATTTCCTCCCAAATCTGTTATTATGTGTACACGCCAATGTGTCAAATTAACTAATTTTCATTTAGTGTGCTTAACTTCTTTGTGTCATTTGATGAATCAAGTATAATCCATTACACTGCACAATTCTTGCAATATACAGTTGAAAACTTGCACAATCCTATCATTTTTCGGTATTTTTAGTGGCTTTTCAAGAAATAATATGCTAAAATATCATCATGAATATATTAGAATATGAAAATTATCACGAAGACAAAACACATGTGGAGCTTACGTTCCCATACAATACCTACCTGTGCTCTATTCCTCTTGATTTTTCCGGAGTTCCGCTGCACTGGCACGACGACATGGAGCTTATCTATATAAAGAAGGGCTGCGGTCATATATCTGTGGATTTTAAGGAGTACCATGTCACAGCGCCAAGCCTGGTGGTGATTCTGCCGGGACAGCTTCACTCTATAGACCAATATATGGATGAATCGATGGAGTACGAAAATATCATATTTTCCCTATCGATGCTGCTTCCCGGAAAGTACGATTACACCAAGGAGAATTTTCTTACACCTCTCTTAGCCGGCAAATTTACAGTCCCGACGGTTTTTACCCCGGTATATCCATACTACGAGGATGTCGTGGCTCCAATAGATGCATGCGATGAGATTTGCAAGACAATGCCTCAGGGCTACCAGCTTTATATAAAAAGCAAGCTCTACGAATTCTTTTTTGTGCTTGATAACCGATGCCGTAATCTGACAAAGCCCTTAAAAAGCAGAAAGACGCTCGATAAGATGAAGGTTGTACTCAAATATGTGGAAAATAATTATGCCGACAAAATCTCCATTGCCGATATCGCTGATGTAGCCGGTTTTTCAGAGTCTCATTTTATGAGGTATTTTAAAGAGACCATGGGTACATCATTTGTTGACTATTTAAAGGACTACCGCCTGACCATGGCCGCGAGACTTTTGCAAAGCTCAGACAGCTCGGTGCTTTCTATTTCCGGTGAAGTGGGGTTTGAAAGCCTGTCATATTTTAACAGAGCCTTCAAAAAGCACTATGGCATGACACCTCTGCAATACCGCAAGGGCAGTTGACACCACTCTAGACAGTTACAATACAATATTTCTTAATTAAACGATGGAAAATAATCATGAAAAAAAATACATACATAAAAATGACTGCCCCATTCCGTGAAAATAACAGGGCAGCCCAAAAGCTTGAATTAATCAATAAAATATGCACTTATTTAGTTTTTATCACATACCCTGTATACGTGCTGTATCTGTGCTTTACAGCCGGTCATATGCTTGCACTCTCAATCATTGCTCCGCTTGTCGGCTTTATCGCAGTATCGGTTTTCAGATATATCGTAAACAGACCACGCCCATACGAAAAATTTGATATGCCGCCTGTCATTCCAAAGGATACCCTCGGCAGGTCGTTTCCTAGCAGGCATGTTTTTTCTGCATTTATAATTGCATTTACTGTCTTAATCTGCTCACCTGCTGCTTCGCCTTTATGGTTCACCGGCATTTTGCTTGCAGTCCTTGCAGCTATCATTGCCTGTGTCCGTGTGATATCAGGTGTGCATTTTATCAGCGATGTTGTCGGTGCTTTTGTTTTTGCAGCCATTGAAGCATATATAGTGACTGTTTTCTTTTTATAAATAGCTGTTAGTTGTTGTTTCCACCATCAACACTCTTTTTTATGGCATTTCCGGCATCATCTACGGCATCTTTTGCGCCGTCTATTACATCCTTGCCGGCATCGCCTGCGCCGTCTATCACATCTTTTCCGGCATCGCCTGCGCCGTCTATCACATCCTTGCCGGCATTTCCGGCGCCATCTATGATATCCTTGCCGGCTTTACCGGCATCGTCGGCGGCAGAGCCACCTCTTTGTGTATTTTCAACCATTGAGGTGTCAGCCACATTACTATTGTTTCCACAGGCTGCAAAAGCGCTTGCAACAGCGAGTATCAGGCAAAGTGCCAATAAATATTTCATTTTCTTCATTGTATCAGTCTCCTTTTCGTTTTGGAGATAGTATGGGCAATTTACTGTTAATTATGCATTATTCTGAAATTAATCAGCTCTTTAACTTAGGTTTCGTGATGAGTGCTGCGATATACGAAAAGATAAGTGCTGCCGATACTCCGACGGCACAAGCCTTAAAGCCACCCTTAAACAAGCCAATAAAACCCTCGCTGTCCACTGCCTCCTTCACACCCTTCCACAGTACATTTCCAAAGCCCAAAAGCGGTACGTTGGCACCGGCACCTGCCCAATTTGAAAATGGCCCGTATATGCCTACAGCGCCAAGCAGCGCTCCTGTGCACACGAGCATTACCATAATTCTGCCCGGCATGAGCTTTGTTTTTTCCATTAAAATCTGTACTATGGCGCAGATGATACCGCCCACGACAAATGCTTTTACATAATCCATTATATCCTTACGCCTTTCTTCTATTTTTTGAACGTGCAGCCATCCCCAAAAACGGCTCGTTCACACTATCTCGTTCACACTATTATATATGTGAAGCCATCAGCTTCAAATTGAAGCTTCAAGCACCACACCATGCGCAATTCCCGGTACTGACTCGCCCTCGTTGAAGCTGACAGGCGAAAGAAGTGCTCCTGTAGGCACAAAAAGTATACGCTTCAATTCACCGCTTCTTAGCTTTGGCAGGTAATATGCTGACAAAACAGTTGCCGAGCACGCACAGCCCGAACCACCTGAGCCCGTGTTCTGGTTCGTTGCATCAAACATCTTCATGCCACAGTCCTCGTGATTTTTGCTTATGTCCACGCCTTTTTGCCTGCATAGGTCAATCAGTATCTTCTGTCCGATGCTTCCAAGGTCTCCTGTCACTATCCTGTCGTAATAGGAAGCCTTTCTTCCAAAATCACTCAGGTGATTTACTATCAGCTCACAGGCCGCAGGTGCCATGGCGGCGCCCATGTTCATGGCATCCTTTATGCCATAGTCCACCACAACTCCTGTTGTGATCCCCTCAATCTGTACCTTCCTTGATATACTATCTGTATTGTCACACCCTGCCTGTATCTCATTATCACATGCTCCACTGCCCACAATAAATGCTGCACTTCCTGTCACTGTCCACGTCGCTGACACCGGTCTTTGATTGGCATACTGGTTAGGGAAGCGAAACTGCTTTTCGGCACTGCCAAAGTGGCTCGATGTCACTGCCACCGCATGCCTTGCATACCCTGCTGCCACAAATGCCGCGGCAAGTGAGAGCGACTCCCCGCATGTGGAGCATGCTCCATACACTCCAAACCACGGAATACGGAAGTTTTCCACACCAAAGGTTGTGGCCATAGACTGTCCGAGCAGATCTCCTGCAAATACATAGTCCATGTCGGATGCATCCAGATGTGCTTTTCCAAGGGCCATTGTGAGTGCATCGCGCTGCATGGAGCTTTCCGCCTTTTCCCACGTATTCTGCCCAAACCTGTCATCTTTGCCTACAATATCAAACAGACCACCAAGCGGTCCGTCCGCCTCCTTTGTGCCTACAACCGAACTGCTTTCCAATATAAAAGGAGCCTCCGCAAAACGGAGACTCCACTTTCCCAATTTTTGCTGCATACCGACTCTCCTTACTCTTAATCTCATCAAATCATAGATTTAATTAATGTCAGTATGCACAAACATATAAAATATATTCATTCAGATATAACAGCTCTACTTGCCATCATATGACACAACTGCGTCCACATCATACTTGCTAAGAAGCTTTCTGCCATTAAGACCTGCAAGCTCAATAAGGAAAAGCATCTTCACAACCTCTCCTCCAAGCTCCTCAACAAGCTCTGCTGCTGCCTGCATTGTGCCTCCTGTAGCGATAAGATCATCCACGAGAACCACCTTCTGACCGGGCTTTACTGAGTCCTTGTGCATCTCAATTGTTGCTGTGCCATACTCGAGGTCATATGTCTTTGATACAGTCTCACATGGCAGCTTGCCTGCTTTTCTCACCATAACAAACGGTTTATGAAGCGCATATGCTATCGGCATGCCAAAAACAAAGCCCCTTGATTCTGCTCCTGCTATCACATCAAAATCAAGTCCGTCAAGCCTCTTTATCATCTCATCAATTGCAAGCTTTAATCCATCTGCATCCTGGATAACACTTGTCACATCACGGAACATGATGCCCTTCTCCGGGAAATCCGGGATAGTTCTGATATAGTCCTTTACTGTTTTCATTGTATGTACCTTCCTTATATGTATTTAATATGTATTTACAAATATATTCATGACGCATTTGTTCTTTTTGTATGCATTACCATTTTACTCTCTTGTGGCGCCATATGCAAATCAAAATCACTTCACCTTATGATACCCATCTATGCACTCCACGACATCCACTATCTCTATCGTGCCGGCATGCGAATCTGCCACAAAGCGTATATCAAATCTGCCGTATCTCATGCCATAGATATAATCCCTGGCCTTGTTGTATGCAGCTCTTGGATCCTGTGCCAGAATATGCTCCACAGTAATGCGGGTATCTTCATCCATACAGCTTTTGAGTGCCTCATCCCTCCATATAACATGCACCGTATCCCATCTGTGCTCTGCGGCAAAGCCATCTGATGCCTTAGGATGTGAGTCTGAATATGCCAGATACGGCTTTATATCATAGATTGGTGTGCCGTCAAGCATATCTACACCTGACACATGAATTATGGGGCCCTTGCTGCTTTTGTACTCAACCTTATCAAGCCTTACAGAGGACAGTCCCATGCCGTTTGGGCGAAAGGGCGAACGTGTGGCAAAAACACCTTTCTTTTCCCGGCCTCCAAGCCTGGGTGGTGTGACGAGCGGTGTGAATTTCTCCACCCTGTTTTCGGAAAAGCCCCATATAATCCACAAATGTGTGAACTCTTCTATTCCTCGAAGCGCATCGGGGTTTTGGTATTTGGGTTCAAATACTATCTGCCCTGCTGCCTCAGGCACAAGGCCGCTCTGCCTTGGAATACCAAATTTCTCTCCAAATCCGGTGTGCATAATCGCAACCGGCTCTATAGTCTTCTCATACATATCTCTATACCAGTATTTTATTCAGTATATCATCCTCGAGCACAAGCTTCTTTGCCGCGTCGCGGTACTCCTTCTCATGCAGATATGTGTGCCTGAACGGCTTCATGGATGGCGCCATATCTATCGCATCCAGAAAATCCTGCTTTCTCATGCCAAGAGTGGCCGCATAGTCGAAAAAGCCTGTCCTTTTTAGCACTGTGCACACCCTTACATATCTGTGATTCTGTACTACACTCATGATATAGGTTGCTATGCCAACCTGTATGCCATGAAGCTGTGGATGCTCAAGAATTTTGTCAAGCGCATGTGAAATAAGATGCTCACTGCCGCTGGTCGGCGCACTGCTTCCCGCTATCTCGTTTGCTATGCCGCTCATGGCAAGCGAATCCACAAGCTCCTTTAGGAAAAGCTCATCCTTTATGCTCTCATAAGGTGTACGCACAAAGCTGTTGACCGCCTTTTTAGCAACCATCACGGCGAAGTCATTGACCACGCCTGCACCATGTGCTTCCTCAAAAATCCAGTCATAGAGTGCTGTAATCTTTGACACCATATCCCCGATGCCTGAATATATAAACTTCTCAGGTGCTGTGCGGATGACCTGTGTGTCAACTATGATACCATGCGCAAGCTTTGCAGGAACCGACGTACGCTTGCCGTGCACCAAAAGTGATGCACTGGCGCTAGAAAAACCATCACTTGAGCTTGAGGTCGGCACACTGATAAATGGCAGATTTCTTAGAAAAGCTGCATATTTTCCTGCATCTATTACCTTTCCGCCGCCCACTGACACGACTGCCTTTGCCTTGTTTGGTATATCAAAGGCAAGGGTAATGATATCGTCTATCTCAACCGTATCAAGCTCGCTGTACTCAAGCACGGTGATACCGGCATCAGTAAGCGACTTCATTATAGTATCTCCAAACATATCTATGAGACCGTTTCCCATAAAAATAACTACGCTCGTGAGCTCCTCACTCTTTAAATACTCTCCGATTTTGTTTAATGTTCCATTTCCCACCTTGAGGATTGATGGAATGGATATTGCTTTTCCTGTCTGCATTTTCATTCTCCTCTTTTTATTTAATATGCCGGACTATCATTGCTTTGCATCATAAATTGTCGCACTGTAGCCCTGTTTTTTCTTGCTGTCATACATGGCGATGTCTGCCCTTCTGTAGAGCTGGTCGAACGTGATACAATCCATTCCGTCATAAAAGCATGCGCCAAGACTGAGCAGTATATTCTTTCCATTCATCTCTGCTATATCAATATGCTCTATGTTTGAAAAAAGCCTGTCAAAGAAAGCTTCTGCCCGCTCTTTATCAAGCATCCCCGGTATAAATACCGCAAACTCATCACCGCCCAGGCGAAGCACGACATCATCATCACGACATGATTTGCGCAGAGTATCAGCAATTGCTATTATCACCTTGTCGCCCACTGCATGTCCATAGGTGTCGTTTATTGACTTAAACTTGTCACAGTCTAAAAGGCATAACAGACCGCACTGTTTGCGGACGAGATACTCTGTTATCTTATTCTCTCCACTTCCGCGGTTGCGTATACCTGTCATCAAATCAATCTGTGCCAGATACATAAGCCTGTTTTCACGTCGCTTTTCCTCGTCAATATTCTCCACGCAGTAAAGCACATGCCACAGCCTGCCATCTGCATCATAGTCTACAGGAATAAACCTTTCACGGCACCAGCCTGATACCTTTCCGATAAACTCGTGCACTATGGTATTTTTTCCACGAAGTCTGTCCTCTACAGTACTGATATCCACAAATTCAAGTGTCTCTTTGCGCTGTGCCTTAGTACAGAACTCATTCATCACACTGTTTATATGCCCCGGGAAATCCTCATCTATCCTATATTCCCCCTCACTTTGCGGTTTTACACCCAGGAAGTGTACAACCTCATCCAAAGTCTTTACTATATGGTATCTGTGTGTCTGCACATTTACCAGTTCCATGGATATATAGATACTTGAAAGCGATGAATAGCTGCTAAGCTTCGCTACATTATTCGACTTTGTGAAGGAATTGCGCAGCTTAAGCAGTGATATAAGCAAGGTTCCTATCATATCTAGGAATGTGGTCAGTCCGAGAGTATCACTTTCCGGTGGATTATCCACACCAAAAAAGCCCTTTATCTCATCCTTGTAGCGGATTGGACATACTACCAGGTTTTTTACATTTTGTGCCTTTAACAAATTGTAAGAGACCTTATGCTCATCCTTTATCTGCTCTATATCTGTGATAATTACATTCCTGTCCTTGTCAAAGGCCTGATACCACCAGCCTATTATGTCCATATCGACATTCTGTAATTCATGTATCTCCGGCACTATTCCATCCGCACACCACTCATATGTATTTTTGGTGACATGCTTCTCATCAAAATCCTCAAATATATATATGCGGTCAGAACCGATATGTTTTCCGAAAAATCTGATAAACTCATTAATCTGCTCATCCGGTGTATCATAGTTGAGTGCAGATCTGAGTGCCTTATTTATGACAAGCTCGTATTTTATGATTGTCTTCATACCTGCTGCATCCTCGTATTGTTACTTGTATATTACCCGTATTATTCCAAACCACCCACACACATTCGCAAAACCGCACAATACTCGTGCTTTGTCTACACTCCGTTGTGATCCGCGCTTAACAACATTATACCAAATTTTTTCAAAAATGCACATAAATCATGGTATTCTTACCATTATTTTTTTCTCTTTATTTTCAATCATCGTAAGCACAGGAATGTGCTTTTTTCTGAGTGCACGTATAACCGGATATGTCTCAAATGCGTTTCCTTCCACATACACTGCCTCCGGTCTGTACTTTACAATCTGCTTCACCTGCTCCTTTACATATGCCTTCCACTGTGGCTTCTCCATCAGTACCTCTGCATATGCTGTCTCACTGTCAAGCTCTGTTAAATCAAGCTGCGGAACAGGCATTGCATCAACATGACATATATGCACACCCTTTATTCCTCGTGCTTTTGCAACATTTATAAGCAGCTCGTCTGTCTGACTGTCACATGCCATGGCTGCAGTATCTCCTTTACTGCCATACCATACTATCACAGAGCTGTCTTTATGAAGAGAAAGCGCCTTTTCGCATGCCTTTACAGCTTCATCCTGCTCCTTAACAGTCATGATAAAGCCTCCCTTGTGACAGAATATCGCACCGGAAATTCCTGTAGCATTTACCAGCTCCTCACCTTCAAGCCCCAGCCACTCTGCCGGAAAAGAACACTTGTAATTCATCGAGTATTCTCTTTTCTGCGGCTGTATACAAAAGCCACCTCTGTTTGACGGAAAAATAACAAACGCAATATCCGTCTCACTCAGAGCCTTCTGACACGGTATAAACTCAGGAAGCACAAGTATCCTGC
>ENA-OZAM01000804-OZAM01000804.1-human-gut-metagenome-genome-assembly--contig:-NODE-804-length-11496-cov-6.653614_pt1 | contig 11496 bp, 10 predicted proteins | sample MGYA00244205_ERZ653494 | MGnify/ENA primary metagenome ERZ653494 (study PRJEB26926, sample SAMN06165132) | human gut metagenome | biome: ENVO:00009003; feature: ENVO:2100002; material: ENVO:00002003... | reverse complement strand
CGAGATCGCTCAGTGTCTCGTGGGCTCGGAGATGTGTATAAGAGACAGTTGCAGGGATATTTTGAATCCGGCGTTGACGAAGAGATTGCACAGCCATAAATACAGGGCAGGCGCAAGCCCCAGCCCTACGAAAACCCACACAAAAAAGAGCACCCACATGGGTGCTCTTTTCTTTTTGCGTTTATTTATTCTTACCCCACCGGGCGATTACATCTTGCAGCTTATCGTACTGCTTGGTGGTGATATTGTCCGGTTTCGCCACCAAAATGCGCTTCATGGTATCGCGCCGATCTACGGTCCAAACAGAGAGTTTGTACCCGTTCTTATGCAGGAAGTTGCTCAGCCGACCGCCCACATGCTTATAATTACAGTTCAGCCCGATGGCGCCGCTCTCTTCCAGTATTTTCAGCAGGCGCTGCTGGTAATCCGCAGAAAAAATCTGGAACCGGGAGGGAATATAATTGAGATAATAGGGCAGGTCACGGCAGGTGGAGGCTTTTACGGCGTTCATATTCCACACCTCCAGCCCGGTGAGAAACACCCGATCGTACAGGTTGTACTCCACCAACAGATCATGGAGCGCACCCAACACTTTGGTCTCCTTAATATCCAAATTCAAGCGAATGGCAGTCGGCTCCAGCAGAGCAAAGGCGTCTGCCAGGGGCACGCCGTCGCTGTTTTTGACCACCAAGTCGTGGGCCATCACCAAAATACCGTTCGGCCGCTGGCGCACATCAATCTCCATCGCCTCTACCTGATGGTCAATCGCCGCCTGCACAGCCTCCAGGCTGTTTTGGTTCGTATTGAACGCGCCGGTATGGGCCGTAATGGTAAATCCATCCACAAAAGTCAACTTCCTTTCGTCATACGAGCGAGTGATGGCATAATTGGCCACCCCGATCACCATAGCCACAGACACCAGGAAGCTGAACACCTGGTACGAAAAATGCTTGGCCCAGGTGGGGGTCATATTCCGTTTTAAGAACCTCTTAAACCGCACCCAGCGGCTTTGCGGCTGTGCCATAGACTCACCTCAAAAGCGGACAAATGCCGAGAAACGGCTGGATCTCGGCATTTGAAACATCATTTTTCTAAAATCAATCCTGGCGGCTGCCGGAGTAGTTGGGCGCCTCCTTGGTGATATACACATCGTGGGGGTGGCTCTCCACCAAACCTGCACCGGTGATCTTAATAAACTTGGCATTGGTGCGCAGCTCCGCAATGCTGTGGCAGCCCACATAGCCCATACCGGAGCGCAAACCGCCCATCATCTGGAACACGGTATCGCCTACCGGGCCCTTGTAAGGTACACGACCCTCTACGCCCTCCGGCACGAACTTCTTGGTGCCGTTTTGGAAGTAACGGTCGGCAGAACCCTTATTCATGGCGCCCAAAGAGCCCATACCGCGGTACACCTTAAACTGACGGCCCTGGTAAATCTCCGTCTCACCGGGAGACTCCTCACAGCCGGCCACCAAAGAGCCGACCATCACCACGGAACCGCCGGCCGCAATGGCCTTTACGATTTCGCCGCTGTACTTAATACCACCGTCTGCAATGATCGGGATACCGTACTTGTCGGCCATCTCTGCCGCGTCATAAATCGCAGTGATCTGGGGCACGCCGATACCGGCAACCACACGGGTGGTGCAGATAGAACCGGGGCCGATACCCACCTTTACCGCATCTGCACCGGCCTTGATCAAAGCCTCGGTGCCCTCTGCGGTGGCCACATTGCCGGCAATCAGAGAGATCTGCGGGAACGCATTTTTCACCTGCTCTACCGCCTTCAAAATATTGGCGGAATGACCGTGGGCAGAGTCCAAAATCAAGGCGTCTACCTGGGCGTTGACCAGCGCGCCGGCACGATCCATAATATCCTTGGTTACACCGATAGCGGCGGCGCACAGCAGGCGGCCCTTCTCGTCGCGGGCGGTGTTGGGGTACTTAACGCTCTTTTCAATATCCTTAATGGTCACCAAGCCGGTGAGCTTGCCGTTCTTGTCTACCAGAGGCAGCTTCTCCACCTTGGATCGCATCAGAATTTTCTTGGCCTCCTCCAGGGTGGTGCCGGCCATCGCGGTGACCAGCTTATCCTTGGGGGTCATCACAGTGGAGATGGGCACGGAGAAGTCCGTCATAAACCGCATATCCCGGTTGGTAAGGATACCCACCAAAGTGCCGTCCGCCTCGCAGATGGGCACACCGCTGATCTTGTATTTACGCATCAGATCCTCTGCGTCCTGGGCCAAGTGCCGGGGAGAGAGGAAAAACGGATTGGTAATGACGCCGTTCTCCGAGCGCTTTACCTTATCGACCTCAGTGGCCTGATCCTCAATGGTCATATTCTTGTGAATCACGCCAATACCGCCCTCACGGGCAATGGCGATGGCCATATTGGACTCGGTGACCGTGTCCATGGCAGAGGTCATCAAGGGGATATTCAGGGTAATATCCTTGGTCAACTTGGTGGACAAATCCACTTCGTTGGGCAACACATCGGACTCTGCCGGGATCAGCAGAACATCGTCAAAGGTCAGCCCTTCTTTTACAAACTTTGCGCCGTATTCGCTCATTACATTACCTCCGTTATCAATAAATTCCTATTCCGTGAAGAATATTTTTACTATAATAGCACTTTTTGCGCCGCCCTGCAAGTAGAAAATCCGACGCAAAAGGTGATATTCATTTGGTAGAAATGCTCTTTTTGCCGGACCAGGCGCCCCGATAGGTCACCGTTTTGCCGTCTGCGTTCTTGCGGGTCTTAACCGCCCGCACCTGCACATAATATTTTTTATGCCGGGAGAGCTTGCTTAATTTCTTCTGCACCGTCTTGCCGGAGCCGATCTTCACCGTCTTGGCCTTTTTCATATCCGATCGGGTGGAATAGCGCACCTCATAACCGGAAGCGGTCACCTTCTTCCACTGCACCGTGACCGTACCCTTGCCGGCTGTCAGCTTAGGCGCCGCCGGAGCAAGCGGGGTGGTGCAGGTCACATAATTGCTGCCGTATGCACCGGCAATGCCGCCCTTGTAAGCCGCAATCCGGAAAGTGTAAGTGGTAGCCGGGGACAAACCGCCGATTTTGGCGCTGTTGCCGCTGACGGTCTTAACGGTGACCCACTTGCCGTTTTTCTTTTGCTGCAAGCGGTAGGTGCTCGCCCCCACAGCCTTTTGCCAGCTGAAGGTCAGCGCCTTTGGCTCCCGCTTGGTGATCTTGATCTGCTGTACCTTAGCCGGTCGAATGGTGTAGGTGCGCCCGGTGCTGTCGCCGCCGGTGCCCCGCAGGGTCACGGTGTACGTACCCGGATTGGTGGCGGTGCCGCCGCGGACGGTGTAGCCGCTAAAGGGCTGCCCGGCGTAGGTCGCCGTCAACTTGGGCCCCTGTGCCTTGCCGTTGTAAGTAAATTGGGTTTGGCTTAGGCGCACCACCACATTGCCCATATTGGGCAGCAGCGGCTCATAGCTGCGGGCGGCCACCCGGTCCACATAATTGCGGGTCAAATCCGCGTCTGCATACACGCCGTCGTCCAGCCGGTGCTCGTGGTAGTCGCTGTCCATCGCCTGCAAATCCGTGTAATTTTTTAGGAAGAAGTTGTAGACGATATTGCCTTCATGGTAGGTATCGTCCCAAGTGCAGTCCACATAATAGTATTTGCCGCCCACCTGTACCAAGTTCCAGGCGTGGCAGCCCTCGTGCGGATCCGAGTACACAAAGCGCACCGACAATCCCAGCTCCCGACACAGCCGGTAGTACGCCAGCGCATACCCCTGGCACACGCAACGACCCACATACAGGCACCCATAGGCAGAGTAATCATAGTCGTCGTAGCGGCTGTCCATCTCCATATCATAGACCGTAGCACGGCACACATCGTCGTGCACCTTCTTTGCCAGGTCATAATCGCTCATTTTGTTTCGGTCTACCCGGCGCACATACTTCTGCACGTACCGATCCACCCACTGCTCCTCGGCGGCGGTGGTGTAATAACCCAAGCCGTAATAGATCACCCGGTAGTAATAGACCCCGTTTTTGCTGCCGTCCGCATACAGCACACCGCTAACGCTGCCCAGCTGCCAGCGCAGATAGTCCCCATCCCGAGCAGAAACGGAGTTCCGCTGGGCGGTGGCGTCGTTAAGCAGGCCCAAAAACAGCTCCTCACGCGCTTGTGCGGCGCTGTTGCTCCTGCCGGTCAACCCCCGCCGATCGGTGGCCAAGCGCAGCACCACCTGGTCGCTGCGCTTTACCATCTGATCCCGCAGTTGGCGGCTCAGATCGGTTTGGCTGCCGTAGTAGGTGTTGCCGTTGACCTTGTAATTCTTCTCTAATTTATCCCGGAATTGCAGCTCCATCTTGGCGCTGCTGCCCAGGCGAAAACCGTAAGTGCTGTGAAACGCCGCCTTTTCAGGTTGGGCGGCAAAGCACTCTGCCGGCAGCGCGCCCAGCGTGCCCGTCAGCAGAGCCAGCGCCAGCAAAAAGCTGGTAAGGGCAGAAAATCTCTTTTTCGCCTTTCTTCTCTTCTCCATTTCTTTCTCCTTTTATCGGGCGCAGCGGGCGATCTGCTGGGCAGTCTGTTCCACCGTGTTGTTGTCGCACTTAATCACTGCATCTGCATACCGGCGGTACAGGGGCAGCCGCTCCTTGTACATATCCTGCAAGGTGTAGCCCGCTTGCAGTACCACGCCCCGACTGTCCAAATTCTGAATACGGCGGCACATGGTCTCATACTCCAGATGCAGATAAATCACCTTGCCCATTCGGCGCAGGTGCTCCATGGCCGCCGGGGAATACACCACGGAGCCGCCGGTGGCGATCACCGTACCGGCAATATCCAGGGACAAAACGGCCTCCTCCTCTGCCCGGGCAAAGTAGTCCAGCCCTTTTTCGTCAATGATCTGTTGCAGGCGCTGACCCTCCCGATTTTGGATCAGCAGGTCCGTGTCAAAAAAATTCTTCAGCAGCAGCTTGGCTGCCACCACCCCGCAGGTGGATTTGCCGCTGCCGGGCATACCGATCAATATGATATTGCCGCTGTTTGCTTGCATTTTCTCGTCCTCAATTCTTCACTTTTTGGCAGCCACACCTACGCGGCGGCAAGTACCGTCTGCCAAGGGGCACCTCTCGCACTTAGGGCTGCGGGCCGGGCAAATATCCCGCCCAAACAACACAATGCGGTGGCAAAAATCCGACCCCATATCCGGGGGAATGATCTTCTTTAAGGCAAATTCGATCTGCTTGGGATCTTTCGTTGCCACCAATCCCAGCCGATTGGCAATGCGGATCATGTGGGTGTCTACCACCACGCTCTCCTTGCCGTACACATCACCCACGATCAGGTTGGCGGTTTTGCGTCCCACCCCGGGCAGGGTCAGCAGATCCTCAATGGTGTCCGGCACCCGACCATCGTAGTCGTCTCGTACTTTGCGTGCCATTTCTATAATATTCTCCGCCTTGGTCTTGTAAAACCCGCAGGAGTAAATCAGTCGCTCTATATCCGCCACATCGGCGTTGCAGTAGTCCTCCAATGTGGGGTATTTGGCAAACAGCGCCGGGGTCACCTGGTTCACCCGGGCGTCCGTACACTGGGCAGACAGACGCACCGCCACCAGCAGTTCAAAGGCGTTGCCGGAGAACAGAGAACATCTGGCGTCCGGGTACAGCTGCTCCAAGGCAGCCGCCACCCGCAAAAATCGTTCTTTCTTGGTCATATTTACAGTTTCCTCTTCTTCACCCGCTCCCAGTAGGCATGGGCGGCCTGCTCGGTCTTGTTGTCGCCAAAATGATAATACTGCGTGCCCTTAAGCACATCCGGCAGGTATTGCTGCTCCACCCAGTGATTTTCATATTCATGGGGGTATTTGTAAAACTGCCCTTTTACCTTGGCGTCTGCCCCGTCGTAGTGCTTGTTTTGCAGTCGGCGGGGAATGGGCGAGTAATTGCCCCGCTGCACATCCGCCATAGCCGCGTTAATGGCGTCATGGGCGGTATTGCTCTTGGGACTGGTGGCCACCAGCACCACCGCGTCCGCCAGGGGCAGCCGTGCCTCCGGCAGACCCAGCATTTGGGCCGCGTCCACCGCCGCCTTAACAATGGGAATGATCTGGGGATACGCCAGCCCCACATCCTCACAGGCGCAGACCATCAGCCGCCGACAGGCGGAGGGCAAGTCCCCCGCCTCCAGCAGCCGCGCCAAATAATGGAGCGCAGCGTCCGGGTCCGAGCCCCGCATAGATTTTTGGTAGGCAGAAATAATATCGTAATGCTCGTCGCCCAGCCGATCATAGCGGGCGCCGCTTTTTTGGGTCAGCTGATCCACCAGCTCTGGAGTGATCCGCTTTTTACCGTCCGTCACCTGGGCAGCAAAGTAGCAGTTTTCCACCGCGCCAAGGGACTTGCGCACATCACCGCCGCCCCGCTCTGCCAGGGTGCGAGCCACGCCGTCCTCCAACTCTGCCGGGGTGCCGTTCTCCTCCTCCAGCAAACGGAAGCCCCTCTCCACCGCGGGCACCACATCTGCCGGGGTGACGGATTTGAACTCAAACACCGTGCACCGGCTGAGCACTGCCGGATAAATATAAAAATACGGGTTCTCCGTGGTGCTGGCGATCAGGGTGATCTTGCCGTTTTCTATGTATTCCAGCAGGGACTGCTGCTGGCGTTTGTTAAAATACTGGATCTCGTCCAAATACAGCAATATGCCGTTGGGCGCGGACAGGGTGTCCAGCTCTGCCACCAGTGCCCGAATATCCGCCGTAGAGGCGTTGGTGCCGTTAAGCCGCCGCAAGGCGCGATCCGTGCGCTTGGCAATAATGGATGCCACCGTGGTCTTGCCCACCCCCGGCGGGCCGTAAAAAATCAAATTTGGAATATCGCCGCTCTCGATCAGCTGCCGCAGAGCCTTGCCGGGTCCCAGCAAGTGCTGCTGACCCACCACCTGCTCCAGGCTTTCCGGGCGGATACGGTCTGCCAGGGGATTGGTCATACCGGTTTCTCCTTCTCTTTCTTAGAATACACACAGCCGCAGAAGTTTTGGCGATACAGGCCGTACTCCCGGGACAGCGCAATGGAGCGCTTGTACCGCTCCTGCTTCTTAAAATCCGAGGGCAGCCAGGCCACCCCGTACTGCTCCCCTACGCTCTGCCCAATGGCATTGATCTTTTGGGCGTCCTTTAAGGGGCTGATACTTAGGGTGGTGCAAAAATAGTCAAAGCCCATTTCCTTGGCCAGCGCCGCCGTCTTTTCCAGTCGTTGGCGATAGCAGCGCATACAGCGGGCGCCCCCCTCCGGGCAGTCCTCATACCCCTTGGCAACAGCCGCAAAGGCCGCCGGTTCGTAGTCCCCGGCGATCAGCTGCACCGGGTGCACTGCCGGCTGGTGCGCGATCAGCCGCCGCTGCTCCGCCAAGCGCTTTTGGAACTCTCCCTCCGGGGCAATATTCGGATTATAATAAAAGACCGTGATCTGAAAATACTGCGACAGCCACTCCAGCGTGGCGCTGGAACAGGGGGCGCAGCAGCTGTGCAGCAGCAGGGTGGGTACTCGCCCTGCCGCCGTTTGCTGCCGGATCACGGCCATACACATACGATCGTAATTGATTTTGTTCATGTTATTTGCTCAAATAGTAAGTGGGGTTCACCCGGGTGCCATTCAGCCGAATTTCAAAATGGCTGTGGGGCCCGGTGGAATTGCCGGTAGAACCGCTCTTGGCGATCTGCTGACCCTTCTTCACCGTTTGGCCGGTGCCCACTAAAATAGATGAATTGTGGGCGTACAAGGTCACCACGCTGCGGCCGTGGCTGTCTGTGCCGTGATAGATCATCACATAGTAGCCGTAGCTGTAATCCAGCCGCTTGACGGTAATCACCACCCCGGACTGGGCGGCCACCACCTTGGAGCCTACGCCGCAAGGGAAGTCCAGCCCACCGTGGTACTTGCCGCTGGAGTAATTGGGGAACCCGGCACTGACAGTATAGTGCCCGGGCACCGGATAAGTCATATTCAGTGCCGCGTCCGAGTGGCTGTAAACCCCTTGGGCCTTGCCCCCGGCGGTGTTGTTCTTAGAGGTGGTGTGCTCCTTGTCCTTTTTGGACAGGGTGGTCACCTCGTCTGCGTTCTTCAAACCGCTGATCAGGGCGTCGATCTCGCTTTCCACCTGCTGCTGCAGCTTTTCGTCCTCGTTACGGTACTCGGTGTACATTCGGTTCTGCGCTGTCAGCTGCGCCAAGAGTGCGTCGCTCTCCGCCCGATCCTGGGCCAGGGTCACCTTGCTGGCGGCAATGCCCTCCTGGTCCCGCTCAATGGCGGCCTGCTTGGCTTTTAAGGTTTTGTTTTTTTCGTCCAGGTCTTTTTTGACCTTTTGGTACTGCGCTTTTTGCTGGTTCAGGCCGTTTTGCTTGGAACAGATCTCCTCCATCTTGCCATTGACCTCTTGCAGCAGCTCCGTGTCGCTCTTGGACACGGCCTTGATCATCTCGTACCGGGTAAGGAAGCCGGAAATATCCTTGCACCCCAGCAGCGCGGTGATAATGCTGTACTCACCGCTTATGTACATCACCCGCAACCGGTAGCAATAGGCCTGATAGGTGGCCTCAAACCGGGCGTTGAGCTTGTTCAGTTCCTTTTGGCTGGCGTCCACTTCCTTTTGCAGGGCGTCCAGCTGCTTTTTGTTGGCAGCAATCTGGGGCTTTAGCGTGTCAATGGCCTTTTGGCTCTCGTCCACCTGGGCTTGCAGCACCGTCAGTCGGTCGTTCATGGCGCCGATTTTTTGATCTAAAGTGTCCACATAATCCTGGGTCACCTTGGAGCTTTTGCCCAGCTCCGCCAGCTTCTTTTCGCTTTCTTCTATGCTTTTTTGCAGCTCTTTTTGCTGCTGCTCCAGGCTCTTTTTGGCCTGATCCTTTTTGGCGTTCTCCGCCGCCTTGTCCGTGGTGGTCTCCGCCGCCGTGGTACTCTCCGCGGTCTCCGCACCCCAGGCGCTACCCCCGGGCAGGGCGCACAACAGGGCGCACGCCAGCACCAACGCCAGGAGCTTTTGACTGTATTTTTTCATATTCTGTTCCATCTCCTTGACGCATTAAGGCAAATAAATTTCCGGGTCCACGCAGTCGTTATACGACGCGGTGGGGGTGCGCACTTCAAAGTGGCAGTGCGGGCCGGTGGAGTTACCGGTGGAGCCGCTGTAAGCAATCAGCTGGCCACGGTGCACATGTGTGCCGGCAGATACCACCCGCCGACTGTTGTGGGCGTACAGGGTATACACCGAATTGCCGACACTGTCCGTCTTGTCGTGGGCGATCACAATGTAGCGCCCATAGCTGCGGTAGCTGCCGTCGCTGTTTGTCAGATCGGCAGACACGATTACCGTGCCGCTCTCTGCCGCCACGACACGGGAGCCGCTGGCACATGCAAAATCGCAGCCGGAGTGTCCGGCGTAGCCATGAAACGCGGTGGTAATACGGGTTTGGCTGGGCACCGGATAGGTTAGGCGCAGCCGCTTGCTCTCCGTGGTGGTGTGCTTCTTTGTGGTGGAAGCCGGCGTGCCTGCGCTCTCGCCGTGCTTTGTCGTGGTATGCTTCTTTGTTGTGGTCGTTGTTGTGGTTGTGGTGGTTGTATATTTCTTTGCCGCTTCTGCAATTTGGCGGTCGATCTCATCCAGATCGTTTTGGGTCACATCCCGGTACTCGGTATAGGCCTTGGTCTTATCCGTCAACTGCTTGAGCAGCCGGTTGGCCTCTGTCTGCTGGTCGGTAAGCACCTGCCGCCGGGTGGTCAAATCTTTCTGATCCGCCTGCAAGGTGGTCACCGTCTGTTCCAACTCCGTTTGGCTGGCGGCCAATGCCGTCTTTTTGGTTTGCAGGTCTTTTTGCCGGGTGGTCAGGTCCGTTTTGGCCTGTTCCAGCCGGGTGCCCTCTGTCTGTACGGACCGGAGCAGCGCCGTGTCCTGCTTGGCAACCCTTGCCACCATCTCGTAGCGGGTGAGCAGCTGGCCAATGTCCGTGCTGCCCAGCAGGAACGCCAGCACATTGGTCTCGCCGCTGATATACATGGCCCGCAGCCGCTGGCAGTAGCGCTGATAGTTCTGCTGAAACTGGGCGTCCAGCACAGTGATCTGCTGCTTGGTGTCTGTAATCTGCTGCTGCAGCGCCGCCTGATCCTGCCGATTCTTCTTCTGCTGCTTTTGCAGCACGGTAATGCGGTTCTCCGCCGTGTCCACCTTTTGCTCCGTCAGCTTTAACTGGCTGCGCAGGTAGCCGATCTTCTGATCCAGGGCGTCCAGGTACGCCTGGGTGTCCTTGCTTTGCTTGCCCAGGGTCTCCAAGGTTTTTTCCGTTTGGCGCAGCTTCATTTCCAGGTAGGATTGCTGCTCCTCCGGCGTCATTTGGCTGTTGAGCCCGGTGTCCGCTGCCGGCACAGCCGCCGGGGTGGAGAACACGGCAGGTAAAAACAGACAGAAAGCCAGCAAAACAGCCAAAACTTGTTTTCCATGTCTTTGCCGCTTCACTGGCTTCACTTCCTTTGTGGTCTATTCTTGTTGTATGGTACGGCGGCAGCCCACGGTGGGGCGCCGTCGCCGTTTCTATTTACAGATAATTCAGCGGGTTCACTTGGGAGCCGTTGACGCGCACTTCAAAGTGGCAGTGCGGGCCGGTGGAGTTGCCGGTGGAGCCGCTCTTGGCCACCACCTGACCGGCGCTGACCTTCTCGCCCACGCTCACCAAAATTTGGCTGTTATGGGCATACAGGGTGGACAGGCCGTCCCCGTGGTCAATGATCAAATACCGACCGTAGCTGTAATTCAGGTACTTAACCAAAATCACCGTGCCGCTGGCGGCTGCATACACATTGGAGCCGGTGGATACCGGGAAATCAATGCCCCCGTGGTAACGACCGCTGGAGTAGTTGGGATACCCGGCAGAAATGGAGCGGCTGTCCGTAGGATAGCGCAACCGACCGTTGCCGGAGCCGTGAGAACCGCTGATGCTGCCGGAGCCGTGCGAACCGGCAGCGGCAATGGCGGCGCTGATATCATTTTGCACCTGCTGCAACTGCTTTTGATCCGTCTCAATGGCTTCCTGATACTCGGAGCTCTGCTTGGAGAGCTTGCGCATTTGGGCATTGCACTCTGCGGCCTCGCTGTCCAGATCCGCCTTGGTGGAAGAAATATCGTTAATATTCTTCTGGAGGGCAGCTTTGTCCGTCTCCAGGCTCTTTTTGTCCGCATTCAGCTGGTTGCGTTTTTCCTCCAGCTTCTGCTTTTGCGCCTCGATCTCCTCCATCTTCTTCATCAGGCTGTCCAAGGTGGCGCTGTCCTGCTGAGAGACGGACTTGATCATCTCCGACCGGGTCAAAAGACTGGACAGGTCAGAGCAGGTGAGCAGCACTTCCAAAGTGGAGGCGCTGCCGCTGATATACATAGCCCGCAGCCGCTGACAATACTCGGCGTATGTCTGTCTCTTATACACATCTCCGAGCCCACGAGACACTGAGCGATCTCG
>ENA-OZAM01000799-OZAM01000799.1-human-gut-metagenome-genome-assembly--contig:-NODE-799-length-11551-cov-9.419102_pt1 | contig 11551 bp, 9 predicted proteins | sample MGYA00244205_ERZ653494 | MGnify/ENA primary metagenome ERZ653494 (study PRJEB26926, sample SAMN06165132) | human gut metagenome | biome: ENVO:00009003; feature: ENVO:2100002; material: ENVO:00002003... | reverse complement strand
CGATGCACCGTCCATCTTGTCAATCTCATCGAAATTTCAACTCACGCCCTCACGGAGGGCGACTGGACGGAACAAGCGAGAGAGGACTGAACAGAAGATTTCAACTCACGCCCTCACGGAGGGCGACTCGATGCACCGTCCATCTTGTCAATCTCATCGAAATTTCAACTCACGCCCTCACGGAGGGCGACCAATTTACCACAGCCCTTAGACTCTCTTTCTTTATTTCAACTCACGCCCTCACGGAGGGCGACATTCTGCCAGCGTGTATACTGATCCAGAACTGTATATTTCAACTCACGCCCTCACGGAGGGCGACCTTATGTTGTTCTATCGGGATCTATGGAGCCACATTTCAACTCACGCCCTCACGGAGGGCGACCGATTACATCGCAGAACTTTTCGCTGAGTTCCATATTTCAACTCACGCCCTCACGGAGGGCGACTGATTTTTACTTTACTCATGGTATTCTCCTTTCATTTCAACTCACGCCCTCACGGAGGGCGACGGGGCATCTCTGTCATGGATTACAGAGGCATGGTATTTCAACTCACGCCCTCACGGAGGGCGACAACACGGCACTGTCTGGATGTACGGAGGAAGAGCGATTTCAACTCACGCCCTCACGGAGGGCGACCTTTAGTCGAATGTGCCTGAATCAACCCATCCATATTTCAACTCACGCCCTCACGGAGGGCGACTGCTCCCGATCTGGCCATCTGATATTTCCAGAAATATTTCAACTCACGCCCTCACGGAGGGCGACAGTGACAGGCCGATGTCTCCGCCTGTCTGCTTCATATTTCAACTCACGCCCTCACGGAGGGCGACAAGATGCTGTGATTATGTGCGCAGGCAGCAGATCAATTTCAACTCACGCCCTCACGGAGGGCGACAAAAGAGAGCCGACAAAGCAGCAGAAAGAAAACATTTCAACTCACGCCCTCACGGAGGGCGACCCAGCTATCCGGAATCATCTTCACTTCACCAGAATTTCAACTCACGCCCTCACGGAGGGCGACTATGATTGTTTCTTTTGTGGAATACTGCGGGCAATTTCAACTCACGCCCTCACGGAGGGCGACTCTGTGCGTCTTTCCACATCGGCTCCCCGGAGTATTTCAACTCACGCCCTCACGGAGGGCGACGATTTTAAAACAACCTCCAACCGTCTCAGCCACATATTTCAACTCACGCCCTCACGGAGGGCGACATCTTCGTTCTGCCGGATCGGAAAAATGCCGAAGATTTCAACTCACGCCCTCACGGAGGGCGACTGTCTGCCATCCGGCTTTCAAGCATTCCGTTTTTATTTCAACTCACGCCCTCACGGAGGGCGACCAAGGGCTTTCGCCGAATAGCCACACGTTATGACATTTCAACTCACGCCCTCACGGAGGGCGACCCATCCGTTATGCATCAGGCGTGCTTCGTGATGTATTTCAACTCACGCCCTCACGGAGGGCGACCGTAGGCTGCAATCGCTTCACTACTCGAAACGTAATATTTCAACTCACGCCCTCACGGAGGGCGACCTTGGTTACCAGTCCATCCAGTCCGCCATCATTATTTCAACTCACGCCCTCACGGAGGGCGACATAGACTCCAAATCTAACTTTTGTTGGTTTTGAAATTTCAACTCACGCCCTCACGGAGGGCGACTCGATCGCCTCTTCCTTCGAGATTCCGGCGATATATTTCAACTCACGCCCTCACGGAGGGCGACTGATTCAATCTGCGGTGTCTGCGTCTCCACAAGAGATTTCAACTCACGCCCTCACGGAGGGCGACTCGTGCCATATCTGCGGTTCATCAGATCCTTCCATTTCAACTCACGCCCTCACGGAGGGCGACCATAGCCCAATGTTTTCACCTCACTTTAAGGGCATTTCAACTCACGCCCTCACGGAGGGCGACAAACGCAGCGTAGATATATGAGTCGTCATATTCATTTCAACTCACGCCCTCACGGAGGGCGACCGAAGATACCCAGGGCATATGTAGTACATTTATCTATTTCAACTCACGCCCTCACGGAGGGCGACAAACAATCTCGAAAGAAGATTTCCGGAAAGAGATATTTCAACTCACGCCCTCACGGAGGGCGACGCTTCTACGACATCCTGTGCGACGAATCCATAACATTTCAACTCACGCCCTCACGGAGGGCGACATTAAGGCACGATGTACGGTGCTTATCCCCCTTTCCATTTCAACTCACGCCCTCACGGAGGGCGACATTCATACTGTTACCTCAACGGAAAAATAAGAATATTTCAACTCACGCCCTCACGGAGGGCGACCGCAACGATCGTTACTGTATCTGTCTGCACGGAATTTCAACTCACGCCCTCACGGAGGGCGACCACCGAACTGAAGAATTTTCTTGGAGTCATTTACATTTCAACTCACGCCCTCACGGAGGGCGACCGCGCCCTGCAGGAGTGGTGTAATCGGCAGTAATATTTCAACTCACGCCCTCACGGAGGGCGACGTACCTTTGGTATCATGAAAAACGACCGGTGGTACATTTCAACTCACGCCCTCACGGAGGGCGACCTTACTCAAAAATGAGAAGGTTCGATTAGAGGGACATTTCAACTCACGCCCTCACGGAGGGCGACGATTTATGGGAGGAATCGAACTGGAGAAATATCTGAAATTTCAACTCACGCCCTCACGGAGGGCGACTGCATTGGATCTGATTCATTCCAGGCTGCAGGCAATTTCAACTCACGCCCTCACGGAGGGCGACACAATTTCTTTTGCTATGCATCAGTTCATGGCGAATTTCAACTCACGCCCTCACGGAGGGCGACGGCAAATTTAGACAAATTTTTCTTCTAAATCGCGGCTATGCTTATTCAATATCTCTATATTTTCTTCCTCATTTCATCTCCCTCCTCCCCCAAATTCTATCTTTTCAGCAAAAATCCTTTAAATTTCAAGTGCGAATCTTCCTGCTTTTTTCTGTGCACTTGGCATTCGCACTACAGAATCAGTGTGTCCATCACGTCAAATCCCGCTTTTGCACCAACATGTTCTACTTTGTTTTTGTACTTTTCACCCAAATAGTAAAACCGCAAACTATCGGTCTCTTTATCTATGATTTTTTCTAGTATATCTTTTACCTGTCGGCACTTAGCCGCATCCATCTGGCACTCGAAGACAGAATTTTGGACTCGCTGGCCGTAATTGGTACATTCTTTTGCTACCTTGCGCAATCGCGTTCTGCCTGCTACGGTTTGTGTATTTACATCATATGTGATCAGCACCAGCATTAAAAATCACCTACTTCCACAAAAATGGCGGATATTCATCCAGATCCCCTCGCAGGAAACGTGCCAGCAGCATGCTCTGTGCATATGGAACCATTCCCCACTCGATCTTTTCGCCTAAAAATGGATGCGTAATCATCTCCTGTTTTTTTCCCTGCCATGCACTAAGAAAGGCTTTTCGTCCCTCCTCCGTCATAATAACGGCACCGTTTTCCTTAGTTAAAAAATATTCTGGCTTCATAATCCTCTTGTTGATAAGTGTCAGAACAAACCGATCTACTATAACGCTACGAAATTCTTCCATCAGATCCAGCGCCAATGACATTCGTCCCGGACGATCTGTGTGGAAAAATCCAACATATGGATCCAGGCCCACTGCTTCCAGCGTCCCGCCGCACATTCCTGCCAGTAAAGAATATCCAAACGAAAGCATCGCATTCACATTATCTAACGGTGGTCTCTTATTTCTTCCATGAAAATAAAAATCCTCTTTCTGCTGCAGAATAAGTTCATCAAAAGCGGAAAAATATACCGATGCAGCTTCTCCTTCCAGTCCTAAAAGTGTTCCCGCATCTTCACATTCTCTGATTTTATTCATACTCTGCCCCAGAAAAGCTGATTTTTTCTTAAGCAATTCTGCATCCAGCCGCATACTGTAATCTCTGGCGGCTCTCTCGAGCACCCACCTGGCATTATAGACCTTGCCAAGAATAAAATTCTTTGCTATTTTGACGCTTTCTTCTTTTTTCTCACTGATGCGGTATTGTGTTTTTCGCAGTGTCACATTTCCCTTTTCTTCTCCGCTGACTCTCGCCAGAAAACGGCCATTTCCGGACATAAAGGATAATTCAATGTCTCTTTGCGCGCACGCCCCCATTAATGCCGGACTCGCTCCTGTATAGCCAAAGGTCACGATCGCCTGTAAATTATGTAAAGGGATTCTTCCTATTTCCTTTTTATCCTCCATTACTACGACATTTTCCCCATCAAGTGAAAGATAACGATTTCCAGAAGTAATATACAAGGTATTCAGCAATCTTTTCATAGATTTTCCTCTTCCTGCATTCTCTTGGTAATGTATTCCGCAACCAATTTATTCTTATTTAAAACCGGCAGACAAATATCTTTCAAGGAACATGCATTACATTTCCTGCTTATTTTTACTTTCGGTGTATACTGTTGTTCATAATACTTATGCATTTCTGCAAATATCTGCTTCACTTTTTCCCGGATTGCATTATCAAATTCTACCTTATGGCGTCTGCGGACTTCACCGTAATAAAGATATCCATACTCGATTTCACAACACAGCATTTCTTCCAGACAAAACGCCTGCGCTGCCAACTGCAGGATATCCTCTTCTCCTTCTTTTGGTTTTCCCCGCTTATATTCTATTGGCACTACACGATAAAATCCTTCTTTTCCATGCAGTGAAATCCCCTCTTTCACCCGATGAAATTCCACCACATCGCACTCGCCGCTCACTCCCATTTCGCAGGAGTGAACCGGCATCGCACGCACAATCAGCAGATCTCCTCTTTTTTCTTTGAGACCCGGATCATGTGCATTTTCATGAAGAATCTTTCCCTCTACCGTGCGGACATTCTCCTGCCACTGCATCTCGATATATGCAAGTGCCCATTGGCGCCGGCAGAATGCAAAATGTTGAATTCCTGACAACTGCAGATAATCATCCTCATCATACATTCCAATTCACCCCTCACGGAAAACGACCGTATCTTTAGACAAAATCAAAAATCTCCGGTTCTCTGCATCCTTCTACATTCCAGGTAATATCATAATCCTTAAAGCTTCTCGGATGATCTAAATCTTTATTCCAGTCAAATCCTCTCTGGATCTTTCCACTCGAAATAGCCGGTGTTTTTTCCTCGTGCTGCCACCAATACATCCGGCATACCTCCATACTTCCTTCCGGACGTGCTGACGATGCATCATTTTCAAACAATGTCATGAGTGCTTCTTTCAGTATCTCAGCATCCTCCTGGGTAAAGCCCGTCTTTTCCGCGAGCTGCACATTGACACTTCCCATCACCTTGTATACAGCAAACCCAACTCTATGTTTCGTTCCCATCGTATCAGATGCCTTTCCTTCTTTTCCGGCCTCGCTGTTTACGCTCTTGGTGATTTGCATACTCATGATATCAATCGGAGACAGACTTACTGCCTGATGAATCGACACCGGACCGCGTACGCCAAAGGATACTGGAATTCCTTTAAATGCAAAAACCTGTCCAAATGCTCTCACATCGATCCACTCCCTGCATGCAATCTGTGCGCAGAGATCTCTGCTCGCATCTTTCTTATTTCCCATCTGTTTTTTAAGCTCCTCGCAACCATCTGCGCGCTCCTTCAGACTCTTGAATGAGTCGTCCGTTCTGTCATCTGACTGCACGAAAATTTTCTGTCCCAGATCCTGCAGGCGGTTTCGGATTTTTCGTTTAATGCAGACATCTGAAATTTCCCCATATCCATCCAGATTAATTCTCGGACGGTTTCCGTTCAGTGGATCTCCATTGGGATTTGCATTCGTTGCACTCACAAATAATGTAAAATCAATTTTTCCTTTTAATTCGCTCATTTCTTTATTCCTCCTCTGTTTTCTCTGTTTTGTAAGTTCTCAGCGCACAGGACTGACTGTGAAATCCAAGTAAATATAAGCCGCTCAAACGTTTATTCTCCTGATAATCGTTTACACTTTCAAATGCGTCCTCGATTTCGTCCAGCAGATTTTCATAAAATCTTCGTTCCGGCACTGGCAATTTGCTCAAATACGGCTGAATATTCTCTTCAATAACTTTCCAGGTTTCAAACGGTCTCTGCGAAAAATTATTCATGTATCGCTTTGCATTTGTAATTCTGCTTCTGTCCTTATCCATATCAAAAGTCCGATATTCAATTCGATCTGCTACAGCAAGCAATCTTCCATACAGGTAATCTCTTTCTGTACAATTTTTGTCTACCGCCATTTTCCATTCCTCCTTATAAAGTTCTTTTCTTCTTTTTTTAACCATGGAGCACGCAAGCTGCAAAATCTGCTCCCAGTTTCTCCGTTCTTTATATGCCAATGGATTAGATGCCTTATTTATCGCCCTTTCCACATAATCAGCTGGTATTCTCTGCCCATCCCAAATACATGGCAAGATACGCTTTGCAACCTCAGCATAAAGTTTTTTGCTGTTTCCATCTACAATGGTAATACTTCCATTATTTTCTATTCCGAATAAAAGATCCGCTATCTCCTTTACTCCAACCATGCCATAATAAACAATTCTTTTTCCGTCTCTCCATTTTTCATGACGCCACCAGCAGTCCTTGTGCCATTTTCTGATATTCTCTAAATATCGCGTTTCTTCAATTTTTTTTGCTTCCACGACTGCCAGGCGCCCCGGTGTTGCTGCATCGACTCCTAATAACACCATATATTTCATAGTCGTGGGACATTTTTCCTCGTTCTGCAGCGTGCGATACCCACTCATCGCCTTCTGAAACAGCTCCGCTCCGATCGCATTGGTGTCAAACTCCGGATCTTCCAGTCCGGTATCCCATTCATCAAATTCAGATATAATATGCTCCGTATCCGAGTCCCATCGAACTTCTAATTCTCCTGCTGAATCCTCCGCTGTTTCCCATGTAACAAACACCATGGTATCATATGTGCCTCCCTGTCTGCGGATAATCCATTTCAATGCGTTGTGAACCTTCTGGGATGTTTCATTTCCAATTGCAAATGCCTCTTCTTTCGTTGCAAATCGACCACGATACGTAAAATTATCCTTATCATTTGAAGAAATCAGTTTCGCGCCGTCTCCTTCATTTCGGATTTTCTTTGGCTGTAGATAGGAAATACTTTCTCTTTTTCCACTTAAATAGCAAAGTCCCTTTTCCCCTTCCATAGACCGTTGATACTGCTGATATTTTTCCCATAAGGTCTTATCTTTCCAGCATTCATCAACTGTTTCTGTCAGTGGATTACTTAAAGAGCGCACAATAAATCGCACAAACGCTTTACTTTGATCAATTCCCTGAATCGTTTCCTTTTCTGCCAGCGTTCCATCTTCATTTTGCTTCAATACCTTCTGTTCAATCAAATCATGCATCAAACTTTTCTTCTGCAGATAATAATAAATTGCTCTTACTTTATCATGGCAAAATTCTGACTCATACCATTTTTTTAATTGTTCCATGTAAATTTCAAAACAGCTTCCATCGTCCGCCACATAAAGCGGATAATCGCCCGCCAGATATCTTAAATTATCACACAGGGGATGGGCTTCTTTTCCAGATGTTCGGCTTCCTGATTTTTCTGTAACCGGAATAATGGTAAATTTATCATTTGCAGGAACCTGTTCGCCATGTAAAAAGTTACCTTCTTCATCAATGGTTACCGTAATCTGTGCCGTTGCCGTTGAGTGGAATGTTGGAAGCAGCGTATAGGGAAATTCACCACGATATTCTATTTTTCCTACCTTGTTCAGATTTTTTTCGTACAAATCCAGTGCTTCTCTTCCCCAGTTCACGTATCTTTCACCTCCCTTTTTTCATGTTCTTCTTTCTCGATATTTTCAAATATTTTCGGCTGCATTTTTCGTATATGACGTTTGATTGTACACTCTTCCGGACGGGGATAAACGATGTAGCCTCCCCTTGTCATGGTCGGATGCTCCCAGAATCTTACCGTCATGTTTCCCTGATCCTCCGACAAAACGGCTTCTTCCGCATAAGTAATTCCGTGATAAGAGAAACCGAAATCTATATCTTTTTCCATATCATCATAATATCCTGCTCCACTGCCAAATTCACACGGTTCCACAAATGCCTGACATTCTCTTGTTCCAAGAAAAATATCTCTCCGGCCTCCGCTCTTTACCATTCTTTCTGACATGCACTGATATTTTCGCTCATTTCTATCCTGTACCATGTTGACCTGATGCTCATTAAATTCAAAATGAGCACGTACCTGATAACGCACATCCTTTAAATACGTGTAGTATGCCAGTTCGTTTCCGCCATTGTATTTAATAGGACGAATACCTTTTGTTTCCGTCTGAATCCGGTTCATAACGCGAATTTCATCAATTACCCAAAAGATCGTGGGTTTCCAAAATATGCTTTCCGTAATACCTCGCAATGCCTCGTAAGTTGGAATTGAATAACTTGTTTTTTCGCCTCCAACACGCACCACCGGATCAGAAAACAATGCATAGTTCCCATACACCTCGTACTCTATGGTATTCGCATGTTTTTCCATTGTACCACCTCCAATATGTTTAATAGTTCTCAAAGTTCATCTGCGGTTCTTCCAGCACACCAACTTCATTGCTGTAATACCCTTCGCTCAACGCGAGTATTTCTTCATCACTAATTTGATATATTGCATTATTAAGACGTTCCTTCTGCACTTCTGAAATTCCAACCGTATATTTTTGCAGTTCCCGCAGCATCCTCTGCTTTTCCTCCCAAGGTAAATACTCACCATCTGCTCCGACAAATGCTGCAATCAGTTTTTTGGCCTCATCATTATAGGGAACCACAACTGGAATCTTATAATCATTAGAAATAACTTCAAATTCTTTTCCTGCCGTTGCAAATGCCTGTGCCATTCCCCCCTTATACTCTTGTTCAAACTTATGCCAATATTGTTTTCTTCCCGGACAATTTTTTCCCAGCATTTCTAGCAAGGTCGTTTTATAATTTTTCGCCGGAAATTTCGTGATATCAGCCTGCAGCACCTGATAGTAATACTGATAATAAATCGCTATCGCTTTCGACGAATCTAATCTTTTTTCAAAAATTTCAGGCTTACTTCGAAATTGTTCTAATAATTTTTGTACTGCTCTTTGTTCTTCTTGTATCTCTGGCAGCTTTTCCAGACTTTCGGCCTCGTTTGTCAATTGTACAATGTAAATCTTTCCAAACCAGGGATACTCCTTGTGGCGATTTCCTCTTCCAGCGGCCTGGATCACATGATCCAATCCCGCTTTTGATCGAATGACACAGCCAAAAGAAAAATTTACACCCGCTTCTACAACCGGTGTACTGATGCAGATCACTCTGCCTGTATATCCGGATTCTCTATTTTTTCGTAATGCCGCATGGACCGTTTCCAACGTGTCCTCTTTATTTTGCGGGCAAAGTTTATTGCTCAGGTGAAAAACTTGATCTTCGTCTGAACAGCTGCTTTTTATCTTTTCATATACTTGTTTTGCACATTCGGTTGTATTTACTATGACCAGCACATTTCGAAATGTCTCAGCTTGCTGCAACGTAAAATCACAGAGATCCTCAATTTCCATTCCGCCCGGATACGCTTCTGTTTCTGTCAAATCTACGATATCCGTTCTTCGAAAGGCTTCTTCATACTTTTCTATGATTTCCGTCATCTCCATGCATTCACTTAAATTATTCTCTTTCAAATCTTTAATGGATGGCTGGGTAGCTGAACATAATACAACATCCGATTCCGCAAAATTGGTAAGAAAATTTACTGCTAAGTTAAAAAGTTCCATACACTTCTTCGGAATGGCCTGTACCTCATCAAAAATGATCACGCTGTTACATAAGGTATGCATTCTGCGGATATCTCTTTTCTGTCCCGAAAAAAGTACATTCAATACCTGTACAGCTGATGTCATAATAATTGGCACATCCCATGTTTCTGTCAGTTTTTTATAGTCTTTCTCCTGCTTTCCCTCCGAAAGAATCACATTGCAATGATGTTCCAGTACGATATCCGGATCGTCAACTGCTCTCCGGATCTCATCGGCATTCTGGCTTAAAATACTATTAAATGGGGCAACATAAATAATATGCTGTTTTTGGGTCCGCTCGGCACGATACAGTGCAAAGCGCAAACTACTTAATGTCTTTCCAGCTCCCGTTGGTACTGTCAGACGATACAGTCTCGTTTCTTTTTCTGCCTCTTCATAGCACCTCTCAGAAATCTCCTGCCGGACTGCCTGAAGACTCTGGCCATTTTCTGCCTTGTTTCGAATTTCATGATTAAGATAGTTCTCAAAACATTGTATACTCTGTTGCCATATTTTCTGTATTTCTTTCTTTGAAATACGTTGTTTCAATTCTTCATTCTGAAAAAATTTTTCCGTATCTGTCCAGTCGCTATCAAATAATACAGAAAGTAATACCCGAAAATACATCCCTATGTAAAAGTATCCACTTCCACAATGGCGATTTTGTCTTGTATTTTTCTGCACAAATGTTCCTATTTTTTTATTGATCTGAACATATTGTGCATCTGCTGCTTCGCACACTTTTTGGATTTTCTCTTTATCAAAGATCTGAAAAAATCTTTCCTTCACAATGTCTTCCTGACACTCTTTTTCCGCTCTGCGTTCCTGTAAGGTACACCCGCTTTCAAAATCAATACAGTCGCTGATTCCATGATGTGAGTACACAACTGTACTTAACAGCTCTGCTGCTGTTTTCTGCCGCATCATTTTCCATAGCATCCGTCCACCTGCGGTTGAGTGATCCAAATCGTTTCGGTGTGCCTGATCCCCCTTTTTCAAGATATCTTGAAAATCTTTCTGCACATCATCAGAGAGTTTCCCCGCATCATGAAAAAGTGCGGCCGCCTCGACAAGTTTCTGAATCTCTTCCATAGGACAAATGCTTTTTGCATATGATGTTACATTATCTGTATGTTCCTGAAAGCTCTGGGTACGGCCTGTTTCAAAATCCACATGTGCAAGATAAATGTCACTTGTTTTATTTTCGTTTGTATTATTCATCACTTTCTCCTTTTGTCTATTTTGTTTATTTTTCGGAGTCAAGTTCTGATTTTTTATTCACTTTTACCACATTATAGCAGACTCCGACCTGTAGCGCAATATATTTTCAAACTTTTGTTCGATCATATATTTAGTTTATACCTCATCGTTTTCTACTTTGACATGTCAAATAATTCTATTCAAAATCCTTTTTACCACCTCTCCTCTTAAATCGCATTTCTGCCTTAGTATCAATTTGATTTTTATTTTCACATTGGGAATTTACAAAGATTTTTAGATTTTGTAATTCTTCCTTTGTGTGTTAGAGTATTTTTTACTCTAAAATTATAGAAGACTTTACAAATTAGAAAATAACGTATAGAATAGTATATGTTCGTAGTTTACTATTCTTTTTAGATCTTATTTCTAAATTGAATCAGTTTTCTACCTGAAGAAGTTATCCGATACTGCCAATATCCTGTCTCTTATACACATCTCCGAGCCCACGAGACACTGAGCGATCT
>ENA-OZAM01000771-OZAM01000771.1-human-gut-metagenome-genome-assembly--contig:-NODE-771-length-11779-cov-10.661208_pt1 | contig 11779 bp, 6 predicted proteins | sample MGYA00244205_ERZ653494 | MGnify/ENA primary metagenome ERZ653494 (study PRJEB26926, sample SAMN06165132) | human gut metagenome | biome: ENVO:00009003; feature: ENVO:2100002; material: ENVO:00002003... | reverse complement strand
AGATCGCTCAGTGTCTCGTGGGCTCGGAGATGTGTATAAGAGACAGTGGCAGTACGGTCACTCCGTTTGGCCGTGCTTATCTTGACCCAATTTATGGACAGCTCACCAGTGGCGGTTCTGCAAAGTGGGTCGTTGACCCCGTAAGTCCTGAGCAGGCTCTTTCTTCTGTCTACACCTTGAACAATGCCGCTGTGGATAAGATGAAGGCATCCCCCGATCCGAAAGCTTTGACCGAAGCCGAGGGCACTTTCTCCGCAGGCGAGTCCGGACTGCTGGGCGGCAACAGTTTTCTGTACGAGTACGCCCCCTCTATTTATGATGGGATGGATGATGTCTCCGGCACAACAGGCATCGTTTTTATCACTCGTGCAGGACAGGAAGGCAGCGACAAGAAATATGATGCTTACACCGACGGTACTCCGCATTATCTCGCTTTAAGTTCCAACGAAAAAGAAGCTATCAAAATCGCAAAAGAAAAATGTGGCAGTGTCATTGTTGTTCTGGTATCTTCCGCACCGATGGAACTGACTCCCATCCAGAGTGGTGAATATGAAGCCGATGCAATTCTGTGGGTCGGTCATCCCGGCGAACGCGGTTTCGCAGAGCTGGCTGGAATCATGGACGGCAGCACCGTCCCTTCTGGACGTACTGTCGACATTTACCCCAGTGATTTCACGAAAGACCCTTCCTATCAGAATATCGGTTCTTTTTCTTATGATAACGCTCCTGTCATGATTGAAGGGGTTTTTTCTTCCGGAAATGCACAGGAGAGTTCCCGCTATTTCACCGACTATCAGGAAGGCGTTTACGTTGGCTATCGCTACTATGAAACTGCTGATGTAATGGACGATGACTTTGTATATGGCGAGCTGGATGAAAACGGCGGTGTTGTGACTGCTGGTGCTGTCTGCTATCCCTTCGGATATGGCCTGAGCTATACCACTTTTGAACAGAGCATTACCGGCTATCATGACAGCGGCGACACCATTTCTGTTGATGTTACCGTGACGAACACCGGCTCTGTCTACTCTGGCAAAGATGTCGTTCAGCTTTATTACAACGCACCTTACACCGACCTTGACATTGAGAACAAGGTTGAAAAGCCCGTTGCAAACCTCATTGCATTTGATAAAACAAAAGAACTTGCACCCGGTGAATCCCAGACTCTCACTCTGAGCTTTGCCAAAGAAGACATGGCTTCTTACTGCTACACTCATGCAAATCCTGACGGAACGATTGGCTGCTATATGCTGGAAGCTGGCGATTACGAAATCACCCTGCGTAACAACAGCCATGACGTTTTGGATACCCGCATTACCACTTTGAACGATACCACTTGGTACGATGGTAGTGATGATGCTCACATTCGCAATCGTGATAAAGACGCACAGTCTACTCTCGATAACGACGGAAATCCGACTGGCGAAGCAATGGAAGGTGAATTCATCGCCGCAACGAACCAGTTCCAGACTTCCAGCGACTACATGAACAGCAACTCTATTATCCTTTCTCGTGCAGACTGGGCCGGCACGCAGCCGAAGATGGCAGAAGGCCGCACAAAGTCCCTGAATGCCGAATTCATTGATAAACTCGGCAAGGACACCACTTTTGAGGTTGAGACCGACCCCGTTTTCGGCAACGTCGAAGGCAGTCTGGTCTATCACGAAGATCAGCCTACTTCCAATCAGAAAAATGGTCTGACCCTTTCTTCGATGCGTGGCTTGGATTACAACGACCCCAAATGGGAGAGCTATCTTGACCAAATCGATTGGGAAGGCGACAAGGACAGCATCCTTCTTAATCACACTGGTGCCGCTTATACTCTGGGTGCAATTTCTTCCCTTGGCATTCCTTCCACCGTTCAGGAAGACGGTGCAAACGGTCTGAAAGTTCAGGGTTCTGACAACGGCTATGATATGTCGAAGTCTTCTTCCTTCCCCTTCGCACCTGTCATTGCCGCCACATGGAATGTCGACCTTCTGTATAATGTCGGCGCGGCATTCGGTCAGGAGTCCCTGCAAAACGGCGTGAACGGCTGGTACTGCCCTGCAATCAATCTGCATCGTTCTCCCTTCTCTGGCCGTGTGTTTGAGTATTACAGCGAAGACCCCATTCTTTCCGGCAAACTTGCCGCCGCCTGCATTTCCGGTGCTGGCGACCAAGGCATGGTCTGCTATCTGAAGCATTTTGCACTGAATGATACGGAAACGAATCGTAGTCAGCTTTGCACCACATGGGCTACCGAGCAGACCATGCGCGATATCTACATGAAAGCCTTTGAGATTGCCGTTGAAGAAGCTCGTATGACGGTCAAATACACTGCCGATGAAAACGGTACTACCGCTACCCGTGTCATGCGTGCAACCACTGGCATTATGCCCGCACAGAACAGTGTTGGTGATTGCCTCGGTACTTGCAACTACAACTTGTTGAACAACGTCCTGCGCAAAGAGTGGGGCTTCCGTGGCATGGTTATCACCGATTACTGGATCTGGGGCGACAACAATCTCCGCGACCTCTGCATCCGTACTGGTTCTGATGCGTATCTCTGCATGTCCATGCCAGCAATGTGGAATCTGAATGATTACGACAGCGCAACCGCTCGTTGGGCAATGCGCAATGCTATCCACAACATTTCCTACGCTCTCGCAAACTCTAACGCCACGCAGGATTCTGCTCCGGGAACGACTTTCCGGATGTCCACTTCTCCGTGGAAAATCGCCGCTAATGCTGCAATCGTTGTGATTTGGGTTCTGGTCGTCGCTCTCATCGTCTTGATGGTTCGCCGCACCAAAGATGCAAAGCTTCATCCCGAAAACTACAAACCCCGCAAGCAGAAAAAAGTAAAAGCATAAACCCATAGGGGGCGGCGGGCAACACGCCCGCCCCCTTTTTTGATTGTCAGGAGAGACCCATGAAACACACAGATATCATCAACAGCTTGGATCTGGAACAGAAATGCGCCCTGCTGAGCGGCGGCACGGTGTTCACCACCCGGGCGCTGCCGGGCAAGGGCATCCCGGCCATTACCCTGTCGGACGGCCCCAACGGCGTGCGTAAGCAGGCCGGTGCGGCTGACCATCTGGGCCTGAACCCCAGTGTGCCCGCCACCTGCTTCCCCACCTCGGCCACCGTTGCCAACAGCTGGGACCCGGAGCTTGGCGAGGCTGTGGGCGCAGCCATGGGCGAAGAGGCAGCGGCACAGGGCGTGTCGGTGCTGCTGGGCCCCGGCCTGAACATCAAGCGCAGCCCCCTGTGCGGCCGCAACTTCGAGTATTTCTCGGAGGACCCCTACCTTGCCGGTAAGATGGCGGCGGCCTACGTCCGCGGCATCCAGAAAAACGGCATTGCCGCCTGCCCCAAGCACTTTGCCGTGAACAGTCAGGAGCTGCGCCGCATGGCCTCGGATTCCATCGTGGACGAGCGCACCCTGCGGGAAATTTACCTGACCGGTTTCGAGATGGTGGTCAAGGAGGCGCAGCCCAAGACCATCATGTCCGCCTATAACCTTGTCAACGGCACCTACGCCAACGAGAACGCCCACCTGCTCATGGATATCCTGCGCAGGGACTGGGGCTTTGACGGCGCAGTGGTCACCGACTGGGGCGGCAGCAACGACCACGCCCTCGGCGTAAAGAATGGCTCTACGCTGGAAATGCCCGCCCCCGGCGGGGACGCCATCCGGGAGCTGATGAAGGCAGTGCAGACCGGCAAGATCACCGAAGCAGACGTGGACGCCCGGCTGGAGGAGCTGCTGGAACTGGTGTTTACCACCAAAGCGGCGGTGGACGCCGCACCCGGCAAGTTCGATGCCGACGCCCACCACGCACTGGCACGCCGGGCTGCTGCCCAGAGCATCGTGCTGCTGAAGAACGAAAACAACTTGCTGCCCCTTGCAAAGGGGGAAAAGGTGGCGGTCATCGGCGACTTTGCCCAGACACCCCGCTATCAGGGTGCAGGCTCCAGCGCCGTCAACTCCATCAAGGTGGATTCCTTTCTGGACTGCCTTGCCGAGAGCGGCCTGAACAGCGTCGGCTACGCCAAGGGCTTTGACCGGCAGGGCAAGCCCGATGAGGCGCTGAAAGCCGAGGCGGTGCTGCTGGCAAAGAACGCCGATGTGGTGCTGCTGTGCATGGGTCTGGACGAGATCAAGGAGAGCGAGGGCATCGACCGCGCCGACATGAAGCTGGCAGAGAACCAGCTGGAGCTGCTGGCGGCTGTGGCGGCGGCAAACCCCAACGTGGTGGTGCTGCTGAGTGCGGGCTCCTCGCTGGAAAGCGATTGGGTCAAGGACTGCAAGGCGCTGGTCTACGGCTGTCTGGGCGGTCAGGCCGGTGCGGGCGCACTGGTCGAGGTGCTCACCGGCGCGCAGAACCCCTGCGGCAAGCTGGCGGAGACTTGGGCGCGCAGCTACGCCGACACCCCCGCAAAAGCGCATTTCGGCGGCGACGGCCCCACTGTGGAGTACCGCGAGGGTCTGTATGTGGGCTACCGCTACTACGACACCGCCGGTGTGCCCACCGCCTTCCCCTTCGGCTACGGCCTGAGCTATACCAGCTTTGCGTACAGTGACCTGAAAGCAGACGAAAAGGGCGTGACCCTGACTGTCACCAACACCGGCAGCTGTGCCGGTGCCGAGGTGGTGCAGCTGTATGTGGCAAAGCCGGATGCAAAAGTTTTCCGCCCCGTCAAGGAGCTGAAGGGCTTTACCAAGGTGCAGCTGGAAGCCGGAGAGAGCAAGACCGTCACCATCCCGCTGGACGATAAGGCGTTCCGCTACTGGAACGTCAAGACCGACCGCTGGGAGGTGGAGGGCGGCAGCTATCAGCTGCTGGTGGGCGCTTCCAGCGCCGATATCCGTCTGACTGCCGCTGTCACGGTGGCGGGCACCGGCGCACCCGACCCCTACGCGGGCAAAAATCTGGAGCATTACCGCACTGCGCAGGTGCAGAACGTGCCGGACGCGGAGTTTGAGGCGCTGCTGGGGCACGCTATCCCGGAGAACAAGGTGCACATCGACCGCAACATGACGCTGGGCGAGATGGGACACGGGCGCAGCCCCATCGGCTGGCTGGCGGCTGCCGTGCTGGGCGCACTGCTGCGCCGCAGCATCAAAAAGGGCAAGCCCGACCTGAACATCCTGTTCCAGTACAATATGCCCCTGCGGGCGCTGGCCAAAATGACCAACGGCGCTATCAGCATGGGCATGGTGGACGGCATCGTGATGGAGCTGCAGGGCTTCTGGATCATCGGCCTTGTGCGGGTGATCGTGGAGGCCGTGAAGAACCTCGTGCTGAACAGCCGCATGGAAGAGCGCTTGAAAAACAGCTGAAAGGAAGCAGGCTATGAATTTCTGGAATAACTTCGCGGCAAAGCACCCCGCCGCTGCCAAGTGGGTGCGCGAGGGCGGCCTGTTCGTCATCGTGTCCAACCTCATCACCGTGTTCAAGTACCTGCTGCTGCAATTTCTGCCCAAGGCCTTTGCCAGCCTGCCGGTGGTGGATTTCGGCTGGCCGGGCATCGACATCACCCTGTTCGGCGAGACCTTCAAGTGGAACATCCTCGGCTACGATGCCGCCCACGGCGGCCTGCCCTACTTCTGCGCCTACATGATCGCCATGGTCATCGGCGAGTGCATCAACTTCCCCATCCAGCGCAATTTTGTGTTCCGCAGCAAGGGCAATCTGGCAAAACAGATCGGCTGGTATGTGCTGGCCTTCTGCATCATCACCTGCATCGTCAACTCCATCAACTGCATCTGGGTGGCGGTGGCAGGCCTGCTGGTACCGGACTTCATCTACAACATCGGCACCACCGTGCTCAACGGCGGCATCTCCATGGTGATCTTCTTCTTTGTGAATAAGATCATCTTCCCGGAGGGCGAAAAAGCCGCCAAATAATAAGCTATTCTCCTTCATTTTCTTCTTCTCATCATAAACCAGAAGGGCTGCTCCGTTCTCCGGGGCAGCCTTTTTGGTTTGGGGAGAGAACCCTCTCAGTCACGTCTGACGGCGTGCCAGCTCCCCCGAAGGGGGAGCTTTTCGGTACTGCCGGAAGCTTTCTTGTTATGCCTAATACTTTAGCAACGAGCCTTAGACCTTGGCTCCTCCTTCGGGGGAGCTGGCGCGGGAGCGCCTGAGAGGGTTCACTTCCCTGAGGAAGTCCCACTTCAATTTTTGTTTTTCTGCACAAAATGTTCTGCGGGCAGGGTTTTCCTCTTGACAAGCGGGCAAATGTTTCGTACTATATTTAGTAGTATGGAATCAAAGACGCTGTACGCAGGTTTCTGTGTGACCCCTGTACCCGTTTCAGGCAAAGCGTGCCTGTTTGATATAAAATGGAACCGTAAAGAGAAAAGCCGTATGCTTTTGCCCGTGCCGCCGGTTTTGGGTGGTGCGTATGGTTTTGGTGTCACTTTTTGCATTGAAAGCTCTTTCTATATCATTGCCCGTGTCCTGCTGCGCAGCGTCTCCTGCTTTTAATTTTGCATTGAATTGAAACAAAGGAGAGTGAACGCAATGACCGCGATCGGAGTGATCGTGGCCTTGATCGTTGCTGTTGTCGGCGTGGCTGCGGGCTATTTTATTGGTTACAACAACCGTAAAAAGACTGCCGAAGCCCAGATCGGCAGCGCCGAGGCCGAGGCTACCCGGCTGGTGAACGAGGCGATCAAGACCGCCGACCAGAAGCGCAAGGAAGCGGTTCTGGAAGCAAAGGATGAGGCTTTCCGTCTGAAAGCCGAGGTCGATGCCCAGAAGGCAGAGGCCGACAAGGAGATCAAGCAGCGCCGTGCGGAGATCAGCCGTCAGGAGAACCGCATCGACCAGAAGGAGACAGCGCTGGACCGCAAGACCGAGGCGCTGGAAAAGAAGGAAGAAGAGCTGAAAAAGCGCGCTGCCGAGGCCGAGGAGCGTCTGGCAGAGATCGATGCTCTGCGCGCCAAGGAGATGGAGCGTCTGGAAACGCTGGCCGGTTTGAGCCAGGAGGACGCCCGCGAGGTGCTGCTGCATAAGGTGGACGAGGAGCTGACCCACGAAAAGGCCGTGCGCGTTGCCGCCTACGAGACCGACCTGAAGGAAAACTGCGATAACATCGCCCGCAACCTCATCGGACAGGCCGTCAGCCGCTGCGCTGCCGACCATTGCAGCGAGACTACCGTCAGTGTGGTGCCGCTGCCCAGTGATGAGATGAAGGGCCGCATCATCGGCCGCGAGGGCCGCAATATCCGCGCACTGGAGACCGCTACCGGCGTGGATCTGATCATCGACGATACCCCGGAGGCCATTACTCTGTCCTCCTTCGACCAGACCCGCCGCGAGGTGGCCCGCATGACGCTGGAGCGCCTGATCGGCGATGGCCGTATCCACCCCGCCCGCATCGAGGAGACGGTGGAAAAGTGCCGCCACGATCTGGAACTGCAGATGAAGCGCGAGGGCGAGCGTGCGGTGATGGAGCTGGGCATCCACGGCCTGCACCCCGACCTGATCAAGCTGATCGGCCGGCTGAAGTACCGCACCAGCTTTGGCCAGAACGCCCTGACCCACAGCATGGAAGTGGCTTGGGTGGCCGGTCTGCTGGCAGGCGAGATGGGCGTGAACGTTACCATGGCACGCCGCGCCGGTCTGCTGCATGATATCGGCAAGGCACTGGATCATGAGATCGAGGGCAGCCACGTCCAGATCGGCGTGGACATCTGCCGCAAGTACAAGGAGAACACCCAGATCATCCACGCCATTGAGGCACACCACGGCGACGTGGAGCCCAAGACCCCGTTGGCCTTCATCATTCAGGCTGCCGACGCCATCAGCGCCGCCCGCCCGGGTGCCCGCCGCGAGAACGTGGAAAGCTACGTCAAGCGTCTGGAAAATCTGGAGGAGATCTCCTCCAGCTTCGAGGGCGTAGAGCAGGCCTTTGCCGTACAGGCAGGCCGCGAGGTGCGCATTCTGGTCAAGCCCGACGTCATCAGCGACGATCAGGTCATCCTGCTGGCACGCGCTATCGCCAAAAAGATCGAGGATACGCTGGATTACCCCGGCCAGATCAAGGTCAACGTCATCCGCGAGAGCCGTGCTGTGGAGTACGCAAAATAAAGCTTTTTCCGCAGGCTGCCGTGTTTTTTGCACGGCAGCCTGTTTTTTTGCGCCAAAATGATTGCATTTCCTGTTAAAAAAAGGTATCATGGATGCAGAAGAAAGCAAAAAGAACTGCGTCCGTGCGGACGCAGACCCGCAACGACCCCGGAACGGAAAGGAGCATCGTTCTATGAAAAACTGGAAGAAATTACTGGCCTGCCTGCTGGTCGGCTTGATGGCACTGACCGTGTTCACCGCCTGCGATGCCAGCGTGGGCAGACCGATGGAAGCCAAGAGCTCGAACGCCAAAAGCGCAGAGGCACTGTGCACCAGATTCGGCGTGACCTACGATAAGGATCTGAGCGAAAAGGCTTACTATGTTGCCGACTGGGTTGTCAGCTACCCAGGGTCCTGCAAGGTCAATCCAGAAAAGCCGGAGCTTTCCCGGAAGAACAGTATCGGCAATGATGCAAAAGCGCTGCTACAGATGGAGAATCCGCGTTATGCGGATGCATTTGATCTCATGGGCATCGGCAAGGGCATCGGCGGCGGCATGGCCAACAATGACTTTATACCGGGCTTTGTAATCGACTGTGATTTTGAGAGCAACGGCACATCGGTCATCACCTTTGTTCTGCCGAAGGACCGCACTTATCCCGAAGCTATGACCAAGGCCGCAGAGGGCAAGAACAAACTGGGCGTTGCCTATGTGGTAGATAAAGGCGTAAGCTACGCCGTGGTGCTGTTTGGGTAAATTTCATTACAACAACAAAGCAGCCGCTGCACGAGAAAGTGCAGCGGCTGCTTTGCTTATGTTGTAAAGGTTATCAGCCCTTCAGGAAAGCCGGCAGGGGCTTGCCCTCCTTGAGCCACTGGTGATACTCGGCGGTGGCGGCAAATTCCACGTCACCGGCAGAGTTCAGCGCGGTCTCTACCGAGTCCTGCACCACGCCGATGATGAAGCCTACGCCTACCATCTGCATGGCGATGTCGTTGGAGATGCCGAACAGAGAGCAGGCCATGGGGATCAGCAGCAGGGAGCCGCCAGCCACGCCGGAAGCGCCGCAGGCGCCCAGAGCGCTCATGGCGCTCAGCACGATGGCGGCGGGCAGGGACACCTGAATGCCCAGCGTATTGGCCGCTGCCAGCGTCATGATGGTAATGGTGATGGCGGCACCGTCCATGTTGATGGTAGCGCCCAGCGGGATGGACACGGAGTACATATCCTTGTCCAGACCCAGCTTTTCACACAGGGACATATTCACAGGGATGTTGGCTGCAGAACTGCGGGTGAAGAAAGCGGTCAGGCCGGATTCCTTCAGGCAGCGGAATACCAGCGGGTACGGGTTGCGGCGCAGGTAAACGAACATGATAAAGGGGGAAACGATCAGCGCCATGAACAGCATGGTGCCCACCAGCAACGCCAGCAGCTTGCCGTACTGGGTAAAGATGGCCAGACCGTTGCCGGAAACGTTGGTGTACACCAGACCCATGATGCCGAAGGGTGCCAGATTGATGATCCAGCGCACGATCTGGGAAACGGCGTCGGCGGTGTTTGCCAGAAAGACCTTGGTGCTCTCTGCGCCGATGTTCTTCATGGCAATGCCGAACATACAGGCCCAGAACAGGATGCCGATGTAGTTGCCGTTCATCAGGGCGCTGACGGGGTTGGCCACAAAGTTGGTCAGCAGGGTGCTCAGCACCTCACCCAAGCCCTGCGGGATCACATCGGACTGTGCCGCATCGGCCAGTACCACCTTGACCGGGAACATAAAGCTGGTGATGACCGCAATGGCTGCCGCCAGAAAGGTGGTGAGCATATACAGCCAGATCACGGTGCCAAAGCGGCGGTCCAGCTTGGACGAGCCCTGTGCCAGCGCGCTTGCCACAATGACGAACACCAGCACCGGGGCAATGCCCTTCAGCGCACCGACGAACAGGCTGCCCAGCTCGCCGACCCAACCCGCGCCCGGCGCAACAAGCGCCAGCACCGAACCGACTGCCAGGCCGATCAGGATGCGCAGGATCAGGCTGGTCTGGTTGTATTTTGCTACAACCGCTTTCAAGGTTTTCATATCGTAACACTCCTCTTATGCTGTACGCCTAGTACGTACATTTTCCTGTTTCTTGTGCGAGAACAGTTGTCATTATAGCATATACGGCAAAAAAGAGAAAGTGTTTTCAGGCATTTTGACGCCTCAAATCACGTTTTTTGTAAGCTTTTGCAAAATTGCCCTGAAAACTGTATTTGTATAAAATACAGTTTTGCGGTTTTGACGAGGAACAGAACCCTCTCAGGGAAGTACCCCTTCGGTCTGCATCCCCGGCTCCCCTGCCATACCAAATTTACGTATAGTGCAATTTTTAGTTGCCAAACTATTGTCTTTTTCTGGAAAGTATTGTATACTCGTCTTGTTCAATGCAAGTGTTACTTGCCAAAATATCAGAATATTTGAAAAGAAACACTTGTCAATACAGACGAGAAAGAGAGGACACCCCTATGAACGAGACCGTAACCAAGCGTTTCCTGCTTTACTTCCGCCTGATGCTGCTGGTCTGGATCCTGATTGCAAATGCCGTCATCCACCTGACCGGCATGGAGTACGGCTGGCTGATCTTCCTGAGCAATATCATGATGTTCACGCTGGAGGGCGATGTGAAGGATCGCCTTGTCACTGTGGAGCTGGGCGGCCTTGTGGGTCTGGTGCTCACTGTGGCGGCGCTGCTGTCCATCAGTGCCCTGACCCCTGTTCTGGGCGATTTCTTCGGCTTTATCCTGCCGCTGGCCGTGGTGCTGTTCATCCTCATCATCCTGCACCCCTACGCACCCAAGGTGCTGAACAACGTGGGCTTTGCCTACCTGACCGTGGCCTGCATCGATATCCCTGCCCTGACCGCCCATCTGCCGCAGTTCTTTATCACCTTCATCGTGGGCTCTGTGCTCTTTAACGGTGTCTGCGTGCTGCTGATGAAGCCCGCCAAGGCGCTGGCTGTGCGCAGCGTGGAGAAGCAGGGCGCATAAAAAAGTATATTTCTGCCGCTATCCCTTGATTTTTTTGCTCCGGCGTGCTACAATCAGCGTAGTTTCATCCTGTCCAAAACATTGATGCGGACAAACTGAAGCCCCGCTTTTCATGCCGCAGAGAGGGCTGCCCCGGGTTTCCGGGTGCTGCAAGCAGCCTGCCATGACCCCGGCTTCTACCACCGCAGAGTGCAGAGGCGAACCTCTGCCGGGCGTGCCCGTTACAGCACTGCGAGGGGCGCGTTTCCCCGCTTAGGGGCGCGCAATTCGGGTGGAACCGTGGAACGCAGACATTTGATCGGCGCTTCATCCCGTGAGTTTTACGGGGTGAAGCGCTTTTTATTTTTGTTCAACACCACATTGTCAAAGGAGAATCTGCTATGAAGATCATCTACAAGGACGGTCATGTGGACGAGTGCCCGCAGGATCAGGAGCTGCACGTTATCCGTCACACCGCTGCTCACGTTATGGCACAGGCCATCAAGCGCCTGTATCCGCAGGCTGATTTTGCCTTCGGCCCTGCCACCGAGAACGGCTTCTACTACGACGTCGATCTGGGCGACCAGAAGCTGAGCGACGAGGATCTGGCCAACATCGAAAAAGAGATGCGCAAGATCGTCAAGGAGAACCTGCCCATCAAGCCCTTCATCCTGCCCCGCGCCGAGGCCGTGAAGCTGATGGAAGA
>ENA-OZAM01000698-OZAM01000698.1-human-gut-metagenome-genome-assembly--contig:-NODE-698-length-12386-cov-7.388614_pt1 | contig 12386 bp, 14 predicted proteins | sample MGYA00244205_ERZ653494 | MGnify/ENA primary metagenome ERZ653494 (study PRJEB26926, sample SAMN06165132) | human gut metagenome | biome: ENVO:00009003; feature: ENVO:2100002; material: ENVO:00002003... | reverse complement strand
AGATCGCTCAGTGTCTCGTGGGCTCGGAGATGTGTATAAGAGACAGACCATGCAGTCCATCTCCCAGAGCATTACCAGTGCACAGGTCAACGTGGATAACCTGCAGGCGCAGCTGGATTCTTTGAACACCGGCGCCAACGATTACTTCATCTACGCGCCCACCTCCGGCGTGATCCACATGGACAGCCCTTACAAGGAGGGCATGGTGCTGAGTGCCGGTTCTGCACTGGCTACCGTTGCCAGCGAGAACGATGATCTGGAGATCATGGCCATGGTGACGGTGAACGACCGCCCCCTGCTGCATGTCGGCGACCCCTGCAAGATCGCCATCACCGGCCTGTCGGAGTATTCCTACGGCACGCTGACCGGCACGGTCACCTCCATTGATAGCGATGTGACCTCCAGCAACAACGGCTCCTACTACAAGATGACCATCAAGCCCGACGCCACCTATGTGGTGAGCCGCAGCGGCGACAAGGTGGATCTTTCCAACGGTATGAGCGTGACCGCCCGCGTGGAATACGATCAGGTCACCTATTTTGAGTATGCTATGGAGGCTCTGGGCGTGCTGTTCCGCTAAAAACGGATTACGCAGCACGGCAGGATGCCCCCTTCTACACCACCCCAAAGAGGTACAAACAACATGATTCGAACCGCAAAGAAACTGGCCGCCTGTGTGCTGATGCTGGGTGTGCTGGTATGCGGCACCGCACTAAGCGCTGCTGCAGCCAGTCTGCCCGTTGAAGAGCAGAACGGCGTTTCACTGCCATGGCTCAAGGACGTGCCCGCCGAGAGCATTGCCACCGGCAGCTACTCTGCCAATATGCTGCTGGGCGCTTCTCAGCAGCTGTCCCCCGTGGTCAGCCCCAGTTACAGCACCGACTCTGTGGTCTTTTTGACCGATGACAGCAGCGTGCTGACCGTAAGTAGCAGCGGCGTGGTACAGGCTGTGGGCGTTGGCACTGCCACCGTTACGGCAGCAGCCGGTAACCAGATCTGCGCCTACACCATCGTGGTATCCATGGACTCCTCCATGATCGTGACCGAGATGGACCTTTCCCTCTCCTCCAACACCATCTATGTGGGCAACTCGGTGTCAGCTTCGCTGCAGGTGCGCCCCAGCTCTGCTTCCAACTACGCCACTGTCACCCTGACCTCCTCTAACGAGAAGATTGCTACGGTGAACAGCTTTGGCCGTGTGACCGGCGTAGCTCCCGGAAAAGCCACCATTACCGCAACCTGCGGCTCGGTGGTAGCCACCACCACCGTTACGGTGCTTGCCCTGCCCACGGATTCCTCCACCGGCACAAGCGGCACCACCTCCAACAACAGCGGACAGGTGATCACCCCCAACACCAACTACATCGTGCTCAAGCCCGGTGCCACCCGCACCATTACGGCCAAGGCCACCCCTGCCAGTGCATCCCAGTCCTTCACCTTCAAGTCCGGCAACAGCAGCATTGCCACGGTCAGCCCCACGGGCGTGGTCACGGCGGTAGGCACCGGTTCTACCTCCATTACCATCTCCAACGGCAAGGCTACTGCCATGGTCACCGTCATCGTGAACCGCTCGGCAGATGCCGCCTCCGGCAGCGACAGCAGCAATGACGGCACGAACACCCCGGACGACAGCACCACTATCCCGCTGGACCCTGTGGTGCAGACCATTCAGGACAGCACCGAGGATCAGGTGGTGTTCGCCCAGTCTGAGGTTCCCATCGTGACCGGCGAGATCCTGAACGCCCTGCGCACCACCGGCAAGACCCTGTGCGTGGTGGGCGATGGCTATACCCTGAACGTTTCCGGTAAGGAGGTGAAGAGTACCACCAGCGAGATCGACACCGCCATCACCTTCACCGAGAGCGCAGAGGGGCTGGAGTTTGAGCTGGATAACGGCCGTACCCTTCCCTGCGCGGTGCAGCTGGAACTGGACGTGAGCACCTACTCCCGCCTGTACCTGTACAACACCATCAGCAACAAGTGGCAGTTCCTGAACAGCTACAAGGACGGCGTCATCACCGCCGACACCGCCGGCCGCTACCTGCTGACCAACCAGAACCTGCGGTTCGGCAATATCAACTGGTCCTTCTTCATCGCCGGCGGCGTGGTTGTGATCCTGATCGCCGTGGTCTACATCGCGTTCAAGAAACGCTACTGGTTCTGGTAAGCGCCCCTGCTCTTCCCGCATATAACAAGCCGCCCGCTGCACACCATTTCGTGCAGCGGGCGGTTTTGTGTTCTATTCTTCCCTGTTACTCCACCGTTACGCTCTTGGCAAGGTTGCGGGGCTTATCCACGTCGCAGCCGCGCAGCACCGCCATGTAATAGGCGAACAGCTGCAAGGGCACGATGAGCTGCAACGGCATCAGAATGTCGTCATACTCGTCCAAGCGGATAACCTCGGTGGCAACGCCCTCCGGCACCTCCGCGTCCTTGGTGGTGAACAGCAGCACCCGTGCCCCGCGGCTGCGGGTCTCCTTGGCGTTGGAGATGGTCTTTTCGTAGACGTTTTTCTGGGTAGCCAGCGCAATCACCGGCACACCGTCCGTAATCAGGCTGATGGTACCGTGCTTCAGTTCCCCTGCCGCGTAGGCATCCGAGTGCACATAGCTGATCTCCTTCAGCTTCAGGCTGCCCTCCAGCGAAAGGGCATAGTCGAACCCGCGCCCGATGAAAAAGCAGCTCTGGGTGTTCACATAGCGGCTGGCAAGGTACTTGATCTGCTCGCAGTCCGCAAGGCGGGGCTTGATGACCTCTGGCGCGTGCAGCAGCTGGGCGGTGTAATACTTTGTCTTTTCCTCGGTCAGCTGCCCCCGCGCGTAGGCCAGACGCAGGGCAAACAGGTACAGCACGCACAGCTGCACCATATAGGCCTTGGTGGACGCTACCGCGATCTCCGGCCCTGCGTAGGTGTACATGACGTAATCCGCTGCCCGGGCAATGCTGCTGCCCACCACGTTTACAATGGCCAGCACCGGCACGCCCCGGCTCTTGGCCAGCTTGAGGGCGGCCAGCGTATCGCTGGTCTCGCCAGACTGGCTGATGATGATGACCAGATCCTCCGGCTTCAGGATGGGGTCGCGGTAGCGGAACTCGCTGGCGATATCCACCTGTGCGGGCACCCGCGCCAGCGCCTCAATGGCGGTCTTGCCCACCATGCCGGCGTGCATGGCCGTGCCGCAGCCCACCAGATGCACCGTGCCGATGCTGCGCAGCTTTTCGTCCGTCAGTTCCGGGATGCGCAGCTCCGGCAGGCCGTTCTCCACCCGGGGGCTGACCGTTGCCGTAATGGCGGCGGGCTCCTCGTTGATCTCCTTGAGCATAAAGTGAGGATAGCCGCCCTTTTCGGCAGCTTCCATGTCCCAATCTGCGGTCAGCTTTTCGCGCTCCACTGCCTCGCCGAACTCGTTATAGAAGCGGATACCCTGTGCCGTACACACGGCCATGTCCCCTTCCTCCAGTACGCTGTAGCTGCGGGTGTACTTGAGCAGCGCCGGGATATCCGAGGCCACAAAGTTTTCGCCCTCACCCCAGCCCACGATGAGCGGGCTTTCCCGCTTGACCGCAAAGATGGTGTCCGGGTAGTCCTTGAACAGCACCGCCAGCGCATAGCTGCCCCGCACCTTGGCAAGCGCAGCCTGCAAAGCCTGTAAAGGCTCGCCCTGATAGCAGCTGTCGATGAGCTTTACCAGCACCTCAGTATCGGTCTCGCTGGCAAAGGTGTAGCCCTTGGCGATCAGACGCTCCTTCAGCGCGCCGTAGTTTTCAATAATACCGTTGTGCACGATGCTGACCCGGGGTGTGGAGTGCGGGTGGCTGTTCACGTCGCTGGGCTCGCCGTGGGTCGCCCAGCGGGTATGACCGATGCCACAGCTGCTCTGGGGCAGCGCCAGCTCTTCCAGCTTACTGCGCAGGGTGGAAAGCCGCCCCTTGCTTTTGACCACGCGGATACCGTCCCTCTGGGTAAGCGCCACACCGGCAGAATCGTACCCGCGGTACTCCAGTTTTTCCAAACCGTCCAGCAGCACCTGCTGGGCGCTGCGCATGCCAACATAACCTACAATGCCACACATACAAAATACCTCCAGACCGACTGCGGCGCGCCGAAATGCGCTGCTGCACAGTCAGTTTCCTCTATCAAAGTCTATGTTCTTGTATGGCTTTCTTTGCAGGGTTCTGTTTCGGTATTGCTGCCGGTTTTTGCCCTGTTCTGCGGCTGGTATAGCCCTCAGCCGGAGAAACACCCGCCGAATCTTTCGATGATTCCTCTCCTCGTCACCCTCACGGCTGTCACCCGTGTGGCCCGGCGCTTTGCGTCAGCTTGTGGTACACATTCCTTCTTTCAATGTTTTGTGGTTCAGTGCATCCCCAGCATTTTATGCAGTTTGGGCTGCCACTTCAGCTTGTACAGCAGCAGTAGATTGCACAGTGCGCGGTCATACAGGGCAAAGGCCACGTTGCCCATGCCCAGTGTGAGCAGGGACATTGCCAGTGCGGTAGTGCGCAGCTCCTGCGAGACGCTGCCCGCCGGTACCAGCACAAGCAGCAGACCGTACATGGCAAGCACCGCCGCGTTGCACAGCAGCAGCTTACACACCAGCTGCAGTGCCCGGGGACGGATGCGGTCAAACCGGGGCTTTACCAGCGGGTAATAGCCCAGCAGCACGGTAAAAATCAGGGCGATCTCTTTATCCGGCACAAAGAGCAGTCCCAGCAGACTGACGGCTGCGTAGGCCGTCCACGCCATGGTGATGCCGCACTCCATGCACACCGTTGCAATGAGAAAGCTGGCCACCGCAGGCGCGATGAACATGGCAATGGGGATGATGGTGCCCAGCAGCATCAGTGCCACGCACAGTGCCGCTGCCATGCCGCAGTAGGCCATAGACCAGCTTTTGCTTTTTCGTTTCTTCATGGGATCTCCCATTTTTCGGTATCGGCGTCCTGCTCCAGCGGGTAGACCGCGTGCTGCAGGCCTAAGATCATGATATTGTTCAGCAGGGTGTCGTTCAGCTTGAGATCCAGCATCTTGTACGCCCGCATCAGGTCGTTGACCGCTGCCAGCGCCTGCCGCCGGGCGTTCTCTATGGCGGCAGCCTGTCCGTTGAGCTCGTTGACCACGAACACGTTGTACTGGCCGTTGCGGCGGTCGGCTTCAAAGCGCTCGGCCTTGTCCAGCAGATAGAAGATGCGGCCGATGCAGCTGCCGATGTACCGCATACTCTTGCGCTGGTTGGGGTCATCCGTAGCCAGCGTGGAGTACAAAGCGCCGTAGACGTTGCTCATAGGCTCGGCGGCAAGGGCGTAGTTTTTGGCGCTCAGGTTCATCTGCACCACCGCCTGCTCCCGCTCCTGCGCAAACAGCCGCTCCAGTGCCGGGTTCTCCTGCCGTGCTTTGTCGTAGGCGCGGCGCAGCAGCAGCTTGTCCACTGCGCGGCGCACGCGCTTCGCCGGGCGAAGCTCGCTGTACTTGCGGTCCTGCAAATTATGCCAGCCCATCAGGATCTCCGTCTGCGCCGCCTGCCGGATGCCCAGCGTCTGGCACATCATGCTGCGCTGGAACGGCGTACCGGGCACCCGCTGCCGTTTGCAGGTGGGCATACGCCCCGCCAGACTGTCGGACAGAATGGCAAACAGTACCCCGTTGGTGCGCAGCAGATGGCAGGCGTAGAAGCCGTAAGACTTATACATCTGCCGCCGCACCCCGCGGAGGTAACGCATATAGGTATTGTAGTCCCGGATCGTCAGTTCCGGCAGATAGGGCCGCATCCGTCCCTTCATAAGAGCCAGCCATCCTTTCTGTACAGTTTTTGTATCCTGCGGTCAATAAGGTTAGTATAATCCTTTTTGTTCGGCAACGCAACCACCGGATGCAAAAACTGCCGTAATTTGTCATTATGCCGAATTTTGTGAAATCGTTTTCTCTTATAAAAAACACCCGCAGTCCGTCTCTTTTGTGTAAAAGACAGGCTGTGGGTGTTTGTGCTTGATTTTCCCGGTAAAAGACACACTTTTCCGTGCAATGTCTGCCGGGAGCGGGGCTTAAATGCCCTTACTTCTTTTCAAAATGGGTGCGCTTGCCGTCAAAGCCGGATTTGGGCATGGGCTTTGCCATCTTTTCGGTCTTGGGGGCGTTATAGTACATATACAGCTGGCAGGGGATCATGCCGTTGTACATCTTGCGGCGCTTGTTGGCGCGCTTGCCGTAGTGCAGTTCAAAGTCCATATCGGCGGTAATGGCATACAGACCGGCGCAGGGGCTGGCTTCCATCTGCTGTCCCAGCGTGCGCGCCAGCTTGGCAGCGCCCTCAATAGTGCCCAGACGCTCACCATACGGAGGGTTCGTCAGCACGATGGCCTCCGGCTTTGCGGCAAAGGTGGCAACATCGGCCACCTCAAAGTGGCAGCGGTTTTCCACACCGGCCAGCTTGGCGTTGACGTTGGCCTGTGCCACGGCGGCGGGGTCGATATCGTAACCGAAGGCCTCAAAGCCCACGTCCAGCTTGGACTCTGCCAGTGCCTTCTGGCGCTGCTCTGCCCACAGGGCAGCGGGCACAAAGCTGTAACGCTCGGCGGCAAAGCGGCGCTTCAGACCCGGGGCGATGTTCATGGCCTTCTGTGCGGCCTCAATCAGCAACGTGCCGCTGCCGCAGAAGGGATCCTCCACCAGGCTGTCGCGGCGCACACGGCCAAGGTCAGCGATAGTAGCCGCCAGCGTCTCGCGCAGGGGGGCTTCCATGGCGTTGCGGCGGTAGCCGCGCTTGTGCAGACCCTCGCCGGTGGTGTCCAGCATGATCTCGCACACATTTTTGCGCAGCATAAAGCGCACCTTGTACTCCACGCCGCTCTCGGGCAGTACGGTGGTACGGTGGCCCTTCATCAGGCGCTTGACCACCGCCTTTTTGATGACGCTCTGGCAGGCGGGGATGCTGGTCAGCTGGCTGTTCAGGGAAGAGCCGGTGACCGGGAAAGCAGCGTCCGCGGGCAGAAACTCCTCCCACGGAATGGAATACACGCCGTCAAACAGCTCGTCGAAGGTGGTGGCCTTGTAGCGTGCCAGCAGCAGCATCACGCGCTCCACGGTGCGCAGGTTGAGGTTTGCGGCGGCGATCATCTCTGCCCCGCCGCAGAAGCTCAGACGGCCATCCTCCACCCGGATGTTCTCTGCGCCGATGCGGGTCAGCTCAAATTTAGCGGTGGATTCGCACCCAAAAAAGCAGGGGGCGATCAGTTCAAATTTTGCGGGCATGGTAGTTCCTTTCTGTTCTGTACCGAAAAAACAGACCTGTCCGACCGGGGACAGGCCTGCCTGTGTTCCTTGTGATCCCAGCTGATACGATGGCTCAGCGGCCACGGCGGCTGCGGGGCGCATAACCGCCGCCACGGCGGTTGTTGGTCTCGTGATCGAGGTCCGCCATTTTTTCCTCGCTCTGGCTCTTGAAGCGGCTCATCATGTCCTCAAAGCTCAGATTGTCGGAGCGTGTGGGTGTCTTGGGCTGCCACACACGGGGCGCAGCCTCCCGGGCAGAGCCTCTGCCGCCCTCACGGGGGGCACGGCCTGCGCCGCGCCCGCCACCGGAGCGTCCACCCTCCTGCCCGCCGCGGAAACCACCCGGACGGGGGCCTGCGGGGCCGCGGCCTTCCCGGGGCTGACGCGGAGCCGGGGGCAGCAGCCGCTTGATGGACAGTGCGATTTTGCCATCCGGTGCAATGTTGATGACCTGCACCTTTACTGCATCGCCATCGTGCAGCACGGTGTTGATGTCCTGCACAAACTCGTTGGATACCTCGGAAATGTGGACCATGCCGACACGTCCCTCCGGCAGCGCAACAAATGCGCCAAAGGGCTTTACACCGGTCACGCGGCCTTCGAATACGTTCCCTACCTCAATTGCCAAAACTCAATACTCCTTGTTTTCCAAAACTCTTGACCTGCCGCGTGGTCAGTTACCGGTCACATCCACAAAGATGCGCTCGTTGGGTGCGGCGTAGTTGTAAGAGTCGCGTGCGACCCATTCGGTGATCTGGTCGGCATCGCCGCTCAGTACGCGCTGCAGTTCCTGATTTTCCGTCTGTTGCTGCGCCACCTGTTCGTTCAGTGTTTCCAGTTCTGCCCGCTTGGAGCTGATGGTGACCTGATTGGAGATATAAGCCGCCAGCATACTCAGCAAAAGCAGCACGAAAAACAGGCGGAACGCCATGGTGACCACTGCATTTTTTCTGCGCTTTTTGCGTCCCGTATTCGTCATTGCCTTACGCTCCTGTCTGAACAGCAGACCTTCTGCGTCTGTTCTCTTACTTTGATACGTTTGAATTATACAACAATGCCCGCTGGTTTGGCAAGTTCTTTTTGGATTTTTTTGCGGTTCTTTCCGCGTTCCGGCGTAATTTGCGGGCAATTTTAGCCGCAGCGCGGCGGCGGCACAGGGGCTGCACCGCAAAACGGTGCAAAATACGGCCGGGCAGGCACAAAACAGCCCGTATCCCCCGCCCCAGCGCCCGCAACGGGATGCCCAGCACCCCGGCGGTGCAAAGGGCGGCTGCAAAGGCTGCCAACACCATGTACCACCGCAGCACCCCGGCGGCGCTGTACCCGGCGGCGTAGCTCTGGCACACCAGCAGCACCACACCAGAAAGCAGCACGTCCGGCACAAAAGCCGCCCTGCCCCGCGCCGGCAGAAACGCTCGCACCGCGCCAAGGGCAGCGCCCAGCATAGCACAGGCGACGGCTTCCTGCAAGAGCCGGACGGGCAGCAATACCCGTACCATCAGCGCAGCAGCCGGTGCCAAAAGCTGCCGGCTGTGCGGGCGGCGGTATACTCCAGCCCATCGAACCGCCCGGTCAGCTTTGCTTCCCCGGCTTCCAGATCCAGTGTCTGCATACTGATCTGCGCGCCGGACAGGTGCAGAATGCCCTTGCCGGTCTCTAACGCGGCACTTTCGGCGCTGCAATGCAGCACCCGCTGCACCCCGGTGACGGTCAGCCTGCTGCGGCTCTCCAAGATCAGGTCATGGGGCAGCGGCGGCTTTGCGGCAGCTTTTTCCATAGGCAGTCCCCCTCTGCCAGCATTGTATGCGGGCAGGCAGGGCGGTTATTCCGCGATCACCTCGTACATCTCGCGGGCAACGTCTTTCGTGCGGGGCTCCACATCCGAAAGCACCCGCACCTTGATGGGACGGTTGCCGAAGGTGACCTCGATGATGTCCCCGGCGTTGACGGCCTGACTGGCCTTGGCCACCTTGCCGTTGATGAGGATGCGGCCTGCATCCGCCACCTCGTTTGCCACGGTGCGGCGTTTGATCAGGCGGGAGACCTTGAGATACTTATCCAGACGCATTTAGAGTTGTTCCTTTCCTTTCAGCAAAAAAGCCGCCGCACCTTGTGCAGGCAGCGGCGGCGTGACAGAACCGATTACAGGGTGTCCTTCAGGGACTTGCCGGGCTTGAACACGATGCTGCGGGAAGCAGCGATGGTGATGGGCTCGCGGGTACGGGGATTGATGCCCTGACGCTCGGCGCGCTCGCGCACCTCAAAGGTGCCGAAGCCGGAAATGGTGATCTTTTCACCCTCGGTCATTGCCTTGCCCAGTGCCTCAAAAACAGCGCTGACAGCCTGCTCTGCGCTCTTCTTGCTCATTTCGGTGTTTGCCGCAACCTGTGCGATCAAGTCGGTCTTGGTCATATTATTTGCCTCCATCTGATTTGTCTTAAATTCTCTCGTTCTATCGGAGCAGGTCATTCGACCTGAGTACCGCTTTGTTCCTGTTCCAGACACTGCTGTGCAAAGCGCTTGGATGCAAAGGTCAGCGCTTCCTCTGCATCCACCCCTGCAAGCCGGGCGGCGTTCACTGCTGCAAACAGCAGCTGGCCTGCGGCCTCCTGCTTTGCGGCTTCCTCTGCCTTGGCAAAGGCCTGCACGGCGGCTTCCAGCTGATGCTGCGCTGCGGCTGCGTCCTGCTGCCCAAGGCCATGCCCGGCGGCACGCTTTTGCAGCTTCTGCGCCCGCATGAGCGCGGGCAGCGTAGCGGGCACGGTGGCCAGCTCGTCCGCAAGGGTAGTGCGTCCCTTTTCCTTATTTTTGAGCGCATCCCAGCCATTTATACCGGCGTTTTCCGCTGCGGAGGACGCAAAGATGTTGGGGTGCCGGAACACCAGCTTTTCGCAGACGTTGCGGCACACATCCTCAAAGGTAAAGCGTCCCCGCTCTTCCTCCATGGCGGCGTGGAACACCACCTGCATCAGCACGTCTCCCAGTTCCTCCCGGAGCAGAACAGCATCATCTGCGTCAATGGCCTCCAGCGCCTCGCAGGTCTCTTCCAGAAAGTTTTTGCGGATGGACGCATGGGTCTGCACCTTATCCCACGGGCAGCCGTTTTCCGGGTCCCGCAGGATGCGAATCACCTGCAGCAGCTGCTCCGCCGTATAGGGCGGCTGTGGGCTCCAGTCCAGCACACGTTCCATCTCCTTTTGAAAAGATACTGTAAATTGTACCGCAGCTGTTGCGGTTTTTCAAGCAAAAAGCCGCAATTTTCCAGCATTTTTCATGGTTTTCTGCGCTTTTCACAAAAACAGGACGGTGTCCTGTGGGGGATACCGCCCTGTTGCAGCTTTTTCCGGTTACCGGCTTACAGCTGTGCGCCGCACTTATTGCAGAACAGTGCATCGTCCGAGACGGGCGCGCCGCACTGCGGGCAGGTCTTGCGGGCAGGCTGGGCGGGCTGTTCCGGGGCAGCTTCTTCTGCCTCCTCCATGGGGGCTTCGTAGTCCACCTCGGCGGCCTCGGCCGGGGTCAGAGTAGCCTTCAGGCGGGTAATCTCCTGCTCAATGGTATCGATCATCTCGATGTATTTATCTACCAGCGGCTGGTTCTCCTCCTTGCCCTTGGCAAGACTGTACACCAGTGCACCCAGCTGACGCTGTGCCTTGAGCAGCTTGCCCTGCTCGTTGACCAGCAGCGCCTGCGTCTTGCCCTTTTCAGCCAGATCCATGGCAGCGTTCTTGCCCTTTTCGGCATATTCCAGACCTATCGCTTTGATCTTGTTAAAATCCATAAAAGACACCTCTCTTATTCTGGCAGCATTCTCTGCAGACTGCGGCGCACAGTGCGCCATACCGGAGTCGTATTCCCATTATAGCGCAGCGTTATGGCAATTGCAACGAATGCACCGCAATTTTTACAGTTTGGTGCCGGTTTGGAAACAAATTTTACGCATTTTTCACTTGTCAGGTGCGGCTGCCGTAGAACTCGCACAGCATACTGTCGGCGGGCAGCAGTTCCAGCGGCAGCGGATCCACCTGCTCAAAGCGGCGGGCGGTCTCGTCCCACAGCTCGGCGTTGTGGCCCTCCAGCGTAAACTGACGGCGCACCTCGCCCAGCAGCCGGGAGATCAGTCCCAGCTCGTAGGTAAAGGAGGTGTCCAGCAGAAAATCCGCGGTGGTCTTGAAGCCCTTGATATACCGGGTCTCGCCATCCAGCACCCTGTCCCACATGGAAAGGGTCTTGGCGGGGCTGCGGCCGCGGGCTGCGGCATCCCGCAGGGTGCGCCGGCACAGGCGGATATCCTGCGTATTGATGACCCGGCGGCCGTCAATGCTGTACTCCTCCCGCAGACCGGCGTAGATGCGGTAGATCTGGTCATCCGGCACAAGGCCGGTCAGTTCCGGGTTGAGGGCATGGATGCCCTCAACGATGCACACACCGCCCTGCAGGTCGATGGGTTCCACCGCGGCAGCGCGCTGCTCGGTGGCAAAATCGTAGATGGGCAGTTCGGTCTTGCCGGTCTCGCTGAGCTGGCGCAGACACTGCTTGATGAGGGGCAGATCCAGCGTTTCAAGGTTTTCGTAGTCCAGTGTGCCGTCCGGCATTTTGGGGTAGTAGGCAGCGCCCTTAAAAAAGTTGTCCAGACTGACCACCTGCGCCGGGGTGCCCTGCTGCACCAGAGCCTTTGCCAGACAGTGGGCGCTGGTGGTCTTTCCGCTGGCCGAGGGACCGGTCAGCATAACGATCTTTGCCCCGGAGCCGCGCACCTTCTGGGCGGCATACTGCACCCGCCGGGCGTAGCTGTTCTCGCTCAGCTGTGCCAGCGCCTGCGGACTGCGGGCTGCTACGTTATACAGGTCTACTTCAATCAGTCGTTTCGGTACCCAGATTGTGATCATAAAACTCAGCCACTCCTTTTTTCCGTTCCAGTACCTCCGCAAAGCGCTGGATATACTCGTTCGGATACTTAAAATTGAAGATGCGCTGCATCCGTTTGCCTCCATCGGCCACCAGTTTGGTGCTGCCGCCCGCACCCGCCGAAAGGATGGTCTGGACTTCCTCCATGATATAGATATTATAGCTGTCTCTTATACACATCTGACGCTGCCGACGATATGCAGTGTGT
>ENA-OZAM01000697-OZAM01000697.1-human-gut-metagenome-genome-assembly--contig:-NODE-697-length-12386-cov-9.450653_pt1 | contig 12386 bp, 8 predicted proteins | sample MGYA00244205_ERZ653494 | MGnify/ENA primary metagenome ERZ653494 (study PRJEB26926, sample SAMN06165132) | human gut metagenome | biome: ENVO:00009003; feature: ENVO:2100002; material: ENVO:00002003... | reverse complement strand
GCTGCCATCAGCATAGAACCGCTTGAGATCAGTTCATAAGGATTTATGCCGAAAAACTCACAGATTTCTACTGTTTCCTGCTTTAACGGAATCTTCTTTAGATCAATTTCCAGTCCGACGCCGGATGCCTCTGCAATCTCCCAAAGTGCGCCAAAAATGCCGCCCTCTGTCACATCATGCATAGCAGCAACGCCAGACTTAACGGCGGTCGCGGCCTCCGACAGAACCGATATGTAACGGTCAAGTTCTTTTGCTTTATCGATAAACGGCTGAGAATAACGCTCCCGTAATGCCGCCTCTTTTTCCTTTGCTAAAATGGCAGTTCCTTCAATACCGATCCATTTTGTGACAATGATATCCATCCCCGGTTTTACACCCGCGGTAGAGATGACTCTGCCTTCTTTTGCTTTTCCGACACCTGTCACGGAAATCACAATCTGATTGACCACTTTGGTAACTTCGGTGTGACCGCCCATGACCTGAATGTGATTTTTTTCACAGGCTTCTTCTACCTGTGCCATCACTGTCTTTAAATCTTTTTCTTCGACGTATTCCGGAAGGAGGACAGTTAACATAATTCCTATTGGTTCCGCTCCTGCACTTGCTAAATCATTGACGGTAATCTGTACTGCCAATGCCCCAATGTCTTTCGCTGCTCCGGTAATCGGGTCAGTGGAAATGACAAAGACTTCATCCTCTGCTAATTTCATCGCTGCGCAGTCTTCGCCCACACCTGCCCCTAAAAGCACTTCTTTCCGTGTTGTATGCAGTTGTTTAAAAACGGAACGCTTTAATACGTTTTCCGGAACTTTTCCAACTTTCATCCTGATCTTCCGCCTGTTCTTATTTATAGTTCAAGGCTGTCTCATTGCTGAGGCAGCCTCTTGGATTCTATAGAGCTGTTTTAATCATTTCCCTGATTATTCTCTTCTTCCTTGGTATCCTTCTGATTGTCATCTTTGCTTTCGTCTTTTTTATCGGAATCCTTCTTGTCATCCTTGTTATTTTCTTCCGGCTGGCTTGGCTGCTCCGGCTGTGCCGGTTCTGCAGGCTGTGCTGCTGCCGCTGCCGCTGCTTCTGCTGCCTGCTGTGCCGCTGCCGCATCACGGGCTGCCGTACAGTTTGCTGCCGCTGCTGCCTGAATGGTTGCCTCATCCTGTGTTCCGATCGCTGCCATAACAGCATTGATCGCATCCTGACTGTCAGAAGCAGTACCTACTCTGACGATCTTCGGTGATGCCTGATAATTAGAAGTGTTAAATACTTCCCTGCTCTCTTCTTTTCCATTTACTTTTACAACTTTCCACAGTTTGGCTTTTTTACCGATATGTGCAGACTGCTGTGTGGAAATGGTACCGATCTGTAAGGTTCCGTCAGCAACATATTTTACACCCGGATCTGTTTCACCGGTGGTCTCGCTGACAAATTCAACCTCACGGTTTGCATCTCTTGTCTCTTTTCCATAGACATTAAAGTGGATGATACCGCCGTCGGTATAACCTTCGATATATACCGGATATTTTGTGGAATTCTTAAATTTCAAATCCTTGTATTCACCGGAAATTGCGGCATCCATAGATGGCTCTACATAGCTTACGATCATAGAGTGTGCAAATCTTTCGGTAATCTCAAGTTCTGCACGGATCACTGCATTATATAAAGTTGTAGACACCTGGCAGATTCCTCCACCATAGGTCTCAACAGTTGTTCCATTCTCATAGGAACCTGCTAACTCATATCCATTCTCTGCATTAAACGGAACGACTGCATCATGTACGGAAAATTCTTCGCCCGGATAGATGATGCTTCCATTGATCTTGCTTGCTCCATTACGCACATTTTTTGCACGTCCTGCTGATGAGGAACTGAAGTTTGTGCTGTAACCGCCAAGTAAATCTTTGACTTCTGCTAACTCTTCTTCGGAACCGCGCGGCTCTACGAGTTTTGCACTCAGTTCAATAGAGGCTGCTTTTCCATCCCACTGATTCTGCATATGTGATGCGATCTGTTCAATGGATTTCTCTGCGTTTACTTTAATTCCTTCATGTCCTTTTACAAAGGTAAACTGTCCGTTCTCACGGGTCAGTCCGTTATCCTGTGCTTCCTGATCTAACTCTTTTGCATGCTCTTTTAACAAAGCTGCTGTCTTGCTTTCGTCAATGGCATAGGAAAGTACAAAGACTTTGTCGCCTTTTTCTAAATCTTTCTTTTCTTTATATCTTGCGATCGGATTTCCGGTTCTTCCAAGGTTTACTGCTTTTTCAGCCAACTCCGGGTTTCCCCAGGTAACACCTAAATCCTTTGCTGTTACTTCTATACTGTTCTCACCGGCTTTTAATGTGATTGCCGTATCCTGCAGACTCTCAATGTAATCCTCTACTGCGGCGGTTGCTTCTTCCTCTGTCATTCCTGCCACGGAAACATCTCCGATATAAACACGGTCTGCGATGACATGATTCTCATCTTCTTCCGCTTTGACACCCATATGGATTCCTGCTGCTGCCACTAACACAAATGCTGCTACAAACAAAAACCATCTTTTTTTAATATTTCTCATTCTGTTACCCCTTTAATACAGCCGCCTCTGATATCATTTTATCCGAAAGTCGGCTTTCTATGCTGGTTTTCTATGTTCTCAAACGTTCGTTTTCTATTGTATCATAAAAATCTGTTTTTTCAAGATGCAGAACGCCTAATTAATTTGACACCCATCCTCTGTTTTAGTATATTATGTCCTAGAATGCTGCAAGTAATAAAGAAAGAAGCATAGATGCCACTAAGATGATCACGATCACGCTGGCGATGATGCGGTTTCTTTTAGAATTACGGTAGTTCATATTTTTCACCTCACTTTATGATTATGGAAAGGAGACACACAATGGTCCCTGTTGTTCTAATTACTTTTATATTATTTTTAGCATATTACGCTTATCGGCGTAAACAGATTGACAAAGTCAATACACAAAAAGAATCTGATTTCTGGCAGCGTGAAAACGATGCAAACAGTACACGCAAACAGGATATCACAAATTTAGATTACATCCAAATTCCTGTTGATACTTTTCCTATCGGTGCTTATCCAAACGAAGGATACGAGGAAACGGAACAACAGTTACTTGCTCTTTCCGAACAGAAGATCCTGAATTTAACCGGCATTTCAAACACGGATTTAAAACTGCAGTACGGTGTTTCAAACCTGGCTATTCTTAGCGACTGTGATGAACGCTTTACTACGCTCGTTCGCCTCTTAACAGATTATGCAAAAGGCCTTGCCGAACATGCACACATCGATGATGCTATCCGCGTTTTAGAATTTGGTGTCAGCATCAAGAGTGATGTTACGGAGAACTATACGCTCTTAGCCGGACTCTATCAGGAAAAAGGCGAAACCGCCAAAATTTCTGATCTTATCGAAAGTGCCGATTCCTTAAACTCGCTTTCGAAAGACACTATCCGGAAAAAATTAAGAGAGATACTGTCTTAAGATTCCCATTTTAGAATTCTATTTATTATTTTAACATCCTGCCATATTGGCTGATGATCCGGTCAACCTGGCGGGATGCTTCATTTCTTGTCAGTGTTTCCCATTCCAGATTAAGGTTTATTTTATGATAATCTGCCAATTCTTTCAAGTGCTTTTTTTGTCTGGCTGTTGCCGGAGTCTGCCGCTTGGCTTTATAAATCAGTGGCTTAGGCTCAAAGACATCTGCCTGCACCGCCCCGAATTCCTTCTCTAACCTTTCATAGAGCAGATAGGTCGCTTTTGCATCGTCTAAGGCACGGTGATGGTGTCCGATCTCGATTCCATAGTATCCGCAAAGAGCATCCAACGTCCTTTTTTCCAACGCCGGCAGACATCTTCTGGCTATCTTTAACGTATCTGCCGCCTTTCGTTCAAAGGACATCTTCCGGTTGATCGCAGCCTGTTTTAAAAAACTATAATCAAAGATCACATTTTGTCCTACTAAAATATCTTCCCCAAGAAATCCAAAAAAGTGATCTAACACCTCATCCTCTTCTTTTGCTCCTGCTAACATCTCCTGATCGATCCCGGTCAGTTCTGTGATCTTTTCCTCTAATAGCTGGTGCTGCCGGATCAGCATGGAGCACTCGCTGACGATTTCTTTTTTTCTGACCCGTACTGCCGCCACCTCCAAAATCTTATGATGTTTTGGATTGAGTCCTGTCATTTCTAAGTCAATGACGCAGTAGTCCTCTAACATCATTTTCCACTTCCCTTACATAAGTCTGACAAAAAACATTCGGTACATTTCGGATTCCGTGCAGTACAGATACTTCTGCCAAGCGTGATGATCTGTATATTGTAGAGGATCCAGTGGTCTTTTGGCAGTACCTTCATCAGATCGTATTCAATCTTAACCGGATCATCCTCTTTGGTAAAGCCCAATTTTTTTGAGATCCGTTTGACGTGGGTATCCACAACCACACTCGGTTCATGGTAGATGTTTCCACGGATGACATTTGCGGTCTTTCTGCCGACTCCCGCTAATGCGGTCAGCTCTTCTAATTCCCTTGGCACTTCTCCGTCGTATTTTTCCACTAAGGTTCTGGCACAGGAAATGATGTTTTTTGCCTTATTGTGATAAAATCCGGTCGAATGGATATCCTGCTCTAACTCTTTTAAATCCGCATTAGCAAAGGCTTCTAACGATGGATATTTCTGAAACAGGTCTTTTGTTACGATATTGACTCTCGCATCGGTACACTGCGCACTTAAGATAACGGCGATCAGAAGCTGCCACGGTGTCTCATGGTTCAGATAACAGACATACTCCGTTCCATATGCTTCATCCAGTCTTTTTAAGATTTCAGCGATTCTCTTTGTCATGGCAATTCTCCCTTCTCTATTACCTGTATTCCTGCCTGATTCGTCAGCGGATTTCTGTGTTCATAGTCAAACAGTACAAAATACTCGTTGCAGGACTCCGGCAGTTTTTCAATACTCCGCTCCTGCTCGGTCGGAAATCGATAGGTAAATGGCTCTAAATGGCTCTGTTTGCCTTTTTTGCAGACTTTCCGGCTGATTTCTTTATACGGCTCTAAATCTGTGGCAAATGCCGGACGGCTCTTCATGTTCTCGCGATAATATAGATCAAAGGTCAGGGATTGTTCTAACATTCTCATATCCGTCACATACTCTTTTGCAAACTCTAACAGGATCTCGCAACGGCGTATCCTTGTATGTTTCAGATGAAAATAACCCTGCATTTCATAAAATTCTCCCATCTTTTGGAACATCTCAAACCCACCGTCAAAAAACTGCTCTAAGATTTTCATTGTAACTTCATACTGGTGGCTGTTATAGTACACCTCTAACATTTCTTCCACCTGTTTGATCTTTAAGACTTCATCAAAGCTCAGCCAGTTCGTTTTCATAACCTCATAAGGTGGCTTGGATTGATAGATCAGACCATATTCTCTGGCATGTTCAAACATATAAGAACCTTTTAGCACCTTTAAAAATCCAAGCTGGAGCTGCTCCGGCTTTAAGTCGTAAATCTCATCAAACGACTTCCGGAAAGTCTGATAATCCTCATACGGCAGTCCCGCAATTAAATCTAAATGCTGATGGATGTTGCCCGGTGCCTGTATCCGTCTCACGACTGCTTTTAGTTTTTCTAAATCCATGGTCCGGTGTATTTCCTGTATTGTGACATCATTCGTGGACTGCACACCGATCTCTAACTGTATGAGCCCCGGACGCATTCCGGCAATATATTCTAATTCTTCCTCCGTCAGCAGATCTGCCGCCACCTCAAAGTGAAAATTCGTCTTTCCCAAATCTTTTTCTTTGATAAATCTCCAGATTTCCATGGCATGTGTATGACTGCAGTTAAAGGTCCGGTCTACGAATTTGACCTGGGGCACTTCCTGTTCGATAAAAAAGCCGAGTTCTTTTTTTACCAGCTCGATATCACGAAACCGCATTTTTTTATCGATCGAAGAAAGACAATAACTACAGGAGAACGGACAGCCTCTGGAGGATTCATAATAAATGATCTTGTTTTTGAACTGTTCCATATCTTCATAACAGAATGGGATCGTGCTCATATCCACCGGCTCTGCCATTCCGGTAAATGCCACCGTTTTGTCCCGTTTCCGGTATGCGATCCCCGGAACCCGCAAAAGTTCTTCTTCCCGCTCACTTTCCTCTGCTTCTATATAACAGCGGCACACCTTTTTAAACGTATGCTCGCCCTCTCCGATAAACACTCCGTCGATTCCCGGATTTTCTGCTAATAACGTCTCTACCTCATAGGAGACTTCCGGCCCGCCAACCCAGATCGGTGTATTCGGACATAATTTTTTTAATTCTTCTATTAATTCCTTTACATACGCAATATTCCAGATATAGCAGGAAAAACAGATGACATCCGCATGCTCTTTGTAAATGCCTTCTAAAATCTCCTCTACTCTGTTGTTGATCGTATATTCTAACAGTCTGATATGCTCCCGATATTCTTTTGCATATGCCCTTAAGCTGTAAACTGCCAGATTGGAATGGATATATTTTGCATTGATTGCATTCAGTAATATTTTCATAGTTTCTATCATAGCACAAGGTGCAAACTTTTGCCACTCCCGGCGATGCTTTTCGGAATGCTGTCTGTGGGAAAATACAGGTCCGGGTGACACGCTGCGTTTTCTGTAGTTCTGTTCTCTATTCAGGAATGTAGATTACAGACTGCACCTATCAAATATGGAAGGTTTCTTTTTGTGCAACGGAGATGAAACTCAGGAAATCGTGAAGCCCTTTGGCGAACACGATTTCCGTTTTCAGAGGTTCATCGGAGTGTTCTGCGCAAGGAAACCTGAAATATTTGATAGGTGCAGTCTGTTCATTCACTTACTTAATAAAATTTTACAGAATTAAAGAAGGCGCCCCTCCACCTTTCGGCTTTGGAACACCTTCTTAATTTCTCATTCCCTATTTATCATCTCATCACAATGTAACGGACGATGACATCGATCCCTGCTGCGATCAGAAGTGCTCCGCCTCCGATGTAGGCTTTTGACTTCTGCTCAAATCCCAGCCGGTAGCCCGTATAGAGCCCGATGATGACCATTGCGATCGTGACGCAGATAATCATAATTAATACTGCTTTTATATCTGCCTCTAAGAATGCAAATGCGATTCCTGTCAGGATCGTGAATATCGTTCCTTTTGCGATCGAAAAGAAGGTTTTTTTAATATCCAGACCATCTTCCCGTTTCTCTACGATCCTTTCATTTCTCCATGCTTTGACAAACATCCGAAGACCCATGCCAAACAGGATCAGAATTGCAAGTATCCTTCCTATAAAGGCTTCTCCACTCAGTTGTGTATCATACTGGTTCAGGAGAGTTACCAAAAAGCTGCCGATGAGAAGTGCGATTGTCTGCCACAAGGCGATCACGGTAACTGCCATGGATAAGCGTTTCTTTTCCAGTTTTGCGACTAATGCACCCTGACACTCTACTGCCGCAAAAGTATCCAGCGACATGCCAATGGTAATCAGCACAATTTCTATCCAGCTCATTCCTCCCTCTCCTTTCCGTTTCTGTTAGTCTTCGTCTGTTCCTACGCCCTCAGTACGGATAATGAATTTCACTTCTCCAAGAGTATCCTCAGAAATATCTGAGAATGACTGATAATCTGAACCAGCCTGCATTACTGCTACAACTTTGTTTAACATACCTTTGACATCGCCATTGTAGGTATCTGCTAACTTCTGTATTCCTTCTTCATCGAATTTTACCATTCCCTCATTCAATGTTACGGAACCGTCTGCTAATTTGCCAACACCATCTGTTAATGCCGGTACCTGATCAGCAAGTGCCTGTGTACCATTCTTTAATGCGTCCATTCCTGTTACTAAGCTGTAACCGTTAGACTGTACTGCTTCAATTCCTGCTGCTACTGTTTTCTTTGCTGACTCAGCTCCTGCGATCGCACCCTGTGCTGCTCCACTCTTAGCTCCTGATAATGCTGCTGTCTGAGCTGCCTCGGTTGCTCCTGTTACGGCACCCTGTGCTGCTCCGCTCTTAGCTCCTGTGATCGCTGCCTGCTGTGCTGCTGCTGTTGCTCCGGATACTGCTCCTGCTGCTGCTCCACTCTTAGCTCCTGTTACAGCTGCCTGCTGCGCTGCTGCTGTTGCTCCGGATACTGCTCCTGCTGCTGCTCCCTGTTTTGCTCCTGTTACGGCTGCCTGCTGTGCTGCTAATGTTGCTCCTGCTACCGCACCCTGGGATGCTCCCTGTTTTGCTCCTGCTACCGCACCTTTTTCTGCTCCCTGCTTAGCTCCTGTTACGGCTGCTTTCTGTGCTGCCTGCGTTGCTGTATTCTCACATGCTGCCGCTACATTTGGAGCGGCTCCTGCTCCGATCTTTTCTGCCATAGTATCGATCAAATGATCAGCCTGTGCTGCTAGCTGTTCAGAACTTAAGGTACCTCCTGCATTTGCCTGAATACCTGCTTCTAAGATTGAGAGAAACTGTGTATTTCCCTTTAATGCTGCAGAAACAGTACTTGTAGTCATTTCTTCTGCCTGATTTGCAATTGCCTGACGCTGTCCTGCATCAAATTCTGCTTTGACTGCTGCGGCTGCTAATTTCTGGATATTGCCTGCCTCAGCATCTACAAGCTGGTCTGCCTGGCTCTTAATATCTGCTTCCTGTGCTGTTACAAGTGCTTCTGCCTTTTTTGCAATTTCTGCCTGCTGTGCTGCTACGGTATCAGCTGCCTGTTTCTTAATCGCTTCTGCCTGTGCGTCTACGGTTGCAGACGCCTGTTTTTCAATGCTTTCTTTCTGAGATGCTACCGTATCGGCTGCCTGTTTCTTAATGGAATCTGCCTGTTTGTCTACGGTATCAGATGCCTGTTTTTCAATGCTCTTCTTCTGGGATGCTACCGTATCGGCTGCCTGCTTCTTAATGGAATCTGCCTGTGCATCTACTGCTGCAGATGCTTTCTTCTCAATATCTTTCTTTTGGGATGCTACCGTATCGGCTGCCTGTTTCTTAATGGAATCTGCCTGTGCATCTACAGTCTCTGATGCCTGCTTAGAAGCGGCTGCTTTTTCTTCTTCTGTCATTGCAGTATTTAAGGTTGCATCTAAGGAAGATACACCATTACGAAGAGATTCTGTGCTGCTGTTTAAGGTGTTTGCACCATCTGCTAATGCAGGAACTTTACTTCTTAACTGCTCTAAACCTTCACGAAGCTCTTTTGTTCCGTCTGCTAACTGTGAAGAAGAATCAGAAAGTGTATCAATTGCATCGTCTAAATCGCTTAAGTCTACGAAATCTTCTACATTGTCGCTGCTTGTAATACCGCTTAACATAACGCTCATGGTCATATCCATGGAGAAATCTTTTACGTCAGCAGTTACTTCTACATATTCCGGGATATCAATATCTTCGGAGAAATCAGAAGAAGTTACTTTTAAGCTGTCCTTTAAGCCCGGCATTGCAACGCCGACCACCATGTTCTTGTCACCGTCAGAAATAACTTTACCATTCTTAACCTTAACGTTTGTAAAGCTGTCGTCTAAGATCATTCCTGTCATAATGGTAAATGGTACATAAACGCTATACTTCTTACCATCTACAGTTGTAGTAGTTTTCTGGTTGTTCTTGTAATCAAAACGGATCGTAACTTTTCCGCTCTTGCCTGCGATCTCATCCGGATCCATCTTCTCACCGTCTAAGTAGTAAGAAATGCTCTGTTTTACAGGAAGCTCTTTATCTGTTTTTCCCTGATAATAGATGTCTTTTCCTTTTGCTTTCCAGGTGATCTTTCCGTCTTTTTCTTCAAACTTCTCTTTACCTTTGACATTCTTGATGTCTTTTAAGTCTGAAACGTCTTCAATTGTCTCATTTCCATCCGGGTTCTTTAACCAGTCACTGACAATGACATCTTTTGCTTTTCCGGAGTTATCTGCAACAACGTAAACAGTCTCTTCTTTTCCGACTTCTTCGTCTGCTGCTTTGCTGATCTTAGAAGAAAGAACTTCTTTTAAGTCTTCTTCATCATCTTTGTTATCTTTTTTGTCTTTCTTATCGGTAGACTCCTGTGTAGTCTCTGCCTTTGTAGATGTCTTTGCTGCATTAACAGTGTATACACCGGCACTTCCGCCTGCAACGGCGATGGTTAATACGCCGGCTGCAATACGGATCACATATTTATTTTTAAATCTTCTTTTTAATTCAGGTAATTTCATCTTGGTTCCTCCTTAATTTTTTTGCACAAATCCTTTACTTGTCTTGCAGATTATCTTATCAAAAATCATAAACATGGACGGCAGTATGAAGATTACTACGAACATACTGATGATCGCACCTCTTGCCATCAGTGAGCAAAGAGAAGCTATCATGTCTACGTTTGAATATAGACCTACACCAAATGTTGCTGCAAAGAAACTCAACGCACTGACAATAACGGACTGCATAGATGCTCCTAAGGCAGATGTGATTGCCTCCTGCTTTTCTACTCCATTGTATCTTGCTTTACGATACTTCGTTGTCATCAGGATTGCATAGTCTACGGTTGCTCCTAACTGGATCGTTCCAATTACGATTCCTGCAATAAACGGAAGTTTCGTTCCCGTAAACGCCGGAATACCCATGTTAATGAAGATAGCAAACTCAATAACCGCTACTAAGATAATTGGTAAGGATATTGATTTGAATACGCATGCAATAATTAAGAAGATCGCACCGATGGATACTGTACTTACGACGTTAAAGTCATGGTTTGTGATCGTGATCAAGTCTTTTGTACAAGGTGCTTCACCGATCAGCATCGCATTTTTATCATACTTCTTCATGATCTTTTCAATCTTATCACACTGATCATTTACTTCATCAGATGCTACTTTGTATTCAGAACTGATCATCAACATCTGATAGTTCTCATCCATAACAACTTCTTTGATGTCTGATGGGATCATCTCTCTTGGTACGGTCGGTCCTACCAGACTGTCTAAACCAAGGGTCGCTTTTACACCATCCACGTCATCAATCTTGCTCATCATCTCGTTCACTTCTTTTGGCTCTAAGGATGAATCACAAAGGATAATGTGTGTAGAGTTCATTGCAAATGTTTCGTCTAACTTGTCATTTGCGATAACACTGTCCAGATTTCCCGGAAGTGTACCGGCTAAATCATAGTATACTTCATAATGAGTATAACCCCAAAGTGCAGGAATTAATACGATAATAAATGTTACGATAAATGCTTTGTAGTGTTTTACTACCCATCCGGAAATAACACCTAAATCCGGGATGATCGCTTTATGTCTTGTCTTGTCGATCGCTTTATCAAATACAAGGATCATAGACGGTAATACGGTTACACAGCAGATAACTCCGAATACAACACCTTTTGCCATGGTAACACCAAGGTCAAGACCAAGGGTAAAGCTCATGAAGCAGAGTGCTACGAATCCTGCTACGGTTGTGATGGAACTTCCGATAACGGATGTTAAGGTGTTCGAAATTGCATGAGCCATCGCTCTCTTCTTATCATCCGGGAAACGCTCCTGGTTCTCTTCATAAGAATGCCACAGGAAAATGGAATAGTCCATCGTAACACCGAGCTGTAGTACCGCCGCAAGTGCCTGTGTGACATAGGAGATCTCTCCGAAGAACACATTCGAACCTAAGTTGTATATAATTGCCATTCCGATACTTAATAAGAAGAATACCGGGATCAATGCAGAGTCCATAGTCAGTGAAAGTACGATGACTGCAAGGATTACTGCGATGATTACATAAATCGGTACCTCTTTGTCTGACAGGTTCTTCGTATCTGTAACGACTGCCGACATACCACTTATGTAACACTGTTTGTCTGCTACGCTTCGCAGCTCTTCGATCGCATTCATTGTTTCATCGGATGACATGGAGCTGTCAAAGAAAATTACCATTAAGGTTGCATCCTTGTCCTCATTGATAAATGCATTCTGTACCTTATCCGGTAACATGGTTTTTGGAATAGATAAATCTGCTAAGGAATCATACCAGAGAATTTTTTTCACATGGTCTACTTTTTCCATGTTCTTTCTCATCTTTGAAATGTCCTGATCTTCCATTCCTTCTACTACGCACATGGAAAATGCTCCTGTGCCAAATTCGTCCAAAAGAATGTCCTGACCCTTCATGGTGTCAATCTCTTTCGGTAAATAAGTTAGGATATCATAGTTTACTCTTGTGTGAAAATATCCTAGTGCTGCTGGGAAGAGCAAAATAATACTCACTATCAAAATCGGAATACGTAATTTTACTACTCCCTTTCCAAAATTAATCATCTTTCCTCATCTCTTTTCTTTAATCTTGAACTTGAGTATAAAAAAAAAGACCGAATAAATAAATATTCAATCTTT
>ENA-OZAM01000690-OZAM01000690.1-human-gut-metagenome-genome-assembly--contig:-NODE-690-length-12442-cov-4.533705_pt1 | contig 12442 bp, 10 predicted proteins | sample MGYA00244205_ERZ653494 | MGnify/ENA primary metagenome ERZ653494 (study PRJEB26926, sample SAMN06165132) | human gut metagenome | biome: ENVO:00009003; feature: ENVO:2100002; material: ENVO:00002003... | reverse complement strand
GCGCAGAACACGGCCGACCTGGCGTCGGTGGCCGCCGCGCAGTCGCTGCGTGACGGTGCCGCCGACCCGTGCGCGGCCGCATCGCGTACAACGTCGGGCAATGGAACCCGGCTCGAATCCTGTGCCATTGAAGGCGAGGATGCGGTGGTCGCCGTGCGGGCGGCCACGCAGGTGCCGTTCGCACCGTGGGTCGTCCGGCAGTCACGTGCGGGGCCGATCACCTGTGATTAGACGATTGCCGAGAATAGCCGTTGCATGACGGCACGGAATGTTCAGCTGAAGGTAATGGGCAATCTGGCGCTTGACGTGAAACATGGTTATCGTACAAGTATGAGCAAGACGTCACATGCGAATACGACCGTTGCCGTGGTCTGCAATCCGACATCGAACAAAGGCAAGGGCGCCCAAGTGGGCGGTCATGTCATTGATCTGCTGCGCGGAGCCGGACGCAAGCATGGCTTCGACGTAATCGATGTGACCGGCACAAGCTTCGACGATTCCCTGGCCAACGCCCGCCGCCGCGGCGACGAATACGATTATCTGGTCGCGGTCGGAGGCGACGGCATGGTCGCGTTAGGCGCCAACGCAGTCGGCTGCTCCGGCAAACCACTCGGCATCGTGGCCATCGGCTCCGGCAATGATTTCGCACGCGGACTGGATTTGCCGGTCAATCGCGTCGAAACCGCCGTTGAAGGCATTGTCGGTGCGATTGTGCGCGGCACGCATATCGACGTGGACATGGGCTTGGTGACTTCGTTGCCTGACGGTCATGCCATCGATTCGACCGACGGAACCGATGTTTCACAGTCGCGCTCGCCGATCGACCGCTATTATGCGGGCATGCTGTCGTGCGGTTTGGACGCAAGCATCAACGACCGCGCCAATCATTCGCATCTGCCGAATGGCTCGCTGCGGTATTTCGCCGCGGTCATCGTGGAGCTGACACACATGAAAAGCTACGGATACCACATCAAGGCCACGCTGGCCGACGGTTCGGTGGAGGAGCGGGACATCATCTCGCCACTGCTCACCGTGGCCAATTCCCGCCATATCGGCGGCGGCATCGAGGTGTCCCCGTATTCACGGTTCGCGGACGGACTGCTTGATCTGGTGTGGCTTGACCATGTGCCGAATTTCCGGGAGTGCGTGGACGCGGTGGCACGCGCCTACCACGGCCGACTGCTGGGCAGCCATGCTTTCGGATGGAAGCGGGTGCGCGACATTGAAATCACCCGCGCCACCGAAGGGGATGAGCCTCCGGTGTTGATGGCCGATGGCGAATACGTGGGCCATTTGCCGGTGAAGGTCTTAGCCAAGGACAGTGCGCTGCGTGTGCTGGTGCCGCCGGCCGTGGCGGAAGCGCAGGCGGCCGACAGCGAGGAACGGGTGTTGGAAACCATCAAACGTGACGGTCGTGACCCTCTTACCGGTAGATTCCTCGCCTGACGTCGTTTTCCGTCAGCCAGCCGGTGCCGCTCGATGCCCCTCCGGACGTTGAACGGCCGTTATATGTTGCTTGCCGGCGGAAATGACGCGTGTGGGAGCACCGTCACAGATATTCGTCCAAATGCAGCGTCTGTGCCGCCACCTGCCTGACAATGTCATCGTCAATGTCAGGATGCAGTCTGATCAGCGAGATCAAGCCGACGATCAGCGTGTAGAAGGTCTCATGCTCGTTGCGGATCGGCATGCCGTGCTTTTCCTCGAATTCACGTACCGTGGAACCGCACAGGTATTCGGAAATGCGGTCCGCGGCCCGGTCGATGAACCTCAGATACAGTGCAGCGTTGCCATCCTCGATGAGACGTTGGCTGAACGGGCCTTCATCGGCGATGAGCGAACGGGTCAGCCGCACCACATCGTCAAGCGCCTTCGAGATGTTGCCGGCCTCGCGATGCTCGTTCCACTCTTCCAGGCGGGCGATGACTTCGCTGATGACATCGTCGAGCACGGCATCCGCAACCTGGTCTTTGTCTTGGAAATAGTGGTAGAAAAGCGATCTGGTCATGCCGACCCGTTCGGCGATATCGCTGATCGTGATCTTCGAAAACCCTTTTTCCAAGCAGATCTCACGTGCCGCCTGCACGATCTGCAAGCGACGCGCGTCTCCAATGGTGCTGGTGGACGCTTCCGGTTTCCCGGTCATGGCTCTCTCCTCCCAATCGCGTGGCAACGCCTTGTGCGGCATGGTGGTGACGCACGGGTTTTAGGCGCGCAACAGTCAGCGTTCGTGACCGACGGTACGCCGATCACACGGTTCATGTCTGATTTCCAGAGTACCGGCTGCGCCGGTTGTAGATCAGACAGACACGCGATGGACTTGCGGAGATGGTCGGCCTCGGCGCTTCCCGATTGGCGAACGTGTCGTAATTCATCGATACTCTAGAACACTACGGCGGAAGGAATTTGCGATGGCACTGGCACTGTATAGAAGGTATCGTCCCGACACGTTCGATGGCGTGATCGGACAGGATCAGGTCACGGTTCCGCTGATGCGTGCGCTTGACGAGAACAAGCTCACGCACGCCTATCTGTTCTCCGGACCGCGCGGCTGCGGTAAAACGAGTTCCGCGCGTATTCTGGCCCGTTGCGTCAACTGCGCCAAAGGTCCGACCTCGCATCCGTGCGGTGAATGCGCCAGCTGCCGTGACCTTGCCACCGGCGGCCCCGGCTCCATCGACGTGGTGGAAATCGACGCCGCCTCCCATAACGGTGTGGACGATGCCCGTGAACTGCGTGAACGTGCCGGATTCGCCCCGGCCCGCGATCGCTATAAAATCTTCATCCTCGACGAGGCCCACATGGTCACGCCGCAGGGCTTCAACGCGCTCCTGAAAATCGTGGAGGAGCCGCCGGAGCATGTCATGTTCATCTTCGCCACCACCGAACCGGACAAGGTGATCGGCACCATTCGCTCCCGCACCCACCACTATCCGTTCCGTCTGGTGCCACAGGAGGTCATGGGCCCGTATCTTGAGCAGATCTGCGCCGACGAGCATATCGAGGCCGAAGCGGGTGTGCTGCGCTTGGCCATGCGTGCCGGCGGCGGATCCGTACGTGACACGCTGTCCGTGCTCGACCAGCTGATGGTCGGTGCCGTCGACGGCAAGATTCCTTACGATTCCGCGGTCGCGCTGCTTGGTTTCACGCCGGACGCGCTTATCGGCGAGGCAATCGACGCCGTCGCCGACAAGAACGGCGAGGCGCTGTATGGCGTCATTCAAAAGGTCGTGGTCGGCGGATTCGACCCCCGACGTTTCGTTGAGGACCTGCTGGCACGCGTGCGCGACCTGCTGGTGCTCACCTTGGGCGGTGAGCGTGCGGAAAGCGTGCTGTCTGACGACACCGCGACCGAGAACATGGACGATCTGCATCGCCAGGCGGCTTCGTTGGGATTGGCCGCGCTTACGCAGATGGCGGATACGATCAACGCCACGCTGGCCAACATGACCGGTGCGATTTCGCCGCGCATGCGCCTGGAACTGCTCGCCGCCCGCCTTCTTGCCGGTCGTGAGACGGGTGTGGTCGCGCAAGCCGCCGCACCATCGTCCGGCATGCCGGAAGCTGGGCATGCGGGCGGTGCCGCAGCGTCTGAATCGCAACGTCCGTCCGGTTCCCGTAGGTACGCCGCGCAATCGGCACGTGGAAGGCATGCCGTGGAACCGTCCGCGGCTCCCACGAATCCGGCCGATGCCGTCGTTTCCGGAGCGGCCTCCGTATTGGCGGAAGTCCAGCAGGCGATGGGTGGACCTCTGTCGGAAGGCAGCGAGCCGGCCGCTTCAGCCGAGTCCAAGCCGGTTGAAACGCAGTCTGCGCCATCCAAACTATCCAATGCCGAAGCTTCCGCTCCCACCCAGTCCGTGGCTCAGTCCGCGCCCCAGCCTGCGGCAACGGACGATCGCACTCCCGACCAGAAGTGGGACGCGATCGTTGCCGGCCTGCCTGAGGATGTCCGTCGCTACGTGGACCGCGAGAAAGTGCCCCGCGTGCTGCTGGACGGGGCCAAAGGCCGACTGTGGATTAAATTCGACAAGTCGTTGAGCAAATACGCGTTCGCCAAGGCTGTGGCCAAGGAAGCGGTCGACGGCACCACCAATGTGGTGCAGATCGTGCGCGGCGAAGTGCATAAGGTGTTCGGCCCCGATGTCACTCTCGCGCCGGCCAAGAAGCTTGCCGACGGTTCCACCGCGGTGCCGTGGAGCAAGCTCAGCCCGGAAGAGCAGAGCAAGATCAACGCGCAGCTGGTGCAGGAACAGCTGAAGGCCGCCACATTGCTGACCGCGAACCTCGGCAAGGAGGTTGCCAAGGAGCCGGAAGACGACGATCCGTGGAACACCCCAATTCCGCAGACGCCCATCGCCGAAGGCAACGCCAACGACGTACAGCCGCCGGAACACCACGTAAAACATGTGGACGTGCCGGATGTGAGCGATGACGTCGACCCATGGGCCACACCACTGCCCACGCCGCAGACGGACGGCCAGGAGCAAGGCCAACCGAATGGGCCGGAGCAGCCGCGGCAAAACCAGCCGGAACAGCACAGCGAACGACATAGCGCACGGCAAAGCGCCCGCGAAATGCAATCGCAACAGGCCCAGCAGCCGGCATCATCGCCGGCAGGATTCGCGGATGACCCATGGGGAGCCCCCATGCCGGTGCAGGCGGGACCGCCGGAGCCTGAAGTCGCCCCGGAAGACGACGAATACTCCATGAGCGACGAATCGATCGGCGCATCGAACGCTTTGGACATGAACGACCTGAACAGGGTGTTCGAAGTGAAGAAAGTCGAGGAATTCAGCTCGGACGATCCGCATAATCCGCGCAACATGCAGGTGAAGAAAACACTTGACGACTGACACCGGCCACCGCACGTCGCATGTCGCTTATCGTATGGCGAGTACCGGGCGCTGGCCATCAGACGTCAGTTGTCCGGAACGTGGCTGCGGCAACCAGTCAACGAAAGGTATGAACCATGGCTTTGGCCTATGACGGCGCCATCCAACGACTCATCGACGCGTTCGCCAACCTGCCCGGCATCGGGCCGAAAGGCGCGCAACGCATCGCCTTCTACCTGCTCAACGCGCCCGATGAGGAATCGCAGGCACTGATCGACGCCATCACGGAAGTCAAGGAAAAAGTACGGTTCTGCGACATCTGCGGCAACGTGTGCGAAACCAGCCCATGCCCGGTATGTGTTGATCCACGCCGCGACCACAGCGTGATCTGCGTGGTCGAAGAGCCGAAGGACGTGATGAGCATCGAACGCACCCGCGAATACCGGGGCATGTACCACGTGCTTGGCGGCGTCATCAACCCGATGGCCAACGTGCAGCCAAGCGACCTCAACATCGCCAAACTCATCGAACGGCTCAAAGACAGCGAAGTCAAGGAAGTGATCCTCGCGCTCAACCCGAACGTGGAGGGCGAGGCCACCACCAGCTTCCTCTCGCAGCTGTTGAGCCAGACCGACATCAAGGTGACAAGGCTCGCCAGCGGCCTACCCGTGGGCGGCGACCTCGAATACGCCGACGAAATCACCCTGGGCCGTGCGCTCGCCGGCCGTCGTGCCGTCTGAACGGGTCCCGAATGTTCCGTATGTTGGGCGCGTCCGGACTTGACAAATCAGGTTTTTCCTATAATGAATTTCACTTGCCGAATCAGGCAGGTGATACGTTGAAGAAGATTGGATAAGTTGTGGCTCTCATCGTGCAGAAGTTTGGCGGCTCTTCCGTAGCCGACCCAGAATCGATTAAGCGCGTGGCCCGACGCATCATCGAAACGAAGAACGCCGGCAATGACGTGGCCGTCGTGGTCTCCGCCATGGGAGACACCACCGACGACCTGATCGATCAGGCGCTCAGCATCGATTCCAACCCGCCGGCGCGCGAGATGGACATGCTGATGACCGCAGGCGAGCGTATTTCGATGAGTTTGCTCGCTATGGCGATTCATGCGGCCGGCTCTCATGCATACTCGTTCACCGGTTCCCAGGCTGGTTTCATGACCGACGCGCAGTTCGGCACCGCGCATATCAAGGCCGTGAAGCCCGATCGCGTGCGTCGTGCATTGGATAAGGGTTCTGTGGCGATCGTGGCCGGTTTCCAAGGCGTGAACGAAGGCGGCGACGCCACCACGCTCGGCCGTGGCGGTTCCGATACTTCCGCAGTCGCGCTCGCAGTGGCGCTGGACGCCGACATCTGCGAAATCTACACCGACGTCGATGGCGTGTTCACCGCCGATCCGCGTATCGTGCCGACCGCCCGTCGCATTCCCGTCATCGACTACGAATCGATGCTGGAAATGTCGTCCTGCGGTTCCAAGGTGCTGGCATTGCGTTGCGTGGAATACGCGCAGCGATTCGGCATGCCGTTGCACGTGCGCAGCTCCTTCTCCCACCGTCGCGGCACGCTGATCGTGCCGGAAGGCGTCGATCCGCGCACCCTGCCGAACATCTGAACGGCAGCCGGGCAGTGTAATCGCAAGCAATCGCAAATACTTGCAAGACAATGCGAAAACGAAAATAAGACTTTACAAACAAAGGTAAGAACATGAGCGAAAACAACAACCAGTCCATGGGCGACCTGTTCCCCGACCTGGGGCCGGAAGTGCCGATCATCTCCGGTGTCGCGCACGACAGCACCGAGTCGCTGGCCACCGTGCGTCGCGTGCCGAACGAGCCGGGCATGGCGGCGAAGGTGTTCACCATGCTGGCCGAGGCCGGCGTGAACGTGGACATGATCGTGCAGGCCTCCGCCTCCACCGGCACCGCCGACATCTCCTTCACCGTGCCGGGCACCGCTGCGGCCAAGGTCCAGGAAGTGCTGCAGGAGAAGCAGGGCGAGCTGGGCTTCCAGTCCTTCGACGTCGACCCGAACGTCGGCAAGGTGGCCGTGGTCGGCGTGGGCATGAAGACCCATTCCGGTCTGGCTGCGAAGTTCTTCAACGCGCTGAGCGACAAGGGCGTGAACGTGCTGATGATCTCCACGTCCGAAATCCGCATCGCCGCGCTTGTACCGCTCGAGCAGCTCAACGACGCCGTCAAGGCGCTGCACACCGCCTACGGTCTGGACGCCGACCAGGTGGAAGCCGTGGTGTACGGCGGCACCGGCCGCTGATAGTGCTGGCTTCAGTTTCCCAGTATTTTTAAAGGGCATGGTTTTGCGACCGTGCCCTTTTCGTTTGCTTTTTTACGATTCACGCCGTACGTTGCATACCGTGCCAAGCAGTCCCCAAACAAGCAAAAGGCCGGCTCCGAAGAGTCGGCCTTTTGCTTGGCTATGGCTCGTTTATGCGGCTTACGGTTTAGCTACCCAAGCCGCATAAACGTCGCATCACTTCTTGGTGATGTAACCCAACGCCTTAAGCATTTCTGCGCTTTCCAGCGCGCCGCCGGCGGCGCCACGCAGGGTATTGTGCGCCAATCCCACGAACTTCCAATCGAAAATGGAATCCTCACGCAGACGGCCGATGGAAACACCCATACCACCCTCGTAATCCACATCCTTGAGCACCTGCGGACGGTCGTCCTCGGTCAGGTACTGGATGAAATGCTTCGGAGCGTGCGGCAGGCCAAGCTCGGCGGCCTTGCTGGTGTAGTTGACCAGACGGTCGATCAGCTCGTCCTTGGTCGGGTTCTTACCGAAGTTGATGAACACGGTTGCGGTGTGGCCGTTGAGCACGGGCACGCGGATGCACTGCGAGGTGATGCGCAGCGGACCGTCGAACGGCACGATCTCGCCCTTGGCCTCGTCCACATGGCCGAAGACCTTCAGCGGCTCCTTCTCGGACTTCGCTTCCTCGCCGGAGATGAACGGAATGATGTTGCCCACCATTTCCGGCCAATCCTTGAACGTCTTGCCCGCGCCGGAAATGGCCTGGTACGTGCTCACGATGACCTCGTGCGGCTCGAATTCCTTCCACGCGGCCAAAGCCGGAGTATAGGCCTGGATGGAGCAGTTCGGCTTGACGGCAATGAAACCGTGCGTGGTGCCCAGGCGCTTCTTCTGATGTTCGATGATCTCATAGTGCTCCGGATTGATCTCCGGCACCACCATCGGCACGTCCGGAGTCCAGCGGTGGGCGCTGTTGTTGGACACGACCGGGGTCTCGGTCTTCGCGTATTCCTCTTCGATGGCGCGGATCTCGTCCTTCGGCATGTTCACCGCGGAGAACACGAAGTCGACGTCCTTGACCACGTCTTCGACGTCGGCCACGTTCTTGACGACCATGTGCTTGACGAACTCCGGCATCGGGGTTTCCATCTTCCAGCGGCTGCCGATGGCCTCCTCGTAGGTCTTGCCGGCGCTGTGTGCGGACGCGGCAAGGGTGACCAGTTCGAACCACGGATGGTTTTCGAGCAGCGTCACGAAGCGCTGTCCGACCATGCCCGTAGCTCCGAGAATGCCAACCTTAATCTTTTCGGACATAACAACCTTTCGCTTATGCTGGAACGGTTTTCCAAGTTTTGCAAGTTTGATTTTGCTTACGCTTGAGGTCGACCAGCCGGCCCCAAACGACGTCGTGGGCGGCCACACGCGTTGTTCAATCTTACGAAAACATGCCGTCATGTCCGCCGAGCTATCCGTATGCTGGTCGGTAAACGCGCTCGCGTACACTGGTAGACATGTCGAAGGCATCAGAAGAAGCGCAGAAGCAGCTGGATCGTATCGTGGCGTTGGGCTACCCGGATGTGGCCGATATGTCGGCAGCCGCGTTCCGCTCGCTTGCGCGCCCGCTTATCCGTGCGTTGGAGGATTGCGGCGATGAAGCTGGATTGGGCACGCAGATCCTTCTGGTACCTACGCGCGAGCTGGTGTCTCCTGAATCGCTGATCGCCCGTACGTCCATCAACCGTATGGCCGGCTTCACCACCATGCCGCCGCGCGACATCGCCAGCTTCCTGCCGCAGGACGGTTTCGAACCGCCGGAAGGCCCGTTCTATCTGGTGATCGAACCGCACACCGGCACCTGCTATATCAACCGCGAGCCGGACGTGGCACGCAAGCTGATCGATTCCGACGAGCGATTGCCGTTGACTTTGGAAGAGGGGCTTGCGATCGCCACGCAGCATCCGGAATGGTTGCTGGAGAAGAACGGTTTCAACCTGCTGGGCTCGCGTTCCGCTGACGGCCGCGTACCGAGTATCTGGATGAGCCAGAATGCTCCGCGATTGGGCGCGGTGTGGCCGAATTCCCGTCATACGTGGCTGGGTAACGCCTACTGCATGGCCCGTCGAGGCGTGAGCCTGTTCCGGTAGTTTTTCGGCTTACCGCGCCGGCTCCCTATAATCGATTTCAGAGAAGAAACTGAAGCAGGGGAGAAGCCATGTTCTGTACGCAATGCGGTTCGAAGAACGCTCCGGAGTCGAAGTTCTGCACGAACTGCGGCAATCCGTTGGTCTCCGTTCCGGTGCAGCCTGATGCCGGACAAGCACGGATTTCGGATGATTTTTCCGTCGATTCCACAGCGGTGGAAACCCCTGCATCGCAGCTCGCACCGCAGTCTGCGGAGCAACCCGAGGAACAGTCTGCGGCACAGCACGAGGAACGCCCTGCAGAACAGCTCGCTTCGTAGCCGGCAGACGCGATTCCGCCGGTCCCGTTGCCGGGCGGCGGCACGCTGCCCGTAGCGCAGTCCGCGACTTCGGCTGCATCGCAATCCGTTCCGTCGGTGTCGGAAACTCCTGAGCCGGAAAGCGACGGGACTGCGCGTGCCGCGTCCCCGAATCGCAAGCTCATCATCGGCATAGCGGTGGCCGCGGTGCTGCTGGTCGCCGCTGTGGTGGCCGGCATCGTGACATACAACATGGAGTTGTGGGGTGGCAAGTCGTTGCCGGACGTGGCGGTGGCGTCTCCCAAGGACTCGTCGAAGACTCCGGATGCGAAGGTCGTGGTCAGGCAGCTTGAAGGCAAGGGCCTCAAAATCAAGCGCGTCAAGGAATTCTCCGGCGTGAAAAGCGGCAAGTTCCTTGGCTATCAGGGAATTCAGTCCGGTGGCCGCGTAAGGGCGGGCAGTGTGGTGACGGTGCGCGAATCGGCCGGCCCTGGCGTGCCGGAAGGTACGGTCGGCAAGAAAGCTGAAAGCGTGGTGACAACGTTCTCGCAGATGGGCGTGCCGGTGCATTACAAGCAGGTGATCGTGTCGGACACCAGCAAAACCACCGAGGGAAGCGTGATCAGCACGTACCCCGCGCAAGGCCAAGGCGTGAAGGATGGTAAGAAAGGCATCTACATCGGCGTGGCCACGAAAAGCGACGACGGCCTGCCGTCGGACATCGTCGGCCAGGAAATTTCCGACGTGAAATCAAGCCTTGAATCCAAAGGCTACGACGTGAAAGTGGAGAAACGTCTCTCATCGAAACAGTACATCGGCAAGGTCTCCGGCTCCGAACCTGGGCCGGGCAGCCAGCTGAACGAAGGCCAGACCATCACCCTGTATCAGGGCGTGGATGCCAAGGGTGCCAAGCAGACGTTCATTGACCACAGCGGAACCGGTGGAGATGGGTTGCTGATGGGCACGAGTGACGTTGCTTCTGGCCAGTGGTGCAATAAGGCCGGCGACTGCATCACGCTAGGACAGGATGACAGTTATTCCAGCGGAGACATCGTTTTCCTGAAAGTGAAAGATGGTGCTGCGAACACGAAGTACAGCATGACCGGTGAGTCTTTGATTTCCTGCGATGCGGTGCAACAGTCGTATTGCAGCAGCAAGAAAGCCGACTATCTGTTGACTGGAAACTCTGGAGCATTTGAATTGTTCCCACACAAAGCGTTCGAAACGTATTGGTGTGGCGATTCCGCCTTGGGTGGGGAAGGCGATATGCGGAGTTGTGTTGCCGGAAAGGTCCATGATATTGATTCCGACTCTTCGGATGCGTCCGATTATGAGCCGGACGGCAGCGGTAAATTCCATATGATGGATTTGTTCGCGGTGTTCCCAGTCGGCTCTGATGTGGAATCAGTAGAGAAAACTGGCTATTTTGACGCGTCTGCGCTCGCGGCTGCCCAAAAGCAAAAACCTGTCGATACGGACCGTCCGTTCTTGATGTATCGTGACGTGAACCAGTACAAGAACGGCGAGAAGGAATCAACCTATACAAGGGACTGGTTCGATCCATTCATGCCTTACAACGGCTACAACGGCTCCAAGGATGACACCGTCAAAATGAAGCCCGCCCCCAGCGACGAAACCGCCTACTATCTGGTGGAGGACGTCCAGCCCGACTGGGATTCCCTCGAAGACGCCAACATCAAGGGCGTGTCCGCCAAGAGTCAGAAATCTAACGGCAAAAATGCAAGCAAGAACGCAGACACCAAGAAATCTGATTCGCAATCGGATGCCGCCACTCGGTCTTTGATGAAGTCCATCGCCGGAAAGTACGGTTTCGCTTCCGGTTCCAGCGGTTGGGGCGCCACTATGACGGTGGCGTCCGATGGCACGTTCAGCGGAACATATCATGATTCCGACATGGGCATTACGGGAGATGACTATCCGAACGGATCGGTCACCATTTCGAATTTCAAAGGCCGTTTCAAGGATGCCAAGAAGAACGCGGACGGCAGCTATACGATGCAATGCGACAAATCGGCGCTGAAAATCGATGGCAATATAGGAGACACGTATATCAAAAACGGTAGTAAATATACGGTTGCCGACCCCTACGGCATTGCCCCTTGCGGTGCATTCACGGTATATCCGGCGGGATACGACAGTTCGCAGCTCAGTGAAGCGATCGTCGGCTGGAGCCATGCGTGGTATGACAGCATGCCCGCAAAGCTGGAAACGCCGATTATCGTGAATGCCGAGGACACGAATCTCGGTAGCGAATCACAGCAAGACGCCTTCTTCCAATCGAAATATCTTGAGTGATATTCGATAAGGTCGCGTTGTCGGCGGTGCTGCCGTCGAGTCGCTGTCGATCATTGCGATTGCCACGAGCATCGCATTACTGCGATTTGCGCAACAGCCCCCGAACCGCGTACCCGATCGCGCCGCACGTCACCGCGCCCGCCCCTAGCAGCGTGGCGCTGACCTGCGGCCTGCGCAGCTCGTTGCGCACGCCGATCAGGTCCGTCACGCAATGGTCCTCGAAGAACACGCGTAATTCGTTGCTGGAATAACGGCCAACCAGATCGCCCCACGTCAGCATGCGCGTCACGTACGCCATCGGATTGTCTTCGCGGAATTCAAACAGCCGGATGCCGCGGAACCGCGATTTCGGGCCGTAGCATTCAAAACCACAGGTCGGCGCGTACCCCAAATCGATGTCGTGCACATGCCCGACGAACGAATTCTTGTGGTCGTGCCCGCAGAACAGCGCGAAATAGCCGCCCGCCTCACGCAGCGCGTCCACTTCGCCCACGTTCACGTCGGCGCAGCCAATCGCCTCGCCCAGCCGCGAACCGGGTCGGCACACATCACGGTCGAGCCCATAGCAATGTCC
>ENA-OZAM01000681-OZAM01000681.1-human-gut-metagenome-genome-assembly--contig:-NODE-681-length-12505-cov-14.942651_pt1 | contig 12505 bp, 9 predicted proteins | sample MGYA00244205_ERZ653494 | MGnify/ENA primary metagenome ERZ653494 (study PRJEB26926, sample SAMN06165132) | human gut metagenome | biome: ENVO:00009003; feature: ENVO:2100002; material: ENVO:00002003... | reverse complement strand
CTAGAATATTGATATATTATATGGAAAAATGAATCCACCAACAAAGAGTGAAATTTCGCAAAAGCGACAAAATTTCAAAAGAAAGACAAAAAAAGAAGTTCTACGAAAAATACAATCGATGGAGGGATGAAATATTTGGGAAGAATTTATTATGAACAGAAAGGACTTATTAACCTCGATGATATCGTAGATATATTTATTGAGGTGGGAAATATACACAATTACCTGGAAAATGCAGCCTTGCGGATTTTGCTTTTTGGCAATCCTGAGCTGAATTTTTATCAGTGCCGATTATTAGTATTGAAGTACGGAGAATCACTTTCACAGGATGATTTGCACGGGCGGATGGTATTTATGAGAATGATACAGCTGCTGGAAGCCAACACAGTTTAAAATAAAATGAGAATTTCTTTTTTGACCGGGCAACCGGTCTTTCTTTTTTGCACAAATGGTGTTATAATTTTGAAGAAATTATGTTGATTACTCATAGCTTTAAAAAAGAAGCACTGCATTGTGTTTAATTAAACCAAAGCATGATAATTCAATCAAAGAAAAGAGGACAAAAATGAACATCGTAGTACTTGCCGGAGGGCTCAGCACAGAGAGAGATGTTTCCTTCAAGACAGGAAGCATGGTAGCTAAGGCACTCAAAGAGAACGGCCACAAAGTTATATTATTGGATGTATTTATGGGATATAGTGACAGGGAGGAGGATCTGACAGGCATATTTGACCGCGCGGACGAGATAAGCGTGCAGGTCAGCGATATTCCGACAGAGGCACCTGACCTCGCAAAGGTAAAGGCTTCCAGAAAGGACCAGTCACCTTGCTTTTTCGGACCGAATGTCATCAAAATGTGTCAGATGGCGGACATTGTTTTCATGGCACTTCACGGAGAAAACGGAGAGAACGGAAAGATACAGGCAGCATTTGACCTCTTCGGTGTCAAATATACAGGCAGCGATTATTTAAGCTCAGCCATCGCCATGAACAAGGAGACATCAAAGCAGTTCTTCCTTGCAAACGGTATACCTACTCCAAAGGGTATTTCCATGACAAGAGCGACCAGACAGGACGATATCACAAAGCTTGACCTGACACTTCCATGCGTGGTAAAGCCATGCTGCGGCGGTTCAAGCATCGGTGTCACTATCGTTAAGGATGCGGCAGAGTTTAAGGCGGCACTTGACGATGCCTTCAAGTGGGAAAATGAGCTGGTTATAGAGGAATTTGTACAGGGCAGGGAGTTCTCTGTCGGCGTTATCGAGGGAAAGGCTCTTCCTATTATAGAGATTGCACCGAAGGAGGGCTTCTACGATTACAAGAATAAATACAAGGCGGGCAGTACAGTTGAGACATGTCCGGCCGAGCTTCCAGAGCAGGTGACAAAGGATATGCAGCACTATGCCGAGGAGGTTGCGCGCGTTATCGGGCTTGACACATATTCACGCTCAGACTTTTTGCTCAATGACAAAAATGAGATGTTCTGCCTCGAGGCAAACACACTGCCTGGCATGACTCCGACCAGTCTTCTGCCACAGGAGGCAGCGGTTATCGGTATGAGCTTTAATCAGCTCTGTGAGCATCTGATTGACATATCTTTGAAAAAATATGAGGTGTAGCATGTCTGATAAGTACATGAAGAATCTTACATTTGCAAATATCGCTAAGGCCTGCGAGGGCAGATACATAGGCGATGAGACACTGCTCGATACGACAATCACCGGCGCCGTCATAGACAGCAGACAGGTGAAGGAGGGCTATCTTTTTATCCCGATAAAGGGAGAAAGGGTGGACGGACACAAATTCATTCCGACTGTGTTTGAGCAGGGGGCGGCAATTGTGCTCTCTGAGCATGAGCTTACGGATCCGGCAGGCCCATATGTGCTTGTTGAATCAACCACCGATGCCATGAAAAAGCTAGCGGCATTTTACAGAAAAAGCCTTGATATCAAGGTAGTGGGTATCACCGGAAGTGTTGGAAAGACCAGCACCAAGGAGATGATATCATCGGTTCTTGAGCAGAAATACAGCGTTCACAAGACCGCAGGCAATTTCAACAACGAGATAGGCCTTCCGCTCACCATTTTCGGAATCAGGGAAAGCCATCAGGTAGCAGTGCTTGAGATGGGCATATCTGATTTTGGCGAGATGCACAGGCTTTCTACCATGTCGTGCCCGGATGTCATGGTCATCACCAATATCGGCTACTGCCATCTGGAGTTTTTGGGCGACAGGGATGGTGTGCTTAAAGCAAAGACAGAGTGCTTTGAGCATATGATGCCGGATGCGGTCGCAGTGCTGAATGCAGATGACGACAAGCTGGCCACAGTGCAGACGGTAAATGGAAAGCCTGCCATATACTATGGCAAGGAATCGGCTTCGGACGTTCATAAATCAGTATATACCACAAATATTGAAAACCTGGGCTTTGATGGAATGAAGGCTCATTTTGTCACTCCGGAGGGTGAGTTCGATGCATACATCCACATCCCGGGTGAGCACAATGTATACAATGCCATGGCGGCAGCGGCTGTCGGATTGCAGCTTGGTCTCACAATAGCTGAGATTAAATCAGGAATCGAGAAAGCAGAGACAATCGCAGGGCGTACCAATTTCATCAAAACACACGGCATGACAGTGATAGATGACTGCTACAATGCAAATCCTGTATCCATGAAATCCTCTATCGAGGTGCTTTCACATGCAAAGGGCAGGACAATAGCAGTGCTTGGAGACATGGGAGAGCTTGGAAGCGATGAGAAAAAGCTGCACCATGAGGTAGGCGAAGCAGTTGGAGAGAATCATATCCATACACTTTTTGCCGCAGGAGAGCTTGCAAAGGAATATGCAGCCGGAGCCGCAGAGAAATCGTCCGATGTAGACATCCACTATTTCGAGGATAGGGAGACTATGACACAGGAGCTTCTTTCATATGTGAAGGAGGGCGACACCATACTGGTGAAGGCATCACACTTCATGGAGTTTCCGAAGGTAGTCGAGGCTCTGAGTGAGTAAAATTAGGTAAAATCAATCGGGTAGAAATTAATTCGATATTTAATAATTGCAAGGAATGGATATTCTCCAAGCCTCATAATATTATAAAAGAAAGAGAGAAAAATAATGGCACAGAATCCAATCGTAACAATCACAATGGAAAACGGCGATGTAATCAAGGCGGAGCTTTATCCGGAAATCGCACCAAACACAGTAAACAACTTTATCAGCTTAATCAATCACAACTTCTATGACGGAGTATGCTTCCACCGTGTAATCAAGGGCTTCATGCTCCAGGGCGGAGATCCGGACGGAAACGGCACAGGCGGCCCGGGCTATGAAATCAAGGGCGAGTTCACACACAACGGCTTCAAAAATGACTTAAAGCACACAGCCGGTGTACTTTCAATGGCACGTACCATGATACCTGATTCAGCAGGCAGCCAGTTCTTCATCATGCATCAGGATGCACCACATCTCGATGGTGAGTATGCGGCATTCGGCAAGGTAATCGAGGGCATGGATGTGGTAAACAAGATCGCAGAGGTGCGCACAGACTACATGGACAAACCACTTGAGGCTCAGGTCATGAAGACAGTTACAGTTGAGACCTTCGGAGTGGACTATCCGGAGCCGGAGACAGTTTAATGATAATAATTATCGATGAGGCAAGCGCAAAACTTGCCTCTTTTTACTATCATGACGAGATATTTAAGCCACAGTGGAAGCGCGCAGCCGATATGTCATCTGCGTCAGACGAGTTGCATGATGAATTTCAGGAAAAACTGTATGACGAGCAGCAATATGAATTACAGGAAAAATTACGAGAAAAACTACCTGATGATCTGCGGGAAAAATTGTATGTTGCGCTACCGGCTGATGAATCAATTAATGACTTCAAAAAAACAACGATACAAGAATATGCAGATAACACCGCGAAAGCTAATACGGGAAATCTAAGAATCCCGAAAGTTCCCACAGACTGCATCTGGATAGTATCAAACAGACAGCAGAAGCAAATAGCTGACTCACTCGGCATAGCATCAGTAGGAGAACCGCAGTGCGGCACGCGCTATGCAGTCGAGAGCCTTGCAGAGCTTGATATTGAGTATCTGGAGCGGGTGCGCAGGCGGTATAATCACATCCCGTGGGACATCGGTGAGACAGACAGGTGTCTGATACGTGAGCTGTCCCTGTCAGACCTTCCTGCGCTCTATGAGCTCTATGACAAGCCCGGCATGACAGACTTTGTGGAACCGCTTTACGACTACGAGACAGAGCTTGAATACCAGAAGGCATATATAGAGAACATGTATGGCTTTTACGAGTATGGCATGTGGCTTGTATTTTCTAAAGAAACAGGGAAGCTGATAGGACGGGCAGGGCTTGAGCACAATGAAATGGGCTATATGATAGCGCCGGAATTATGGAACCAAGGCTATGCCACGGAGGTGTGCCGCTTCATCATAGACTACGCGCGCAAAAACACAGACTTTGAAGAACTTTACTGCCGGATAGATGAGAGAAATACGGCATCGGTTCGCCTTGCCAAAAAGCTTGGATTTACAAATAGCGGGAATGTGGATGATGATATAAACGCTTCTATATATAGAAAAAATATAAAAAACAATGAAAAACATTGAAAAATATACAATTAGGCAATAAAATATAAACATAGTTTAACGATTTGGAGGACGAAAAAATGAAGAAATATGCATACGGAGTAGATATAGGTGGAACAACTGTAAAGATAGGCTTTTTCGAGACCACAGGAAAGCTTGTCGATACATGGGAGATTCCTACACGCACAGAGAATTCCGGCGAGCTCATACTGCCTGATATCGCAGCATCCATCAAGGAGAATAACGAGAAGCATGGCATAGAGATTGGGGACATCGAGGGTATAGGCATGGGAGTGCCGGGACCTGTAAAGGATGACGGAACAGTATTGAAGTGTGTCAACCTCGGCTGGGGCGTGTTCAACGTGGCACAGTCACTCTCAGTACTGTGTGGTGGTATCAAGGTAAAGGCCGGAAACGATGCCAACGTAGCTGCACTCGGTGAGATGTGGCAGGGTGGCGGAAAGGGTCATCAGGATGTAGTCATGATTACACTCGGCACAGGCGTAGGCGGAGGAATCATCCGCGAGGGCAGAATCGTAGCCGGAGTAAACGGAGCAGGCGGAGAGATAGGACATATGCCTATGGTAGATGATGAGTCAGAGTGCTGTGGCTGCGGCAAGAAGGGCTGCTTAGAGCAGTATGCATCAGCAAACGGTCTCGTAAGAGTGGCAGAGAGATACATTGCAGCACACAGGGATGTGGCAACAAAGCTTGATTTAAATGCAGGCTTCACAGCCAAGGATGTATGCGATGCGGCAAAGGCAGGAGATGCAGCGGGCATTGCGGCAGTAGAGCAGTCTATGAAGCTTCTCGGCAAGGCAATGGCAGCAGTAGCATGCGTTATGGACCCTGAGGTATTTGTTGTCGGCGGTGGCCTTTCAAAGGCAGGCAGCATCATCATCGATACAGCAGCAAAGTACTATAAAGAGTATGCCTTCCATGCAAGCCGTGAGACAGAGATCAAGCTTGCCACACTCGGCAACTCAGCCGGCATGTATGGCGGAGTAAAGATGGTTATCGGCTAACAACATGAGATTGCAATTTTTAAAGAAATAAAATATAATGGCTACTAAAGATACACTACAATCGAGGTGAGACTATTGGCAGATTACTCAACAGAAGAATTAGAAAAAATAGCGGACAAATTTCGCTCAGATACCAGCGGCATAAGGGGAACAAAGGATTTTACGAGCCCAGAGGAGCTTTACGATGAGCTTAAAAAGGAAATCAAAAAGTATCATCCGTCGGATGACACGAGCCTTGTGGACAAAGCCTACAGGGTAGCTTATGATGCTCATAAGGGTCAGGCGCGTAAGTCAGGAGAGCCTTATATCATACATCCGCTTTGTGTTGCCATAATACTCGCCGAGCTCGAGCTGGATAAGGAAACCATTGCAGCAGGACTGCTCCATGATGTGCTGGAGGACACCATCATGACCATGGATGAGATGCGTGCAGAGTTTGGAGACGATGTCGCACATCTGGTGGATGGCGTCACGAAGTTAAAGCACCTGCATCTGACAGACAGCACCAAGGATCCGAAGGATAAGAATGCGGACAGGCTTGAGATGCAGGCTGAGAATCTGCGCAAGATGTTTCTCGCCATGGCGAAGGATATCAGGGTCATCCTCATAAAGCTGGCAGACAGACTGCACAATATGCGTACACTCAAGTACCAGTCCAAGGAGGCACAGCAGCGTATCGCCAGAGAGACACAGGATATCTACTGCCCTATCGCACAGCGACTTGGTATCAGCAAGATAAAGATAGAGCTCGAGGACCTTTGTATGAAGTACCTCTATCCGGATGCCTACTACGATCTGGTAGAGAAAGTAGCCCTCAGAAAGACAGAACGTGACACCTACATCCAGGGCCTGGTAAACGATGTCAAGAAGTATGTTTCGGATGCCGGCATCAAGGCTGAGATATACGGCAGGGCAAAGCATTTCTTCAGTATATATAAGAAGATGGTCAATCAGGACAAGACTATAGACCAGATATATGATCTATTTGCCATCAGGATTCTGGTGGATACAATACCGGACTGCTACGCAGTGCTTGGTATCATACATGAGAAGTATAAGCCTATACCGGGTCGTTTCAAGGACTATATCGCCATGCCGAAGCAGAACATGTACCAGTCGCTTCACACGACACTCATAGGCCCGAGCGGACAGCCGTTTGAGATACAGATTCGTACCTACGAGATGCATCGTACTGCTGAGTACGGTATCGCAGCGCACTGGAAGTACAAGGAAACAAACAACGGCAATGCCACTACCACCACTGTCACAGAGGAGGAGAAGCTCAGCTGGCTGCGCCAGATACTCGAGTGGCAGCAGGATATGTCGGATAATAAGGAGTTTATGACTTTATTAAAGAGTGATTTAAATTTATTCTCCGACAATGTATTTGCATTCACTCCATCCGGCGATGTAAAGAACCTGCCAAAGGGCTCCACACCTATAGACTTTGCCTACAGCATACATTCTGCGGTCGGCAACAAGATGGTCGGTGCCAAGGTAAACGGCAAGCTGGTGCCGATAGACTATGTCATCAAAAACGGTGACCAGATAGAGATAATCACCTCACAGAACTCCAAGGGACCAAGCCGTGACTGGCTCAAGGTCGTAAAGAGCACACAGGCTAAGAACAAGATCAACCAGTGGTTCAGAAGTGAGCTCAAGGAGGAGAATATACAGCACGGCAAGGATCTGATAGCAGCCTATGCCAAGGCAAAGGGTATCAACTTTGCTGAGATAAACAAGCCTGAGTATCAGGAGAAAATACGCCGCAAATACGGCTTCCACGACTGGAACTCATGCCTTGCAACCGTCGGTCACGGCGGACTCAAGGAGAGCCAGATAGTCAACAGGATGTACGACGAGTACAAGAAGGATCATGTGGTGCCGGTGACAGATGCAGATGTGCTTGGCAGCATCGCAGAAAAGCAGCAGGCAGCAGCAGGTATACAGCCGGAGCACAAGTCAAAGAGCGGCATTGTGGTACACGGACTCTATGACGTGGCAGTGCACTTCTCGAAGTGCTGCAATCCTGTTCCGGGAGATGAGATCGTGGGCTTTGTCACAAGAGGACGAGGCATCTCCATCCACAGGACAGACTGTGTGAATATCATCAATCTGTCCAAGATAGAAAAGGACAGGCTCATAGAAGCAGAGTGGCAGGATACAGCCCTCATGGACAACGGTGCCGAGTATCAGGCAGACCTAAAGATATTCTGTCATGATAGGCCGGGACTGCTCGTAGATATCACAAAGATATTTACCGAGAAGGAAATCAATATCAGTGGTATCCAGTCCAAGACCAGCAAGCAGGGCATCGCTACAATCGAGGTATTTTTTAATATCAAAGGCAGGGACCAGATAAAGGTTCTAGTGGAGAAGCTCAGACAGATAGAAAGTGTAATAGACGTAGAGAGGACCACCGGCTAAATCCCGGTGGTTCTTGCGTGAAGCATAACATATAACAGACAAGGAGTACACTCATATGGTAAATATGAAGATAGACCACTTCGTAGTGGGACCGGTGCAGACCAACTGCTACTTTGTCACCAATATAAAGACAAAGGAAATGATAATAATAGACCCTGGCGCGTGTGCTAATCAGCTCGCCAAAAAGGTGGATGAGTCAGGCGCAAAGCCTGTAGCAATACTGCTCACACACGGACACTTTGACCATGCCACTGATGCAAAGCCGCTCGCAGACCACTACGGCATCAAGATATATATCCATGAGGCAGACAAAGCCACACTCGATGACCCGCAGCTCAATGTCAGCTACATGATGGGGCAGTCAAAAACATTTTATGCAGATATATTTTTGAAGGATAAGCAGGAGCTTGACATCGCAGGTTTTCATATAGTAGTGCTTCACACACCGGGGCATACACCGGGCGGCTGCTGCTATTATTTCCCATATGAGGACGTGATCTTTACAGGAGATTCGCTGTTTTGCGGCTCAATCGGACGTACGGATTTCAAGGGCGGCAGCATGTCAGACCTTGTGCGCACAGTGAAGGAAAAAATCATGACACTGCCTGAGCATACAGAGGTGTACCCGGGCCACAACGACACAACAACCATAGAAAACGAGAGGATGTATAACCCTTACTTATGATAGTAGTAGTATTTAATAAACCGGATTTTGAATATGATGTGCACTCACTGCTCAAGGAGTTCTTCCCGCAGGAGGACGTGCAGATGTACTATAGCTGCTCACCTGATGAGGTGGAGGGGAAGAACTTAGCCTGCACACACCACGAGATGACAGACGATGGCGTAAAGGAATTTGCGGATGCCTCACAGGTATTTAAGATAGACTATGTGGGGGATGAAATTGACATTAAAACAGCCGGAGAAAGTATCTGCACAAAAATATCCGTGACCGGAACAGACCGCAAGGAAACCAAAAACCGCCTCAAGCTCGCCCTCTATTCCATGATAGAAAAGGGCACAGGAAAGAGCCTTCCGTGGGGCACACTCTCAGGCATCAGACCGACCAAGATAGCCATGAAGTGCATAGAGGACGGCATGAGCGATAAGGAAACCTATGACTATCTGAAGGAAACCTACCTCGCAAGCGATGAGAAAATCGCCCTTTCAATAGGCATAGCAAAGCGCGAGAAGGCACTGCTCGATAGGGTGGACTATGACAACGGCTACAGCCTGTACATAGGCATACCATTCTGCCCGAGCACCTGTGCATACTGCTCGTTTACATCATATCCGCTTGGCGTGTGGAAAAACCGCGTGGACGATTACCTCGATGCACTCGAGAAGGAGATAGACTACACAGCACAGAAGTTCTACCACAAAAAGCTAAACTCCATATATATAGGAGGCGGCACACCGACCACACTAAGCCCTGCACAGCTTGACAGGCTTATCAGAAAAATTAAATGCAGCTTTGATTTAAAGGACTGTCTGGAATTTACCGTGGAGGCAGGCAGACCGGATTCTATCACGAGAGAAAAGCTTATGGCACTAAAGAAAAACGGCATCAGCCGTATATCGGTCAATCCACAGACCATGAAGCAGCAGACACTCGATATAATAGGAAGACACCACACAGTAGACGATACGATACAAAGCTTCAAGCTTGCGCGTGGGCTGGGCTTTGACAACATAAACATGGACCTCATCATGGGACTCCCGGAGGAGACGCTCGATGATGTAAGGCACACAATGGAGCTCGTAAAGGAGCTGGCGCCTGACAACGTCACCATCCACTCACTCGCAGTAAAGCGCGCTGCAAGACTTACCATCTTCAAGGACCGCTACAGTGATATGCAGATGGTCAACACCCAGGAGCATATGGACCTCTGCGCAGCCTACTGTAAGCAGATGGGGCTTGAACCATACTATCTCTACAGGCAGAAGGGCATGGCAGGCAATATGGAGAACGTGGGCTATGCGGCAAAGGGCAAGGCCGGAGTATACAACATATTGATAATGGAGGAAAAGCAGACTATTGTAGCCTGCGGAGCCGGAGCAAGCACCAAGCGCGTCTGGCCCGTACCGAATCCGGACGGCACACACCGCATAGACAGATGCGAGAATGTCAAGGATGTAGGGCAGTATATCACAAGGATTGATGAGATGATAGAGAGGAAGCAGAGAATGTTTGAGGAAAAATAAGCAGTATGACATATAATAATGTATAATTATGGGTGCTGTAATACTATAGCGGTTAGCGAATGTGTCAAAAATTATAAAGAAAACCTAATATTCATTGACAAAGAATTAAAAATGGGTGAAAATATATTATTGAATACCCTGATTAGATACAGAAAAAGATATAAATAACCTAATAAAACATACGTAAAACAAAACAGGTTAAAATAATTCGGGGGGGGTACAAAGGTACCTCCCCTAGAACAGGTATAAAGGAAAATAAAAGATACCACAAGGAGAATTTGGAAAGAATGTACAGAAAGAAAGGCAGAGGATGGACAAAGCATATAGATTTTATGCTTATAGATATCGCATGCATTGTTATTGCGTTTTTTATTTCATATATGATACGCTTCGGCTTTAATAACCCATATGTGGACAAGGACTACCGTATACTGGGTGTAGCATTTCTTCTGATAGATTTCTTTGTGGAGATAATGGCAGACTCATTCAAGAACGTCCTAAAACGCGGATATCTGGATGAATTTATATCGACATGTAAGCATGCAGTGCTTGTATTTCTGGTGACAGCACTATTTCTGTTCACCACACAGATGGCTGATATATACTCGCGATTATCATTTTATATCATGTTTCCAATCTATGTGACAATAACATATGTAGCAAGACTAGCGCTCAAGAGCTTCCTTAAGAAAAAGGGATTTGGAGCATCAAAGAAATCGCTGTTTGTCATAGCACCCGATGCTATGCTACGTGATACACTGCGCACAGTGGAGAAAAGCTGTATAGGCTATACAAAGATAGTAGCAGCTTCACTGGATACAGACATGAAGGGCAAGACTATATGCGGCATACCGATTGTTGCAAACCACGATGGCATAGTGGACTATGCGTGTGATGAGTGGGTGGATGAGGTACTCATCCCGCCGTGCAGTGAGGATGAATATCCGGAGAAGATGGCAGATATATTCCTTGAGATGGGAATAGCTGTGCATACAGGCATAGCAAAAAACGGCACAGCCCAGGGCGGATACAAGCAGATAGAAAAGATAGGCGACTATACGGTAGTCACATCAAGCGTAAACTATGCAAATACCAGCGCACTTCTGGTAAAGAGGGGCATGGATATAGTCGGAGGACTGGTGGGTTGTCTGTTCACACTTATCATCATGATATTTGTGGGACCGGCGATATACATAGCATCGCCGGGACCGATATTCTTCTCGCAGGAGAGAGTTGGCAGAAACGGCAGAAAGTTTAAGATGTATAAATTCCGCAGCATGTATATGGATGCCGAGGAGCGAAAGAAGGAGCTTGCGGCACAGAATAAAGTGGGCGACGGAATGATGTTTAAGATGGATTTCGACCCGAGAATTATAGGCAATAAGGTGCTGCCAAACGGAAAGAAGAAAACCGGAATTGGGCAGTTTATCAGGAAAACAAGCCTGGATGAATTTCCACAATTCTTCAATATACTAGTGGGAGATATGAGCCTGGTAGGCACCAGACCACCGACACTCGATGAGTGGGAGAAGTATGAACCACATCATAGAGCTAGAATGTCTTTTAGACCGGGACTGACCGGGCTGTGGCAGGTGAGTGGAAGAAGCAATATCACGGACTTTGAGGAAGTGGTGAAGCTGGATACCCAGTATATTGGGGAGTGGAGTGTTAAGGGGGATATTAAAATTATTTGGCAGACTGCTGTGGGAGTATTAAGAAATGATGGAGCAATGTAAGGAAAAGCTTAGTATTGCAATGTTTGGACAAAAAAGGATTCCTTCAAGAGAAGGTGGAGTTGAGATAGTTGTTGAGGAACTTTGCACAAGGATGGTTGCCCAAGGGCATAATGTGACCTGCTACAACAGAGGTGGTCATCATGTGAGTGGTTCGGAGTATGATTCAAAACGACTTAAAGAATATAAAGGAATAAAGCTTAAGACAGTTCCAACAATAGAAAAGAAAGGTCTTGCGGCTGTTTCATCTTCATTTTTTGCAGCATTATGCTGTGCTTTTGGCAAATATGATGTGGTACATATTCATGCTGAGGGACCTGCATTTTTCTGTTGGTTACCAAAGCTCTTTCACAAGCGTGTGATAGTCACAGTTCACGGCATCGACTGGCAACGCGAAAAATGGAAATCTGGCTTCGGCTCAAAATTCATACATAAAGGCGAAAAGAATGCCGTAAAGTATGCTGATGAAATTATTGTACTTAGTAAAGGTGTTCAGG
>ENA-OZAM01000680-OZAM01000680.1-human-gut-metagenome-genome-assembly--contig:-NODE-680-length-12516-cov-21.919589_pt1 | contig 12516 bp, 8 predicted proteins | sample MGYA00244205_ERZ653494 | MGnify/ENA primary metagenome ERZ653494 (study PRJEB26926, sample SAMN06165132) | human gut metagenome | biome: ENVO:00009003; feature: ENVO:2100002; material: ENVO:00002003... | reverse complement strand
TTGTTTTATCTTCATATTATATTGTGTAATGTTGTTCTTACGAAGTCGCCCCAGAACAAAAAGCAAGAAAAACGTATGACAATATACTGCGTCTGGCAAAAGATCAGGAAGTTGCTGATCCGATCCGCTTTTTGCGTGAGCGTGAAATTGTGCATTTCCAGCGTTTTGGCGAGGCTCTTCGTCTGCTGCAGGAAGAACTGGACAGCAAAAACTACTATGCTTTCAATCCCAATTTTGACTGTATGCAAAACACTACACGATAAGACAGGAGATAGCCGCCCCTTTCACACCGGGCGGCTATCTCAAAAAAAAACACAATAAATCACTATTATTTTTACTTAAATACCGGATTCATCGCCTCAATCTTGCGGATGATCTGCTCCAGCTGATAAGCATTGTTTCCGAGCTTGCTCATATTTTTGAGAGCCTCACCCTTCATCTCATGGATACTTCCCACACTGTACTCCATACGTGCCCGCAGTTTCTGCCGCCTTGTCAGCAGTTCATGCTTCAGCTCTACCATCTCCCGGCTGTCGACCAGCGCATTTGCATGTGTCAGCCATACACGGGTATCATACATCCGCAGCCGTGTCAGATACTGCAGAAGATTCTGCGTATAATAATCCAGATCATCACTGGTTTTACGGAATGTATCCTTTTCCCGCGCTTCCTCCTGATACTGTCCATATAAAAATTCCAGTTCTTTCGCATTGCGGACATGATATTTTTCACAGATGAAATCCACCGCGTTTTTCGTATTGACATAGCGGATCTTTACCCGGTTCTCCAAAGTAATCGCCTGATTGCGGTTGACATCCGCCTGACGGATCTCTCTTGTGGAATCCTGATAACGGATCAAAATAAACGCGCCCGCTCCAACAGCTGCAAATCCCATAATGGTGAAAACTAGCTGCAGATTCCTGTTCAGATACCAGGAAAGTATTCCCACAAAAGCAAACAACGTAATAAATACAGCTAACAGATAGCATGCTGCGGTACGGGTTACTTTCTGTACCTTTGCGGAATCTGACCGCTGCATGGACCATTCCAGTTTTTTTCCTTCCAGATATGCCATATTTCTCTTGATCGCATCCAGATCTGCCTCATTGGCTTTCAGCCGGCGGATCACTCCCGGAAGATTCTCTTCTTCCTCCTGCATCTGCGCAAACTGCGTATCTGTCAGCCGGCGTTTGGTTTTCAGGAAATCGGTTCTTTGCTTTTCCAGCTTTGCGACCTGTGTGGCGCACTCAAGAATCGGTTTACGCTCTGCGTCCGTCAGGTCTTCGAGAATCTGAATATCTGTCAGATAATTTGTCACCAGCTGATATTCCGATTTGCTATCTTCCATATCCTTAGACGCCTGAATCATCTGCTTGCACAAATCCACTACATATTTCTTTGCCTGCGCCGCGTCCGACAGATTCAGTTCTTTTACAATGTTCTTTGTCTCAAGCTTTGCATACTCGCTCTGATCATATTGTGAGAAACTTCCTGTCTCACTTTCTTTGTTCTTTTTTCTATGAAATAAATTTGAAAAAATCATATGTTATACCTTGCAGCTCCTTCGATACTCTTTCTTCCACTGAACAATCACATCCATTACTTCTTTCTTTGCCTTCGCCTTTTGGACACCCCCGGTCCGCTGCGCTAATTCTTCCAGATGGGATTCAAACTGTTCGAGTTTTTCGCTCTTACATGCGAGGGAAATTTCATTTCTGATTTCCTGCTGCTTTCTCTCCTCCACCTGATATCTTTTTGCAATTTCCGCAAACGCTTCCTCATCATGCCGGCAGCGGCAGCACATCAGGCACTCCCGGAGAGATTCCTTTTGTTTATTCAATGCATATGCCTTCTCAAAGCAGCGCCCTGCCTCTTCAAACAAAAAGAGACGTGCATACGCCGTTCCGAGGTTATGCCAGAGATTTCCCCGCAGAACCTCACTGGTTTCCTTCATATCTGCTTCGTCTAACAGATGTTTATACCGGTAAATAGCTGCCAGATATTTTTCCTTCTCCATCAGCTGGTCTGCCCGGATCTTGTCACGCTCAAAATCCGACTTCTGTTCCATCTGCCGGACCGCAAAAACGATCTCCTGCATTTCTTTCATGGTACAGTATGCCGTATCCTGCAATATGGCAAAAACAAAATCGGACAATTTTCCTTCCGTGCGGATATTCTCCCTGAGTTTTTGTGCGAGTTCGACACGATGCATCTGTTTTTCCACCCATGTACATAAACTTTCGCACATGAAGGAATGATCTAAAAGATACACATTTCCGGAAATATAATAGCTGAGTTCTTCCATGGAATATATGTTTATCCCGGTTTCCTCTATATAATAGGGCAGAGCCGCAATTGTTTCATGACAAAGTAATAATTCACCCATACGTTTATCCCATCATTATGATACTTTTCCATGCCCGGCCGGTAGCCGGGAAAAATTCACCAAATCCCAGATCCCGGATTTCCACTTCAATCTTATCATTTGCCACCGGACTGGCCGTAATCCGGAGTCTTGTCGTGCGGTCCGGACGAACCGGAAGATCCTCAAGTTCCACCGTCTGTATCTGGGGAGTACTACTGCTTGGAAGCTGCTTTAAAAATTCCACCTGCGGCGTGCCGCTTAGGATCACCTCACATGTATTTTTTATCTCAAACCAGTTTTTCCCGGCACTGACAAGATTTAAAACCTTCTTTTTTTCTTTTTCCACGACACTTAAACTCAGATTAAATTTCATCTCGTTTTCGCCCATGTAAATGAATGGCCAGTTTTCTCCCATTTCACGGATGCGAGCCATATAGCATGCCCCTTTGGAAAAAAGATTCTGTCCCAAAAACGCGCGCCGTCCCCGGCAGAGAACTGCCAGTGACTGTTTCATCCATTCTCCGTCAAACCCGTCCCCGACCAGATAAACCGAAGATACCGAACGGTTTGCAAAACAGTTAGTCAGAAGCCTTGCAAACGCCTCATCTTTCTCCTCTCCCAGTTCCTGTGCCCCGGTTGCGTGAATTGTGATCATCTGCGGCTTCGTATGCATATCCCTCGAAAGGTCATAGGAACTGACGGCATTCTTCCCGCAAGAAAACAAAAACACATCGTGCATCCACAAAGATTTCTCCTGGTTCATGGCAAACGCATAGAAACTCTCTTTGTCATCGATCACCGCAAATGTTTCCTGCGACAATCCTAAAAGTTCTGCCACATGCCGGAAAATGCCGATCAACTCTTTCGTCAGATGATCCACCGTCAGGACAATTCCGGTCACATGCGAAGTATTTCCCAGTTTCTGCGGCAGTTCGATCACTTTTTTAATAAACAATGCCAGCAGATCTACTGCATCATAACTCTCTTTTGCAATGGTAATCACTTCCGATGCAGCGGCACGGCGAAGAAGGGAATCCACACAAATCACCTCACTGGTTTTTGCCATCCTTCCGGCATCTTCCCCATAATACCACATGCCGACATTTTTGCGTCGGGCAAGCAGCGTGGGAATCCGGTAATTTTCACTGCCGGCAATCGTGCTGACCGTCTCCGGTTCTTCCATATTCGGTTGCATATAACTTACCATGGCATACGAGTCGTTCAGTTCGATGCCAAGATAACAGGTATTGGCTTCCATCTCTTCTCCCATCCTGCTTACAAAAGCTTAAATACTTTTTTCGTCACCTCATCATATCCTGCGTACTGTTTCATCGTCTGAAACATGGAAACTTCATCGGATAAAGTCTCTGAAATCAGCATCTGGTTGATCAGATTGTACCTGCTTTCATCTTTCTGTGCATAGATATCGTTACAGGTCAGACGATTGCTTTCCGTCGAGACGACCTTATTTTTATATTCTTCGGTGATGTAATACTGGATCTCCTCCCCGAAAAATACCACAAATGTTTCCACAAAAATACCGGCATAGACATTCGGCATATCCACTTCGTGAAACTGCTCCCCGTCCTCATCCCGGCTGTAGTGCAGCACGACATGTTTCTTGGGGTTTGTCCGGTGTTCCACATAAATTTTGTCATACAGATGATATTTCTGTACCAGCCGCCGGTCCAGTCTTTTATAAAATGAAAAATTCATATTTCTTCCGGTGAACTCTGCCAGCAGCACATCTGCGGCTTCATACTGTGCCTCCTGCAGAGAGGACATCCCAGAAAACGATTTGAGCAGGGCAAGTTTACAGGCATCATTTAGTTTCTTTCCGCTCTGATACCGTCTCCGTATTATGGCAAGGATTTGTTTTGGCAGCGCGGCTTCTTTTACAAAATAGTTCTGCGCAAATACCGTAATGACCGCAAGAACAATCAGTTCCTGCCCACCGCTTTCATAATAATGCGCAAATACCTCCAGTGCCTGCATAAGATCCATATCCGTATACAGCATCTGCTCAAGAATCCGTTCTTCCAGATCTCTTGTCCGAAGTTCAAAATCCTGTGCCGCTCTCCATAAACGAAGCATGGTCTCAACCGGTCCGGAATAAAAATCACTCAGATACTGCAGAATCCTATCATTGTATTTTTTGTTTAAAAACGCACTTGTACACAAAAGCAGCAGTTCCTCGTCCTGCTCCCTCTCTTCCATCGCATCCAGCAGATAGGTGGCAACTGCAACCTTTGCCGATGATCCGATCTGATCCAGCCCATATTCCTGCATCTGTTCATACAACCGGTCATACATCCGCCAGTCCGCAAGGGATTCCATCATATACTGACGCACCGCCTGCGGCATCTGCTCATAATCTGCCTGTTCCAGATATTGTTCCACCAGGGGTTTTTGCTCTTTTTTCTGATAATAACGCACAATCTCCCTGGAAAAATACGACTGGTATTCCGTATCCAGCTCCTGTGCAAACAGCACTCTCCGGAAAAATTTTTCCTCTTTGACATCAAACCTATGATGATCCGGCTTTTCCCCAAAATGGGAAACAATATACGGAAGTTCCTCCGGTGCCAGTGCCGTACATTTCTCCAGATACGATCCGGCATCCATCAGGGAATCCAGCCGGTACGGGACACTGTGGATATATCTTTGGCCTTTCCCATCTTCAAACAAAATGGCATATTCCCTGCAGAAAAGGGACACGTAGGCACATCCGTTTACAATCGGAACGATCTGCGGATCTTTCATCTGCTTCTGGTATACAATCGCGCGGACCATATGCGGTTGCATAATTACCAGCTTATGCGCAAACAGAATATTGGAAAGACATTTTGCAAGTTCTTCATTCACCAGCCCCAGTTCGAGCATATCCTCATAAACCACCGCCAGATTATCGTCCACATGTTCCTGCTCGATCTGTTCCATGGCAAAACGGCTCATCACCCGGCGATACTGTTCATAAATTTCCGGTTCGCTTTCCTTTGACGCAATGATATTGTTGTAAAGAATTGCCATCTTCCGATAGGGAAGATTACTGTCATACTGAAAGTACATCCGGATAATTTTCGGAACCGATGCAATCTCCCGTTCATCCAGTGACATCAGATAAGCCTCGTATAATCCGGTAATCCGAAGTTCAAGCCCGATTCCCTTTTCATACCAGTGGTGAAATTTTGTATCAAACTGCTGGGTTCTTATCAGGTAACTGCAGATCTGTCCCACATATTCCGGTTTTTCCTCTGTCCCGTAAGCTGCCTGCATCAGTTCAAAATGAACCGGATGAAATCCCTGATTCATTTCCACCACTTCAAAAATCTGTGCTGCCAGTTCCTTCGTCAAAACCTGATGACGGATTGCCCAGCGCAGAATCCGCACTTCAAATCTTCCCAGTTTTGTGAGCAGATACGGGTCATGGCTGATCAGATCGTATGCCTCCAGATACAGGTACGGGGAAACACAGCCACTCATCACCCAGTGCGCAATTGCACGCAGTTTGTGCGCACTGTTGTTGTAATATTCCTCTTCCAGAAACGAAAGAATCCAGAATAACAAAGCAGAATCCGGATTTTCATGAAAAATCATTTCAATCTCATGCGTCATGCGGTCCACATATGCCGGTTCCCGTTCCAGAAGTGTCATAATATAAAGATAATACCCCCACTCCGGTGTATGGTGATCGGGCCATTCCCGTTTAAATTCCTCAAGAATCCACTCCGCTTCCTGTTTCTGGTGATTGATCACCAGTGCCTGTGCTTTCATCAGCGGATACATCACCTGATCCGGAAGCATGGCATGCAGCTGGTTTAAACGTTCTACCGACTCATTTGCCCACACACCTGTCACAATTTTTTTCAGGCGGAATGCCTCATACAGTTCTACCAGCCCGGACTGACATTCCCTGATTTTGGCATGTTCTTTTTGTTCTTTGGACTTTTGTTTTTCCCCTTTGTGCGCATAAATCTCCAGAACCTTTGTCTCATATACCGAGGAAAAAGTAATTTTGGCATAATTGTTTCCGGCATGCATCCGGTCATAGTCCACGATGTATTTCAGGACAAACGTACTCCCCAGAAAATCCTCCGAAGTAATCTGCGTCTGTGCCGGCTGTACAAACGCGGCATCGGAGGTGATGGCAAGTTCCAAATATCCCCATTCGCTCTTTTTGATTTCGATCTTCTGCTGCTGGCTTTCGGTAAGCGCATCAAACCGGCAGTCTGTCTCAGAAATTGTAAAATGGATCTGTTCTTTTCTGCCGGCTGCCACCAAAAATTCTTCCAGATTCTGCGACGATGGTTTTGCCGCAAGAATCCCCTGATAGTACATCTTTTCTTTTGTCTCTTTTGCTTTTAGAATATTGGGAAAACTCTTGTGATAAAAGAGCTGATATGCTTCCTGCCAGTTTTCCTTTGCAAGTGCCGTAAAATCCGAAAGACTGCGAATCGCACCTGTGGCAGTCTGCGCATATAAACGGGATATGGATACACAAAAAGAAAGGCTGTGTACACTCTGATTGCAAAGAATCACAAACGCACCCTTTTCCTCCTGCCCCTCAACGAGACCCTTACTATGAAACTGATACCGAATCCGTATATTTTCGCCTTCAAACTGGGGAGTCAGGCACTCCATCCTTGGGTGGGTGGAGTAGACAATGCCCCGCACCGGAATATGGTTTTCACTGGTAATTTCAAATTCCCCGGTATATTCCTGTCCTTCTGTAACCGTAAGAAACAGTTCCTCGTCCGAAATAGAAAGCGAAGGCTGATCCGATTCGAATTTTCCTGCGGCTATCTGCCTGATTCTCTTCTGCACATCCACACCTGCTTTTCTACTAGTATGTCTTTTATTATATACGATTCCTTATATGCATGCAAGAACCAGCCCCACTTTTACGCCCTCGAAAAACGGGCATGGATCATGCGGCATCTCGCAGAAATCCACTCAACAATCAGACTCAGATACCGAAGAACCGGTTCCGTAATAATTGCAAAAATTACCATCAGCATTTCACACTGTTTGGAAATTCCCGTAATTCCGAAAAAGCTTCCGCCAAACAGCATGCAAAGAATCCATCCTGCAATCACACCGACCAGCATTACAATATGTCCGGTATTCATCGGTCTTGCAATGCGGTGCAGAATCATAAAACCAACGATTGCAACCAGAATGGTACATGATGTAGACAGACAATCCAGATCTACCTGAAATTCCCGGCAGAAAATCACCAGACCACTTACTACGATAAAATCCGTCAGTCCTGCCGGAAGTGCCCGCACAAGTACGTTGGTCAGGAAATGTCCGCGGATCAGCTCCTTATTCGGCTCCAGTGCCAGAACAAACGACGGAATACCAATCGTAAACATACTGATCAGCGATACCTGTGATGGTTCCAGTGGATAATCCAGCATCAGAATCACGGAGAAAATAGCAAGCAGCATGGAGAAAATATTTTTTACAATATACAATGCGGCGGTCCGCTCAATGTTATTTACCACACGGCGTCCCTCTGCGACCACCGATGGCATTCTGGAAAAATCGGAATCTAAAAGTACCAGCTGTGCCACATTAGAAGCGGCTTCGCTGCCGGAGGCCATCGCCACGCTGCAGTCTGCATCTTTAAGTGCCAGCACATCATTTACACCATCTCCAGTCATGGCAACCGTTTTTTTATGTTCTTTCAGTGCCTGTACCAGCATCCGCTTCTGGCTCGGGGTCACACGGCCGAATACCGTATATTCTTCCACCGCGCGATAATAATCTTCTTTTTCTTTCAGAGTCGATGCATCGACAAAACGCTCCGCACCCACAATCCCCGCCTCTGCCGCAATGACGGAAACCGTCAGCGGATTGTCACCGGAAATCACCTTGATATCAACATCATTTTCCGCAAAATAAGTAAAGGTTTCCTTTGCCCCTTTGCGGATCGGATTGGCAAGCATCACAAAACAAAGCGGAAGTACCGGCTCTGTCAGCGGTTTCCGGTCAAGCGTCCCTTCATATTGCGCAAATACAAGCACACGGTAGCCTTTGCTGCTGTAGGTGGCAATCTGTTCCTGATACTGGGCAAACTGCCCCCGCAGAACAAATTCCGGTGCTCCGATCACATAAGATTTCCCATCGTTCATCACGGCTCCGGAATACTTCGTTTCCGAAGAAAACGAATACACTTTCCTTGCCCGCATACCACTTCCGTTTGAGAAATGCGCTTTGAGTGCTTCCATCGTCGCATTGTCTTTTTCCTGCGCTGCCACAAAATCTGCCAGCAGCTGGGAAATTTCCAGCTGATCTGCCCCATCCAGAACAGAAAAATCATAGACATGCATCCCCGGCTCGGTGATCGTGCCTGTTTTATCCACACAAAGAACATTGACTCTCGCCAGCGTCTCAATACATTTCATATCGTGGATCAATACCTTCTTCTGTGCCAGCCGCACGGAACTAACCGCAAGTGCCACACTTGTCAGCAGATACAGTCCCTCCGGAATCATTCCGATGATAGCCGCCACCATACCGGTGATACTGTCATGAAACGTTCCCTCATTGTAAATAAACGACTGCACGAACAGGGCAATCCCGATCGGGATGATAATAATTCCCATCACCATGATCAGATAATTCAGGGAGCGGATCATTTCTGACTGCTCTCCCTTTTTGCTTTTCGTTGCCTGCAGAGTCAGCTTTGAAATATAAGAATCTTTTCCGACCTTCTCAAGACGTGCACATGCCTTTCCGGATACCACAAAACTTCCAGAAAGCAGGGAATCCCCCTCCCGTTTTTCAATTTCATCCGACTCTCCGGTGATCAGGGATTCGTTCACCTGCAGTTCTCCGGATACCACTTTCGCATCCGCCGGAATCTGGCTTCCCGCCGAAAATTCCACAATATCATCCAGCACCAGCTGATCTGCCGGAATCTCCTGCCGCTTTCCGTCACGGATTACAACTGCATGCGGCGCATTCAGAATGGATAATTTATCCAGCACCTTTTTGGAGTGTACCTCCTGGATAATACCAATACAGGTATTTGCCACAATAATCGGAAGAAACAGCATATCCGACCATGCACCCACAATAGCAAGCAAAACCGCAATCACAGCAAATACAAGATTAAAATATGTGCAGACATTTGAACGCACAATTTCCGAAACCGACAACGTGGAAGACTCTACTTTATAGTTGTTTTCTCCCTGTGCAAACCTTCTTTTTACCTGCTCTGCAGACAGCCCGGACTGTGGATCTGCTGCAATTCGTTCCATTCTGACTCTGTTTTCCTGTTCCATGATAATAATTCCATCCGCTTCCTATGTATTTTTCGCTAAATTTTCAGATGAAATTATTATAACCGATTCTTTTACAAAAGTTGTCCATTTTCCAAATATTTTTCAAATATTTAACAATTGTTTATAAATAATGCCGTAGCATGAGTTTCTGATCCCTGATCACCTATACCATTTTTACCACCCAGACGTTGCTTCGTACCATGCAGTATCCGATCACGACCTTGATCAGTTCCGTGGCCTGTACCAGAAAATAAACACTTACAATTCCAAGTCCCGTACCGTGTGCCAGCAAAAATGCAACCGGCACAACAACCACCCAGGTAAACACCGAATCAAATAAAAACGTAACCATCGTTTTCCCACCGGAACGAAGCGTAAAATAAGACGCATGACTAAACGAACAAAACGGCATGATCAGCGCAGAAACGGTGATAAACTTTGTAGCCAGATCCTTAATTTCCGCTGTCGTATTGTAAATATCAGGGAAAAATCCCCCCACGAGAAACATGATTGCTGCCATAATCACACAGCAGAAGACACTGAAAACAATCATCTTGTTGTCTGCGTCTTTTGCCTTTTCCAGTTCTCCGGCTCCCAAATACTGTCCCACAACAATACTGATACACGCTCCCAACTGTATATAGACAATGTTAAACAAATTGGTAATCGTCGTGGCAATATTCAGCCCTGCCACCACATCAAGTCCGCGCACAGAATAGCACTGGGTCACGGTGGTCATGCCCGCCGCCCATAAAACCTCATTGAACATCAGGGGAAGCCCTTTGATCAGTATCGTTTTCAGTTCGCTCATCGGGATTCCAAATCCGCGATAAGCCCCTTCCAGATACCGGTTCTTCTCCCGGTTTCTATGTGCCCAGAGGACAACAATAACCGCTTCCACATACCGGGCAATCACAGTGGCAAGTGCCGCCCCTGTCACCCCAAGTTCCGGAAATGGTTCCACACCAAAAATCATCAGATAATCCAGCACTGCATTGGTTCCCACCGCCACAAAACTTGCCAGCATCGGAACGAGCGTCTGTCCCGTTTCTTTTATATTGGTGGCATATGCCTGGTTCACTGCAAACGGAACCAGTCCCACCAGCATAATCACCAGATACTGCTTTCCATATTGAAGTGCCACATCGGTTGCTCCATTTCCCGCAGTATCCGTCAGATACAGGGAAATCAGATCCGATCCCTTCGTAAGCAGCAGCAACATGGTAAGTCCTGACACAAGCAGCGTCGCATAAAGCTTAAAACGAAACGAATGCATATGTCCCCTGTGATCCCCATTGCCAAAATACTGCGCACCAAAAATACTTGCCGCCGACACCGCTCCAAAAATTGCCAGATTGTACACAAAAATCAGCTGGTTTACGATTGCAACACCGGACATCTGTTCCGTTCCCAGCTGCCCCACCATAATGTTGTCCAAAAAGCTGACCAGATTCGTGATGGCATTTTGCAGGATCATTGGCACTGCCAGCAATAAATAATGGCGGTAAAACGCACGATCCCCCATATACTTCTTTTTAAATTTTTTCCAATAACTCATAAAAAACCTCTTTCATATTATTTTTCAATCCTCTTTTCGAAATCCCTGGTTTAAAAATTCATTCCATTTCGCATTTGTATTCTCCCATTCATGCTTCTGCATAATCCGGTTCCGGTCACTTAGAATTGCCAGCATCTCGTCCACGATTTCTGCCATCGGAAGTTTCCTGTAATGTGACAAATAGCCAAGCATCCTCTGTGCCGTCCAGTCTGTGTTCAGATTCAGTGAAATCTGCTCACAAAACTCCTGTGGAAAGCCACGGTTCAGGAGGGTGTTATATAATTCTATTGATTTTTGTGTTCTGGGTTTCATGCCTTCTCCATTCTGCAGTAATCTTTTACGTCAATTCAATTAAAAACATCTCGTACAGATCATCCTCTCCCTGCAACAGCGGCGAATTCTCGCCGCCTCCATTCGTGGAGCGACGCATTGCTGCGTAAGAATCCTCACCGGCAGAGACCAGATCCATAGCGGAAAAGGTGCATCCATGCTCCTGTGCAATACGGCAGAATGCGGAAACCGGATTTTTCATTCCCCGCGTGGCTAACAACGCCTGCGCAAGTTCCGGATTGGATCGAGCCCTGGCTTTTAAATTTTCCAATTCATCATATATGTTCATCGTGTTTTCCTTTCTCATCCATCTGTAACCTTGTTATGTCACACATCTTTCCTGCCTATTCTTTTAAACTCACAAAAAAATGCTCTCCTGCCAGTCAGATTACCTCTGCGCCAAATGGCATCAGGGATAATTTTGCAATTTTGAAAAACTGCTTTCCAAAAGGGATTCCGATGATGGTTATACAGCATATCAGACCTACCACTGCATTTCCAACCGCCATAGGAATTCCTGATACAATCAACCATATGCCATGAGTGTGCAATTTAGATGCACAACCCTTGGCTTTCCGTTAAGCCTTGAATTCAAAAATGATGCAACAGTCCTCTATCGGACCGGCAAAAAGTAAGCATCATGCATCACTTTGCACCTGCCATAGAAAAAGATTAGATTTGTTTTTGAGATATAGGTCTGACTGACCTATGTGTGATTTGTGTTCTGCTCTTTCTCTATGATCCAACAACCGTTCTCATTACTTCTAGGATATTGTACCATAGATTGCTTATTTCGGAAATTACTTTCCTGTAAAAATGGGCAGAAGAAAACCTCCAAATCTTTTGGGAAATTGGAGGCTTGATTCTACTCGTTTCCATTTACATATGTTGATAATACCCTTTTCAAATAAGCACTATCATATTTCTGTCTCTTATACACATCTCCGAGCCCACGAGACACTGAGCGATCT
>ENA-OZAM01000676-OZAM01000676.1-human-gut-metagenome-genome-assembly--contig:-NODE-676-length-12556-cov-4.071514_pt1 | contig 12556 bp, 10 predicted proteins | sample MGYA00244205_ERZ653494 | MGnify/ENA primary metagenome ERZ653494 (study PRJEB26926, sample SAMN06165132) | human gut metagenome | biome: ENVO:00009003; feature: ENVO:2100002; material: ENVO:00002003... | reverse complement strand
GAGATCGCTCAGTGTCTCGTGGGCTCGGAGATGTGTATAAGAGACAGGAGTACATCCCGTCCATCGACAAGGGCATCCAGGAGGCCCTGAACACCGGTGTTATCGCCGGCTTCCCGGTCCTCGACGTTAAGGTCACCCTGTTCGACGGTTCTTACCACGAGGTCGACTCCTCCGAGGCCGCCTTCAAGATCGCCGGTTCCATGGCTATCAAGGACGCCCTCAAGAAGTCCGATCCGCAGCTGCTCGAGCCGATCATGGCTGTCGAGGTCGAGACCCCCGAGCAGTACATGGGCGACGTTATGGGCAACCTCTCCGGTCGCCGCGGCAAGATCGAGGGCATGGAGGATCGCAAGAACAGCAAGCTCATCCGTGCCAAGGTGCCGCTGGGCGAGATGTTCGGTTACGCTACCGACCTTCGCTCCCAGACCCAGGGCCGTGCATCCTACACGATGCAGTTCGACTCTTATGAGCCCGCGCCCAAGTCCATCGTGGACGAGGTCATGAGCAAGAACGCCTAAGTTCGAGCTCCCTGTTACGTAATCCGCGAGAACATCTCTCGCACTCTTTGGAGGTTTAAGTTGGCTACCCAGAAGATCCGCATTCGCCTCAAGGGCTATGATCACGAGGTCGTCGATCAGTCCGCGAAGCTCATCGTCGAGACCGCTCAGAAGACCGGCGCTCGCGTTTCCGGTCCTGTCCCCCTGCCCACTGAGCGCAACCTGTACACGGTTATCCGCTCGCCGCACGTGAACAAGGACTCCCGTGAGCAGTTCGAGATGCGCACTCACAAGCGCCTCATCGACATCCTCGACCCCACCTCGGGCACCGTTGATTCGCTCATGCGTCTCGACCTCCCCGCTGGCGTCGACATTGACATCAAGCTCTAAGCGATATCGCCCATAGCTTAAAGGGCCCCGCTGCCGTTACGGTAGCGGGGCCCTTTTGTTTTGAATGATGGTTTGGACTGCCGGGTAATGCTGCCGAGCCGATGGCTGCGGCGCCCTAATCGCTTAAGTGGCGCAAAGACGCCTCCTCAAAATGGAAGAAACGCAAGCCGTCTTTCGTTTCGATGCACGCGCGACCAAAGCCATCGACCGTTTTAAAGATGCCTCGCGCCAGCTCGTCTCCAGCGGGGGAGCGGGCGATAACGTGCTCTCCAATCCAATTGAGGTGAGCGACATATTCGCCGTGGACGGGCGCGAGCGGTCCGGTGTTTTCTTCCATGGAGTTGAGGCGTTCTGCCCAGGCATCTACGGCGTCTATAACGGCGTGATAGACCTCATCAAGGAGCATGTCGACGGTAGGAACGTTTTCGTTAAGGTCCGAGAGGCCAATTGCCGCCAGGCCGCCATCGGGCACCTCCTGGGGCGTGTAGTTTACGTTGACGCCAATGCCGCAGACGGCGAAGGGCCCGCCCTCGTTGTCACGAGCCGCCTCGACTAAGATGCCGCCAAGCTTATGTCCTCGTGCGACGAGGTCGTTGGGCCATTTGAGGCCGATCTCGTTAGCAAGACCCTGCTTTTCGAGCGCCTCGAGCACCGCTAGGCCGCTGACGGCGGCAAGACCAGAGTACTTTGCAGGATTAACGCATGGACGCAGGACAATCGAAAGCAATAGGTTGCCGGCGGTTGAATCCCACTTGTGGCCGCGCCGGCCGCGTCCTGCCGTCTGAGCCCGGGCGGCAAGTCCTGTGCCGTGCGGCGCTCCTTGTTTTCCTGCTTCGAGCAGGTCATCGTTGGTCGATCCGGTTACGTCGACTATCGTTAATTTGGCATCCATAGCGGCTGCTACCTCCTTAATGAATAAGTGAATAACGCAATAGTGTCGTGAGGCAGACACAATGTGAAGCCTTTGTCGCATTTGGACAATTTAATGTTAACACGTCAACAATGACTAAAATGCGCTATCCTCTCTTGGTCGATGTAAACACGTCAACAACTCAAAGGAGGTTAGTGATGGGTTTCACGATACTGGGAACGGGCTCGGCGCTTCCCGAGCGCAGCGTTTCCAACGACGAGCTGTCCGAGTTCCTGGACACCTCGGATGAGTGGATTTTTACCCGTACGGGGATCAAGAGCCGCCATGTGTGCACCGCCGAGTCACTCGACGACCTTGCCGTGGCAGCGAGCGAGCAAGCGCTCCAGGCGTCCGGACTCGATGCGAGCCAGCTGGATCTGATCGTCTGCTCGACGACGACGGGCGATCATCTCGTCCCTGCCGAAGCGTGCGCCGTTGCTGAGCGCCTGGGTGCCACATGTCCAGCCTTCGACGTTTCGGCGGCTTGTGCCGGCTTCGTATTTGCGCTCGATGTCGCCGAGGGCTATATCGCTCGAGGACGAGCCAAGCATGTGCTTGTCGTTGCCTCCGAGCAGATGACGCGCGCCCTTGACTGGTCAGACCGCGCCACGTGCGTGCTCTTTGGCGACGGCGCGGGCGCTGCAGTGATAGGGGCTGGGGGAGACAACCCCCTTGCCGTTGAGCTTTCGACGGCGCCCGACGTCGAGACGTTGCGCGTTCCCGGTCTGGTCGGCACCTCGCCGTTTAAGGACTCCGCAGATAGCGCGAGCGTGCTGTCCATGAATGGTCGCCGCGTGTTCAAGTTCGGCGTCAACGCCATCTGCGACACGGTCCATAAGCTTGCGAGCGATGCGGGCATTTCGGTCGAAGACATCGATCATTTTGTATTCCATCAGGCTAACGAACGAATCCTGAGTCAGGCGGTCAAGCGTCTCGGCGTGCCAGACGAGCGCGTGGTTCGAACGCTACGCGAGACCGGCAACATTTCGAGCGCCTGCATTCCCTTTGCGCTTGACCGGCTGGCACGTACCGACGCACTGAATGAGGACGACACCATCGCCCTCGTTGGATTTGGCGCCGGTCTGGATATAGGTGGCTATCTGCTTCGTTGGAAGTAGTCGCACATAGGAAATAAAAACGCCCCTAGGGCACAAACAAAGGAGAACTACCATGGCAGATCAGAAGACCTTCGAGCGCGTTTGCGACGTTATCCGCGAGACCGCCGGTCTTGACGATGTCGAGATGAAGCCCGAGTCCACGCTCGAGGAGATTGGTCTCGACAGCCTGGGCACCGTCGAGATCCTCGTTGCCGTCGAGGACGAGTTTGGCATCCAGCTCGATACCGAGGAGAACCCCAAGACGGTCGGCGAGTTCGCCGATACGGTTGAGGCGGCATTGGAGAAGTAGAGATGCTCAAGACTCCTCTCTGCGATCTGCTCGGCATCGAAAAGCCCGTGTTCCAGGGCGGTATGGCCTGGATTGCCGATGCCTCGCTGGCGTCCGCAGTGTCCGAGACGGGTGGCTTAGGCATCATCGCGGCCATGAACGCCGACGCCAACTGGCTTCGCGACCAGATTCATGAGCTGCGCGCCAAGACGGATAAGCCCTTTGGCGTCAACGTCATGCTCATGAGCCTGTTTGCCGATGAGGTCGCGCAGGTCGTGATTGACGAGCGAGTGCCGGTCGTCGTGACGGGCGCCGGCAATCCCGCCAAGTACATGAAGGCGTGGAACGAGGCGGGCATCAAGGTCATCCCGGTCGTTGCCTCGGTGGCGCTGGCGCGCCTCGTGGCACGTCGTGGAGCCACGGCGGTTGTTGCCGAGGGTGCCGAATCGGGCGGCCATATTGGCGAGACCTCGACGATGGCACTGGTGCCGCAGGTCGTCGATGCGGTTGACATTCCCGTCGTGGCCGCCGGCGGTATTGCCGACGGCCGCGGCGTGGCGGCCGCCTTTATGCTGGGCGCCGAAGGCGTGCAAGTGGGTACGCGCTTTCTGGTCGCAGACGAGTGCACCGTCTCGGAGCAGTACAAAGAGATGGTCCTGAAGGCCAACGACACTTCGACGCGTGCGACCGGTCGCTCGACGGGACATCCAGTGCGCGCCCTCAAGAGCCCCTTCACCAACGCCTATGCCAAGAGCGAGGGTTCCGGCGCGAGTGCCGAGGAGCTCGGTGCTATGGGAACCGGTGCGCTGCGTAAGGCCGCCAAGGACGGCAACTACGAAGAGGGTTCGTTTTTGTGTGGACAGATTGCCGGCATGGTCAACGAGCGCCAGAGCGCACGCGAAATCGTTGACGACCTGGTCGATGGCGCCGAGCACGTCCTGAAGGGTGCGTGCGCATGGGTGGCGTAGCGTTTTTGTTTGCCGGCCAGGGTGCCCAGCACCCCGCGATGGGCGTCGACTTGATCGAGACATCGCCGGCGGCTGCCGAGGTGTTCGCCATTGCCGATGAGGTGCGCCCGGGGACGAGCGAGCAGTGCCGGAGCGCCTCCAAGGAGGAGCTCTCGCAGACCGAGAACACGCAGCCGTGCGTGTTCGTTCACGACCTGGCAGCGGCTATCGCCCTGCGTGAGCGTGGCGTGGTGCCTGCCGCCTGTGCGGGATTCTCGCTGGGCGAGGTCGCCGCGCTCACCTTTGCGGGGGCATTCGATACGCGAGCGGGCTTTGAGCTCGTGTGCGAGCGCGCGGCGCTGATGGCCGCGGCGGCCGAGCGTCACCCCGGCGGCATGCGCGCCGTCATCAAACTTGATGCTGCGCAAGTCGAGAACCTGGCTGCGCAGGCCGGCGAGGACTGCTGGCCGGTCAACTACAACAGTCCCCAGCAGACGGTTGTGGCCGGAGCGTCCGAGGCGCTGCAGGAGCTCGACGTCCTAGTAAAAGAGGCTGGCGGCCGCGCTATGAAAGTCGCGGTGTCGGGTGCATTCCATAGCCCCTATATGGCAGAGGCGACTGAGGGGCTGGCGACGTATGTCCAAGCCGGCCACACGCCGTCTCCGCTGCTGATTCCGGTCATGGCAAATATGACGGCGGCGCCCTATCCGGCGGACTCGCGAGCAGTATCGGATGTCTTGGCCAACCAGGTGAGCAATGCCGTTCGCTGGGTCGACACGCTGCATACTCTGCAGGATCAGGGCATCGACACGTTTATTGAGGTCGGTCCTGGCAAAACACTGTCGGGCCTGGTCAAGCGTACGCTGAGCGACGTTCGCGTGTATTCGTGCGAAACGGCCGAGCAGGTCGCAGCTATTGCCGATGAGCTCGCATAGCCCACAGGGCTGTAACCCGAAAGGAATGACATGGGCAACTTGAACAACGGCGCGCTCGAGCGCAACGACTCACGCCGTGTGGCACTGGTCACGGGCGGCTCGCGGGGAATCGGCCGCGCTTGTGCGGTTGGCTTGGCGGAGGACGGCTTTGATATTGCCGTCGTCTATGCCGGTAGCGTCGATGCCGCGCGCGAGACATGCGGAGCCTGCGAGATGGTTGGCGCCACGGCGCGCGCATATCAATGCGACGTGGCAGACCCCGCTGCCGTCAATGCGTGCGTGGAAGCGGTCCTCAACGACTTTGGCTCCATTTGGGCGCTCGTCAACAACGCCGGCATCACGCGCGACGGCCTGCTCATGCGTATGGGTGACGATGCCTTCGACCGCGTGCTCGATGTCAATCTCAAGGGCACGTTCAATACGACGCGCGCACTCACCAAGACCTTTATGCGCCAGCGCGGCGGTTGCGTCATCAACATGAGCTCGGTTGTGGGCCTGATGGGCAATGCCGGGCAGGCTAACTACGCTGCCTCCAAGGCGGGCGTCATCGGCCTGACCAAGGCGGTAGCGCGCGAGCTTGCGCCCCGCGGCGTACGAGTGAACGCGGTCGCACCCGGGTTTGTCGAGACGGATATGACGGCAAAGCTCTCGGAGAAGGTTCGCGCGGCAACCGAGGAGCAGATTCCCCTAAAGCGCATGGCGCGCCCCGAGGAAGTGGCCGGCGTGGTGCGCTTTTTGGCGAGCGATGCGGCTGCCTACATTACGGGCGAGGTCGTACGCGTCGACGGCGGAATGGCGATGTAGAAACCAGGGCCGAAGAACGGCTTGGATGAGGAGACCATGATGGAACAGAGAGTTGCAATCACCGGCATCGGTGCCGTATCGCCGCTCGGCAACACCGCGCTTGCCACCTGGGCGGCCATGTGCGCCGGTACGTGCGGCATCGGACCGATCACGCACTTCGATACCGATGCGTTTACCGTCAAGGTGGCGGCCGAGGTCAAGGGCTTTGACGGCAACGAGTACTTTGGCAAGCGTAACGCCAAGCATCTGGACCCTTGCGTTCAGTTTGCGATGGCGGCTTCGGACGAAGCCATGCACGATGCGGGCTTTGATGTCGAAGGCGCCATCGATCGCGAGCGCCTGGGCGTCTACGTGGGCTCGGGCGTGGGCGGCATGACGACGCTCGTCGACAACGTCCATACGATTGCCGAACGTGGGCCCCGCCGCGCATCGCCCTATATGATCGCGATGATGATCCCCAACATGGCATCGGGCAATATCGCAATCCGCCACAAGGCAAAGGGCCCGACCCTGCCCGTGGTGACCGCGTGCGCAACCTCGGCCCATGCGGTGGGCGAGGCGTTCCGCGCCATCAAGCACGGCTATGCCGACGCGATCCTCGCGGGCGGCGCCGAGGCGGCCATTATCCCCGATGCCGTTGCGGGCTTTACGTCCTGCCGCGCATTGACCACCAACCCCGATCCCGCGACGTCTTGCCGCCCGTTCGATGCAGACCGCGACGGCTTTGTGATGGGCGAGGGTGCCTGCGTGCTCGTGCTCGAGAGCATGGAGCATGCGCAGGCCCGCGGTGCGCACATTTATGCCGAGGTCGTGGGCTACGGCAACACCGATGATGCCTATCACATCACGAGCCCTGATCCCGAGGCTGCCGGCATTGCCCGCGCGATATCGCTGGCGGTGACCGAGGGCGACGTCAGGCCTTCCGAGGGCCTCTACATCAATGCCCACGGCACATCGACCAAGCTCAACGATTCGTCCGAGACGGCGGGCATTAAGCGTGCGCTCGGCGAGGACGCGGCGCGCGCCGCGCACGTCTCGTCGACTAAGTCGATGACCGGCCACATGATCGGTGCCACGGGCGCCATCGAGGTCATGGCCTGCGCCATGGCGCTCGAGCAGGGCGTGGTGCCGCCGACCATTAACTACCACACGCCCGATCCCGCCTGCGATCTTGACTACACGCCCAATCGCGCGGTTCGCGCTGACCTTACCTGGGCGCTTTCGACCAACCTGGGCTTTGGCGGACACAACGCCGCCATCGCGCTGCGTAGATATACGAGGAGCTAGAGCATGGATTCCAAAAGACTTGCCGAGATAGCCGATGTTATGGAGGACCGCGGCCTCACGCGCGTACGCGTTGAGGAGCCCGATGGCACCGCGGTCGAACTCGAGCGCGCGAGCGCCGCACAGCCGGTTGCCGTGCCCATGCCCATGCCGAGCGCTATGGCCGCTCCAGTTGCAGCTCCCACAGTCGCGCCTGCCGCACCGGAGCCCGCCGCGCAGACACCTGCCGCCGCACCGGAGCCCAAGGGCACCGAGGTGACCGCTCCCATGGTCGGCGTTTTCTATGCTGTCCCGGCGCCGGGCGACGAGCCGTTTGTGCACGTGGGCTCTAAGGTCAAGGCCGGCGAGACCCTCTGCATCATCGAGGCCATGAAGGTTCTCAACGAGGTGACGGCAGAGGCGGATGGCGAGGTTCTCGAGATCTGCGTGGCCGACGGCGACCTCGTGGAGTTTGGCAGCTGCCTCATGAGGATCGGATAGGTGATATCCATGAACAAAGAAGAGCTTAAAGAACTGTTACCGCATCGAGAGCCGATGCTTTTGCTCGACGAAGCCGAGCTGGTGGGCGACGAGGCCCACGGCAAGATCACGATTACGGGCGACGAGTACTTTTTGCAGGGGCATTTTCCGGGAAACCCGGTGGTCCCCGGCGTGATCCAATGCGAGATGCTCGCCCAGAACTGCTGCGTGCTGCTGATGGGCGATGAGGAGGCGCGCGGCGCGACGCCGTTCTATACGAGCCTCGATAAAGTGCGCTTTAAGCGTCCGGTGCGCCCGGGCGACACGGTGGATCTAGTGTGCTCCATCACGCGTGCGCGCGGGCCGTTCCGCTTTGCGACGGGTACTGCGAGCGTCAACGGTGAGGTTTGCTGCCGCGCCGATATGTCTTTTGCACTCATGCACGAAAGTTAAGGAAGGCTTCATGTTCGACAAAGTGCTCATCGCCAACCGCGGCGAGGTCGCGGTCCGTGTTATCCGCGCGTGCCGCGATATGGGCATCAAAACCGTCGCCGTCTATTCCACGGCCGATGCGGACGCGCTGCACGTGCAGCTTGCCGACGAGGCGTATTGCATCGGCGGTCCGCGCCTTGCCGAGAGCTACCTCAACGACGATGCCGTGCTCACCTGTGCCGTAAAGTCGGGCGCCAAGGCAATTCATCCCGGCTATGGCTTTTTCTCCGAGAAGGCGAGCTTCGTGCGCGACTGCGACAAGTATGGCCTGGCGTTTGTCGGTCCTTCGGCCGAGGTGATCGATAGCATGGGCGACAAGGACGCCGCGCGTCGAACGGCTGCCGCGGCGGGCGTGCCCATCGTGCCGGGCTGCGATTTGCTCAAAAGCCCCGAGGAGGCAACGGCCGAGGCCGAGCGCATTGGCTGCCCCGTGCTTATTAAGGCGCGTGCAGGCGGTGGTGGTCGCGGCATTCGTAAGGTCGAGCGCGTGGAAGATGCGGCAAAGGCGTTCATCGAGGCGCGTGCCGAGGGCGAGGCCGTTTTTGGCGACGGCGAGTGCTACATGGAGAAGTTCGTCGCGCCGGCGCACCATGTCGAGGTGCAGATTATGGCCGATAAGCAGGGCCATGTGTTTTCGCTCGGCGAGCGCGAGTGCTCGGTGCAGCGTCGCAACCAAAAGCTAATCGAGGAGAGCCCCGCACCGTGCCTCGACGGACACGACGACATTCGTGCTCGCATGCACAAGGCAGCGCGTGACCTGGCTCGTGCCGTCGGCTACGAAGGAGCCGGTACCATCGAGTTCCTGTATTCGGACGACGGCAATTTCTACTTTATGGAAATGAACACGCGCTTGCAGGTGGAGCATCCGGTTACGGAGTTTGTGACCGATACCGACTTGGTCAAGTGGCAGCTGCGTGTGGCGGCCGGCCAGCCTCTGCCTTTTGAGCAGGAAGACATGCCGATCCGCAATCACGCCATGGAGTGCCGCATCAATGCCGAAACGCCGGACTTTCTGCCGTCATGCGGAACGGTTACCGCGTTGCGTGTGCCGGGTGGTCCGCGCGTGCGCTGGGATTCCGCCATGTTTACCGGTGCGAAAGTTCCGCCGTACTACGACTCCATGCTCGGCAAGCTCATCGTGTGCGCGCCCACGCGTGACGGCGCCATTCGCAAGATGCGCTCGGCCCTGGGCGAGCTCGTGATTGAGGGCGTGAGCGAAAACAGCGAGCTTCAACTCGACGTGCTGGCAAACGATGAGTTCTTGTCGGGCATGTACCACACCGATCTGATGGGGCATCTCTATGCTGATGAATAGAAAAGCGAAGACGGTCAACGTCCTCGAGGGGCCGATGACCGAGTCGTGCGCCGAGTTTCCCGCGCGCCACGTGTTTATCAAGTGCCCGGAGTGCCGCCGTGTGATCGATGAGGCGCGCCTGCACGACAACCTCGAGGTCTGCCCTCGTTGCGGCAAACACTTTCGCGTGAGCGGTCGCGCGCGCATGCGCATGACGGTTGACGAGGGCACGTTTGAGGAATGGGATGCCAATCTGGCGCCGGAGGACTTCCTCTCGTTTCCCGGCTATGCCGACAAGCTCAAGAGCGTGAGTGAGCGTTCGGGCGAGCGCGATGCCGTTGTGTGCGGCAGGGGCAAAATCTGCGGTTGCGATACGGCACTCTTCTTTATGGATGCCAACTTTATGATGGGCTCGATGGGCTCCGTGGTGGGCGAGAAGATCTGTCGCGCATTTGAGCGTGCGACCGAGCTGGGATTGCCGGTTGTCGGCTTTACCGTTTCGGGCGGCGCGCGCATGCAAGAGGGCGTGACATCGCTTATGCAGATGGCCAAGATTTCTGCGGCGGTTAGGCGCCACAGCGAGGCGGGCGGCCTGTATATCACGGTGCTCACCGACCCCACGACCGGAGGCGTAACCGCGAGCTTTGCCATGGAGGGCGACATTATCCTGGCCGAGCCCGATGCCCTGACGGCGTTTGCCGGCCCGCGCGTGATCGAGCAGAACATGCACAAGCGCCTGCCCAAGGGATTCCAGCGCTCCGAGTTTTTGCTGGAGCACGGCTTTTGCGATGCCGTTGTTCCGCGTGGCGAGATTGCGCTCACGGTAGGCGAGTTGCTGGCGCTGCACGAAGGGCACGCGCCCGGCCTGGGGGCACCGCACGAGATTGTGCATACGGGTCGCCGCGGCAAAAAGCTGGGGCACTTGTTTAAGCGCTCGGCCGCACCAAAAACCGCGCTCGAGATTGTCAAGCAGACCCGCTCGGCAGATCGCGCCACGGCGGGCGAGATGATCTCGCTGGGCCTGGATGGATTTGTGGAGCTGCACGGCGACCGCTACTTTGGCGACGACGCTGCTGTGGTGGCTGGCATTGGCTGGAAAGACGGACGCCCCGTAACGGTCATCGCCATCGAGCGCGGCACCACGACCAAAGAGCGCATGCGTCGCAACTTTGGTATGGCACATCCCGAGGGCTACCGCAAAGCGCGTCGCCTTATGCGCCAGGCCGAAAAGTTTGGTCGACCGGTTCTGTGCCTGGTCGATACTTCGGGCGCGTTTTGCGGCATCGGTGCCGAGGAGCGCGGCCAGGGCGAGGCGATTGCCCAGAATCTCATGGAGATGAGCGGCCTTAAGACACCGATTGTCTCGGTGGTGACAGGCGAGGGCGGCTCTGGTGGCGCGCTGGCGCTGTCCGTGGCCGACCGCATCCTGATGCTCTTGAGCTCCGCCTATTCGGTCGTGAGCCCCGAGGCCTGTGCGTCGATCCTGTGGAAGGATACCGAGCGCGCGAATGAGGCCGCCGAGGCGCTTAAGCTCACGTCCCCCGATCTGCTGACACTCGGCATCATCGACGGCATTGTTGACGATAGGGGCCTGTCGCATGAGGAGATCGCCGGTGCCGTCATGTCCTCGGCATTCGATGCCTTCGATGCGCTTGGGCGGCTCGACGACGCGACCCTCACAAACCTTCGCTACGAAAAGTACCGCGCAATCGGTCAGTACCGCACGATGTGACAAAGGGACAGCCCGCATGTCGCATTGGGAAAGGCGTTCCATGCCACAAGTTTCTAACACCTCGTTTACAACGACGGTTTCATCAAACGCCATGGCCGTGGTGGACTATCTGTCCAAAAGCATGATGTCGGCACTGCCCTTTATTGTCTGCGCGGCGTTGTTCCGCACCGTCGCCGTCATTATGGGCGAGGGCATGCTTGGCCTGTGGTCTGCCGATTCTGAAATCTATCGCCTGTTCTACAGTTGGCTCTATAACGCCGGCTACTACTTTTTGCCCATCTATCTTGGTTGGGCGGCCGCCCGCCAGCTCGGTTGCTCGGAGCAGCTGGGCATGATGCTGGGCGGCGTATTGATTGCGCCCGATCTACTCAAGCTTGTCGATGCCGCATCGACGACGGGGGCATCGATGACTTCCGTATATGGTCTGCTTCCCGCGCCGGTCAACGATTACACGACGACTGTTATTCCGGTTCTTATCTCGGTACCCGTGCTATGGCGGGTGGAGTGTTTCTTTCAGCGCGTTATCCCTAAGGCCGTGGCGTTTTCGTTCGTTCCGTTTGCGACCATGCTTGTCATGGTTCCGGTTTCGCTGTGTATTACGGCGCCGGCGGGCAGCTATCTGGGCATGCTGTTGGGCCAGCTTATGTTTATGCTTGGCAATTCCGGTGGCATCGTGTCGCTGCTCACGCTCATGGGGCTTGCCGCGGGCTGGGAGTTCCTAAAGATAGCGGGCGTCAGCAACGTCGTTCTATCGCTTGCGTACGCGCAGTTTATGAGTGTGGGAACGGATTCGTGCATCCTGATTGCCGCGACGATGGCGACGTTCGCCGTTTGGGGCATGCCTTTTGGCGCGTCGCTCCGCGTTGCGGATAAGGACGAGAAGGCGCTCATGCTGGGCTACTCAATCTCGGGTGTTCTTGGCGGCGTAAGCGAGCCGGCGCTGTACGGTTGCGGCTTTAAATATGGCAGGTGCCTGACGTGCATGGCCATTGGCGGCGCCGTCGGAGGCCTTGTTGCAGCCGTGGGCCACGTTACGGCCTATACCATCGGCATGACGAATGTCCTCATGGTCATTGGCTTTGCCACGGGCGGCATCTCGAACCTGCTGTGGTGCTGCGCTGCCGGCGGTGTGGCATTTGCGGTGTCTGCGGCGCTGAGCTACTGCTTTGGCGTGGTGCCGGCGAAGGGACAGACGATGGGGGACGGAGCCGATTCACCCGAAACCTCGAAGAGCGTGGCCGAAGTAAGCGCGTAAACCTGTGCGACACAAGGACGATTCCTTTGCCATGCTCCAAGGCCGTGGCCCGTGTGGGTCGCGGCCTTTTTGTATCTGAAGGACAAAGTGGCTACACTACAATCCGTTTGAGCAATAGATATATATCTGTCTCTTATACACATCTCCGAGCCCACGAGACACTGAGCGATC
>ENA-OZAM01000673-OZAM01000673.1-human-gut-metagenome-genome-assembly--contig:-NODE-673-length-12602-cov-6.087830_pt1 | contig 12602 bp, 7 predicted proteins | sample MGYA00244205_ERZ653494 | MGnify/ENA primary metagenome ERZ653494 (study PRJEB26926, sample SAMN06165132) | human gut metagenome | biome: ENVO:00009003; feature: ENVO:2100002; material: ENVO:00002003... | reverse complement strand
TCTACACACTGCATATCGTCGGCAGCGTCAGATGTGTATAAGAGACAGGCTCATATATGCCCATTTTCTTTGTAATACATACTTTCCTTGTGATACAATCATACTATCTTTTACTTTTTTAAGGTGGAATTCAACAAAAATGATTATTTTTACGAGCAAATTATTGTCTAACTACCTGATAATACAGACATACCTTGAAAATAAACGAACAAAACGAAAGCGAATTCCTACAAAAGCTTATGAACAAAGCGAATATAGGATGGTGGGAAGCTGACTTGAAAGCAGAGACTTACAAGTGTTCGGAACTTATCTCCCAACTACTCGGAATAGGAGAAGACGGGCTCATCAGTTTCGAAGATTTCAACAAGCGTATTCTAAAAGAAGATCAGGGATACGCAACTTTTCCATCTTTTGACAAAGTACAACAGACTGTAGAAGAAATATACTTGTTTGATACTCCCAAAGGTCATGTATGGATTCGTAGCAAGGCATGCTTCCAGGAAACAGACGAAAATGGTAACACCAAAGTATATGGAATTGCCGAAACCCAAGAGGGAATTCATATAGCATCTGCACACCAGGCTCTACAAAATAGCGAGCGGATCCTTCATAATATATATAAGAATCTTCCGGTAGGCATCGAATTATATGATAAGGACGGTCAAATGGTCGACCTGAATAAAAAAGATATGGAAATGTTCCGTATTTCCAATAAAGAAGATATTTTGGGAGTCAACATTTTCGAGAATCCTATATTGCCGGAAGAGATAAAACAGAAAATAAAAGACAATGAGAACGCAGATTTTACATTCCGGTATGACTTTTCCAAAATCAACAAATATTATCAGCCTAACAGTACAACCGGTTTCATTGACTTAACAACCAAAGTCACCACTCTATACGATCACAATCACGAACCTATCAACTACCTCTTAATTAATGTAGACAAGACCGAAGATACAATTGCTTATAATAAGATTCAGGAATTCGAGAGTTTTTTCGACCTGGTAGGAGATTATGCCAAAGTAGGTTACGCGCACTTCGATGCTTTGAGTCGGGATGGGTATGCTTTGAGAAGCTGGTACAGGAATGTAGGTGAAGAAGAGGGTACCCCATTGCCGGAAATCATCGGCATTCATTCCCATTTCCATCCAGAAGATCGAGCTGTGATGATCGACTTCCTGGATAAAGTGATAAAAGGAGAAAGTTCCAAGCTATCCCGCGATGTCCGGATTCGCAGAGCAGATGGAAATTACACTTGGACACGGGTTAACGTATTAGTAAGGAATTACCAGCCCCAGGACAATATCATCGAAATGCTGTGTATCAACTTTGATATTACCGAACTGAAAGAGACAGAGCGGATGCTGATTGGCGCCAAAGAGAAAGCTGAAGAAGCCGACCGGCTAAAATCTGCTTTTCTTGCGAATATGAGTCATGAGATACGTACCCCGCTCAATGCGATAGTAGGCTTTTCCAGTTTGCTTGAGGAAGCGGAGGATGCAGAAGAAAAACATCTGTATGCAACGATTATTGAAGAAAACAACAAGCTCTTGTTACAACTGATCTCGGATATTCTTGACTTGTCAAAGATTGAGGCAGGGACTTTCGACATTATCCCAGAACAAGTGGATGCACAACAACTTTGCAACGAACTGCTACAATCTATGCAGGTAAGGGCTACAGAGCAAGTAGAGATTCTCTTAGCACCGGAACTGCCCGAGCTTACTTTTACCAGCGACAAAAACAGGTTGTATCAGGTATTGCTGAATTTTGTAACGAATGCTCTGAAATTTACTTCCGAGGGCAGTATTGTTATTGATTACCGAATCAACGGAAATGAAGTCAGATTCTCGGTTCAAGATACGGGAATGGGCATCGAACCGGAAAAGCAGGAAGCTATCTTTACCCGATTCGTGAAATTGAATAATTTTATTGCCGGCACAGGGCTGGGACTCCCTATCTGTCAAAGTATCGTCACACAGTTAGGCGGCAAAATCGGAGTGGAATCAGAACCGGGGAAAGGTTCTTGTTTCTGGTTTACGCATCCGATTAACTAAAATCTAAATTCAAAATAAATATCAGAAAACAATGTTTACCGGTTTCTCTTTAAGAAAATACGATCTGTTATAGTGTTGGGAAGTTCCGATTCATAATGTGTCACCATAATCATCGTCTTATCTTTGCGTCGGCAGAAAGCCTCAATCACTTTCTTTACCCGTCGACGATTATAAGTATCCAAGCCATGAAGCGGTTCATCCAGAATCAGCAGTTCCGGGTCTTTGACGAAAGCTCTTGCCAACAAGGACAAACGTTGTTCTCCACTGGATAGTTGCAGGAATGGTTTATCTTTCAAATCTGCAATGCCAAATATATCCATCCACCACTCACAGATAGCCATCTGTTCCGGTTGAGGACGTTTATACAGACCGATACTGTCATGCAAACCACTGGCTACAATCTCAATAGCGGGCAGATTTTTAAGATAAGCACGGTGCATCTCCGGACTTACGTAACCAATATGTTTCTTGATTTCCCAAATACTTTCTCCCGTCCCTCTTTTCCGTCCGAAGAGACTGATGTCACAGGCATACGATTGCGGATTGTCTGCACAGACAAGGCTCAACAGAGTCGATTTCCCAGCACCGTTCTCACCACTCAACGCCCACTTCTCACCACGACGGACTGTCCAGTCCAGTTCTTTCAGAATAGTTCGGTCGCCATAACGGATACTGACCTTATTAAGTTTTACTACTTCCTCCGAATCGTAATTGTTGCCATCAGATGGCAAATCTATAATCCGTTGCTGCAAATCATCCAAAGCGGTAACCACATCTCTACTGCGGAAAGCTTCCAGATAGGCTTCACGTTCCATTTTAGGAAAGACCTCCATTTTGTCCACAGGAATGACATGAGTGATGAATGAAGGTATATCATCGAGCATGGAAAGTACCAGAATGATCTGTACGGACGACATTTTTGTCAGACGTTCGAGCAAAGAAAACAACAGTTCACGCGTAGGAGCATCCAGTCCGATAAACGGATTATCCATAATCAACACGCGGGGAGCAGTCAACAGGGTTTTGGTTAGCTGGAATTTACGTAATTCACCGCTGGAAAGGAGAATAATTTTCTTGTCGAGCAACGGTTCGATACGGAAGAGTTCAAACAGTTCGCGTTGTAGTTGCTCGTCCTTGATTTCTCCCAACATCTCACGAACATCAGGAGCTTCATCCTGATCGTGAGCATTCCAACGCTGCTGGTAGTAGTAATTGGCATCGGCAGCTCCATAGGTATCACGGAAAGCAATGTATTTCACATTATCATAAAGAGTCTGGGTGGCAGAGGGGGAAAAATCATATTGTACGGTTCCTTCACGCAATGGATATTTTCCGATCAGGGTATCTACAAAAAGACTTTTACCGCCACCATTGGGACCTACAATAGCTATGTGTTCATTCGCTCCGATAGTTGCCGTGATGGGTTTGGCTAAACGCACAAGCGGGTTGCGTGCTACGCCCCCCGCCATGCAGAATGTATTTTGGTTCATATTCTTTTATTCTGTTTTATTATTGCCCGCAAAGGTAACAATTTTATCATAAAAGACGCCAAATTGCAAACATATTCTTATTCGTTCCGTAGAAGGAATATCTTTATTTACTTACTAAACCCATAAGGTGGACATTCAAAATTGGTAATATCCAATTTGTATTCCATCATATCTTTCAACTCGTGTATGGGACGTTCCAATTCGTAAGGTATCGATTGTCTGCTGAATTGCTGGAAGTAAAGCAAACAAGCATCCCGCCACCAGACAGCATCCCGTGCCTGAATCTTCAGGCGGTGTTGCACATCACGAAAACGTTCGGAATCAATATACGGTTCCATCCTGTCCCACACATTTTGAAAGTTTCTCACTTCGTTTACACCACGATCATACGCGTAGCACAGTTCTGCCCAAAGTGTACGTCCGCTCTTCATCTGATGATTCCAAGGGACATGGTGAAACCAAAGGAGCAGATTCTCCGGACAAGTATTCACATTGTCCAGTTGCTCGCATAATGGAGAATGGTATTGTCCGGTAGCATTACTTCCTGTACTGCTGCGGTCGAAACCTATTCCCATGTTGTCGGCACGGTGGTAATAAGGAGGCAGCCAATCCGGGCGGGCATCGGGAATATCACACCAGGGTTCCGGTCCGTAATGATGTCCCCATGCAAAGATATGATGCAAGCCGAGAGGCATCATGTAGTCTACTACTGCTTCTCTCGATTTTTGAAGCACTTGGAAGTTGAGAAGGGAGAGTTCAGCGTCGACCTGCTCTTTTTGAATGACTTCTCCTGCCGGAGTATCGGTTTGCGCACCGGTAACGGGAAGAAAAGTTTGTTTCAACCATTCTTCTCCTATCTGTTCGGAAGAGAGCGAATGTTTCCATGCCAATCGTCCGAAAGCATACCAGTTGGCTTGAGCAAAAGGATGTCCACACCAATTAGTATCATCACCGATGTTTGCCACTCCGGAAATAGCCGTGAGCGGATGAAAGAATAAAGAACCATCTGTCACACGGGCAACGGTAGAGCCTTTGCCTTGCAGATAAGTATCACTGTCTAAACACTCTTTCCACATAGGAGCAAGGAATGCAAGATGATTGGAAAAACCAAGATACTCTTGTGTGATTTGAAATTCGGGCATAACTGCCGTCTTTTTCATGGCTCCGAACAGCGGGCTGAATGGTTCACGGGGTTGGAAATCTATCGGACCGTTCTTGATCTGCACAATAACATTATCCCGAAATTTATCATCCAAAGGTTCAAATTCAAGATAGGCTTGTTTGGCACGGTCGCTGTCGGTAGGAGAATAAACGAAAGCGCGCCACATCACAATGCCATGATAGGACCTCAACACATCGGCAAACATATTGGCTCCTTCGGCATGAGTCCGTCCGTAGTCACACGGACCGGGCTGCCCTTCGGAATTCGCTTTCACCAGAAAACCTCCGAAATCGGGAATCAGAGAATAAATCTCTTTGGCTTTCTGCTTCCACCAGTTTATCACTTCTTTATTCAACGGATCGGAAGTGGATAAACCGCCTAAAGCTGCGGGAGAAGAGAAATTGATAGAAAGATATATTTTCAAGCCATAAGGGCGGAAAACGTCGGCCAAGACTTTGACTTTCTGCAAATAATCATTAGATAGTATCTTAGGACTTGCATTGACATTGTTTATTACAGTGGCATTAATGCCGATAGAAGCATTGGCACGAGCGTAGGCTTCATAACGGGGAGAGACAACAGACGGAAGTTCGTCCCATTTCCAAAGTGAATGTCCGGCATATCCGCGTTCGATTGTACCATCCAAGTTATCCCAATGATTCAGGATACGAATTCGATAATCAGGTCGTTCGGAGATATTGAGGGATTGCAAAGCTGATTCCGGTAGTTGTCCGGTAGCTTGCAGACGGAGTAAATGATACGTTCCATAAAGTACTCCTTGTTCACCGGAAGAAGCTATCGTTATTTGACTGCCACCTTTGGAGGTCTGAATCGTATATCCCTCATTTCCAAGTGCACGAAGTTCTTTATTGTTCCGGACCTCCAAAGTAACCGGGATTCCTCCCTGCCAGAAGTTCTGTAATTCGGAAACCGCAATACGTAATGTAGGTGATTGTTTCTTGCTGGTAATTTCCGCTTTCGCTCCCGATGCATAACGAAGCCACAAGGCACTTCCATCTTCTGCCCAAATAGAAGAAAAGCAAAAAAGGATAGTGAATATCAATGCAAATATATTTCTAGGCATATTTTTCAGATAGAAGCGGTAGTTTTAATGTATTCTATTATTCATCTTTTCCCTCGATAGTAATGATTCGCCCGTCTGCATCATACTGAAGTTCACAGACTTTCAAGCTACGGAGCCAAGTCTTTCCCTCTGATGGTACACAATCGTGATGAAACAGATACCACTTACCTTTAAACTCTACAATAGCATGGTGAGTAGTCCATCCTACCACCGGAGTCAGAATGACTCCCTGATAAGTAAACGGACCATAAGGGTTATCACCTGTTGCATAGCAGAGCAAATGAGTGTCTCCCGTAGAATAGGAAAAATAGTATTTACCATTATATTTATGCATCCACGAAGCTTCGAAGAAACGGCGTTCCGTATCCCCTGCTGTCAATGGCTTACCGTCTTCATCCAGAATTACCACTGCACGGGGTTCTTCGGCAAACTCCATCATGTCTTCACTCAAACGAGCAACACGCGACGGGATTGCCTCCTCCTCTCCTTCCGGAAAAATGGCAGATTCCAAGGCTTTATTATTACGGTAACGTTGAAGTTGTCCACCCCACAATCCACCGAAATACATATAATAGTTACCATCTCCGTCATCCCATACAGCCGGATCGATGCTGTAACTTCCCTTCATCGGATTAGCTTCCGGTATAAAAGGACCATAAGGTTTATCACTCACAGCTACCCCGATACGAAATATATCATTCTGATCTTTCAATGGAAAATACATATAGTACTTACCATCTTTACAAACCACATCACAATCCCATAGTTGACGGCCCGCCCAAGGAATATCCTCTGTGGAAAGCACCACTCCATGATCTTTTATTTCACCGTTCATCACATCATCCATAGAATACACGTGATAATCTTTCATATTGAAATGATCGCCATTATCATTTTCAGCAATACCACTTTCCCAATCGTGCGAGGGATAAATATACAGTTTGCCATCAAATACATGTACGGCAGGGTCAGCCATATAATCACTGGGAACTAAATATCTTTTTTCTGTTTTCATGCTTTTTCGGTTTTTCTGTTAGAAACTTATTTTGTTTTTTCAGCCTCTTTGATAATCAGGTCGACTACCGGCTTCGGCTGATAATTGCGATCAAAAAGTAACGGATAATCCGTGCGGCCTCTCATCGGCCAGTCATTACGCCAAGAGTTCTGATCGGCTACTCCCCAAAGAGTAACCCTGGTGATAAGGTTATGATGTTTCAGGAACAGACGGAAAAAGTCATTCATTCTTTCAGTCCATGCTTTCGATACCTCTTCCGGTAATCCATCCGGATAAGGATTCATCTCTTTCTTATATTCAAAGGAAGCGGAAACTTCTGCACCTACATTGGGATTCGGTGATGGTATCACCGTCAAATCCAGTTCTGTTATCATTATCTTCACTCCTGTTCCGGCAAAGGCCAGCATACTCTTCTCAAATTCACTGATTTTCGGGTAGTCCATGCCGATGTGTCCTTGCATACCTATGGCATCAATACGGATTCCACGTTTTTTCAAATCGTTCACCATTTTCACGACGGCTTCTCTTCTCCCCGGTTGGGCCATTGAGTAGTCATTGTAGTAAAGTTCGGCATCCGGATCGGCCTCGTGTGCATATTGGAAAGCCAATAGGATATATTCTTCCCCCAGAATCTCATAAAACTTTGTCTTGCGATATGCTCCATTATCTTCAATCGCTTCATTTACTACATCCCAGCCTTTGATACGGCCTTTATAGCGTTTCACGATGGTAGTGATATGGTCTTTCATCCGTTTCTTCAGGACTTCCGGAGAAACATTATTCCCGTCCTTATCTACGCAAAACCAAGGAGCCAATTGTGAATGCCAAATCAGGCAGTGACCAATGATAGCCATTTGATTGCTCTCACCAAAACTGACAAATTCATCTGCCTGCGCAAAATTATACTTATTTTCTTTCGGATGAATGACAGAAGACTTCATGCAGTTTTCCGCCACGATGGAATTAAAATTCTTCTTTACAATTTCAACAGCTGCGACATCCTTACCGGAACTTTGATGTGTGTTCACTGACACGCCAATCAAAAACTTGTTTTTCAAAGCCTTTTTCAGCGAATTTCCATCTTTCGCAAAAACTTCTCCATAAGAAAAAGAAAACATCACTGTCAATAATAACAGAATTATTCGTTTGAGTTTCATACGTTATATTTTTGAGTAATAAACATTCTACTATCTTATCTATTCGCCTTTTTTACAGCGCGATTCTATCTCCTCATTTATATTGTCAATCACATTATCTTCCAATTCATATTTAGAAATAATGAACATAGCGACCAAAAGCAACAACGCCGGAATAACGGCTACGAGCCACAGTATTCCCTGTTCGGCAAAAGGTGATTGTGACACTTCATTTGTCTGGTCGAATCCGACAAAAGCCATAACAAGTCCCGGTACAACTCCTCCAAGAGCCATTCCCGCTTTATAGAAAATACCAGTCAAAGCATTGACTATACCCGAAATACGTTTACCATGAGTATATTCGCCATACGAAATTACTTCGGGAACCAAAGCCCACATATACCCTGTCGCAATAATGACTCCCGTCGATTTTATGAACTGCGCCACAAAGACCAACCATATCTGCGTTTTGAGTACCGGAACCACAGAAATAATATACAGCAATGCCATACCCAATATAGCGACTGAAAGGAATACATAAAACATTTGCTTTTTTCCAATGGCACGTTTAATGGCAGGTACCATCGGCATGAAAATGAATGCGGGTATCGAGCCCAAGGCCATGAAATAAGGTAACATCTCCGGTGCACGTACATTATAAATCATATAATATGAACCGGCAGAATTACCAATCGCCATCATTGCAAAAGCAGTAATGAAAAAGAACGCCAAAATACGCAAAGGTTTATTTCTACAAAATTCTACCCACAAGTCGGACACTTTTACTTTAGATGTCTCCTCCTGATCCATAACCACACGCTCCTTCGTCTGGCTAAAGCAGAACATCAATAACGCCAATCCGATAACAGCATAAATAGTCATCGTAATAAACCATGCGTTAGCAGATGCAGTAGTATTGATTTTACCATCGGGAGACAACACCTTCACCAGTATCGGAATACCGTATGCCACAGCCAAACCACCCAAATTGGCAAGAAACATACGCACTGACGTCAACACCGTGATTTCATTCGTATCGCGGGTAAGTGACGCATTCAGTGCTCCATAAGGCACATTAATCAATGTATAACACATGGATAATCCAACGTAAGTGAAATAGGCATAGAACAGTGAACCCGAAAAGCCGTTCCAAAAACAAAGAATAGCAAAACCAGTCAGCGGAATTCCTCCCCAAATAAGATATGAACGGTATTTACCTAGTTTAGGATTGTGTTTATCGACGAAAGCACCCACCAGAGGATCCCAAAGGACATCCACTATCCTGACAATAAGAAACATCACGGCTGCCACTTCCGGTTTAAGTCCATATACATTGGTATAAAAAATCAGCAGATACATACATACGGTCTGGTAAATAAGGTTTTGCGCCAAATCACCGGAACCGAATCCTATACGTTGAAGCCAAGAGAGTTTATAGAAACCTTTCGCTTCATTGGTCTTTATTGTATTCTCCATAAAATAGATAAATTGGTCATTTTCTGTTTTTCGTATTCATTTCTATCAAGATAGCTGCTGCCACTCGTTGCCCTAGCGTCTTTTTATCCAATGGATGAATATCATTCCATTCTCCTAAATCACTATTTTTAATCAGAGTAACATTTTTATTTGTATCGGCTACTTCCGCCTGCGCTTTCCGGAATTCCGCCCAGGCAGTGCGTCCTCCTTTATCTGTGGGTGAAAGGAAATCCGCCAGCTCAATGATATAGAAAGGCATATCCGACTTATTCCATCGTTGTCTCCAATCGCTAATCATAGCCGTCAACAAGTCTTTATACTCATTTCTGCGTGAGACATTCGATTCTCCCTGATACCAGATGACACCGGATACCGTATAGTTCAGCAAAGGAGCAATCATTGCATTATACAGTCCTGTGGGTTTATAATGAAAAGCCGTTTGTCCCGGAGCAGCGGGCATAGGAGCACCGAGATGATATTTCCAACTCCCCTCCAAATTGATCTCCGATTCTCCTTTTTCCGGCTGACCTTTTCCGAAAAGGATTTTATAAGGCTTTTCCTTTACAAATTGAGGACGACCGCCATAACTGAAAAGGCGTATGGTTATTGTATTTTTTCCGGCTTTCAACAATCCGGCAGGAATGGTGTAGATACGGGGAGGATACTGATAAGAGACAGTCCCCACAAATGTGCCATTTACATAGACCGAATCTGCATCTACGATGCATCCCAAACGAAGAGTCGCTTTCTCTCCCGCCTGTTGTGCAGACACCTGAAAGTCTTTACGGAACCAGTGGGAGCCATTGACGGTATTCAGTCCGTTTGTTGCCCAGCCGGAAGTAAACAAATCTGTTTCTGTCCAATTGCTATCATCATAATCGGCAGCATACCAAGGGGTAGCCTCATGCATCCCTTTATCTCCCTGAAACAACGCCACATTCCAGGCATGACTTTTCTTCCTCTCCTCTTTTTTCATCGACTCCATCAAATCGTCTGACTCATAGATACGCTTTTCATTCAAATAAAATGGAAAAGGCTTCAACCCTCCCTCACTGATCCACGCTTCTACCGGTGAACCTCCGACACTGGAATTTATGATTCCTACCGGAACCTTTGTCTTTTGATAGACATCTTTAGCGAAGAAATAGGCTAAAGCAGAGAAAGGCATCACATTTTCAGGAGTCATCGCTTGCCAGGAAATTCCCGGAATATCTGCCTGCGGAGCATGAAAATTATAGAGCAGAGGTGTTTTTATATAGCGTACCATCGGATAGTTACTGTCCGTAGATATTTCATCGCGAAAACGATCTGTAACCCGTGAAACAGGCAATTCCATATTCGACTGTCCCGAACATACCCAAACATCACCAATAAGAATATCCTTTAATTCGATATCATTAATGGCCATCGTATAAGGTCCGCCAGCTTTCAATATAGGCAAAGTCACTTTCCAGTTACCTTGTACATCAGCAACAGTCTTATATTTCTTTTTCAGGAAAGTTATATCAACGGTTTCATCAGGATCAGCCGTTCCCCAGATATTGACAGGTTCCCCACGCTGAAGTACCATTCCGTCGGAAACAAGAGTCGGAAGTTTAACCTTTGCTCCGCCCAACAAGGCGAAGCAAAGGAACACAACTACTAACCCTACCTTATAAAACCAATACTTATTCATTCTGTCTTTTCTTTTATATGTCTTTATTTCATGATAATTTAGCAAGAGAAGAAATCCATCGGGATTCCACTTTGCAAACTTAGGAAGTTTCTTCCCACTTACCCAGAAATTCTGATTCAAATCATTACTCGCTTGTTACATCATCGTTTACGTATGTTACAAAAACTTGTTGCAATGTTACATTCAAGCTGAAACCACCGATGAACAGGAGGAAAACGAAAGTTTTAGAAAGAGCGGATTACAGTAGTTATTGTTATTCATTCGATCCGCTCCAGGATGATAACAACTACTGTAACCCTCACTCTCCCCCTCTTTAATTATTATAAAATCATTTATTCCAAATCTCCGGTAAAGTCTTCGCTGACATCCTTACCAGCCAAACCATCGGCTACTCCCTTATAAGCATGTTTACGTGCATAATTAGCATCCCAAAGGTTCGGAGCGTCATTCGGTATCCAATTCACATGTTCTTTTTCATTGTCCGATACTCCCCAGATGGTAATACCATATTGTTTGTCCGCTGGGATATACTTCTTGTACATATCAATGACATACTGATACATTTCTGCCTGTTGTGCCAGATTTTCAGTAGTAGGCGACGAGGTGTTAACCTTAATATCCAACTCGGATACTTTAATCAACTTGCCGGTAGCACCCAGTTTCTGGAACATTTGAGCAATATTGTCTTTATTGGAATCAATAGCAATATGCATTTGTGTACCAATACCATCCACTGTGGCCCCTTTGCTTTCGATGTATTCCACATATTTAATCAGACCGTCACACTTATTGAGGCTATATTCCAGATTATAATCATTGATGAATAGTTTATCATCCGGATTTCCATACTGACGGGCAAGTTTGAAAGCTTCTACTGCATAGTCTTTCGGAGTCAGGAAATAATCTTGCCAGTAGAATTCATCAGAAGCCAGATCAGTTTTGCCTTTACCAGTCTTAATGTCTGATGTTTTTCCGTCATCCATTGGTTCATTGACTACGTCCCATGCATGAACATAAGGTTTGCAATGGGTAACCATCTTTGAAATCCAGTCTTCCATAGCATCTCTGATAATCTCGGCTTTTTCTTCGTCGGTCTTCTCAATGATAGTAGGACCGGAAGCGCGAGTGACTGCACGTGTCTCCACCACTTTCTCCGACAATACGATATTATCTATATAATAATCGCCTGCACTAACTCCGAAATTGATACAGAATCGATTCATATCCTCTTTAGACACTGTAAATTCTTTCTTAAATTCTGTCCAAGTCGTACTCACATTTCCATCTACATAGCATTCACCTGCATAACTCGTTGAGTTCTGAATTTGAATTTGGAAAGTAGTTGAGACACTTGCTTTAATCATAGCAGAGAACTCATAGGTCTTGCCGACTTCCAAAGGAGTATCAAAGCCATATCCAGCCTGTGCCTTATATGCATTGCCCGCCCCTCCGTCAACCTGTCTCTTATACACATCTCCGAGCCCACGAGACACTGAGCGATCTC
>ENA-OZAM01000670-OZAM01000670.1-human-gut-metagenome-genome-assembly--contig:-NODE-670-length-12613-cov-4.269072_pt1 | contig 12613 bp, 11 predicted proteins | sample MGYA00244205_ERZ653494 | MGnify/ENA primary metagenome ERZ653494 (study PRJEB26926, sample SAMN06165132) | human gut metagenome | biome: ENVO:00009003; feature: ENVO:2100002; material: ENVO:00002003... | reverse complement strand
AGGAAATTTTGGCATTTGTCCTTATCCCCCACGCGCCAAACTCCGGCATCCAAAATGAGCTAATAGCTCACGCTAATCGTTTTCAATCATTACATACTCAGTATCCGTAATTATTTATCGTTTATCGTTAATTCTGATATGATACAAGTATCATCCCAAACGCCGATTGGAGGGGTTATGGTCCATCGAAACGCATCTATATCGAATGAAACCATCAGCCGCGAACAGACGATAGCCAAACTGAGGAAGCTCGCTCGCATCTGCAAATGGGCCACGATCTGCATTACCACCGCGCTCGCTCTGGGACTCCTCGCAGTCATTGCGATTGACCTTCTACTCATATTGCCTGGCCTCTCCCAAGGGTCGTGTCTCCAATCCGTAGAACTTCAAGCCGGCGAAGGGCCGTGCCTTGCCATCGTCGGCACCGATGCGCAGGCCCCACTTATGCTCGTCGCACACGATGGTCACACTGCCATAGGGAGTCTCTTGATGACATGTCTCGCGCTTACCATCGCGATAAGCGTGCGCAGGCTTTTCCTCAACATTGAAAAGGAAGGCAGGCCCTTTGACCTTGAATGTAACCAGACACTTCGTCGAGTAGGACATTTATTCCTTATCGGCGGCGTTGCCGTGAGGCTTCTTGGCGCCGTAATCACGGGAATGATACTCTCAGGATTTGGCGGCAGCTTTACGGATGCGTTCGTCGGCCAGTTATTCGAGCCCTCCATGCTCTTTGCAGGCCTGATTATTTGCCTGATTGCCAGCATCTTCCGCTACGGGTATATCCTGCAAAAACAAGATGACGAGTTGCTCTAGGGGGAATCCATGATTATTCTGCGGCTTGACCGCATGCTCGCCGAACGCAAGATTTCATCCAAAGAGCTTGCGGAACGTGTGGGCATCTCCCAGGTCAATATGTCACGCATTAAGACGGGCAAGGTTTCTGCCATACGTTTTTCAACTCTTGACGCGATATGCCGGGCACTCGACTGCCAACCGGGCGATGTACTGGAATATATATCCGACGATGAAGCCGATAGCCTTTTTGGGCTTAAAGATGAATAGCCATAATTAAACTGCCGATCACGCTCTCAACGCAAATAGCCCGCCAGAACGACTTCCGTACTGGCGGGCTACTTGCTGTCTATCGGCTAGATGCTCGATGAGCCGTGCAACTCTTTACGCAAACAGGCCGTAGATGCTGATGTTGGCCTTGGCGTAGAGGCCGTTAGCATACTCGGTCCACTTGGAGCTGGCGCTCGAAGCCTGCGAGGAATACTGCTGATAAGCAGTGTAGTAGGCGGTCATGGCCTGCTTGTAGGTGGCGCTATCGGCCGTAAAGGCATCGTCGGCAAAGGCCTTGGCATAGGTGCTGTCGGCATCCTTCCAAGTGCCCTTTGAGCTATCCCACTCATCGCCGGCAAGGTTGATGATGTAGTCGGCGTAGTCCTTGCTCGCGGTCTCCTCGTTGCCGTCAGCAGGCTCGGTCGGGGCGGTCGGCATGCTTGCGGAGCTATCGCCCATCTTCTTCTTGTAGAGCTTCTGCAGCGTCGCGGACTGACGGACGATCTGCTTGGCCTGATCCTTGGACACGCCGTACTGCTTGGCCATGGTCTCGTAGTCGGAGGTGCCGATGGAATCCTCGGCGTACTGCTTCATCTCCTTAGAAGAAACGGTAATGCCCTCGTCCTCGGCAGCGTCCAGCAGAATCTGGTTGCGCACGTAGGACAGGATAACGTCGGCAGACGGAGCGGTGTAGTTGCCGTCGTCGTCCTTGACGGTGTCGAGGCTGTACTGGCTCTCGATGGCCTCGCGCGCGGTGATGTCGCTTTTCTTGCCGTTGTAGCTATAGCTTGCCACGGTCGAATCGAGCTGGTCCTCGGTGAGGGTCGCCGAGCCGACGCCCTTGCCGCCAAAACCACCGTTACCGATAAAGAAGCCGACCACGGCGGCAATCACGACGGCGACCACAAAGGCGGCAATCATCGTCTTCTTGTGCTTGCAAGCGTGGTTGTCCACGTCGGAGTCGTCGTCCTCGTCCTGCTCCTCGGGCATCAGATTCTCGTCGGCGGCGTCCGCGGCGATCTTTGCCTCCAGGCGAGCGTCCTCCTCCTCGGCGGTCGTGCCGGCGGCAATATGTTCGGCAGACGTGCCGGCGACCAGGTCGATCTTCTCGTCCTCATCACCGTCGGGGCCTTCGCCGCGCTCGATGATCTGGATGCCGTCGATCTCGTCCTTCTCGTCCTTCTTTTGAATCAGACCCATATCAGTTACTCCTTGTTAGGAAACATAGTCCTCAATAGAATACGCCCGACGAGGCGCCGGGCGTATTGATTCTTAGGTTATACGCAAACACTTAAGTACTATTTAGGCGTTTGCAGCCTGTATGTCTTAGGCCAGATGTGCGATAACGGCATCGGCAAAGGCCTGCGTACCCACCGCGCCCTCGACAGAACCGGTCTGGGCACGACGTACGTCGCCGGTAACTAGCTTACCCTCGTCGAGCGTGGCAGACACGGCGGCGCGGATACGATTGGCCGCATCATTCTCGCCCAGATGATCGAGCATCATAGCCGCAGACAGGATCTCGGCCGTGGGGTTGGCGATATCCTGGCCCGCGATATCGGGCGCGGAGCCGTGCGTTGCCTCAAAGATGGCGCAGTCGGCACCGATGTTGGAACCCGGGGCCATGCCCAAGCCACCCACCAGGCCAGCACACAGGTCGCTGACGATATCGCCGTACAGGTTGGGCAGCACCAGGACATCGAAGTCGTTGGGGTTCTGGACCAGACCCATGCAGGTGGCGTCGACGATCTTGTCGTTGAACTCGATATCGGGATAGTTGGCGGCCACCTCTCGCGCCACGCGCAGGAACAGGCCGTCGGTCGCCTTCATGATGTTGGCCTTGTGCACGGCCGTCACCTTTTTGCGGCCGCAACGGCGGGCATACTCAAAGGCATACTCCACAATGCGGCGGCTCTTGGCGATAGAGATCGGCTTAATCGAGATCGCAGAATCGGCGGCGAAGGTCTTTTGGCCCGAACGCTCGACGAGCTGCGAGAGTTCCTCGACCTCGGCAGCACCCTCATCGAACTCGATGCCGGCGTAGAGGTCCTCGGTGTTCTCGCGCACGATAACCAGGTCGACGTCGCGGAAGCGCGAGCCGTCGCCCGGCTGCGACAGGCAAGGACGCACGCAGGCGTACAGGTCGAAATGCTTGCGCAGGGCCACGTTGACGCTGCGGAAGCCCGTGCCGACCGGTGTGGTGATGGGGCCCTTGATGGCAACCTTGGTCTCGGCGACCGCATCGAGCACATGTTGGGGCAGCGGCGTGCCAAACTTGTCCATGACGCCGGCACCGGCCTCCTGGACGTTCCAGTTGATCTGGACACCGGTGGCCTCGACCACGCGGCGCATGGCCTGCGTAATCTCGGGACCGATACCGTCCCCGGGAATCAGGACTACATCGTGCGCCATAATCTGTTACTCCTCGTCTTCGGCGGCCTCAGATTTTTTAACGCTAGCACGCTTCTTCTTTTTGGAGAGATCCAGGCCAAAACGTTTAACAAGCATTTCGCAAATCTCGCTCGAACGGGCCTTGAGATAGCTGCCCTTGCCGTTCTCGGCGTCGAACTTAAGGCGCAGCGCGAGCTTCTCGGCAACCTCGGCATCGATCTCGCCCTGGCCAAACTCGTACAGGCAACCGAGCATATCACGATACTCAAGGTCGCCGTGGTAGCACTGGATGGCCTCGTCCAGGATGGGCCAAGCCTCGCGCGAACGCTCGACGCTCGTGGCACCCCACACGCACAGCAGGCGGAAGGCGGCATAGCGCAGCGTGGACGAAATCTCGTCGAACAGCGCGGTCTCGGCGCCCTCAAAGGCATCGCCCAGCTGCTCGGGGCAGGTGGTGGCGAGCGCCGCCAGGGCATCAAGAGCCTCCCAGCGGGTCTGAGCCTCGGGGCGGTCGAGTGCCTCGATCAGCGCGGGCACGCAGGACACGACGCGCTGCGGGTCGCGCTCGGCCAGCAGATGCAGCACGCGGGCGGCAAACTGGCGGATGCGGCGTGTGGGGCAGCCGAGCTCCTTGACCAGACGGTCGACGGCGTTCTCGTTCTCCTCTGCCAGCTGAAGCTGTGCCAGCTCCTCGTCGGTGAGCTGTTCTTCCTTGTTTTCTGCCATAGTTACCTCTTCTTACTATTTCTTAGCGTGCTTGCCAGCACCCTTGCTGTCATCGGTGACCGAGATGAGCTGTCGGTCGGCTGCACCATTGTGACGCGCACGGCGACGCTCCTCGGCGTCGCCCGCGTCGGCGGCGGCGCGGTGAGCCTTGTTTACGTTAAAGACCTCGTCGTGCTTGCGCCATGGACCGACGGACTCGCCAAAGCTCATCTTAAGGCCGGCGATAAAGCCGCCGAGCCAGCCGATCGGCGCAAACTGCACCAGCGGGAACAGCGAAAACACCCAGGTCAGTAGGACAACCGCTGCCGCACCTGCAAAATTGGCAATCCAGTAGTCGCGCTTGGTGATCACACGCTTTTCGCAGGCCCACTGGCCGCACAAAAAGCCAATGTAGATCGCAAAGATAAAGAGCACCAACGCGAGCACCACGAACGTCCAGCTCATGGGCGCTACTCCCCGTGATGGTGGCCGCAGCAGCACTCGTGGCCGTCATCATGGCCGTGGCCGCCGCAGCACTCGTGGTCCTCGCCGTGATGGTGGCCGCAACCGCACTCATGGTCGTCGCCGTGCTCGCCGCAACCGCAGCCGTCCTCGTGAGCACCGTGCTCTTCGGGACGATACTGCGACCAGTCCAGACCGGCGGCGATGGCGTCGGCCTCCTCCTTGTAGAGGACCGTGATGGCCTGGGTACCCAGCTTGGCGCCACCGATGGCGTCGAGCATGTCGTAGAGCGTAAAGGCCACATCGGCGCCGGGCAGCGCGAGCTCGCGGTCATCGGCGTAGGCGAGCGCCAGACGCAGGTCCTTAATGAAGTGCTCGACCATAAAGCCGGGCTTGTAGTCGCCGTCGAGCGCCTTGGGAGCCAGGCTCTCCATGGCGCCGGACTTGCCGGTACCGCCCAGGATCATCTGGCGGGTCTTCTCCAGGTCAAGGCCGCTCAGCTCGGCAAATGCCATGGCGTCTGCCATGCCGACCATGCAGGCGCCCAGCGACACCTGATTGGCGAGCTTGGCAGCCTGGCCCTTGCCGGCGCCGTCGAAGCAGCAGATGTTGGCCGCAAAGGTGGCAAGGATGTCGCGGACCGGCGCGATGTCGTTCTCGGTAGCGCCCACGATAGCCGTGAGCGTACCGGCGATAGCGCCCGACTCGCCGCCGGTGACGGGGCAGTCAAACGCCATGCGACCAGAAACCTGGGCGGCCTCGGCAATGTCACGGGCGAGCTCGGGCGAGCTCGTGGTGAGGTCAATCAAGACCGCGCCCGGCTTGGTGCACGCGAGTAGGCCGTCGCCCGCCAGATAGAGCTCCTCGACCTCGGAGGGATAGCCCACCATGGTAAAGACGACATCGGCGTTAGCCACGGCATCGGCCGGCGTATCAGCCCAGGCAGCACCGCGCTCGATGAGCGCCGCGGCCTTGGACTTGGTGCGGTTGTTAACCGTGACGGGGTAGCCGGCGTCCAGAATGTGACCGGCGATGGGGGCACCCATGATTCCGGTGCCAATGAATGCGACAGAGAGCTTGTTTGCCATGAAACCTTTCCTTTTGGGTTGGGTGTTGTTACCAGGTTGAATACTCGGTGCCAGCGTTTGGGCAGTGAGTTGAGATCGATTACGGCCGCAGCACTTGCCTACTGGCCGCGCACACGGCGCGCGATGCGGTCGGAAAGCGAGGCTTTCTCGGCGCGGTTCTTACCCCAAAACGCGCAGGCCACCATGCCGGGGCCCACGTGCGAACCGATGGTGGGGCCCACGGAGCCGCGAATGATCGTGACGTCGGCGCAGCCCTCCTCCTTGCGGATGGCGGCCTCGAGCCAGTCGCCGTCCTTCTCGGCATCGGCCGTCATGATGGCGATGGGCATGGTGCGATCGGGCACGTAGTTCTCGCGGAACGACTTGAGGATGGACTTGAGCGCCTTCTTGCGGCCGCGGTTGACGCCGATCAGCGACAGCGAGCCGGCCAGGTCGTAGGAGAGCTCGGGCTTGACATCGAGCTTTGCCGTGAGCTGCGCCGCCGCGGGCGGAATGCGGCCGCCGGCAGCCAGCGCGTCGAAGCTCTCGAGCGTAAAGTAGCCGTGGACGTAGGTCTTTGCCTCGTTTGCCCAATCGACCAGCTGCTTGGCGGTCAGTCCCGCCGAACGCTGGCGCACGGCCTCGAGCGCCAAGAGCGCGCCGGTCGCGCAGGGCAGAGCGTTGTCGACCACGTAGAGCTCGAAGTTGGGATACTCGGCGCGCACGGCATCTGCCGCCTGGCACGCGGAGTTGTAGCTCGACGACAGCGCCGAGGTAAAGCACAGGTAGACCGTGGGTGTGCCCTCTTTGGCGCACTCGGTAAAGAACTCGATATAGCGACCGAGCGACACAGCCGAGGTGGACACGCGGGCACCGGCGCGCATGCGGTCGTAGAACTCCTTAGGGCTCATGCTCGACCAGATATCGTCCGTGCGCTCCTCGCCATCGATGATAAAGGGGAAGCCCAAGATATCGACATCGAGGTTCGCGGCGACCTCGGGGCTAAAGTCGCAGCAGGTATCGACGACGATGCGGCAGCGGTCAGAATGGCCGGTAGATGCAGCCTTGTCCATCAAAGCGACTCCTTACGTAAAAAGGCGGCCACCCGCATGGGATGGCCGCCAGCCGTTAACTCATGCAAGTTAACGTATTTTACTCGTCAAGTGTTTCGATGCGGGGCTTGATGATGCCATATCCACCATTCTTACGGTGATACACCACATTGATGAGGCCAGTCGTCGCGTTCTCGAACACGTAGAAGTCGTGGCCGAGCAGATCGGTCTGCACCAGCGCCTGCTCCTCAGTCATCGGGGTGACATCGATGACCTTCTCGCGGACGAGCAGGTCGTCCTCCTCCTCGGGCAGCAGCAGGTCGGCCAGATCCTCGACGCGCTCGACCGGTGCGACATCCGCTGCGCTGGCACCGCCCTGGCGGTTGTCCACGACCTTGGTCTTGAACTTGCGCAGCTGGCGAGTGACCTTATCGGCGGAGAGGTCGATGGCGGCGTACATATCTGCACCGTGCTCGGCAACGCGAATCACCGAACCGCGAGCGCGAACCGTAACCTCGACGATTGCCGGGTTGGGGTTCGAGGGGTTCTTCTCATAGCGAAGTACGACGTCGACCGTCATGGGCTCGATATCGAAAACCTTGAGCGCCTCGCCGATCTTCTCATCCACATGCGCACGCAGAGCATCGGTTACCGTCGTCTTGCGTCCAGAAACCTTGATATCCATACGTGGCTCCAATCTGCCTCGGGGACTTACTGTACTGGCTATGTACCCATTGCCGTGCATTTAATCACGCGGATTCCCAAAGACCCGAATAACGATTGCTTGATACCGCATACCGAAGTCTCGCACTTTTCTGTGGCAAAGTGCGCTATGGGAGGGCGACGGCGACTTAAGTTTTGCACCTAAAAAACGTCTTTGACCTGCTGGTTTAATGGAAACGAAAAAGCCGGGCTCCCCTGTTGGGAAAGCCCGGCAATGCGCGTTGAAACCGTGAAGAGGCGTCTCTCCTAGCGCATAGGAGACACCACCCCTAGCAATAACTAGCTATTGAGCTTGTTAATGTCGTCGTCGGTGATAGTGCCCTCCTGGCCGGACGACTTATCCTCGGAGGTTGCACCCTCGCTGCTCGAATCGGAGGATGCAGACTCGCTGGATCCGGTGTCGGACGACTGCACGTCGGCGCCCGAGACCGTCTTGGTGGTGAGATCATAGGGCATCGTGCCGTACCAGACGGAGTGGACCGCCTCGAGCGTGCCATCGACCGTGATACCGTCGAGGGCATCGCTCACGGCACGGCATAGCTCATCGTTGGCCGCGAGGCCCGCGACGCCGAGCGTCGAGGGTGTCTCGAGCGCGCCGACGTAAGAGATCTGGCTCATCAGGCGCGCAAGGTAGCCGCCGGCCGTGGAATCGCAAATCACGTAGTCGATCTCGCCGGACTCGAGCGCCTCAAAGCACTCGTTGATGTTGGAGAAGGTCTTTTGGTTGGCCGTGATGCTCTGCTTGGCGAGCGCTTCCTGCGAGGCCGAAGAGGTCTGAACGCCCAGGGTAGCGGCGTTAAGCGTTTCGGTGGAAACGCTCAGCGACTCGCCGTCGCTCGTCTTTCCGAACACTGCCGCAGCGTCGTACAGGCAAGTACAAGCGTGCTTATGTCACCATCCGTGGAATTGATGTCGCCAATGAAGATGTCGGCCTTTTTGTCGCCAAGCGCGGAATCGGCAGAAGACGCATCGACGAAGGCAACCTTAAGGCCCATACGGCTTGCAAGGGCGCGGGCAGCATCGACCGCGTAGCCCGTGAGGTTACCATCGGCGCCCTGCATGGCCTGCGGGGCATCGGAGGTATCAAGGGCAACCGTCAGGGTGCCGGGAGTGACCAGGGCATCGTCCGACACCGTAGGGGTAACGGTCTCGCGCTCGATCTGGTCAATCGTGGGTGTCGTGAACGTGGACAGTGGATTGAACGCGCATCCGCTCAAGCCCAATACGGCAATGACCGCCGCGGTCCCAGCACCTAACCGAGCCGCGTGCATCAAGCTGCCCCTCACCATGTCCACTACCCTGCCTTCTGTGTCGTATACAATCCGTGCGTTGCGCGGAATAACGGGTTGTTCCCACCAGCTGACCTGGTATTTGACCCCACACTTGCGCACCGGGGTGTTTGCTCGGGAGGCCGTAACCACCTTCACGACTGGCCCGCTCGCCCGCGAGGCGGTATTGCCCCAAAGAAAGTAGAACGGACGGTGCGGCTTACATCTAGGACGCGCCATGATCGCGCCGCGCGCACGCGGACGCTTACGTGGATCCCTTTGACCGCGTCTGTCTTGGACTAGGGTGGGCATTTCACCCATCCGCAACCACAGCCTGGCAGGAACGTAGCGCATTATAGCTAAGTTCAAGCTAAAGTTTAAGGTTAGGGACGTTATTCGCATCGCGAGTACAGATTTCGCAGGTCGGAGCGGGCTATTCGTGCCCCCATGAAGCCCGGAGCTCCCCCACGGGGAGCTCCGGGGCACCCGTCTCAGGGCGCCCTGTGCAAAAAACGGCAAATATGAGTACTGTCACCAATTTAGTAGCAGCGTATTACCGCCTCACGAGCCCTTTTTGAGTTCCGCACAGCCTGCTTGGCGCCAAGATATTCCACATTCGTTTACTATCTCTTCGCTGAATCCAGATTTTCGGCCCAAGTTTCTTTGTTTTTGCTGTCACTAATCTAGTAACAGTACTCATATTTGCCGTTTTTTGCACAGAGCATATAAACAGACCCCCTATAAAGCCATAGTTTTACGCTGGCTTGAGCCCAAAGCACGCTCGGAGCGTATTCAGCAGAGCATCTTGCCTCTTTCGACGAGCCTCTACGCGATTCTGATATCGCTTACCCATACGCCGGTGGATGCGCCATGCGAGCGCTTCCATCGCTTCCATGTCGCGGAGCATTTCGTTGTTGACCGTCGCGACCTCGATTCCCATAGTAATCAAGCCCGTGTTGCGTTTTTCATCATGGATACGTCCCCTCCGGGAGGAATGACCCAGCTCACCGTTGTATTCCAGGTCAAACCGGGCTGCCTCCTGATACGCATCGCAAACTGCATGCGGCATCCCCGAGATTGCCTGCGCGCGGTCATCGAACTCAATCTTGTAGTCGGTCTTAAAGGGACCGCAGGCAAATCCGCCATAGGAAAACGGAAGCGAAAACAGAGCGAGCATGATGCACTCCATGGGCGAGCGCAGGTTTTCTGACAAGTAGGGACACAGACGCTGCAGTTGTTTGGCCGCATTCCCCTTGCATACCGCGAGGTAATCTGCCAGACGATCGGGCGTCAGCACCGGCTCAACCTCAAAGTAGCCCACGTCTGCTGGCTGGTCCTTGTCCTTTGCAAGTTTATTCGTAACGGGCGAGGCGTAGGGAGGCAGATACTTCCCGCGGTCACTCAGTAAAATCTTAGAGCACAGCTCCTGGGCCAGGGCAAATGCCTGGATACAGCCGACCTCGCGGGCGACGACAACACAAAGGGCCTCGGGAGATAGACTGTACACCCCCGGTTCCACCTCTAGAATCGAGCCGGCGGGCAACCCGGAGCATACGGACCAGCCCACGCCAGGCATGCGGCGGCGCTGCGCCGCAGATCCCACCAGCAAGCAAAGATCTTCTTGCACCTCGCCGCTTGCGGCCCCAATCCGCACCAAGTCGGAAAGATAGATGTCCTCGGTCGAGGGCGACGACGTGCGCAGCACACGGCGCTCTTCATCGGGATTGAGGTCCCTCCAGCTGATGTAACCCATTTTTCGGCGCTCGGCGCGCATCATGCGTAGCGCCGAGGCGCCTGTTAGGATTACGGAAGCCGCCAGCTGTTCGTCTGTCGGCTCGTTGCGCCGCTCAATCTTCACTGCCACAAAACCACCCCTACCAAACGCGTGCGATAGCGAGGCCATCAACGGCCACGGCACCGGCGCGCTTGAGTTCCGCCGAAGCCGCTGCCATCGTCGCACCCGTGGTGATAACGTCGTCGATAAGCAGCAAGCGGCGGCCGTGCACGTCCTCAACCGTCTCGTACATGCCTTGGGCACGCTCGCGGCGCTCCTCACGACCGAGTTCGCGCTGGTCGCCATGCCCGTACTTGACGAGCGCATCGAGCAGGGGAACACCCGACAGCTCGCAAAATGGGCGCGCAATAGCCTCCATATGATCAAAACCACGCCGCCGAAACGCTGCCGCCGTCGCAGGCACAAACACCACCGCATCCGCACCGGACAGCACACCTCCGTAGCGATCGGGCGCTACGACCTGGGCATGCAGGGCGGTGTCGTAGAGCAGCTCCGCCAGATACGGAGCCAGACGTCGCTCGCCCGCATCCTTGTACGCTTTAATGATGCGCGGCAGCGGATGCGCATAGACGGCGCACGCCAGGCAGCGGTCGAGCGCCTCCGTCATTGCCGAGGACGTGCCCTCGACCGAACACTCAGTGCACAGCAAATCCCCAAACGGGGCGCTGCATCGGGTGCAGCTATGACGTGGGTCGATGAGCGTGAACGCGGCAAGGCAGTCTTGGCAAATAAGCGCACCGGCGCGCTCGCAGCCGGCACATCGTGTTGGCGACAATGCCTCGAGCGCCTCGCGTGCCACCCACTCGGCAAACGGTAGCAATTCGTCCGCAAACGGTAGGGCACCGGCACCCTGCAAACAGCTCAATATGTTCAGATGGCTCTTCAAGACACAACCCTCCCTACGTTCGGCCGCAGGGAGGGTTGTTGATTCGGCGCTATGATACCCCGATGCGCTCGGGGCAAGGCGGGCTAAATCCGCTCGCGGGCGTTATTCGCCGGCAGGCGGTTGTGGTGCGGACGAAGACGGGGTCGAGCCCTCGCCACCATCCTGGCGCGGCTTGCGGGAACGGCGACGGCGACGGCGCTTTTGACCCTGGTCGGCCGAGCCCTCGCCACCGCGCGGCTCGCGTTCGTCGCGAGCGGCGCCATGCGAAGCCTTGGCAGCCGCTCCCCCGCCATCTCCGGGACGACGGCGCGTGACCTTGACCTCGCCATCCGAGACCTGATCGGCCACGGAGGGCACTGAAGGCTTCTGCTGCGCGCCCGAGGAATGGCGACGGCGCGGACGCGGCGCGCGCTCCTCCTCGCCACGTGACTTGCCGCCCTTGTCGACAGGCGCATCGGAGGCCGAGGCGCCCTTGGAAGCGGCACCGGCCTCGCGAGCAGCTGCGGCGCGGAAGGCGTCCTCGCGCTCCTCGCTCGACAGATGACGGCGGCGGCGACGTGTGGGGTTCATGCCGCCGCCGCGATTCTGCTGCTGGGGCTGCTGAACCTCGCGCTCGCGAGAGGCGTTCTTGCCCGCGGCTGCAACATCGGTAGCATCGCCCGAGCCCGCGCGCTTACGACGGCGACGGCCATCGGCCGCCCCCTCGGCCTCGGGTGTCTCGGCCTTACCGCGGCCCTTTCCGCGGCCACGGCCCTCGCCCTGACCCTGACCGGCGCGAGCATCGGATTCAGCATCGCGACGACGGCGCTTGGGCATCGACGTGCCGGCCAGACGGTCGGCACTCGACAGGCCATCGCCCACATCGACGCCGTTTTCGCGATCGAGCTCCATGAGCGCCAGACGCATCTCGGGCGACTCGATGCGCTCGAGCACATCGCGCGTCACACAATCGGGGCGGCAATTGCAGCCCTGCTCGGCAGCCTTCTTCTTGCAGCCCTCCGAGCAGGTCATATCGGCCAGGTTGACCTTAAAGACTTTGCCGTTCTCCAGGCGCAGCACCAGCTGCTCACGCGGCGTGTCATATTCCTGAATACGCGCCTTGCCAAGCGGCGTATCGATGAGCGTCTTCTTTTTGGGCGCACGGCTCTTAAAGCTGTCTCTTATACACATCTCCGAGCCCACGAGACACTGAGCGATCT
>ENA-OZAM01000666-OZAM01000666.1-human-gut-metagenome-genome-assembly--contig:-NODE-666-length-12659-cov-9.209933_pt1 | contig 12659 bp, 10 predicted proteins | sample MGYA00244205_ERZ653494 | MGnify/ENA primary metagenome ERZ653494 (study PRJEB26926, sample SAMN06165132) | human gut metagenome | biome: ENVO:00009003; feature: ENVO:2100002; material: ENVO:00002003... | reverse complement strand
ATCTACACACTGCATATCGTCGGCAGCGTCAGATGTGTATAAGAGACAGATGTCAGAGAGTGGGAAAAAGGTTATAAGATCGTCATAGGAATTAAGACAAGCAGTAAAGAGAACAAGATGATGTATCATCTGCGCAGCCTGTATTATAAGATGATCAAAAAATTCTCAGACGTAGAGCAGATTGAACATTTTACGGGTTCCGGACTTTATGATAAAGATTTTGTACAGGTGCTTCGGGATTTAAAAGACCCAACACCGTTTTTGCGTGGAATCGTAGCCGAACTTGGCTATGAGAGAAAAGAAATACCGTATGAGCAGCCACAGCGAAGAGCAGGAAAGACACATAATAACTTCTTTACGTTATTCGATGCGGCAATGCTTAGTATTACATCCTATACAAAGATCGGACTCCGGCTTTGTACGATCATAGGTGCGATATTCAGTGCGATCGGATTTATCATTGCAATCATTTATCTGGTCATGAAACTGATCTGGTGGAATCGTTTTGCAGCAGGAATGGCACCGGTTCTGATCGGAATGTTTTTCTTAGGTTCCATCCAGATATTCTTTATCGGATTTCTGGGAGAATATATTTTAAGTATGAATAAGCGGTTGATGAACCGTCCGCTGGTTGTGGAATCAGAAAGAATTAATTTTGACGCATAGGAGAAAACAATGGAAAATACAGGAGTCAGACTGTGGGAAATCTTAGACAAGATGCTCTATGCAATCTTTGTCCGTTTCCTTCATCTGAAATTTTTAGAAAAACGCTGGGATGGATTTATGCAGTTCGTCAAGTTCGGAGTAGTCGGAGTCACGAATACGGTCATTTCCTATACTTTGAATGTACTGGTACTTTTTGCCTGTGCAAAGCTGCATATCTTTGAACGGTATGATTATATTTTGGGAAATACGATCGCATTCCTTCTGAGTGTGCTCTGGTCTTTCTATTGGAACAGCCGTTATGTATTCGGTTTAGAGGAAGGCGAGAAACGCTCCCCGTGGAAAGCGTTGTTAAAGACATATATATCTTATGGTTTTACGGGAATCATATTAAGTAACATACTTTCTTATGTATGGATCCGTGTGTTTGGAATTTCAAAATACCTTGCACCATTGATCAATCTGGTAGTAAGCATCCCGGTCAACTTCCTGATGAACAAGCTCTGGGCATTTAAGGGAGAAAAAACGGAGGCTTAAAGAGGGCAAGCAATGAATAACAGAGAACAATACAAGCGAATGCTGAACTTTTTGGCAAACGCAGTCATTTTATTTTTTCAGGGAATGTGCTTTGCATATATATGGTATGAATATTACAGCAGAGTCATTTTTATGCCGTTCTTCCGCCGTGGTAACTGGGCGGTTGTCGGTATGTATGTCTTAATCCTCTTCTTCTTTACGAGGGTTATGGGCGGTTATAAGGTGGGATATCTTCGGATATCAGATATCTGCCTGTCGCAGTTGTTGGCGATTTTAGCAAGTAATGTGATCGGATATCTGCAGATCTGTATGATCGGCAGGGATTATATGCCGATCGGGCCGATCATTATGATCACATGGGCAGAGATACTGTTTGTTGTACCGTGGGCATATACGGTGCGCTGGCTTTTTGTGCGTCTGTATCCGCCACGGAAGATGCTGATCATTTATGGAAAATATTCCCCGGATGATCTGATCAAAAAAGTAAATTCACGAAGAGATAAATACAATATCTGCGGAGCAGAGAGTATTGCAATCGGATATGAAGAACTGACAAAACGGATTCCGGACTATGAGGCGGTCGTACTTTGTGACCTTCCGGCTCATACGAGAAATAAGATCCTGAAATTCTGTTTTGAGAAATCTATCCGTATCTATGTAACACCAAAACTTTCGGACATCATCATTTCAGGTTCCGAATCAATACATCTGTTTGATACGCCGCTTTATCTGTGTCGCAATAACGGATTCAGCATGGATCAGCGGATTTTCAAAAGAGCCATGGATATTATCGGTTCCCTGATCGGAATTATCATCCTGTCACCATTTATGCTTCTGACAGCGGTAGCGATCAAAGCCTATGACAGAGGCCCTGTATTTTTTAAACAGGCAAGACTGACACAGGATGGCAGGGAGTTTGGAATTATCAAATTCCGCAGTATGTGTATAGAATCGGAAAAAAATGGTGCACAGCTTGCGAAAAAGCATGACGACAGGATCACACCGGTCGGCAGACTGATCCGTAAGATTCATTTTGACGAGATACCACAGTTATTTAATATTTTAAAAGGCGATATGTCGATCGTCGGTCCAAGACCGGAGCGGCAGGAGATCGCAAGCCAGTACGAAGAGATCATACCGGAATTCCGCTATCGTTTGAAAGTAAAAGCGGGACTGACCGGATATGCACAGGTGTATGGAAAATACAATACGACACCATATGATAAATTAAAGTTAGACATGCTGTATATTGAAAATTACAGCTTCTGGCTGGACATCAAGATACTGTTGATGACATTTAAGGTTATCCTGCAAAAAGAAAATTCCGAGGGAATCGATGAAAATCAGATTACAGCCTTAAAGCGGGAGATTGAAAGCAAGACCACAACAAAGTATTAAGAAGGTGTAATATGGGAATATCTGTATTGATGTCTATTTATAAAAAAGAAAAACCGGAATATTTTCGTGAGACGATGGAAAGCATTTTGGCACAGACCAGACAGCCGGAAGAGATCGTGCTGATCGAGGATGGGACACTGACACCGGAATTGGATGCGGTGATCGAAGAATATCAGAAGAGATGTTCGAATCTGAAGGTCTATCCACACAAAGAAAATCAGATGTTAGGCAGGGCACTCGCAGAAGGAGTGACACTCTGCTCCTATGAACTGATCGCAAGAATGGATACCGACGATGTGATGATGCCAAAACGTTTAGAGCAGCAGTATGCGTATATGCAGCAGCATCCTGAAATTTCCGTCTGTGGTGGCTTCATCAGAGAATTTAACGATGAGGGTACCTATGAGAGGATTAAAAGGATGCCGCGTCTGATGGAGGATATCCTTCCTTATGCGAGATACCGCAATCCGTTAAACCACATGACGGTCATGTTCCGGAAACAGGATGTGTTAAATGCCGGTAATTATCGGCATTTTCCTTATTTAGAGGATTATGATCTGTGGAGCAGGATGTTAGCAAAGGGATGTGCTTTTTATAATCTGCCGGAAATCTTAGTCAAAGCGCGTACCAGTGAAGCACTTTACGAAAGAAGAGGCGGTGCGGCTTATTTTCGTCAGTACAGACAACTTCGAAAAGAGCAGCATACACTTGGCCTGACTTCGGGCAAAGAATATGCGACAGGCTGTATTCTTAGCTTTGGAATGACAATGCAGCCGTCCTTTTTAAGAAAACTCACATATCAGAAGGTACTTAGAAAATGAAAATATTGATTGATGCGAGAAGCATGGGAACAAAACCAAGCGGAATCGGAATGTATATCTACAATTTTGCAAAAGAGCTGGTCAAAGAGCCGGATATGGAGATTCATCTGTTATCTGATATTGCAACGAGCAATGAGATGCAGGCGATGGAGCAGGCGGGAGCCATACTTCACTGTTACGGTACACCGGTCGGAAAAAATTTTGGACTGGTTAAATATTACCTCTATCTGCAAAAAGTGATCCATGAGATCCGGCCGGAGATCTTCTGGGAGGGTAACAGTTTAGTACCGATCAAAGTGACAAATCCTTATGGAAAATTTATGGTCACCGTACATGATCTGTTCCCGCTGACGATGCCGGAGTGTTTTGGAAAAAAATATGAGTATTATTTTCGTTATGGGCTGAAAAACACCCTCAAATATGCCGATACGTTTATCTATAATTCCATGGAAACAAAACGGGATATGGAGCGTATTTTTCCACAGGCAGCAAAAAAAGAGAGCTTTTTATCCTATATCATTATAGACAGGATCGTGCATGGCGAAATTGAGGACAACAATGCATTTCTCTATGTCGGAAATTTAGAAAAACGAAAAGGGACGGATCTCTTATTAGACGGCTATCTGGAATATCTGAAAGCAGGCGGAACCAAGGATTTACGCTTTGCGGGAAAGATCCGTGAGGCGGATATCGAAGAGAAGATCAGACAGGTACAGGAGCAGACTAAAAAAGCAACCTATTTAGGATATCTGACTAAGGAAGACAAAGAGAGAGAATACCGTCAGTGCAGTGCTTTTTTATTTCCGTCAAGGGCAGAGGGATTTGGAATGCCGGTAGTAGAAGTTATGAATTATGACAAACCGGTCATTGCCAGCAATCTGAGTATTTTTCAGGAGCTGATCGGAGATGAGATCAATTATTTTACCATTTCGGATGATAACAAGGAGTCCGCAAAACGGCTTGCAAAGCGGATGTCAGACTACGAACAGCCGACAGAGGGCAGCTATGAGAAGATCATAGAGCGGTATGTGCCGCAGAATTTAGCAAAGAACCTGAGTGCATATTTCAGGCAGCAGGTTACAGAGTAAGAAAAAGAACAGGAAAAAATGAAATGAGTGTATCAAATTTAGTAATTAAAATCACGGATGCTTTAAAACCGGTACTGGTAAAGATCATCCCACAGGAGTATTTAAGCCGGGCAAAGAAAGCATATATGAATCGCAATACAACGAAGTTAAAAGATGCAAAGATCGCACCTTATAAGCCGGGCAGATATGCCGAGGGAATCAACCTGATCGGAAGTATCCAGGCAGCTTCGGGCTTAGGACAGAGCAGCCGTCTTGTGGCAGCGGAGTTAGAAGCCTCCGGGATGCCGTACAGCATCAAAGAACATCATATTTCCGAACAGTTAAGCATGACAGAGCATGAGTTTGATGCAAAATTTTCGGACGAGCTTCCATACGATATCAATCTTTTGCATATCAATGCACATGAATTTACGGTATCCTATATGCAGCTTGGAAAGCAGGTGTGGGACTATCGGTATAATATCGCATTCTGGCTTTGGGAATTAGAGGAGTTCCCGGCGGAGTGGATAGACTGCATTTCAATCGTAGATGAGATCTGGACACCGGCAGAGTTTGTAAGTAACAGCATTCGCAAGGTGACGGATAAGCCGGTGCATACGATCCCGTATCATGTAACGGCACCGACAGATGACAAATACGACCGTGCATATTTTGGACTGCCGGAAGACAAATTCCTGTTTCTGATGATGTATGACAACGGAAGCATGATGGAAAGAAAGAATCCGTTAGGTACTTTAGAGGCATTTAAACGTGCATTTGGCAAGGAAAATGACGAGGTCGGTCTGGTTATCAAGATTTCAGGAAATGCCAAAGAAGATATGGAAAAAATCCGTGAATTTTTTGACGGATATACCAATATCTATTTTATGACAGAGATGTTGACGAAGATAGAAGTCAACAGCCTGCTTCGGGATGTGGATGTGTTTGTATCCCTTCATCGTGCCGAAGGATTTGGGCTTGGTATGGCAGAGGCAATGTTGAACGGCACTCCTTGTATCGCGACAAACTGGTCTGCGAATACAGAGTTTATGGATGAAAAATCTGCCTGCATGGTAGATTATCAGTTGATAGAGCTGACGGAGGACATCGGACCGTTTAAGGCAGGAAACCGCTGGGCAGATGCGGACGTTGCGCAGGCAGCAGAGTACATGAAACGCTTATATGCAGATAAGGCTTTTTATGATATAATAAAGAATAATGCTCTTTCACATATCAACGAGGTGCTGAGTGAGGAACGCATTACAGTTATGATGAGAGAACGCGTGGAGGCGATCCGAAAGGAAGCCAAAGAGGCGTTAAAAAAGAACGAAGAAAAATAACCAGAGGAAGTAAAATGAAAAAAGAGAAACGCAGCAATGCCGTCTTTTACGGTCTGATGGGAATCATGTTGGGATTATTTGTGATTTCCTTAATAGCAACAGGTGGAAAAAGTATTTATCAATTTCTGTTTTATGACAGAAAAGATATCTTTATGGATTTTTTCAACAGTATCAATGATTGTTTCAGTGGGGATCCTTATGGAAAGAAATGTATCTATCCGCCGCTGACCTATGTCATTTATACGATCTTCAGCAAATTTCTGCCAATGGATATGGCAAAAAAACACGGGATGTTTGCCGTGCGTGACAGCGCACAGGGCTTAACGGTCTACATGATCTATACACTGATCATTGTAGTGATCATGCTGGCATTGATCTGGAAATTCTTAAAGGGAGACAGGAAAAAGAAATTACAGTTTTCGGTCGTGACTTTAATGAGTATGCCGGTGCTTTATTCGTTTGACAGAGGAAATATCGTATGGTTTTGCATGGCATTTCTGATGGTCTACATTTTTACTTATGACAGCAAAAATAAGATCTTGAGGGAAATCGGTCTGATCTCTTTAGCGATTGCAACCTCGATCAAGATCTATCCGGTGGTATTCGGACTGATGTTACTGTTTGATAAGAGATGGGCAGAGGCAAAGAGATGTATTATCTATGGAGTATTGATCTTCTTTGTTCCGTTTTTGTGTTTTGGCGGATTTTCAGAGTTTACAGTATTGTTATCCAACCTGACCAATGCATCGAACTTCCTTGGAAGCATCGGACACGGATACCGTCTGAACTTCTCGAATACGGTATATGGAGTATTTGATGTGTTACAGCGCCGCGGACCGCGGATCGACAAACTGTTACAGTATGCACTCTATGCATTCTATGTATTCTATCTGCCTTGTATCTTTTTAGCAAGAGAACGCTGGAAAAAAATATTTTTACTGACAGCGGTACTGGTAGGAATGCCGCCGTTCAGCTATGCATATTCCATGGTCTTTGTGATCATTCCGTTGATGTTGTTCTTAAACGAGAATAAAGGAAAACCAAGAGATGTTTTCTATGCAGTCTGCTTTGTGTTCTGTATCGCACCGATCGGATACAGCCCGGTTTCTATTTTAGGAGATGCAACTGTGCCGTATGCCTATTCACTGAATGTATTGGTGATGTCACTGGCACTCATGGCATTGACCGGATTTCTTGCATTAGAGACATGGATTACGAGAATTACAGAGGTATTGCTGCCTCGAAGGAGTAAGTAAGCATGATAAAGGATTTAAAGGAATTATATGCATACCGCCAGATGATATTCAGTCTGGTAAAAAAAGATCTGCGTGGCAGATATAAGGGTTCCGTATTGGGATTTATGTGGACATTTATCAATCCGCTGTTACAGATGGGAGTCTATACGCTGGTATTTTCCATTATCTTAAGAAATGATATTGATAAATACTATCTGTTCTTATTCGTGGCATTGGTACCGTGGATTTTCTTCTCGGCATCTTTGACGGGAGGTGCAGACAGTGTCTTAGCCTCTAAGGATATGTTAAAAAAGATATATTTTCCAAGAGAGGTTTTACCGATCTCCTATGTCACGGGAGCTTTTGTCAATATGCTTTTGAGCTTTGTGGTTATTTTCGGAGTGATCATTTTTACCGGACACGGACTGAACCCATTAGCGCTTTTGACGCTTCCGATCATTATGTTAGTGGAATATGTCATGGCACTGGGGATTGCCCTGCTCAGTTCGGCGTTGACCGTATACTTTAGAGACTTGTCCTATATTTTAGGAATCATTGCAATGATATGGCAGTATCTGACTCCGATCATGTACTCCTCAGATTTAGTACCGGACAAGCTGCGTCCGCTGTGGAATCTCAATCCGATGACACCGGTCATTGAGGCATACCGTTCCGTGCTTTATGCAAAGCAGGTGCCGCAGCTGTCAACTTTGATCCAGGCAGCAGTGCTGGGTGTGATCGTCTGTGTGATCGGTTATATCAGTTTTAGAAAATTGCAGAAAGGTTTTGCGGAGGAATTGTAGGATGCGCGAAGAAAATGCAATCGAAGTAAAAGATTTAAAAAAACAGTTTAAGGTCTATTATGATAAAGGCAGCCAGTTAAAGGAAAAGATGCTGTTCTGGAAGAGAAACCGCTATGAGAACCGTCAGGTATTAAACGGCATCAGCTTCGAGGTTAAAAAAGGAGAAGCAGTCGGACTGATCGGACACAATGGCTGTGGAAAGAGTACCACCTTAAAGCTGCTGACGAAGATCATCTATCCGACCTCCGGTACTGTGGAGATGCGGGGCAGGGTATCCAGCCTGATCGAGCTTGGAGCCGGATTCCACCCGGATATGAGCGGAAGAGAGAATATTTATACGAATGCGGCAATCTTTGGTCTTTCCAAACGGGAGATAGAAGAGAGACTGGATACGATCATTGAGTTTTCAGAGTTACAGGCATTTATCGACAATCCGGTGCGTACCTATTCTTCAGGAATGTATATGCGGCTGGCGTTTGCAGTTGCGATCAATGTCAATGCAGATATCCTTCTGATCGATGAGATCTTAGCCGTAGGAGATGCGAATTTTCAGGCGAAATGTTTTGATAAATTAAAAGAGATCAAAGAGCGGGGAACGACAATTATCATCGTATCCCATGCGTTAGGACAGATCGAGCAGATCTGTGACCGGACAATCTGGCTGCAGGACGGACAGATCAAGTTGAGCGGTACACCGCGTGACGTACATCCGAAATACCAAAACTACATGAATGAAATGCGTAAAAAGATGGCAAATGAGAACATGGATGAATTTGTTCCGCCGGAGCCGGAAGAAACAGAGGATGAAAAGCGTTATGGTGATAAACGGGTGGTCATTACTGAGGTGGAGATGCAGAATGCCGAAGGAAAGAAGCAGAGAGCCTTTACCTGCGGTGAACCGATCACGATCCAGGTTCAGTTCCATGTCAATGAGCCGGTAGAAAAAGCCATGATGGGATTTGGGATTTTCCGTCGGGATGGCATGCACTGTTACGGATGCAATACGCATATCGACAACATCGGTGATCTGAGTTTTAAGGAAGATGGAACGGTGCGGATCCGGTTAGAAGAGATGGATTTATTAGAGGGTTCTTATTCGCTGGATTTAGCGATCCAGACCGATTTAGAAGAACCGATTGATTTTTACAGAGAAGTCATGCCGTTTGAATTATACAATTCTAAGAGTGATATCGGAGTTGTGCGGATTCCGCACAGTTGGGAACTAGAAGAAGTGCAGAAGGAGTAGCGGATATGGAAAAACTGGAATTTCGTTCAGAGGCAGAAAAAGAAATCTTTATGCAGCTGATCAGTAAAAAAGAAGCGATTCGTCTTTGTTTTGAACAAAAAGACAGTTCCTATATGGAAAGCGAAGTGCAGAAATTAGATGATATGTTAGATGAATTAGAGCAGCACTATTCACTTGCAATCTATGATCTGCAGGATCCTTCGAGGATGAAACGTCTGTTTGGACGGGTGTTTGGAAAAATCTTTAAAGTGTTTTTCATGGGACCGTTTGCAAAAAAACAGATTGCCTATAACAGACAGGTATTGAACACGCTTCACAACCTTCAGGAGACACAGGAGGGAATCTTAGAAGCTATGGCAAAGATGAAAGAACAACAGGAGGTAAGCGAATGAATATAGGATTTGATTCTGTTGGGATTTTAGGACCTGCAAGCAAGAATCGTGGAATTGGAAATTACACGAAGAGCCAGTTTTTAAAAATGGCAGAGATAGATAAAGAAAACCAGTATTTCTTTTTAAATACCTATGAAGCAGATTTTTCCCTGAGTGAGTTTATGGAGGATGCGTCAAATCTGCATGAAGAGTTTTATTTTTTCGGAAAAGGCAATTTTTTACTGCATGACCGTATCAACTATGAATTAGTCGGAAAAGTCGTAAAGCGTTTTTTAAAGGATAATCAGATCGATGTGTTCTATATGACCTCTCCGTTTGATGAGAATATGACGCTCTACCGTAAGGAATGGTTTGAGGGTGTGACGGTTGTCGCAACGGTATATGATATTATCCCATACATGAGAAAGGAACAGTACTTTCCACGTTTCAGCCGTGCAAAGCAGTACTATGAGATGAGGATCGATATGCTCAAATGGGTGGATCAGATACTGGTCATTTCTGAGAGTGTAAAGCAGGATATGATCAAATACATGAATTTTGCGCCGGAGAAGATCGATGTCATCTGGGGTGCGGTAGATGAAAGATTCAAAGAGATTCCGGTTGCCGATGAAACAGAAAAAGAGATCCGTGAAAAATTCGGTATTACGGATTCCTTTATTATCTGTACGGGGGGTGCAGACGGCAGAAAGAATTTAGATGGACTGATCCGTGCCTTTGGAGCAATGCCAACGGAGTTAAAGGAACAGTATCAGTTAGTCATTGTCTGTAAGCTGTCACAGGAAACTGTGGATGGCTTTATGAAACTCGCAAAAGAGTCTGATGCAGACGGAAGAGTCATCTGTACGAATTTTGTTACGGATGAAGAGCTTCTGATCTTATATAATTTAGCACACCTGACTGCATTTCCATCGAAGTATGAAGGCTTCGGACTTCCGGTCGTGGAATCCTGGGCATGTGGAACTCCGGTTTTAACATCGAATAATTCCAGCCTTGTGGAAGTCGGAGGAGACGGAGCCGTTTTAGTCAATCCGAATGATGTATCGGATATCACCAGAGGACTGGTACAGGCATTGTCAGAAACCGATTTAGAGGAACTTTTACAAAAAGGCAAGAAACGTTTAGAGCGGTTTCAGTGGAAGGTCGTGGCAGAGGACACCTTAAAATTTATTCAGGATGCCTATGAGAAACATGAAAAAACAAATCAGGATTTAACAAAAGAGGAAAAACCGGAAGAAATCTATGCAGACAAGAAGTGGCTGTCAAGACTCTATGCAGAGCGGATCATCGGACAGAAATATACAAGTCTGGAGATATGGCATCTGGCAAGGATGATCGCCTATGCAGACGGTGTGGATAAGGATTAGGAGAAGTTGGGAATGGCAGAAGGTTTCATATTTTTTGCTGCGGTACTGTTGCAGGGGTTCCTGTGTGCAAGACTTTTGCCGCATAAATACAATTATATGGAAAAAGGAATTCTGGCGGGAGCGGCGGAGATAGCAGAAATCGCAGTAGCTGCAAATCTGCTTGCCGTTCTTGGAATGTTCTCTTTATATGCACTGAGTGCAGTATTGTTTGTATCAGCGGGTATTTGTCTGTGGATCGTTTGCAAGAGGGAAAAAGTACAGGAAGCGTCAGGAAAAATGAGCCGGTGGGATGTAGCCGCCGTTGCTCTTTTACTGATTTCATTTTGCCTGTGTTTTTTCTTTCCGACAAAATATATGCCGGCAGGCAGGGACCCGGGAGTCTATCTCATCAACGGTGTGCATATTGCAAAAACCGGTGGGATCACTTATGAGAGCAATGTTTATCTGAATGAGCATTATGAAGAAGTAAAAGACTTATTAAAATTAGACGCACCGGGCTTTTACTCGGAATATGAATATGGAATTTCCAAAGAGCCGGGAAGTGTGGTAACACAGTTCTTACACATGTTTCCAAGTCTGTTAGCCGTAGGTTACCGGGTGGGAGGTTTAGAAGGTCTGGTACGCGTCAATGCTTTTATCAATTTCTTTGCACTGGGTATCATGTATCTTTTGACAAAGCGGATGTTCGGTGAAAAGGCGGCAGGGCTGGCATTGCTTTTTCTGACTGTCAATCCGGCACAGCTTTGGGCTGGAAGGATCACGCAGACAGAGCTGTTAAGCCAGATGCTTCTGTTTCTTGGACTTTACTGGTTTTACGAGGGCTGGGAAACCGAAAAGCTGCGATATGCGGGATATGCGGGACTGTTGTTTGGAATCTCCACCTTTAATCGTATCGATGCCTATATCATTGGTGTCGGCATCCTTGTGATGTGGGGCTACTGTGAATGGTTTGAGGTGAAGAAAAAATACGCGAGAGTGGCAGCAGGACTTTATCTGATACTTGGCGCCGCGGCGTTGGGATATGGTTTTATTTTTTCCTATCCATATTATAAGGTGCATCTGCACAAAGGACTTGCGATGATCGTCGGGATCAATGTGGTGTTAGCGGTATTGGTGCTCCTCGTAGGAGCAATCCTCAGCATGAAAAGGAAAAGCATGCAGAGAAACGCTGTACAGACAGGACAGGAAAGCGACAGCCCTGAAAAGATCCGGGAGTTCGTACAGGGCAGGGGCAGTGTACTGTTATCCGTATTGCTTGGAGTATTGGCATTATTTGCCTATCTCCTGCGTCCGGTATTGTTAAAAAATTACGAAGAGCCGGTCAACCTCTATGCCATGCAGCAGTTCTGCTGGTATGTGACGATCCCGGCAATGATATTACTGTTTTACGGTTTTTACAGGATACTGCATCAGAATCAGGAGTGGGAAAGATATCTGCTCTTTTTAGCGATCGGATTCAGCAATCTGATCGCCTATATCGTCAGACCATCCATCAGTCCGGATCATATCTGGATGTCAAGAAGATGGATTTTTGTCTGTATCCCGTTTGTACTGATGATGGCAGCCTATGGGATCAGCCGGTTACCGTGGAGTGGGAAGAACCGCAGGGGGAAATCTGTGGTACAGGGAGGACTTGCACTTCTTATCACAGGGATGCTTCTGATCCGGAGTGCAGCATTTTTAACGGAAAAAATGTATGGCGGCATGGATGAACAGTATGAGAAGGCGGCAGAGCAGTTAGAGGATGATAAGCTGTCTCTTATACACATCTCCGAGCCCACGAGACACTGAGC
>ENA-OZAM01000659-OZAM01000659.1-human-gut-metagenome-genome-assembly--contig:-NODE-659-length-12748-cov-8.852360_pt1 | contig 12748 bp, 4 predicted proteins | sample MGYA00244205_ERZ653494 | MGnify/ENA primary metagenome ERZ653494 (study PRJEB26926, sample SAMN06165132) | human gut metagenome | biome: ENVO:00009003; feature: ENVO:2100002; material: ENVO:00002003... | reverse complement strand
CTGCTTCTGAGCCAACCTCCTGGCTGTCTATGCGACTCCACATCCTTTCCCACTTAGCACACGCTTCGGGACCTTAGACGACGGTCTGGGCTGTCTCCCTCTCGACGACGGAGCTTATCCCCCGCCGACTCACTGCCGGAATACACGTCAACGGTATTCGGAGTTCGGCTGCTGTTGGTACCCAACAAGGGCCCGCAAGCATCCGGTAGCTCTACCCCCGCGACGCAATCGACCGACGCTGCACCTAAATGCATTTCGGAGAGAACCAGCTATCACGGAATTTGATTGGCCTTTCACCCCTAGCCCCAGGTCATCCCCCCGGTTTTCAACCCAGGTGGGTTCGGTCCTCCACGCGGTCTTACCCGCGCTTCAACCTGCCCAGGGCTAGATCATCCCGCTTCGGGTCCAGGACAAGCGACTGAAAACGCCTTTTAAGACTCGCTTTCGCTACGCATACGCCACACGGCTTATGCTCGCCACCCGCCACTGACTCGCAGACTCATTTTTCGATAGGCACGCCGTCACCCCACAAGGAGGCTCCGACGGTTTGTGGGCGCACGGTTTCAGGAACTGTTTCACTCCCCTCCCGGGGTGCTTTTCACCTTTCCCTCACGGTACTGGTACGCTATCGGTCAGACAGGTATGCTTAGACTTACCCAACGGTCTGGGCTGATTCACGCGGGATTCCACGAGGCCCGCGCTACTTGGGACAACACGATCGGAAGACGGCTCACGTCCAGGTACGGGGCTGGCACCCTCTACGGCCAGGCCTTCAAGCCTGTTCCCCTGGCAAGCCGTTTTATGACTCCCGCCCGGCCCGTCGGAACCGGGACACGTGATCCCACAACACCGGCAACGCAACCCCCGACGGGTATCACGCGCAACCGGTTTGGTCTGATCCGCTTTCGCTCGCCACTACTCACGGAGTATCCCTTCCTGCAGGTACTGAGATGTTTCACTTCCCTGCGTACCCCCCGCAACAACGTGCGGTGCCGGCCCATGACGGCCGGCGGGTTCCCCCATTCGGAGACCCTAGGATCAAAGCCATGTTGGAGGCTCCCCTAGGATTATCGCATCCTCAAACGTCCTTCATCGGTACTGTCTGCCAAGGCATCCACCATACGCCCTCGCAAGCGGCACAACAGCAAAACAAATTGTCATTGCCCCACCCGCGGGTTTCCTGATAGCAAGATCGCCAGACGACAAATCTTAACACTAAAATGATCACAAAACGATCGATCTCGAAACCAAACTCAATTGAAGAGTTTGGCGAAATCGCGATAAGCAAAAAGAAACGTTCTTTCAGTTTCTCTTGCTCGCGTCCACTATCCAGTTCTCAAACCACCACGCGCCACACGATCCGACCAGCCACCCAGGACCGGCCGCCACGCATGGGCATCGAACCGCGCCACGATCACTCGTGGGGTGGCGGTCCGGGAGCCCAAAAGCATACCCATACCACTCCCGGACATCCCGACGGGACATCCAAGCCCATGATCTCTTCCACACCAGCATCCCCATGCGAGACCGTGGAACCATTCCACGAGCACGGGGCTCACACCGGACACGGAACCGTGTCCTGAAATTCTCCGTAGAAAGGAGGTGATCCAGCCGCACCTTCCGGTACGGCTACCTTGTTACGACTTAGTCCCAATCACGAGTCTCACCTTAGACGGCTCCCCCCAAAAGGTTGGGCCACCGGCTTCGGGTGCTACCCACTTTCATGACTTGACGGGCGGTGTGTACAAGGCCCGGGAACGCATTCACCGCGGCGTTGCTGATCCGCGATTACTAGCGACTCCGCCTTCATGGAGTCGGGTTGCAGACTCCAATCCGAACTGAGACCGGTTTTAAGGGATCCGCTCCACCTCGCGGTGTCGCATCCCGTTGTACCGGCCATTGTAGCATGCGTGAAGCCCTGGACGTAAGGGGCATGATGATCTGACGTCATCCCCACCTTCCTCCGAGTTGACCCCGGCGGTCCCCCGTGAGTTCCCACCATGACGTGCTGGCAACACAGGGCGAGGGTTGCGCTCGTTGCGGGACTTAACCCAACATCTCACGACACGAGCTGACGACGACCATGCACCACCTGTGAACCCGCCCCGAAGGGAGGCCCCATCTCTGGGGCTGTCGGGAACATGTCAAGCCCAGGTAAGGTTCTTCGCGTTGCATCGAATTAATCCGCATGCTCCGCCGCTTGTGCGGGCCCCCGTCAATTTCTTTGAGTTTTAGCCTTGCGGCCGTACTCCCCAGGCGGGATGCTTAACGCGTTGGCTCCGACACGGAGACCGTGGAATGGTCCCCACATCCAGCATCCACCGTTTACGGCGTGGACTACCAGGGTATCTAATCCTGTTCGCTCCCCACGCTTTCGCTCCTCAGCGTCAGTGACGGCCCAGAGACCTGCCTTCGCCATTGGTGTTCTTCCCGATATCTACACATTCCACCGTTACACCGGGAATTCCAGTCTCCCCTACCGCACTCAAGCCCGCCCGTACCCGGCGCGGATCCACCGTTAAGCGATGGACTTTCACACCGGACGCGACGAACCGCCTACGAGCCCTTTACGCCCAATAATTCCGGATAACGCTTGCACCCTACGTATTACCGCGGCTGCTGGCACGTAGTTAGCCGGTGCTTATTCGAAAGGTACACTCACCCCGAAGGGCTTGCTCCCAGTCAAAAGCGGTTTACAACCCGAAGGCCGTCATCCCGCACGCGGCGTCGCTGCATCAGGCTTGCGCCCATTGTGCAATATTCCCCACTGCTGCCTCCCGTAGGAGTCTGGGCCGTATCTCAGTCCCAATGTGGCCGGTCGCCCTCTCAGGCCGGCTACCCGTCGAAGCCATGGTGGGCCGTTACCCCGCCATCAAGCTGATAGGACGCGACCCCATCCCATACCGCAAAAGCTTTCCCAGAGGACCATGCGGTCAACTGGAGCATCCGGCATTACCACCCGTTTCCAGGAGCTATTCCGGTGTATGGGGCAGGTCGGTCACGCATTACTCACCCGTTCGCCACTCTCACCCAGGAGCAAGCTCCTGGGATCCCGTTCGACTTGCATGTGTTAAGCACGCCGCCAGCGTTCATCCTGAGCCAGAATCGAACCCTCCACAAAAAAACCTTTTCATGAAGAGACATCGACACGATGACTCTCGAAATAAGAAAATTGACGATCGCCTTATAAGGAAAGGCGCATCGCACAAAAACCTCGCCGCCGTTTGACCGATCCCTCGGCACCACGCGTCAGCATGGCCGGCAACGAACTGGCAATCATTGACTATAAAGAAGTAGTACAAATACGCTCTTGAGTTCTCAAACCACCACCGCACCAGCAAGCCGCCCCAATCTCCAGGAGCGAGGCCGCCGTGCTGAGCAGCAAGAGATAAACTTACACGAGAACCCGCAATCGCGCAACCCGCAGGGCGCAATGAAGCACGAAACCGTTGGAAATCCAACGTTCCATCGGCGTGTCGAAAACCGGGAAAATGCGTCCGGAAAGCGCCGATACCATCAGAATAGACCCCGAAAACCACAACCAGGTGAACGCAAAACCAATAGCTGTCGGCGTGTCGACCATCAACATGGTCAACCACATCCGCATTTTGCGGTCCAACCACGGTTCTCGCATAACAAAAGCCGGAAGCTCCGTGGTTGGCGGAGACTCCCGGCTTTGTTGTTCGGCTACTGGATATTCAGCTTTGGTCATTCGAATCGCTGACCATTGCTAATGCTGCCTGTAACCGACTGTTTTCAGTTATTACTTCAGTTATCGCTGATCAGGCAGCTCACTCGGCATTGGCCGGGCCGGCGGCAACCGGTTCTGCAGCCGACTCGACCGTGGCGACAGCCTTCTTGCGGTTCAGGTACCGCTTGATGGCCACAATCTCCAGGCCGATCACGAGCACCGCGGTCACGCCCCAAGCCACGTACATGGCGGTCTTCCAGATCGGGGTGGCGACCTTCGGCTCGCCATTCGCGTACTGCCAGCTGTTGGCGGCGGTGTACAGAATGTTGTGCGCGGCCTGACGCATGGCCTTCACGGAAGTGGCGGACTTATCGGTGATGTGGTTGGTGATCTTCGTGGTGGCGAGCATCGAGTCGTTGCCCGCACGCACTTCCTGATCGGCGTTCTGGTAGCCGTAGCCGCCGAAGTAATCGGTCAGGACGAAGCCCTTGAAGCCCCACTCGTCACGCAGCACGGTCTGCAGCAGGTTGCTGGAAGCGCCGGCGTAGGTGTAGCCGATGTAGTTGAAGGAGCTCATCACGGCCTGGGCGCCGCCTTCCTTCACGCTCATCTCGAACGGCTTCAGATAGGTTTCACGGATGGACTGCTCGTTGGCCCACGTGCACACCATGTTGGTGCGGTTGGTCTCCTGGTCGTTGAGTGCGAAGTGCTTCATGAAGGAGTACACGCCCTTGGATTTGGCGCCGGCGATTTCGTTGGAGGCCATCGCACCGGAGAGCAGGGAGTCCTCGGAGAAGTACTCGAAGGTACGACCGGAGAATGCCGAACGGTGGATGTTCATGGCCGGAGCGTACCAACCAGCCACGTGCATGTCGTGAGCCATGTCGCCGATCATCTCACCGAACTGCTTGGCGAGATCACGGTTCCAGGTGCAGGCGAACGCGGTGGAGGCCGGGAAGCCGATGGAGCCAACACCGGTGAAGTTGTTGTTCAGCGAGGCCGGGCCGTCGGCGTCGGTCAGCTGGATCTTGCCGACGGACTTCACAGCCGGAGTGCCGTAACCACCATTGGCGATCAGGTTGTCCATATCGTCGAAGGTGAGCTGGTCGAGCAGCTTGTCCCAATCGGCGTCGTCATAATCCTTGCCATACATCTGGTACAGCTTCAGGCCATTCTTGGCACCGGTGGTCGGCATCTCGTCCGAATCGTTGTCATACTTCTTCGGATCGTAGTTGCTGTTGTTGGTGAACTCGGCCTTGGCTTCGTCGCTCATCGAGAAGTTGGTCGGAGCGGCGGTGGCCTTGGCATAGTTCGCGAAGTGGCCCGCGCGAGACAGGTACGTCACGTCGCCGGCGGCGTAATCGAACTCGTTGGTGGCGGCCACGGCATCGCCGTTATGGGTGTTCGAGTCGGAATTGTAGGTGACGGTGTCCTTCACGGTGACCTTCTGATGGTCGATCACGTAGTGCGAATCGGACTGGATGGAGATGTCGTAATCGCCCTGCTCCAGCACGTACGCCTTAGCGTCCTTCTGGTCGTAGGAGGCCATGTCGTCATCGTCGAACTCGATCTTCACGGTCTGGGAAGCGCCCGGCTCGAGCTTCTTAGTCTTTTCGAACGCAACCAGGTTCTTGGATGCCTTCTCGATGCCGCCATCGGTGTACGGCGGGTTGTAGTAGACCTCGACCACGTCCTTGCCGGCCTTGTCGCCGGTGTTGGTGACGGTCACATCGAACGAGATCTTGCCGTTCTTGTAGGAGACCTTGCCCATCTCCTGCTTGAACGTCGTGTAGGACAGGCCGTAGCCGAACGGGAACATGACGGTGTCGTCGTAGTTGATCAGACCTTCGTCGGCGGCGGTCTCATAGAACTTGTAGCCAACGTAGATGCCTTCGACGTAGTTGACGAACGTCGGGGTCACCGTGACCTTGTCGCCACTGAAGCCCATGTAGGAAGCAGTGAGATCATCCGCATTGTCGTAAGTGAACTTGCCGTTCGTGCCGACGGACGAAGCGTTGCCGGCGGCGGTGCCATCGGTGTTGTTGAACACAGCGGTCTTGGTCAGGTCCTTCGCGAACGTGTCGGAGGTCTTGCCGGACGGATTCACATCGCCGGCGAGCACCTCACCCAGTGCGGAGAAGCCGGTCTGGCCGGCCGGCGGGCACCACAGCACGGACTTGATCTGCGGATACTGGGACAGGAAGTCGAACTGGAACGCGTTGGCGCCGTTGTAGACGAGCGTCACTTTCTTGAAGTTCTTGGTGACCAGGTCGATCATGTCGCGCTCGGTCTGGGACAGCTGCAGGAAGTGCTCGCCATCCTTGAAATCTTCGTAGTCCTTGGAATTGTTGTTGTAGGTGATGCCCTTCGCCTTCATGTTCGTCGGCAGGTCAGCGCCTTCGCCGCCGACGCGGGTGATGGTGATGACGGCTTCGTCGGAGAAGTCCTTGGCGTCGGAGATCAGCTTGTCGGAATACTGCTTGGCCGGAACCTCAGGCAGGGTCCAATCCTGCGACCACATAGCCACCATCGGGCGGTCCTTGCGGTAGTCGGTGTACAGCTTGGTCAGCTCGGAATTGGTTTCGATGCCGGCCTGCTTCATGCCGTCAAGCATGGAAACGGTCTCGTACTGGTCGGACATGGAGCCGGAGCCGGTGCCGCCGTAAACCGGGTTGGTGGAGCCCCAACCGAACACGTTGACCTTCTTGTTGGACAGCGGCAGGTTGGAATCGTCGTTCTTCAGCATGGTGATGGCTTCCGACTGCACTTCCTTGGCCAGCTCGTTGGCTTTGGAAACGGTGGTGTCGGACAGCATGTACTTGGTGGTGGTCGCGTTGTTGAGCAGCGTGGAAAGCGGGCCGGTCAGCATCATGGACACGGCCACGACGATGCCGACAAGCGCCACCAGCCAGGATTCGGAATGGACGATCTTACGGGTCGCCACGTCCTTGACCGTCTTCTTGTTGACGGCAAAAGTGATAATCAGCGCGAGCGCGAACAGCACGCCAATCGCAATAAGGTACGGCGTCAATGAGCCGATGACGTTCATAACGTCAGCCATGTTGATTTGCAGCATGGTCTGCCTCCTCCTTGATTCTCATAACCAAACGACACGTAGGCTCCGATGCCTTTATCGGAACCGCGAAACCATTCAACACTGCCCCGCATCTCATGGTTTCGGTGAAGTGGCTGCAGATGCGTGCGGCAAGTGAAGACACTTCTTCATGTCGATGATTCGATTTCATCAGACTTCAACGTGCGGCACATGGCGTTTTCCCCAGCCTGTCAATTCGCGTGCATAATCTGCACGCCAAGTACGATGGAAGTATGAGCGACTTAAGCGCATTGAATCTGGAAGCAGGCAGCCTGGTTGGCGGCTACACGTTGATTTCCCGGCTTGGTTCGGGTGCCATGGGCTCGGTATGGCGTGTGCGGGACGATGGCGGCCATCAATATGCGATGAAGATTTTGCGTGATTCCCTCTCCGACGACGATTCCCCGCAGCAGCAGCGCGACGAGTTGACCGCACGCGAGCGCCTGCGCAGGGAGGCGATGGCGTTGCAGAAGGTGCGGCATCCGGGCGTGTGCGGCATTGTGGATATGGAACTTGACGACGCGTTGGCTTTTATTGTGACCGAGTTGATCGAAGGCAAGAATCTGCGTGAGGATGTGCGCGTCAATGGCCGATATGTGGGCGACGATTTGGAACGGCTGGCACGCAAGCTGATTGAGGCGGTGCGTGCCGTGCATGCGGCCGGCATCGTGCACCGCGATATCAAGCCGACGAATGTGATGGTGTCGAGCACCGGCCCGGTATTGGTGGATTTCGGCATCGCTATGGGCGAAGGCGAAAGCCATGTGACGCGTACCGGTCTGGTGATGGGCACGCCGGGGTTCATCGCGCCGGAAATCATTGATGGCGCGGAATCGGATGAAATGACCGATTGGTGGTCGGTGGCGAGCGTATTGGCGTTCGCCGCTACGGGTGAGCCGGTGTTCGGCACGAAGCCGATGATGACCGTGTTGGAACGCGCCGCGGCCGGCAGCGCCAATCTTGCGGGACTTCCCGCGGGCACGATGGCCGCGTTCCGTTCGGCGCTCAATCCGGATCGGACGAAGCGGTGCACGCCGGACGATTTGCTGCAGGCGATCGCCGTGGATGCGTTGAATCCGCAGGCGTGGGTTGCGGCCGACAATGGTGGCGCAGCGGATGGCGATACGGAGGCGATGCCCCCTTTTGTTGAATCGCCCGACAATCCGCGCACGTTGTGGCAATCGCAGGACGACATAACCGGCGAAAACGCCATCGGCACGCGCACGATGCCAAGGCTCAGCGAAGCAACGCAGGCGATCGGGCAGCCCGATGTGAGCGCAACTCAAGTAATCGGGAAACAAGTGACCAGCCAATCCGACGCGAGCGCAACGCAGGTGATCGCACCTGTTGACGATGCCGAGACCAGCGTGCTTTCCGACGCACTTCCCAACGTGGGCAGCACGCGGGCGATGCCGACAGGCACGCAGGTAATGCCGCAATCCATGCCGTCAACACAAATGCTGCCGGCCCAGAACGCATGGAATCCAGCGGAAGCGCCGACGCAAGTCGACCCGACCATCAAACCCGCGTTGCAACGCATCGCCATGCGGCAGCCACCGTCCGTCATACCGCAGGCCACGGTGGCCGCGGCGCAGCAATCGCCCGCAATGTCATTCCCGCCGGTACCCGGTATGGATGGGCCGAACGTTGCGGAAGCACCCAATCCCGCCGATGTGAAGCGTGGCGCGATGTTGGGCCGGGGCATGCTCCCCTGCGCGCTGATGGCGATTCCCGTGGCCGTCTGCGGACTGTTCTCACTGTGGACGGCGATGGCAGCCGCGTTGCTGTTCGCCTGTGCGCTGGCCACTATCGGATTCAACACGGAGGCGCAGCTCGAGCGCGAAGGCAAACGTGGCGGCGAGAAGAAAAGTTCCGACTGGCTGCTGCGATTGGCGGGACTGCCCTGGCACATCGTGAAGGGCTTCGGCGTCGCCATCGTGCGGACGCTGATCATGTTGGCCGTGGCCGCGCTGGGTTTGTCGCTCACCACGGTCGTGCTGCAGCTTCCGTATGCCGTGATGGATACGTGGATATTTGGATTGACGATTCCGATGCCGACGCTGCTTGGCGGTCCGCTTTCCGAAAGCGGGCTGGCGCAGGCTGCGTTCTGCGCGATCGGCTGGCTTGTGGCCGTGGCCGCTCCGGGCGCGATCGTACTGCGATTGGGCGGCGGCGCACTGCGTAAACAGCCGTATCTGCGCCACTTGAGCGAGCTGCCGACGCAATCGCAAGGCAATACGGAATTCCCGACGAATCGATAGCAAGGCATCGCTAGTATGGTGCCCAGCACAACAACGTGAGGTCGAAAGGAATATCGATGGCCCAGAACAGCAAGGATGCGCAGAAGCGTACCAGCCGCGCCGAGCGTAGGGCCGCTGAGGCCGCGGCGATGAAGGCGCGCGCCGAGCAGATGGAGAAGGAACGCAAGCAGCAGACGATCATCGGCGGCATCGTGGTGGCGGTGCTGGTGATTCTGGTGGCGATCGGCGCGTTCACCGTGTACCACAACATGCATAAGAAGGCCGAAACGAAGGCTTCCACCGAAACCGTGCAGGAAGCGTACACGGCGTTGCAGAAAGTGAAGAACACTCCGAAGCTCGTCGATAAGAAGGGCGGCCTGCTGATTTCCAAGAACGGCTACGGCAAGGCTGTGGAGGGCGCGCCGACCGTCGAGCTCTACATGGATTTCCTGTGCCCGGGCTGCGGCAACCTGCACCGCCAGTTGGACGCCGACCTGCAGAAGATGGTCGATGCCGGCCAGATCAATCTGGACCTGCATTTCATGGCGTTCATGGACCGTTGGTCCACCGACGAGTATTCCAGTCGCGCGGCGAACGCGGCCATCTACCTGGCCGAGCATGACAGCGACCCGAACCATCTGATCTCCTTCCTGGAGAAGGTCTACGCCGAGGATTTCCAGCCGGAGGAAGGCTCCGCATACAAGTCGGTGAGCGACGCCAAGATCAAGGAGCAGATGATCGCCGCGGGTGTTTCCAAGGATGTTGCGGACAAGGCGTTTGGCCGCGATTATCAGGAATGGCTTGATGCGATCGACACTTACACGCCGAAGCGTTCCGAACTGTGGCATCAGTCCGGCAGCTACAAGGGCAGCATGACCACGCCGACCGTGATCATCAACGGCAAGTATTGGGATATGGACCAGCTGACCACCGCCCAGACGACGGTTAAGGACGGTCTGTTGGAATCGATCGGCCTGAAGGACAGCGAAGTCGGCGTTGCCGGCAAGATGCCGTCCATCGGAGCCAAGAAGGGGCCGATTTCCGTCACCACGGGCGAATAACCCCTTACGGGCAGCCGGCGCGTCTCAACCCGCAATGCTAAGTTGACTGCGGTGGAAGCGCTGGTTATGCTATTCATCGTTCCTCTGTTGTTTTCATAGCAAAAGAGGACATGCCTCCTTAGCTCAGATGGCCAGAGCGGCCGCCTTGTAAGCGGCAGGTCGTCGGTTCGATCCCGACAGGAGGCTCGAACCCGTATGACGGGCTTGGACCTCTTACCATGGGTAAGTGCTCCAGAAGTCTTCCCCCAACTTGAGACTTCTGGCAAAACGGACGAGACGTCCCCCAACCTGTCTCGTCCGACCGGGGGCAGGACATCCCCTTCTCTCCTGCCCCCTTTTTATTTTTCGCTTTTCGCACCTGCTTTCAAAAATGTGGCGGTATGGATAAAACCATCGGAAAGCACGGCGACCGTTCCAGCTGAGCCGTTACAATAACGGCGTTGTAGGCAGCGCTGAAAAGAGGATAAATGACGAGAAGGTGGACCCCTCGGAGATTCGTGACGCTTCGTCGTGTCCGCGTCATGGCATGCGTGGCCTCATTGACTTTGACTTCGGCGTTGGCGTTTGGTGTGGGCGCGCGCAAATCCGTGGCGTTGACCGTCAATGGGGAGACCACCACGGTGACCACATATGCGATGAGCGTGGACCGTCTGCTGCAGGAGCAGGGCGTGAAAGTCAAAACGCACGACCTGGTGGAATCGACCAGCCCGACCAGCATGCTGAAGAACCATGATGTGGTGAACGTGCAGAGCGCATACCAGACCACCATCACCATCGACGGCCAGGAAGTGCCGTTCTGGACGGTCGCGTCCAGCGCCGAGCAGTTGCTGGACTTCTTCAACCAAAACGAAACCGAAGCGGCGAAAATCACCGTCAATATCAGCAACGTCTACAACAAGCTCACCGGCGGTCTCATCATCAACCAGAAGGGGCCCGTCACCGTCATCGCGGACGGGAAAAGCTCGGTGGCGCCGAACGGCAAGCTGCCCGCTGCCTCCATTCTTGACGCCAAAGGCATCACGTTGGGCAAGGAGGATCGCGTCAGTGTCGAAAAGGACGGCAAGACGACCATTCTGCGCGTCCGCCGCGTGACGCATGGTGAGGAGACCCGCACGAAGGAAGTGCCGTTCGGCACGCAGACCATCATCGACCCGAACCTGCAGCCGGGCGAAGTCACGGTACGGCAGGAAGGCGAAAACGGCGAAATCCAGCAGACGTACGCCGTCACCTACGTGGATGGCGTGAAGGAAAGCGAGACGCTGACCGGAGAGAAGACCACGAAAATCGCCATCGACAAAGTCATTGCGGTCGGACCGGAAAAAACTACGGACGATACCGACAAATCCGACAAATCCGACAACAGCGGCAACGGCAACAGCAACGGCGATAACGGCGATTCCGGCAAGACGGACGACGGCAAGAACGATTCGGGTAAGAACGACTCGAATAAAAACGACAATAAGTCCGATTCGAACAAGTCCGATTCCGACAAAACCGATTCGAACAAGTCCGATTCCTCGGATAAGAACAATTCGAACAACAACTCGAATAACAATTCCAACAACACCAAGAAGGACGATCCGGCACCGACCCCCACACCAACCCCTGCACCGCAGCCGACTCCCGCACCCCAGCCCACGCCGCAGCCGAGCAATCCTTCCGCAGGCTGCCGCTTGTACCATCCTTCCGCGGCACAGGCACAGGCCTACGCTTCCGGCGCGGCGGCGCAGCGCGGCTGGACCGGCCAGAACTGGACGGATCTGGTCAAACTCTGGAATCGCGAATCCGGATGGAGCTGGAGCGCGGAAAACGTGTATTCGGGCGCATACGGTATTCCACAAGCGTTGCCGGGCAGCAAAATGGCCACGTTCGGCGCGAATTGGAAGGACGATGCCGCCGTGCAGATCGACTGGGGTCTGAGCTACATCGCACAGCGGTACGGCAGCCCGTCCGCGGCGTGGCAGCACTCCGAACAGACCGGATGGTACTGATCCGGCTAATCGCCAACGATTTTCGTACCGGCATGAACGGATAATGAGGGAATGACAGAAGAGGGAATGACGGAAAACGTGAACGAGCATACGCAGGGCCATTTGCTGGGGGCGGCCGACATCCGACGCATCGCCGCCGACGCGGGTATCAGCCCGACGAAGAAATTCGGGCAGAATTTCGTGATTGATCCGGGAACCGTGCGTCGCATCGTGCGCGAGGCCGGCGTGACCGCCGACGACCATGTGCTGGAAGTCGGTCCCGGACTGGGTTCGCTGACGCTGGCGATTCTGGAAACCGGCGCCACGATGACGGCTGTGGAAATCGACCCGCCGGTCGCCGAACGCCTGCCGAAAACCATCGCCGAATTCATGCCGGACGCCGTGGACCGCTTCCGTGTGGTCAACCGCGACGCGCTTACCGTCAATCCGGAGAATCTGCCCGATTTCAAGGATGACGATTCCTTCACGCTGGTGGCCAATCTGCCGTACAACGTGGCCACGCCGATTCTGCTCACCCTGTTGGAACGTTTCGACAATCTGGGCACCTTCCTGGTGATGGTGCAGAAGGAAGTGGCGGACCGTTTGAGCGAGAAGCCCGGTTCGAAGATCTACGGCACGCCGAGCGTGAAGCTCGCATGGTACGGCACCTGTCTCTTATACACATCTCCGAG